>Ga0233425_10009788_pt1 | contig 11978 bp, 25 predicted proteins | sample Watercolumn_Towu_2_FD_181712 | JGI IMG/M metagenome (GOLD analysis project Ga0233425, IMG submission 181712) | Freshwater microbial communities from Lake Towuti, South Sulawesi, Indonesia - Watercolumn_Towuti2014_140_MG | ecosystem: Environmental > Aquatic > Freshwater > Lake | place...
AACGTTCACTCACCGCGCCGGAATGGTTGCTCTACAACATTCTCGAACTCAAAGTGATGCAAGGCAAAAAGGTGCGCGAGATCGCGTATCAACTCGCGTTGAGCGAAAGCGATTTGTATCGCAAGCAGAGAATCGCGATTCAGGAAATCGCGAAAACGCTCGCGACGATGGAAGAGCAAAGCGCGCCGAAGAGTGAATCGCCGGAAGAAAATACGGCGCAATAAATTTTTTAGATGTGTGGAGGGGCGAAGCATTTTTTCAACGGTAGTACCGTCGAAAAAATGCTTCGCCCTTACACTTGTTTTGTTTTTGAAATCGCGCTTGACAGATGCGCGGAGTTGTGTTATATTTTTTTCAGAAAATCGAATAGTTGTCTGCCTAATCACTCAATCGGGTGAACGGAGGAACCAACTTACGGTGTGAATCTCGCGTGGCGAGAGGGACATCCTTCAGTCCTAACACGTCAGCTAACTTCGTCGGCATTGAAGGGGACAAGTCTGTGACGCCTGGCGCGTGTTTTTTTCAAAACCACAGTCTTCCCCTGTGGTTTTTTATTTTGCCCTTCTTCTCCTCCTTTTCGAAGGTTGTCTCTTCTCGTCGGCGTCTGCGGGGAGAGACAACCGCGATTGGCGATGCGCCGCTTTGGCTCAAGGCAGACCAGAGCGGCGCTCCCAATTGTGGTTGAGTTTGACAAGAAAAGGGAATTGACTAAAATAGCACTTGCTCGCCGAGGTAGCTCAGTTGGTAGAGCACACGGCTGAAAACCGTGGTGTCCGCAGTCCGATTCTGCGCCTCGGCACCATTAGTTGAATAGTTCGATAGTGGGAAAACGCGTACCGCCTAAACTATCGCACTAGGCAACTATCGAACTATCAAACTAAATTGCGGAAGTGGCTCAGCGGTAGAGCATCTCCTTGCCAAGGAGAGGGTCGCGGGTTCAAATCCCGTCTTCCGCTCTGAAACTTTCTGACTCTCCGAGTTGGAAAGGTTCACAAACACAATAGCCCAGGGAACACCGCCAAGTATTCCCCTGGGCTATTTTTCAAAATCGAATAGTGATAAAATTGCAATCGGAAAGAAGGCACGCCATGAAAGAATTTACCATCAGGCAAGCCGCCGAAATACTCAAAGTCCACAAAGACACTGTCAGACGACAGATCCGAAGTGGAGAAATAAAAGCAGAATTAAAAATCGCCGAGCAACTACGATCAGCCATCTACTTCATCTCCAAAAGTGAACTTGAGAAGATCAAAGTCAGACCAGCACACAGACCACGAAAAACTGCATAGTGCTATGCACTTTATACCACACCTAAAAAAAGTTGTCAAGGAGTAACATGGCAAACAGCAACGAGATCGGCAAAGGCATCATCAAAGGATACTTCGGCATCATCGGCATCATGTTCATGATCGGTCTTTGCATATTGCTCTCAATCTGCACTTGCTGGCTGGGCGCAACACTCGGAATACTCTCCAACATAAGACCAACCACACCTTAACGCCGCCACTCCAAATAAAGCCGCCGTAGATCATCCAACGCCATCTTGCCAAAAAAGCCAACACCGACACACACACCAACAAGCAAAATGTGATATCGAACCGAATCCCAAAAACTCAAACAGATCAGCGCGGCATCAAACAAAGGTTCGTCAATCATTTATTCCCCCTACAACAATTGATGACTTTTCAAAAATCGCCAATGTGCATGTATTCGCAAAAACGCAAAGAACCAATCATCCACAGTCGCACACTCTCCGCGATCACGATAACGCCACAACCCTACCGAACTTGCATAATACGTGTACCCATCAACAGCAGTAAAACCGCACCACGTAAATTTTCCCTCACGCCAAACAAACCCATCACCAGGACGACCACACCCCTCAACAAATGCCGCAATGTCATTCAGATACGGAAGCCACACCGCACCCTCTCGCTTGACAGCATAACTGAATTCATTCAACACCAAACGAAGCCGAGCGCGATCATGTTGTCGTAAGTATTCCATCACACACCTCGAATTTGCCCGGCGATGATTCAATCACCACCGGGCAAAACTACAACTATTTCCCAACACGACGCGCAACCATTTGCGCGACACACCGCAAACAAACATTGACCCAATACTCGATCACACCTTTCGCATTCGCTGTGCCACGTTGCTCTAACGATTCACCGCGACGAATCAAACATTGACACTGCAAACATCGCGACGAACCATCAGAAACTTTCGGCACACGCACAACAATAACCGCAGACATTTTTTACCTCCGTGAATTTTTGCTTTTTTGATTTACCGTGTTACAATCATCTGGGCAGGTTTCACCTCCGTGAATTCCCTGCCCCGCTCGATGCTTCGATCATCGAGCGTTATTTTTTCCTACGCTTTGACACCCCCTTTCGATTCTCACGACGCCACAATCGTTCACACTCTTTTGAACAATACACCTGTTGCGGCGTCCGAAAAATCATCCAACGCTTATGCCCCCGACACCTCCGCGGCGACGACAACAACCGCACCTGATCAGGAATCTTGAAACGAGACAAAATCACTCGCTCATGAATTACAGGAACACCTCTAATACTCGATTGCAACTCACGAAACTTTTCTTCGACACGACGACTCGGAGCCAACGAACCACCCTCTATCTTTTTTACATACGACCGCGAGATACCTAACCGCTGACCAAACACACGCGCAGACTCATTCAATTTTTTCCGAAATTGCTTAAATTTGCCCGGCGTAATCGGAACCAGCCACAGCATCCGTACGCGCCTATCCCCTCTTTGAGTATCAAGTATCAGGTCAGTCATTTTTAACGCCTCTCAGACAACATTCACTACCACATTCACTAGGGAAAAATCCAACTCAAGGCTATCAATTCAAACGCGAAACACGCTCAATAAAAACCAGGCACAACACACCAAAAGCCAGCCAACCCGATATTTGGATAACCTGATAAACCCAGGAAACATCAACGCACATCATGCCCCAACCCCCAACCATCAGAACGCTCGTTTTTCCAAAACCACAAATCAAATACTCGAGAACATTCATCACAAATCTCCCCACCATGAGAAATTTTCTCCGCATCAGAAAACTTCTCACGCGGAAAAACTTTACCGCAAAAAGAAAGTAAATGTTTCACATTGCGTGCACCACCAGCCAAATGAAAAATCCTACGAGATTTTTTTGCAGACATCACCAACCCCCACGCAAATTGAAATCCCCAACAGGAAATCGCGCTCGCCGAGAGCGCCGACGAGAAGAAACCACACCCTTCGGCAAACGATCAGTCCCCTTACAACAAAATGAATTAACAGAACTATGAAACACCAATCGCCAACCACGACCATAATTCCACAACTCAGCACGCTCTCCACAAACAGGACAAATTCCAAACTTTTCTTTTTTCGCCATTTCACTCCCCCAACTTCAAAGAATATTTGCACATACTAACTTTTATCGATCGCTTATTAGCATATACTAACAATTCTGTTGCATTTTTGCAACAAAGTCCCTACTGTTAGAACAGCGGGACACCACCACCCACAGCTCGACTTTTTCGTGTCATCCTGGTAAACCGATATCCCCGCAATACTCGAGCACGCATCTTACATCGGTTTGAACAATAATGTCGAACACGCCCCCGTCCACCACACTGCGAAATCGGAGTCTCACACATATCACAACAACTTTCACCCCAAAAATTTTTTCGCAAATCATCAGACCACCGAGCCATCACTCACCCCCGAACACAATCCCAGGTTGACCGTTATAATTTTCCGGCAACCGCAACGCCGGAAGTTTATCTCGACCAAGTCCCTTAACTTTGCTCCGCGAAACACCCGCACCGTTGATCGCTTTGACATTGCGCCAGACCGTTGAACGATTAATTCCCAGATCAGATAATTCGCGATCTGAAAACGTATCTGAAAGATGAATGTATCCGAGCAACCGAATCGCTTTTGTTGGGCTATAAATTTTCAACAATGTGCCCAACAATTTTTGTTCATCTGTAATCACGAGATCACCCCCCACAGAATCTAAATACTTTGAAATCAATCTCCGCGCACTATTCCAATTCAGAACGGACCCGAGAGAAACATCCCCCAGGTATCCCACACCCTCTAACTCACTTTTGGCATGATGTGTTTGAACTTCAAACCGCAAAATGCCTTGCGCGGAATCTAAACCACTCTCACGAAATTTGTCATACATTCGCAATCGCCGTTGACGATTAAACCAATAGAGTGTCGCATCACGATCAATTTCATTCGACGCGTAATTATCTGACTTGTGGCGACTCACTTGAGCAACTCGAAACGCACGCAAATATTCCGAAACAAATGATTTGCTACCATCGCGCGTATCCCACTGATACACCGCATCTACACGACCACGCACATTGAAATCTTTTGCATGTGGCAAATCACCACACAAACCAGATAGACGATCCGAAACTTCATCCAAAACTTTTGACACATCATCAGATTTAAGCATCGAGACATTCTCTTTATACAAAACTTTCGGAAGGGACGACTCGAATTTGATCACGCCCGCCGAAGGTATGTATTGAACAAAGTGAGGAGATTCAAAATTTGCCTTGTGCGCTTGACTCGCAATCCAACGATAGGACAACGATTCTTTCTCAAGCCCCTCACCATCAAGCGTCGTCGAAACCACCTTACGAAAGCCAGCCCGCATCAGCCGCGTTGTATTCAGTTCAATATTTTCAGCCGCCGCGCGGACGGTATCAAACAAGTCGAATCTCCGAGAGATAACCACGCAGATCATCCGGCACATCGCCGAGACAACCAGACCAGAGCACATCACGACCACCAAGAGCCAACACTTCTACTTGCACATCCGGCGCAAACTCACGCGCAACAAAATCACCCGAACCAACCCGGTAAGGTTGCGCCGCTTGCCAGAACCAAAATGCACCATCAGCAGAACCACGCCGATAGAGGACAACACTCGCACGGGAGTTGGGGGGGAAGGGACTAGGCGTGCGAGTGTGCATTGTCTTAGACAACTCCATCAAACGTCGAGCAAAGTCCGCATACGAATAATCAGGACCTTCTGCAAGCACTTTACACTCACGCGCAGGAGAATATTTCGGATTGAACGAACCAGGCACGCGCATAAAACGAGTTACATCACGCGCGAGCAAATCAGAACCGAACGAACTCACAACCAGAGTTAGAATCAGTGCAAGGTCATCGGCAGAAACAAAATCATCGAAACGCCAATACGCGTGAACACCACCACCCGAACCAACCTGGAGTGATGGCACAAAACCACGATAGTCAATCTCACCAAAACTCACGCGGTCGAAATCAGCCCACACGACATGTGAGCCAATAACAACATTTTTGCCAAAGGGACGAAAACCAGGAGAGAAGAAATAGACCTTTTGAGGATCAATCCGCGCCAACTCGCGATCACTCCAAAATTGAGAATTCGGAAAGTGGCGACGTTTAGCACTATCCCAATGAAGAACGCGATATTGAATGTAAAGACCGTGCTTGGAGTCAGGCATCAAAAATTGTGTCAGCACGTTACACCTTCTGGCAAATATCCGATTGCCACGGGAATCTATCGCACGGGAGTCGGGGGGAAAGGGACTAGGCGTGCGATTGTGCAATGATCAAGAATGACAACCAAACCAAGATACCGAAAAAAATCAAATCCATCATTGCCCCAAACTCAACGAACGAGTTTGCCGCGTCCCATCATTCGCCCACACATCCAGCTTGACAGTCCCGGTATACGGACAGAATGAACGAATCACCGGCTTGCCAGCCACATCACCTGGCACGCCCTCACGTTTGCCGGCATACTCAACAAAGACAGCACGCACATTCCAAACGTGCCAGGACACATCACAGCCAGACGACTGAAAAAGCAAAATGCCAGTCGCGAGTGTGGGCACACTTGGCGGCAAAATCGTCATCGTTGGCGTAGCAGTTCGAATCACGATCGATCGCGGCACAGTCGGCGTACGCGTTGCCGCCGGCATCACAAACTCTGATTCAATCGGAAGCAGATCACCATTGCAACCAAACTTGAGCGCCGGCAACCAACCATAACGATCACTCCAAATCATTCCCTCGAGCACTCGAGTATATCGCGACGGAACTACCAGCCCACCCGAATAAACAACCGTATCCGAATAAACACCACGCACATCCTCACGCGCGAAACACTTTACCCGAAAATCAATTGTTGGACTCGGGAAAGCAGGACGAGAAGAAGAAAACACATTACCCACACTAGCCACAGTCGCAACCACAGTCGGAGTTCTTGCCTTGTCATTTTGAGCACCCGTCCCAGACGAACCAAAGAAAAAATAACCGGTGAGAAACAGTAAACCCACAATCGGCAAAACATAGCCACCAAAAAGATTCAATGCTCTACGCTTTTTGAATTCATCATCGGGCGAATCATACACACGCAACCGAGCGCGCGTAACTTGAGCATCTTGCTGTTTACGAAGAGCTTGACCAGCAAGCCCATCACTAATTTCGGAAACCGCCAACGGAGTCGGATTCAATTTCTCCGGCGGACCTGCTACCGACATTCGCCACCATCCCGCGCAATCGCGCAACCTCACGTTTTAATTCGTCGAATTCAGCACGACTGACACCACTCGAAAAACTTTGAGACCCACCCGAACGCCGAGATCCCGACACATTCTCACGCGGCAAATACTTTTCAACCAACTTTTGTAAACGATTGCCTTGTCGCGCCTCAATAATTTCCCATACCGCTTCGGGATACATCGAAACAATCGCCTCAAGCGTCCCCCCATCACCGGTTGGGACAAATTTCGTGTCATAAAGACCAAAATACTTTTCAGGATTGTAGAGCAGGAAATATCCCTTTTCCTTGTAGGTGGATTGCCAATGATAGATCCACAACTGACGCGGCAAAAGGTCAATCGCAAACACTCTCAACACTTCGAGATTCCGCACCCGTTTATCTACCGCATTGACCGATGGATAAAGATACACAGAATTCGACTTGCGCGCCCACATCGAATAAAGGTCATACTGCATTGACGACCAACGCGCATCAAAGAACTGCGCCGCCTCATCCAGAATCACTAACGAATTCGCAAGCGACTGTGAGCGCGGCAACGAGTGAGGAAAGTTTGCCCACACACCCGAAATGTGTCGCTTACGCAACATCTCGTCAGCCAACACAATCGAGAGCAAAGTCTTACCCGACCCTTTACGCCCGGTAATCGCACAGTCGTGCATCCCACCCAACGTTTCAAGAAACTTGCTCGCGTTGATCAGCATCAATCCTCATCATCAAAATCTTCATCAAAATCGAAATCATCATCGCCCAACCCCACATCATCGTACTCAAAATCGTCATCAATATCCCAATCATCCGGCATTTAAATCACCCCCTTTGACGATAAACCAAGTATCCACAATCGAAAAAAGCACAACCAAAAAAAGAGTCGAGAAAAAAGTTATTTCAAGCCCACGCATAAAGCACCACATCCCAAATGTATAGAACGCAGGCAAAACCAAAATTTCTAATGTCATCAATCCCCAACTTGAAAATTATTCCACTCAGACCAAACCCAGGCAATACACAACAGCACATTCAGACAAAACGAGATCATAAAAGTAACTTTCACCGTAGCATATTCATCAAAACAATTCACAGGACACCCTACAATCGGAAGGCAAAACTTTTCCCACAATGTCAATCCCCCAAACCTGGGATCAAACTCTTGATGAATTTATAAACCCAGATCGCCAACATCGCGACAATAATGAAAAGAACAACCGCAAACAAAGCAAACTCAGCAGGAAAAAGAATCTTAAAACTCAAGGTCGTCATCACTACCTCTTACGAATGAACTGCAACACCATCGCAAAAATCCACGCCGCGCCTAAACCATACAGCCAAGGCAAAATATCAATGCCAGCAAACATCAAACTCACCGGTCGAATGTAATCCAATTCAACCCGAATCGGATTCATATTCAACTGACTTGCCAACGACGACGGCAGAAGATCAAAATCCCACGACTCGCCAACAAAATTCAACCCAAACAAATCAGAAAACGCCGGCGCAGGAGCACTCGGATCAAGCACCAAATTCGGAACCGTCGAAGGATTAAAATTATAGTTGAGCGCACCCGCACCCGAATCACGATTTGCTTGAGTGCCACCCCACGAATTCATCGAAACCATCGTCGGACGCGGAGTTGCATCATACCAACGCGACACCGGCACAGGCGTCCCCGCACCATACGGAAATGCCATCACCGTCGCATTCCCAGAAATCACAATCGTCGTTCCCGAACCAGACGAACCGTAATTGTTCGTCGTGTTATTTGTTGTATTGTTGTTCGTAACATTCGAGATCGCAGTCGGAAAAGGCGGAAAAGTCGGATAGGGAACAGACGTAGGGAAATTATTGACAATCACCGGCATCGGAGTAGACAAACCATAGGGAAACGTTGCAATCGTGCCATACAAAATAATATGATCAATGTAAAAAGCGCCATTCACAGCAGAGAATTGCAAACCATACAAACGCCCAGGAACAAATGACAAACTCGCAAATTGATTATCTGAACTGTAACTAACCCAACCATTTGCTGCATTCTCGATACCCGAATACACAACAGAAGTTGAACCAGCACTGTAATCAATCTGAACAACTTCGAAAGAACAATTCCCCGAATTACATTTAAAATGAAATTCAAGATAAGTGCCAGATGGATAAAACGGTAACGTAGCAATCCCAAATCCAGAATTCACTCGCGCACTACCGGTATTCCCTAACCAATCAATCGAATTCCAAACACAACCATTGCCAACCGAAAACAACACAGCACAATTCCAACCTAAAAGATTTGTGTTAAAATCTCCATTCGGATAATTCGGAGTTTGCGCGCTCGCTGGCGGCACAGCAAACCACACCACCGCGATCAGCAACACAACCAAACACGAAAAAAGAGCAATTCTCCACTTCACATCACACCTCACTTATCCCCAAAGAACCAGCGACCAAACGCCGCTCTCAATCCACCCGAATGTTTCCGATCATTCGACCAAACCCCACGCGCGTGCGATCCCTTCTTTATTTCTTGCAATCGCCGACCAAACTTTCCACGCCCCTCACGCCGAACACGTCCATAATGATCAGGATCTATCTCCAAATCACCCCACTCGACATCATCACGCTCACCATCATCACCAACACCACTTTCAACAGCATCACCAGCCGACGCTCGATCATTCCGACCATCCACAGCCGCAACCCAAAGATTGATCATCTTCTCGACAAAGTAGAGCGCGACAAACGTAAAGACAATCAGAAAAAGACCATCACTCGTGCCAGCAGTAATACCAATCAAACCACGCAGATAACCATTAAACTGTTGCCAAAACGATGGCGCAAGCGGATCGAAAAGCGCACCATAATCCATCTACAACCCCAATCTTGCCATCACACGACGAGCCATCATGATCACATAGCCCATCAATGCAATCGCCGCAACCGTTCCCATCACGCCTTTAATGACATCCCAGGTCATAAAAGGCAAAAACAAATCATTCCAAAAATACCACAGACCAGGATGAGCACATCCCGAACAAACACCACCATAAATTTGAGACCAATCAAGACCATTCATCACGATCACCCCTATCATGGGGCGCAGTTCCCCACGCCCCATCAAATCAATGACTCAATGCCGATCCAATCTTTGCAACCACGTAGGACAAGAGACCAATGCCAAGGGTCGCCGTAAGAAAACCCTTGACAATATCCCACGACAAAAATTGATTGAAATACGTCATCGTGTCAGTCCACAAATTCGGAAGTGTCATCGAAACTCCAAATGTTGAGCGGGAACGTCGGCGCACCCTACGGGCTACCCCGCCGCCGCCCCCGCCCAACAACAACGCGATCTAGCGGCGTCCAACCGCTTTTGCCGCGCGAATCAAACGCAACGCCCAAACAAGCGCGATACTCGCGGTGACGAGACCAAGCACAACCGCGTTACCCAAAAAGCCGGAAATTTGGGTCTGAACATCCGCCAACGTGAAACCAAACGAAAAACCGGAACCAAACACAGCGATCACCTCCTTTCTTTTTTTCTATGAGCCCGAAGCACGACGCAACGCCGCCACCACTCTCATCGCGAACGTCAACGCCAAGCCTGCAACAACAAGTCCCTTGACCACATCATTACTCAGAAAGTTGACCATCTGAGTACTCACCTCACTAAACGTCCAACTGGGTAACGTCATCGCGAAACCTCCAACGTGAGAAAGAACCGAAGCACCGATGCAATCACAAGAGTAAAAATCACCAGGATCGCAACATACGATGCCATCGGCGTAATCGAGAATGGAGCATAGAGAACCGACAAAACAAGCACCAAAGTCAACGACCACATCTGAAACTTGTTGGCGGCAAGCCAGACAACAAAGACCAGCGAAAGAGCAATGGCAATCCCTACAACAAATTCCCCAGGAACAGCCAAACCAATCATCAGTGTCCCATCAGCCGCCAAGGTGCCGGTCAAAATCTGTGTTACTGTCATCACTCCACTCTACGCGTAAATCCAACCAATCACTTCATAGTTCGTTTTGTAGCGATCATCGCCGGTTTGTTTATCTTGATACTTGCTCTGATTCGAAACCACATCAGCGATAATCTTGCGACCTTGATCCGGTGTCGAGACACCAAAACCAAGCCCACAAAACAAACCTTCAAGAATCATCCACGAACGCGACCAATTCTTGCCCGTTCGCTCGGACACACCCGACTTGACTCCGGTTTTGCCCACATAACCCGTAATTTGCATTTTCTTCTCACCCCCTCTCGTGGTATAAATTGTTCAAATCTCTCAAAGGAAAATTCACAATGAAAATCACTAAAACAATCACATCATTTTTGAATGACATCACCGCTCGAGGACTCTCTCCACAAACCTGGAAACGGTATCACGATGATCTGCACGATCTCGAAAAATTCTTGAGAAGGCGATCAACATCACAAATTGACCAGGTCAACACAGACAAACTGCGCGCCTATCTCGCAAATCTCTTGACGAAAACCAGCACTCGCAAAAAACGATTTTCCGAATTCACGGTCGAAGGCAAATACCGAAGCATCAAAACTTTTTTCAACTTTTGCCACGCCGAGAAATACATCGCCGAAAATCCAATGACTCGGGTCCGAAGAATCAAATTACCAAAACGAATCGTGCCCCGACTCTCCGAAAACGAAATCGAATCACTTTTAGAAAAAATCCATCGGACCAAGGATCCAAGTCGAAATCTCGCAATCATCCTCTTGATGATTGACAGTGGACTCCGTCGAGCCGAAGCCATCGAATTGAAAATCAGAAACGTGAATCTAAAAGAGCGAAAAATCCGTGTGATGGGCAAAGGTCGTAAAGAGAGAGAAATCCCCATCAGTCAAGCAACCACCTGTGCACTCGAGCAATGGATCAATGAAAGACCAAAATCTCAATCAGAAAATATTTTCGTAAAACCGAACGGCGAACCACTTCACTATGACGCCATCCGTTCACTATTCATCCGACTGAAAAAACAAATCGGGTTGCCACGTCTCTACCCACACCTGCTTCGACACTCATTCGCAAAACTTTACTTGAAACGCGGTGATGCAAAATCACTCCAACAAATTCTAGGACACTCGCGCGCGTCCACAACGCTCGATCTCTACGTCGAATTCGACTTCGATGATCTCCGAGAGATTCACAGCCGAGCATCTCCGATTGATGCAATAAAAAAACTCCCTGAATCAAATAAATGATTCGGAGAGTTCACACAAAAGTTTGCCAAGGAGAGGGTCGCGGGTTCAAATCCCGTCTTCCGCTCACAAAAAGGGACAGAGAAATATCTCTGTCCCTTTTTTATTCAAATCGCAGTTCTGATTTGGCTTGATTCGTTGGTTCCGTGTCG
>Ga0233425_10009789_pt1 | contig 11976 bp, 9 predicted proteins | sample Watercolumn_Towu_2_FD_181712 | JGI IMG/M metagenome (GOLD analysis project Ga0233425, IMG submission 181712) | Freshwater microbial communities from Lake Towuti, South Sulawesi, Indonesia - Watercolumn_Towuti2014_140_MG | ecosystem: Environmental > Aquatic > Freshwater > Lake | place: Indonesia...
AACGCCGGTGATTTTGGGCGGACACGATTTTCTCTGCGGGATGCTGCCGGTGGGCGCGTTCAAGCCGGGCGTCGTGCTCGACGTGATGGGCACGTGGGACATCGTCACCGTCGCGATCACTGAGCCGGTGCTGACGCCGGCGGTGCAGCGGATGGGCTGGTGGATTGATTCGCACGTCGCGCGCGGCATGTATGCGGCGATGGGCACCGCCGTCTCGGCCGACATGCTGGAGTGGTTCCGCCGCGAATACGGCCAGCCGGAGAAGGCGCAGGCCGCCGCGTCGGGCGGGAAGGATTGGGATTACCTGATGGCCGCCGCGGAAGCGTCGCCGCCGGGCGCGCGCGCGGTGATGTTCCTGCCGCACATGTCCGGCTGCACGATTCCCGTGCCCGACCCGAAGTCGAAAGGCGCGTTTATCGGCCTGCGGAACGTCGCGACGAAGGGCGACATGCTCCGCGCCGTCATCGAGGCGTTGAACTACCAGTTCCTGGAAATCATGGCCGGCCTCGAAACCGCCGTCGGCGTCGCGCCACAGAAACTGCTGGCCGGCGGCGGCGGCACGAGCAATCCGTTCTGGATGCAGAACCGCGCCGACGTGGCCGGCCGCGCCATCGAAGCGCCCGCCATCGAAGAGACGACGCCGCTCGGCGCGGCGATCCTCGCCGGCATCGGCGTCGGCCTCTACAAGGACGAGGAGGACGCCTTCCGCCAAGTCTATCGCCCCGGCCGTGTCTACGAGCCGGATCTGAAGCTCAGTGCGTTCTACGCGGAGCGGTTCGAGGTGTTCCGGAAGATCTATCCGGCGCTGAAGGAGATCAGCGCGGTGTTGTAACGGCCACTTGTCCTTCCAGCCTTCGCCGTGGGCAAAACTGGCGCGAAGCACTCCGACTGCGCGCGCCGTTTGCGAAAAGATGACGCAGCGGGATTTCGCGGGCCGCCCACATTCGGGCTGTTTTCAGTGCGTTGCGGCGTCTTTGGGCCGGTGGCACGAGTGCTGCACTTCCTTGAGGCGTGAGTCTGCGGCACGAGGCCGCAGCGAGTGAAACAACACAATCTAAGAATCGGAGGATAGAAACATGTCACTGGTAAGATGGCATCGAACCGCAGAGCCGCTCCGAATGCTGGAGGGCCTGCAAGAGGAAATGAACCGGCTGTTCAACACGTCGCTCGTTCGCTTCCCGGAGTTCGGGACGGCGGAGGGTGCGGCGTTTTGGACGCCCGCGCTGGACATGCACGAGACCAAGGACGACTTGGTGGTCCAGTGCGAACTGCCCGGCATGAAGCTCGAAGACATCAGCGTCATGTTTCGCGAGAATACGCTCACCATCGAGGGCGAGCGCAAGAAGAGTGTCGAGACAAAGGAAGAGAACTATTATCGCGCGGAGCGGTGGTATGGGAAATTCCATCGGGCGATGGAACTGCCGACACTCGTGGACGGCGAGAAGGTCCATGCGACCTACGAGAGCGGCGTGCTCAAGATCGTCATGCCGAAACGGCCCGAAGTGAAGCCGAGGCAGATTCAGGTGAAGGTCTCGTAACCGGGACCGAGCCGGACCGCATCGGCCACGGAAAAGACCATTGAAGGTGAACGCCCGGCCGTTCGTTGGAGCGAGCCGGGCGTTTCGCCTCAACAGGGTGAAGCGCGGCAAGAGAGGACAACTTGAACCTGAACCAATTTACTGAGAAAGCGCAGGAGGCGTTACAGACGGCGCAGGCGGTCGCCGCGCGGCATCACCACCAGCAACTGGAGCCGGAACATGTGCTCGCAGCGTTGCTGGAGGACGCCGAGGGCCTCGTGCCGCGGCTGATCCAGCACGCTGGCTGCAATCCGCAGAACATCGCTGATGCTATCGCTCACGCTCTTGCCGCCAAGCCGTCTGTGACGGGACCTGGTGCGGATGAAGTTCGCGGCAGCCAGCGACTCACGCGGCTGCTCGACGCGGCCCAGCGTGAGGCGAGGCGGATGAAGGACGACTACGTCAGCGTCGAGCATCTGCTGCTGGCGCTCGTGGAGGAAGGCCGCCGCGAAACCAGTGGCCGACTGCTCAGTGAAGCGGGACTTGCGCGCGACAAACTGATGAAGTCGCTCGCCGCTGTCCGCGGCAACCATCGCGTGACCACGCCGACGCCGGAAGCGACCTACCAGGCGCTGGAGCGTTACGGTCGCGACCTGACGGAGCTTGCAAAGACTGGCAAGCTCGATCCCGTTATCGGACGCGATGACGAGATCCGCCGCTGCATCCAGATCTTGTCGCGGCGCACGAAGAACAACCCGGTGCTCATCGGTGATCCCGGCGTTGGCAAGACCGCCATCGTCGAAGGCCTTGCCCAACGCATTGTGCGTGGTGACGTGCCGGAGGGCCTCAAGGAGAAGAAGATTGTCGGTCTCGACATGGGCGCGTTGGTGGCCGGCGCAAAGTTTCGCGGCGAATTTGAGGAGCGGCTGAAGGCGGTGCTCAAGGAGGTCACGAGCGCCGAGGGGAAGATCATTCTGTTCGTGGATGAACTGCACACCATCGTCGGCGCGGGCAAGGCCGAAGGTTCGATGGACGCCGGCAACATGCTCAAGCCGATGCTCGCGCGCGGCGAGTTGCACTGCATCGGCGCGACGACGCTCGACGAGTATCGCAAGCATGTCGAGAAGGATAAGGCGCTGGAGCGACGGTTCCAGACGGTGCTCGTGGATCAGCCGGGCGTGGAGGAGACGATCAGCATCTTGCGCGGCTTGCGCGAACGCTACGAGGTGCATCACGGCGTGCGGATCAAAGACGCCGCGCTCGTGGCCGCTGCGACGCTCTCGAACCGATACGTCAGCGACCGGTTCCTGCCGGATAAGGCGATTGACCTTATGGATGAGGCCGCCGCGCGGCTGCGGACGGAGATTGACTCGATGCCTACGGAGCTGGACGAAGTCAGTCGTCGCATCATGCAACTGGAGATCGAGCGCGAGGCGCTGAAGAAGGAGAAGGACGCCGCCTCGCAGGAGCGGCTGAAGGCGTTGGAGAAGGAACTCGCCGGACTCAAGGACCGCGCCGGCACGCTGCGGGCGCAGTGGGACAACGAGAAGAAGACCATCGGCAACGCGCGGGCGTTGCGCGAGCAGCTTGAGCACACGCGGCTCGAAATTGAGAAAGGCGAGCGCGCCTACGACCTGAACAAGCTGGCTGAGTTGAAATACGGCAAGCTGCCGGAACTGGAGAAGAAGCTCAAAGCCGCCGAGGACGCGCTAGCGAAGCAGGGCACACGCTTGCTGAAGGAAGAAGTGGATGCCGAGGACGTGGCGCTGATCGTCAGCCGCTGGACCGGCATTCCAGTGGCGAAGTTGCTCGAAGGCGAGAAAGCGAAGTTGCTCCATCTCGCCGACGAGTTGCATAAGCGCGTCATCGGCCAAGACGAGGCCGTCACCGCCGTCGCCGACGCTGTGATGCGAGCGCGCGCCGGGCTGAAGGATCCGAACCGGCCCATCGGCAGTTTCATCTTCCTCGGCCCAACTGGCGTCGGCAAGACCGAGCTAGGCCGCGCGCTGGCAGAGTGCCTCTTCGACGACGAGCACAACATGGTGCGCATTGACATGAGCGAATACATGGAGAAGCACACCGTATCGCGGCTCATCGGCGCGCCGCCGGGCTACGTCGGTTTCGAGGAAGGCGGGCAACTGACCGAGGCGATCCGGCGGCGGCCGTTTGCGGTGATCCTCTTCGACGAGATCGAGAAGGCGCACCACGACGTGTTCAACGTGCTGCTCCAAATCCTCGACGACGGCCGGCTCACGGACGGGCAGGGGCATATCGTGGACTTCAAGAATACGGTCATCATCATGACCAGCAACATCGGCAGCCAGCACATCCTGGAGGCGAAGCTCACCGACGAGCGCGACTACGAGCGGATGAAGGAGGATGTGGTCGGCGAGATGCGGCGGCATTTCCGGCCGGAGTTCCTGAACCGCGTGGACGCGGCGCTCGTCTTTCATGCGCTGCGGCCGGAGGAACTGGTGAAGATCGTGGACATCCAACTCGCGCGGTTCGCAACACGACTTGCGGAACGGCGGATTACACTGGATGTTGCCGCTCGCGCGAAGCAGCGTCTGGCTGAATTAGGCTATGACCCCGTTTATGGAGCACGGCCGATCAAGAGAATGATTCAACGCGAACTGGAGACGCCGCTGTCTAAGAAGCTGCTTGGCGGAGAAGTAACCGACGGCTCGCGAATCCGAGTGGATTTGAAGAACGACGAGTTGACGTGGAGCTGCCAGAAGCCAGGCGAAGAAGCCGCGACCGGTTCGCGTCGGGGCGCGACGAACAAGTAATGAAAGTTAATAAGACATGAAGAACAAGTGGAAGATCATCATTGGTTTTGCAGTTGTTGCCGTTGCCGCCGCGTGGTTTGTGGGGCACGGCGTATCGTCTGTGACGGCCCAGACGCCCGGCGCGCCGCCGGCGCAGGCGTTGGCGGCGGCGCAGTCGCTCAGCGACGCGTTTGCGTGGGTGGCCGACTCGGTGAAGCCGGCGGTCGTGAGCATCGCGGCGGCGAAATACGTTTCCATGCCGCGCAATTTCCACTTCTTCTTTGGCCCGGACATGTTCGGCCAGAACGGCGACGAGGACGAGGAGATGCCGCAACCGCGCGGTCGCGGCGGCAAGAGTGCGCCCCGCAAGTTCCGCCAGGAGGGCATTGGCTCCGGCGTCATCATCGACAAGGATGGCTACATCCTCACCAACAGCCATGTCGTCAAAGGCATGGATGAGTTGAAGGTGTTCATGGCCGACAAGCGGGAGTTCGACGCGAAGGTCGTCGGCACCGACCCGAAGACCGACATCGCCATCGTCAAGATTAACGGCAAGAACCTGCCGTGGGTGCCATTGGCTGACTCGAAGGCGTTGCGTGTGGGCGACTGGGTGGTGGCGATCGGCAGCCCGTATGGTTTGCCGCAAACCGTCACCGCCGGCATCGTGTCCGCGCTCGGTCGCAGCGGCGTGATTGGCTCGCGCGACGGCTACGAGGACTTCATCCAGACCGACGCGGCTATCAACAAGGGCAACTCCGGCGGCCCGCTTGTGAACCTTCAGGGCAAGATCGTCGGATTGAACACCGCCATCTACAGCCCGAGCGGCGGTAACATCGGCGTCGGCTTCGCGGTGCCATCGTCCATCATCGCCAGCGTGTTGCCGAGCTTGAAAGCCGGCAAAGCCGTCCAGCGCGGCCAACTCGGTGTGATGATCCAGGACTTGAACGAAGACCTTGCGAAGGATTTCGACCTGAAGCAAACCAAGGGCGTGCTCGTGGCGCAGGTGAACAAAGGCTCCGCCGCCGAGAAGGCCGGCATCCAGCCCGGCGACGTCGTTCTCCAATACAACGGTCAACACGTCGAGGATGTGAACGAGCTTCGCAACCGTGTCGCTGCTACCGCGCCAGGCGCGAAGTCAACGATCATGGTCGTCCGCAAAGGCAAAGAAATTACCCTGCCCATCACCGTCGGCATCGCCACCGAGGCCACGGCAGCCGCTGCTGAGGAGGAGGAGAAAGGCGTTTCAAACCTCGGCATGACTGTCACCAACCTCACCAAGGAGTTGGAGCGCAAGCTCGACTGCAAGGGTGAGAAAGGCGTCGTCGTCACCGATGTGGACGCGAACAGCCCTGCTTACCGTCGTGGTGTCCGCGAGGGCGACTTGATCGTCGAGGTGAACCGCCAGCCGGTGGCGAACGTCGGGGAGTTCGAGAAAGCCATTAAGAGCGCCAAGACCAACGTGCTCCTGCTCATCAAGAGCAAGGAAGGCACGCGCTTTGTGCCGCTGCAAAAGAGGTGAATCGGCGCTCCGCCGGAAGCGGCGCGGCAAGACTCACGGTTTCTTCGGCAGGATGGCCACGAGGAGAATCCTGAGCCGCGCCATCTTCTCGACGGTGATGAGGCCCTGCGGTGTCTCAATGGTGTCGCCGGGACGCGCGAAGCGGCCGAGCCGATTCGTCACGTAGCCGGCGATAGTGTCCGCCTGCTCGTCTTCGATGTTCCAACCGAAGCGGTCGTTCAACTCGCGCAGCCGCACGTCGCCGCGCACCAGCAACCGGCCGTCGGGCATCTCCTGGATGCCCGGCTGACGGGCGTTCGCCGTTTCCTGCACTTCGCCGAAGACTTCCGCGACCACGTCGTCGAGCGTCACCATGCCGGCGACGCCGCCGTGTTCGTCGGTGACGACCGCGACCTGCGAATGCTGCTGCTGGAAACTGCGCAGCAAGTCGTCGAGCCGCACGGTCTCCGGCACGAACAGCGGCACGCGGACCAGTTTGCGGATGTCGAGCGGCTCCTTCGATTGCCGCAGGTGGCGGAACACGTCCTGCACGTGCAGGATGCCGGCGATGTTGTCGAGCGTGCGGTCATAGACCGGCAGCCGCTGGTGGCCGCTGCGCGCCGCGCGGTTCAGCAACTCATCTGCCGGGAGCCTTCCGTCGAGCGCCACGAGGTCCGTGCGCGGCACCATCACGTCGCGCGCGGTCAAGTCCGGCACGCGAAACGCCCGCTCCACCAGTTTGCCCTCCAACTCATCAATCACGCCGGCCTTCCGGCTTTGGCGGACCAGGATCTGAAGCTCGTCCACGGAATGGACGCCGTGAAACTCGCTGTCAGGCTCCAGTCCCAACAGGCGCACAACGCCATTGCTGAACGCGTTCAGCCCCCAGACCAACGGCCGCATCAGCAGCACCGTCAATTTCATCAACGGCATCACCCACAATGCCGTGGCTTCACCGCGTTGCACCGCCACCACCTTCGGCACTTGCTCGCCGAAGACGACGTGCAGGAACGTGATGAACACAAACGCCAGCGTCACGGCAATCGTGTGAGCGGCGGCTTCCGCGAGCATGGGCGAAGTCCAGGCAAACAGCGGCGCCAGCAGGTGTGCCAGCGCCGGTTCGCCGAGCCAGCCGAGGCCGAGGCTGGCCATCGTGATGCCGACCTGCGCGCCGGCGATGTAGGTGCCGAGGTCGCGCATCGCGGCCAGCACGGTTCTTGCGCCCGCCCGGCCCGCGGCCACCAGCTCCTCCATGCGGCTGCGGCGCACGCTCACCAGTGCGAACTCCGCCGCGACGAAGAAGGCATTGGTCAACACCAGCGCCGCCACGCCCAGCAGCTTCAAGATGTCCCACGTTAGCGAATCCATAAGGTTTCCCTCGTTGCGTCACTTCATGCTCACGCCCGCTTGGGCAGAAAGATATGCACGGGCGATCCGAACACCGCCTCTGCCGCCTCGCCGATGGCCTCGGCAAAAGTCGGGTGCGCGAAAACCGTGTGGCCCACTTGCTCTGTTGTCGCGCCGAGCGAGATGGCCAGCGTGATGCTGGCGATCAACTCACCCGCCGCCGGGCCGATGACCTGCCCGCCGAGCAGCTTGTGACTTTCGGCGTCGGCGACAAGCTTCACAAAACCGTCCGTCTCGCCGCTCGCTTGTGCGCGGCCGAGCGCGGCCATCGGGAACTTGCCGACACGCACCGCGCGTTCCTGCGCCTGTGCCTCCGCCTCGCTGAGGCCGACGGAAGCGACTTCGGGGTGCGTGAAGACCACGCCGGGCACGGCGGTGTAATCCATTGTCGCGCTGCCGCCGAGCGCGTTCGCCACCGCCACGCGCGCCTGCGCGCTCGCGACGTGCGCGAGCGGGAACTTCCCGACGATGTCGCCGATGGCATAGATGCCCGCCGCGCTCGTTTCCAGCCGCTCGTTTACCTCCACGTGGCCGCGCGCCGTCAGCTTCACGCCGGCGTCGTCGCAGCCGAGGTCGCCGGTGTTCGGCATGCGCCCGACGGAAATGAGCACTCGGTCGAAACTGGGATCGAACCCGCTCACCGTCTCACCGACACGGACCTCGATGCCAGCCTTGCGGAAAAACTTCGCAAGCGCCACGCCTAACTCGGCGTCCATGCCGGGCAACAGGCCTGCGAGCGCCTCGACGACGGTGATTTCCGCGCCGAGCGCGCGAAAGATGCAGGCGAACTCGCAGCCGATGTAGCCGCCACCGATGATGAGCATCTTCTTTGGCGGTTCGGCCAGATGGAGCGCGTGGTTGCTGTTGATGATGCGTTGGCCGTCCACGGGTGGCAGCCCAGCCGGCGACGGCGCAGGCCGCGAGCCGGTGGCGAGGATGATGCGCGAGGCGGCGAGCGATTGGTCGCCGACCTGGACACGGCCGCCGCCGAGCAGCCGCGCCCGGCCGCTGACAAACTGGACGCCGTTCTTGCGGAACAAGAACTCCAGCCCCTTGCCCATTGCGGCAGTGACTTTGCGAGTGCGACGGAGCAAAGCATCGGCGGCAAGCCGCGGCTCCGCGCCGATGCTGGCCGTGTCGAGACCGAAGTCGCCGGCCCGTTGCACCGTGCGAAGCGCCTCGACGCTTGCGAGCAACGCTTTGGTCGGGATGCAGCCGAGATGGAGGCAGACGCCGCCGGGAGGCGCGTCGCTGACGAGCGTGACGCGCGCGCCACGTTGTGCGGCTCGGATGGCGGCGGTGTAACCGCCGGGGCCGGCGCCGATGACGAGAAGATCAGGAGTTTCGATGGCCACAATGGCCGCAGGTTAGCGGCGGGCGGCGGCGGCGGCCAGATTTTTCTGAAAAACTGCTTGCGAATCCGTGCGGACAGGTCTTTTCTGAAAGAGAAGCATGACGACTCTGATCAAAGTTACAGTCGTTTGCAGTCTGGCGGGACTCACCTCGGCGGCTTGGGCGGAGAAGCTCGCGCTCCGCGTCGGACACTTCCCCAACGTGACGCACGCGCAAGCGGTGATCGCGCATGGCCTGAGCCGCGAGGGAAAGGGGTGGTTTGAGCAGCGATTGGGGCCGGAGGTGGGGGTGCAGTGGTTCGTCTATAACGCCGGACCGAGCGCGATGGAGGCGATCTTCACCGGCGGCCTCGACCTCGCCTACGTCGGTCCGAATCCCGCCATCAACGCCCACCTGAAGTCGCGCGGCGAAGAGGTCCGCATCGTCGCGGGCGCGTGCAGCGGCGGCGCGGCGCTGGTGGTGCAGCCGGACGGGCGCATCAAGGCGGACGGGGATTTCCGCGGCCGGAAGGTGGCGACGCCGCAACTGGGCAACACGCAGGATGTGGCGGCGCGCGCATGGCTGGCGTCGAAGGGCCTGCGCGTGACGATGACCGGCGGCGACGCGCTGGTCGTGCCGACGGCCAATCCCGACCAGCTCGCGCTGTTCCAGAAAGGCGACCTCGACGCGGTGTGGACGGTGGAGCCGTGGGTGACGCGGCTGGTGTTGGAAGCCAAAGGGCGCGTCTATCTGGAGGAAAGCGCGCTTTGGCCGCAAACCGGCGGCCGGTATGTGACGACGCATCTGGCCAGCAGCGCGCGGTTCCTGACGCGGCAGCCGGCGTTGCTCAAGCGCTGGATCTCCGCGCACGTGGAGTTGACGCAGTGGATCCGCCAGCACGCAGACGAGGCGAAGCGGCTCCTGAACGCCGAGATCAAGGCGGAAACCTCACGCGCGTTGCCGGATGCGGTGCTCGAGAGCGCGTGGCGACGGTTGGAGTTGACGCACGACCCGGTGCGCGCCTCGCTGCTGAGGTCGGCCGAGGACGCGCATCGCATCGGTTTCGTGCGCGAGAAGCCGGACCTGTCGCGCATCTACGATTTGAGGTTGCTCAACGAGGTCTTGCGTGAGAAAGGTTTGGCGGAGATTCCATGAGCGCGACCCACGAAGAACTCCGCCCTGCCGCGCCCCTAAAGCTGGAGGTGGAGCATGTCTCCAAGACGTTCCACGCCAAGCACGCGACCACGCACGCGCTCGACAATGTGAGCCTGACAGTGGGCGAGGGCGAGTTCGTTTGCCTTGTTGGGCCAAGCGGCTGCGGCAAGTCCACGCTGCTGAATATCATTGCTGGTTTGGACACCGCCGACAGCGGCCGCGTGCTCGCCGACGGCCAACCTGTGACCGGGCCGGGCCGCGACCGGATGGTGATGTTCCAGGAGTCGGCGCTCTTCCCGTGGCTCGATGTGATGGACAACGTGCTTTTCGGCCTGAAACTCAAGCCCAACCTGAACAAACGCGAGCGGAATGATGTGGCGGCCTTCTACCTGCAACTGGTCGGGCTGGAGAAGTTCCACCGCGCCAACATCCACGAGCTTTCCGGCGGCATGAAGCAGCGCGTGGCGCTGGCGCGGGCGCTCGCGCCGAACCCGCGCGTGTTGCTGATGGACGAGCCGTTCGCGGCGCTCGATGCGCTGACGAGGGAGCAGTTGTATGGCGACATCCAGAGCATCTGGCAGAAGCGGCGCAAGACCATTGTTTTCGTGACGCACAACGTGCGCGAGGCGGTCTGCCTCGGCGAGCGCGTGCTGCTTTTCTCGCCGCGGCCCGGGCGGATCGAGGAGGAGTTCCGGGTGGACCTGCGTCGTCCGCGCGACATCAACAGCGTGAATCTCGCGGAACACGCCACGCAAATCATGCGGTCGCTGAAGCGGCATCTGGCGCCCGTGGGATCGGAGGCGGCGGAATGAAGCGATTCGTCAGGGCGGCGGTGGTTTTTGCGGCGCTGGTCGCGCTTTGGGAGGCGCTCGTCCGCGCGGGTGTCTGGTCGCCGGTGATGGTGCCTTCGCCGCTCAGCGTGGTGGAATACATCGTCGGCGCGGTTCGCGACGGGACGCTGTGCCATGCCGCATGGATTACGCTGCGCCGGCTCGTGGCCGGCTACGCGCTGGGCGTAATCGTCGGACTGCCGCTCGGTTTGTTGACGGCACGGTTCAAGTTTTGCGAAGACACGCTGGGCGTGATCGCGCTGGGTTTGCAGACGCTGCCGAGCATCTGCTGGGTGCCGCTGGCGATGCTCTGGTTTGGCCAGACCGAGGCGGCGATGCTGTTCGTCGTCATCATGGGCACAATCTGGTCCGTCGTCATCGCTACCGACAACGGCGTGCGCAATGTCCCGCCCATCTACGCCCGCGCTGCGCAGACGATGGGGTCGAGCCGCTGGCACACGTGGGTGAAAGTGAAACTGCCCGCGTCATTGCCGTTCGTCGTCAGTGGCATGAAACAAGGCTGGGCGTTCGCGTGGCGTTCGCTGATGGCGGCGGAGGTTTACGTGACGATTCTGACGGGTTTTGGTCTCGGCCATTTGCTGCACTACGGCCGCGAGTTGCACGCGATGGACCAGGTTATTGCCGTCATGCTGGTCATCATCCTGATCGGCCTGCTCGCCGACAAAGTTCTCTTCTCGCCGTGGGAGAAGTTCCTCCACCGTCGCTGGGGCACGACGAAGTAGCACTGGTTCTGTGGCAAACAAAAAGAGCGCCCCGCTTGCGCGGGACGCTCTTTTGTTTGGGAACGAAAATCGTTCCGCAGTCGGATTACCGACGGCCGCCACGACCGCCGTCGCGGTGACCACCGCCACGACCGCCGCCGAAACCGCCGCCGCCACCACCCCGAGGACGCTCCTCGCGGGGACGGGCTTCATTGACGGTCAGGGCGCGACCGTCGAGTTCCTTGCCGTTGAACTGGGAGACGGCCGCGTTGGCCTCCTCCTGCGAGCCCATCGTCACGAACGCAAAGCCGCGGGACTTGCCCGTGAACTTGTCCGTGATGAGTTCGCACGCGGTGACGTTGCCGGCCTGCTTGAACAGGTCGAGCACTTCGCCCTCGGTGGTGTTGAACGACAGGTTGCCTACGAATAGCTTGGTAGCCATTTTCTACTATTTTCCTTCTGCTGCTGTGGGAGCTTGCGTGACTGTTCCCGACTTCTTCGGGTTTCGGATCATCACCAGCTATCGAGGCTGCCTGACAATCTACCAACTCACCGCGAACTGCTTCCAACTGCGAGCGCGCGAACCCTAGCCAAAAACCAGCCAATAGCAACCTTTTTTTGGCAGTTTTTGGCGGCTTTGGGCAAAGCGGGCATCCACCGGCCTCCCGTCTGCTATTCCGCCTAGCCGTCGAACAGGCTCACAAACCCCGGCTCCTCCGCCCCCGTCCACACCGCCCCGCAACAAGC
>Ga0233425_10009790_pt1 | contig 11976 bp, 10 predicted proteins | sample Watercolumn_Towu_2_FD_181712 | JGI IMG/M metagenome (GOLD analysis project Ga0233425, IMG submission 181712) | Freshwater microbial communities from Lake Towuti, South Sulawesi, Indonesia - Watercolumn_Towuti2014_140_MG | ecosystem: Environmental > Aquatic > Freshwater > Lake | place...
GCATCAGGCGGACGAAGCCATCCTTGGGCAGAGTGGCGCGCCAGCCGGAGGACCAGGTGTCGAGATCCGGGGTGCCGAGCCCCAGGGCCGGGAGGGCGGCCAGGGGTACTCCGGCCCAGGGTGTGGAGGGCTCGGCCAGCGAGGGTGGCGCCAGGAGAAGCGCAAGGAGCAAGGGGCGGATCATTGCAGGTAGGTCTCCCCGAAGTAGCCGTAGCGGACGCGCCCGCGCATCGCGAGGCGGGCGAGGTATTCCTGGCCGTCGAGGCCCTGGACCATGAGCTGCTCGCAGGGGGAGCGGCTCGGGTCGTCGTCGCCGTCCAGCGCCAGGGTCGCGTCCCAGATGGTGCTGCCGGTGTCGGGCGTGGTGACCGCGTGGTAGCTGAACGAGCAGCCCCAGCCGCCGAAGGGGCAATGGGTGAACTGGCTCGCGCCGATGGCCAGGATGTAGTTGAGGTCGAAGTTCTCCAGCACGATGGAGTACTGCAGCGGGATCCCCAGCATGGCGGCCCAGGCGGTGAGGATCGAGGCGCAGTCGGAGCAGTTGACCGTGTGCCCCGCGCCGTAGTGCAGGAAGGAGGTCAGGTCGAAGACCGCCGGGCCCCACCCGTTGCGGTAGACCGTGTAGTAGGAGGCGCCGTAGGTGGTGTCGTAGGAGAGGCCGAGATCCTCGTAGATCCAGGCGACCAGGGCCGAGAGCACCGCCTGGTCGGTGGGCTCGACCCCGTCGATGGCCCGCAGGGCGGGGTCGAGCGCGGCCACCCAGGGGGCGCCGTCGGGCAGGCTCGCGTCGGCGGCGGGGGCGTGCAGCGACAGGTACCAGCGCACCGGCAGGGACTGTGCGCCGATCTCCCAGGTGGTTCCTTCCTCGTCGTCCACCAGGTAGCGCAGTTGCAGGGTCTCCTCGAGCACCCCGGGGCCCGCCCCGAGGGGCGCGGGGGCTTGCAGAACCACCGGGTTCACCGGATCGAGGTCGGTCGTGCCTGCCACCGGATCCCAGCCCTCCACCTCCAGGCGTACCCCCGCTCCGGCGAGACCCGAGCCACCCAGGACGCTCTCGTCGCCCAGCCGCAGGGTCAGGATCGGCCGGGAGTCCCAGGTGAATGCCACCGGCACGGCACCTCCGTCGGGGAAGACTCCAAGCTCCTCGCCGGGGGCGGGCAGCTCCACCGCGGCGCCGTGGGCGTCCTCGAGGGACGCGGCGGACGTGAAGGCGACCTCCTCGCCCTGCAGCGTGCCGGACTGGTGCCACCACAGGGGCACGAAGGTGGCGCTGGTGCCGCCATCGCCCTCGGCCCAGGCCTCCAGCGCACCGCAGCGCACCACCCGGACCACTCGCTCGTCCTCCACCGTGACGGGGCCGCGGGTGGCGGTCAGGTGCAGGGTGTAGGTGCCCACTGGGGCCCAGGCGCCGCTCGCATCCCGGCCGTCCCAGGCGCCCTCCACGGTGGTCAGGGCGGTGCCCCCGGCATCGCGCACCTCCACGGTGACGGTCGGCTCCCCCTCCGTCACGACCGCGACGGTCAGGGGTCCACCGAGGATGGGATCGAAGGCGGGCGCGGCTGTGAGGTGGGCTTCGATGACGGGCGCTGTGTCCCCGGTATCGCCTCGACCCGTGTCGTCGGGAGGCTGGGACAGGTCCGGGTGGCAGGCGGCGAGCAGCAGGGCGACAAGCGGATGGAAGCGCATGGCCCCCAATATAGGTCGCACCGGCGGCGATGCCCACGGCGACGAGGTAAGGAGCACGCCATGGACGCCGAGCACCTCGCCGAGCTGATGGAATTCCCCGTGGCCTTCACCTTCCGCGTGGTGGCCGCCGGCAGCCCCGACCTCCGCGCCGTCTGCCAGGCGCTGGCCGAAGGGGCGCTGGGTCGCACGATCGAGCAGGTCGCAGCGCAGGCCTCCTCGGGCGGGCGCTACCAGACGATCCGCCTGATGGCCACGGTTGAACGCCCCGAGGAGATCGCCGCGGTCTACGGGGCCCTGAGCGCCGTCCCGGGGCTGCGGATGCTGCTCTGATCAGGGGATCATGGGTGGGGTGAACACGCGGGCGGCCATCTCGCGATCGAGCATCAGGCGGCCGTGGCCGGAGTCGCCCACCAACCGGAGCTGCCCCGCCATGTTCTCGGCGTTGGCCTCTTCCTCCACCTGCTCGGTGATGAACCACTGCAGGAAGGCCAGGGTGGCGTGGTCGCGCTCGTCCATGGCCAGGCTGGCCAGGGCGTCGATCAGGGAGGTGACGTGCCGCTCGTGGGCGAGCGTGGCCTCGAACGCCTGGAGCGGAGACTCCCAGGCGCTGGGCGGACCCGCGATCGCGGTGAGCGTCACGCGCCCGCCGCGCTCCAGCACGTACCGGAAGAAGCGATCGGCGTGGGCCTGCTCCTCCTGGAACTGGACCTTGAACCAGTTCGCCATGCCCGGCAGGCCCTCACGCTCCGCCCAGGCACACATCGAGAGGTACAGGTAGGCCGAGTAGTACTCTGCGTTGACCTGGCTGTTCAGGGCGGCTTCGATGGCAGGCTTGAGCATGGTGGCTCCCTTCGGGTGGTCTGGAGCCCCGAAACTATCCGCCAGCGCCGTCGCGGGAAGGGGTGGCTACGGCTGCAGGGCCGCCACGCTGCCCCCATCCAGCAGAGGCGCCAGGTCGTCGACGAGCTGCCGTGCCAGGTCACGCCCGGCGCGCTGCGAGGTGCTGGTGCCCGTGATGACGAAGGCGTAGCGATCCTCGTAGCGCAGGTAGACCTCGCCGTCGGAGACCAGGGCGAGCCCGACGGTGGCCTCGGCGAGGACCGGATCCGTGTGCTGGTCCACGTAGACGAGGCGATCGGCGACGCGCTGGGTGGTGCCTGGCGCCATGCTGGCCGCCAGGGGCTGGGCCGAGAGGTCCACCAGCCAGTGGAAGAGCACGACCTGGCCCGGTACGCGGTCAGCCGCGGTCTGCAGCGCGTCCTCCATGGGCCGGCGCCCGTCCAGCCCGGCCACCAATTGCGAGCGTTGGGCCGGAGTGACCCGAGCATCGCTCATGTGCCCCCGCCAGTCCGATGGCAGCGCGGTGGCCAACTCCCCCGGCAGGGCCTCCGAGAACGCTGCGGGGACCGCCAACACCTGAGCGTTGCGCACGTTGCGCAAGACCTCCGCCGCCCCGTCCAGATCCTCGCCGAGGTAGCCCCGGAGTGCCAGGGGGGCCGGGGTGCCCACCACCAGCAGCGGCGCCACGCGGATGTCGCTCACGAGGTCCAGTGGCGCCCAGGTCCAGTCGGGCGCTGCGCTCGGGGCGTTGGGAAGGAGGGGCGCGGCCTGGACGCTACCTGCGAGCCCGCAGAGAAAGACCAGGGTGAAGAAGCGGGAGGGACGGGGACGGCAGGGCACGGGGCTCGTCTCCGGGCGCAAGGATGGAAAGGCGCGGCGTCAGCCTCCATTGTGACACCCTCCCGCCCGGGGAGTTCCGCGCGGTGTGTGTTTTTTTTGTCTATCCCGGGTTCCGCGTGGACCCGGCCGCCCAGGCCCGCCGGTGCTTGCCGAATCGTCCGACGATTCGGGTGCTTGCTCCCCCCCCCGGCGCCCGGTAGCCTTGCGCCATGTCCTCCCGCCGCCTCCAGGCGCTGACCGCGCTGCTCCTCGCCGGCCTGGTCCTGCCCTTCCTGGGCAAGCCGGTGCACGTGGACGACGCCAACTTCCTGGCCCTGGCGGCCGGCGCCCACGCGGACTGCTGGCGCCCGCACGCGGTCGTCCTCAACTGGCAGGGGCATGCCGAGCGGGCTTTCGACGTGCTCTCCAACCCCCCGGGGATCGCCTGGTGGCTGGCGCCGGTCGTCCACGCCCCGCTACCGGTCCAGCACCTCTGGATGCTGCCCTGGCTCGCCCTCGCCGCCTGGGGCGCCGCGCGGCTCGGACGCCGCTTCGGGGGCGCCTCGACCCCCGCGGTGCTCCTGCTGCTCTCCTCCCCCTTCGCCGTGCTGGCCGCCCAGGCCCTCACCCCGGATCTGCCCCTGCTGGCCCTCACCCTGGCGGGGTTCGCAGGTTTCGTCGCCGCCACCGACGGCGGGCGCCCCTGCGCCGCCGCGGGTTGGGCCGCCGTAGCCGGCAGCACCGTCCTCTTCCGCTACAGCGGCCTCGCCCTCCTCCCCCTCCTCGTCCTCTACCCCCTGCTGCACCGCCGCCCGGTCTGGCCGGCCCTGACGGGCTTCCTGCCCCTGGCCCTGCTGGCGGCCCACGACCTGTCCGCCTACGGCCAGATCCACCTGCTGGCCATGGCGAGTTTCCAGTCCACCGCCGGTTCGGGCTGGGAGACCTTCCGCAAGGGCGCCGCGGCGCTCGCCATGCTGGGGGGGGCTGGGCTCCTTCCACTGCTCGCGGTCCGCGGCGGGCGCTGGAGCGCGGGGCTCGCCCTGCTGGGCGCCTTCGTCGGGGTGCTCGCCGCCCGCGGCTCCAGCCTGCCACCCGGCGCCACCACCTGGACCGTGGCCTGCTGCGCCGGTGGCGGCGCCCTGTTCGGTGCCCTCACCCGTGGTGAGGACCGTTCGGACAGGATTTTCCTCGGGGTCTGGGCCCTCGGTGGTTTGCTGTTCCTGCTGACCCTGCGCTTCACCGCCGGTCGCTACTGGCTGCCCTTCCTGCCGGCCCTGGGCCTGGCCTGGCTGCGCCTGCACCCGCCGCGCGCCCTGCTCGCCGCGAGCCTCGGTCTGCAGGCCGCCCTGGCCCTGCTGCTGGCCGTCGATGACGCAGCCCAGGCTCGCGCCGACCAGCAGGCCGCCCGCGATGTCCAGGTCGCCGCCGCGGGGTGGCCAGGCCCCCGCAGCTTCGCCGGCCACTGGGGCTGGCAGCACGCGCTCCAGGCCGCCGGCTGGACCCCCATCGAGGACGACGCCCCCCTCCCCGCGGGCTCGATGCTGGCCGTGGCCGATGCCCCCTGGCCGCAGCGCCCGGCCGACGGCACCTGCCTCGAGCTCCTGTGGGAGCGCAGCTACCCGGGTCGTCACGACGGCCGCTGGCCCGGACCCCGGGTCCATTCGGCCGCGGGGCGCGCCAACCTGCACGCCTTCCTGGTGGCCGGGCAGCCCCCGCTGGAGACCTACACCCCCTGGAGTCTGGCGGGCGATCCCCGCGAGCACGCCGCGCTCTACCGGGTCTGCCCCTGAAATGGGAGCTTCCTCCTCCGCCAGCCGCGGCTGATCTCGTGGGAGGCTCCCGCAGCGCACAGGAGGTGGTGGGCGGCCAGCCAGCACCAGCCGCGCAGGCCGAGCAGCGGCCCGAACAGGGCCGTCAGCCCGAGCGCCGTGAACAGCCAGGTGAACGCCACGATCACGCCGAGATCCACCACGCGCGCCCCGACCCGCACCCGCGGGTCCAGCACGAAGGCCCACACCCGCCTCACGGCTCCGCCGCGCGGTGGGTGAAGACGATGTTGCCCGTCCCGCGGGTCCAGTCCGTGACCAACAGGTCCAGCGCTGGGCTCACCCGGCAGCCCACCGTGAGCTCCGCCTCGGTGGGCGCGCTGAAGAAACCGTCTCCCACGGCGCCATCCACGCTGGTGGAGACCACCTGGCAGGGGCGCGGCAGGGGCAGCAGGGGTCCCGGCCCCCGCACCTCGACCTCGCGGGCGTCCTCCCCACCGACGTCATGGAGCGCGAAGACCTCGGCGACCACCGCGTCGTCCTCGGCCACCCAGGAGGGCTGCGGCTCCAGCCCCGCCGCGTTGCGGTACGCGGTCACCGCCCCCCACCAGGCCCCGACCGCGAGATCCAGATCGTCGTCCGCGTCCAGATCCGCCAGGGCCACCGCCGAGTAGTCGGCCTCCGGAGCCGCGGTTTCCCAGGCCAGGGTGAAGTCCGGGCCCGTGAACACGCGCACCGTGCCCGGCCCCCCGAGCTGCTGGTTGTCCGTCACCGCCAGGTCGGGCCAGCCGTCGCCGTCCACGTCACCGAAGTCCAGACTGTTGCCCTCGAAGCTGTCGCCCTCGGCCAGCAGGGAGGGCGCGGCCTCAGGCAGCCCGGTGCCGGTGTTGAGGTGGACCGCGTGGGGCGCACCACGGCGCGCAAACGCCAGATCAAGGGCTCCGTCCAGGTTCGCGTCGAGGAAGGCGACATCCATGGACCAGGTGGGCTCGGCGCTCTGCCAGGCGGGTGGCTCGGCGAAGACGCCGCCCTCGTTGAGGAACAGCAGGTCGGGCTCGGCGTCGTGGCGGTACGGCTCGCCCGTGGCCGCCGCGAGATCGAGATCGCCGTCGTTGTCGATGTCGCCAAGGGCCACGGAGAAGCAGTAGAAACCTTCCTCGGATTCCCAGGTCGGCTCGTCGGGGAGTTGACCGCCCTGGTTCAGGTAGAGCGACACCCCGCCGGGCTCGTCGAACCCCACAGCCCCCAGGAACCGCGCCACGACCACGTCGGTCCAGCCGTCGCCGTCCACGTCCCCCACCGCCAGGTGCCCGTGGTAGGCCGCGACCGCGCTCACCCAGTCGGCCGCCGGTGACAGCGCACCGGCGCGCGTGGAGTGCACCGCCAGGGGCCCAGGCTCCATGTCGTTGCCATAGGACACCACGAGATCGAGCGCCCCGTCGCCGTCGATGTCGGCCCAGGCCCCGCCCGTGCCGTAGCCGTGATCGGTCGCCGTCCAGCCGGGCCCCGCCTCATAGGGGGGCCAGCCGAAGACGGGGCTGGCGGTCTCGCCGCTGTCGCCGGCAGGCAGGCTGTCCCGGCCCGAGTCCGGAGACGGGCAGGCGGCCAGCAGCAGGCCGAGGAAGGGCAACAGCGGGCGCATGGCGCCAACATACCCAGGCCCGGCGCGCGGGGATAGCGCCGCCGCTCGGAGGTCCCCGACCACCTCTGCGGGTGGTCGGGGACCTCCTGGGGTGCTGACGCACCCGTCGCTGTGCGACGCGTCGGCGCTATCTTTCCATTTCAGGGGGCCAGGCCCCCCTGCGCCCGACAGGCGCGCCCCCCGCGCGGACGCTCCGCGTCCGCCCTATTGCACGCGCTTCGGACCTTCGAAGCGGGTTGACGGCCTCTGGGCGCGTGCAATAGCCAAGGCGCATGGAACCCAAGGCCCCTGACGAGACCGCGCCCGAGGCCCCGCCCGGCTGGCAATGGGAGGAACTGGCCGTCGGCGCCGCCGCCGCCGGCCGGCGGGCGGACGTCTGGCTCGCCGCGCGCTTTCCGCACTACTCCCGCAGCGCCGTGGCCCGCCACTTCAGGATCGGCCGCATCCAGGGCGTGGACCGCCCGGTCAAGGCCAGTACCGTGCTCAAGGAGGGCGAACGCCTGCGCTTCTGCCGGCCCGAGCTGGTCAGCGATCGGCCCGCCCCACCCCTGCCCGCCGTGCTTCACGAGGACGACCGCCTCATCGCCTTCGACAAGCCCGCTGGCCTCCTGGTCCACCCCGCCGGCGGCACCTTCGTCTGGTCGCTCGTGGCCCTCGCGCGCCTGGCCCGCCCGGGCCTGGCCCTGCACCTCGTGCACCGCCTGGACCGCGACACCTCCGGCGTCGTCGTCATGGCCAAGGATCCCGAGGCCAACCGCATCCTCAAGGACGCCTTCCGTTTCCAGCACATCCACAAGGTCTACTGGGCCCTCTGCCGCGGCGCCCCCGCCTGGAGCACGCTCCTGGTGGACGCCCCCATCGGCGATGACACCCGCAGCGCCGTCCGCGTCCGCATGGGCGTGGTGCCCGACGGGCAGCCAGCCCGCACCCGCTTCTTCGTGCTGGCGCGCTGGCGCGACCTCTGCCTGGTGGCGGCCCACCCGCGCACGGGCCGCACCCACCAGATCCGCGTGCACGCCGAGCACATCGGCCATCCCCTGCTCGGCGATCGCATCTACGGCCAGCCCGACGAGGTCTTCCTGCACCTGCTGGACCACGGCGAGGACGCCTGGACACGTGCGAAGATCGGCTTTTCCCGCCAGGCCCTGCACGCCCGCGAGATGTCCCTGCCCCACCCCGACGGCGGCAGCGTGCGCATCGTGGCCCCCCTGCCGGCCGACCTGGCGGCGGTGCTGCGGGCGGGGGGGCGCGTGCGGTAGACTGGGCCCATGCTCCTCCTGCTCCTCCTCGCCGGCTGCCGCCCCGCGCCCGACTGCGCCTGCCTGGACTGTGGCGACGAACCTCGCGATCTCGTGCCCGACGCGCGCCTCGTCGTCAGCGGCATCCGACCGGCCGACGGGCACCCCTGGGCGCGGGAGGACGAGGCCGGCCCCGCCGCCCTGCGCAACGACCTGCCCGACGACGGTTGGCAGCCCCCTGAGGGCGCGGCGGCCTGGTTGGAGATGGACCTGCGGCCGCGTCTGGGGAGCGCGGTGTTCGAGCGCCTCGAGGCCACCTGGACCGGAGCGGCCCCCCAGGTCGAAGTCGCGGTGCTGCCCGGCTGCGGCCTCGACCCGAGCGCCGTCCTGCCCTGGGACGACCCCTCCCTGCCGCTCGACCTCGCCGGAACCTGCGGCGGTTGCCTGCGTCTGGACGTGCGGGGCGGCGGTGACACCGTGCTCACCGCCCTCACCCTGACCGGGCTGTCCGGCTCGCCACCCGACTACCTCTACGACGGCGACTGGGTCGATCCCCCCCCGCGGCTCGCCGGGACAGGCCTGATCGAGGGCTTCTACGGGCAGCCCTGGTCCTGGCGCGAGCGGCTCGGAGCCGTGGCGGTCCTGAACCGCGCCTTCATGGACCTCTACCTCTACGCCCCCAAGGACGACCCCTGGCATCGCGACCGCTGGCGCGAGCCCTACGACATCCTCAGCCAGGAGGCCTTCGCAGCGCTGGCCATCCGGGCGGGCTCGGTGGGCGTGGACCTGGTCTTCGGCATCAGCCCCTTCCTGGACTACGACGCCGAAGATCCAGCCGACTACGCCGTCCTGCGCGACAAGCTCTCCGCCATGGCCGACCTCGGCGTGCAGGGCGTGGCCCTGCTGGCCGACGACCTCGAACTGGAGGTGGACGTCACCGTAGACGGCGACCTCGGCGTCCTGCAGGCCGACGTCGCCAACCGCCTGCGGGCCGACCTGCGCCCCGCCCATCCAGGGCTGGGCTTCTGGTTCGTCCCCACCGTCTACGACGACGACCGCCTGGCGGAGTGGGAGGGTGCTTCGGCCTACCTCGAGGCCCTGCAAGCCCTCGACCCCGCCTATCAGGTCATGTGGACCGGCACCGGCACCTTCGCGGCCACGCTCACGGCCGCCGACCTCGACCCCGTGCGCACGCTCATCGGCCGCGACCCCGTCCTGTGGGACAACCTCTGGGCCAACGACATCTACGACCCCTTCGCCGGCCGCCTGCACCTCGGCCCCTACGCCGAACGGAACCTGGACCTGTACGGCGCCACCGCTGGCATCGGGGCCAACCCCATGGTCCAGGGCGCCCTCTCGCGGCTGGACCTCGGCCTGCTGAACGCCTGGGCGCGGGAGGCCGACGATGTCCGCGCGATGGCGGCTTCCCTCGAGAGCTCGGACGAGGAGGACCAGACCCTCCTCGTCCAGGTCATGCAGGCCTTCGACGGCACCGCCCTGGCCCTGCCCGGCCACCCCGCCCTGGAGGGCGCCGACCCCGTCGTCGACATCGACACCCTCCTGCCCCTCTTCGCCAGCCTGGCCGCCCTGCCCTCCGCCGTGCACCACAGCGCCCTCGATCCGGACCTGGTGGACGAGCTGGTCTACCCCCTCGACAAGGTGCGGCACGAAGGCCGGGCCGGCTTGTTCGCATTGACCCTGGCTTCCGAGCGCCTGGCCGGCCGGGAGGGTGCTGCCGCGCTCGCCTCCGCCGAGGCCGAACTCGACCTCTCCGCCGAATCCCGCTTCGTCTGGAGCCCCGGCGCCGTCGAGGACCTGCTGGACGCCGCCCTGGCGGTGGAGGTGGCCGACACGGGGTTGGGCCCGCCCGTCGTCCTGCCGCCGGCGCCGGTGTCCTGCCTCGCGGGGAGCACCCCGGCCTGGCGGCCCTTCGGCGGCGCCTCCGAGGTGGCCGCCTTCGGCCTGCCCGGCGCCACGGTCCGGGACGACCTCATCCGGTGGGAGCCCCCACACCCCGGCACCTGGACCGCCCTCGCCATCGCCCGCAGCCCCGGCGGCGGCTGGGCCTGGACCGAGCGCACGTTCATGTGCGAGCCGGGCTGAGCCGACTCAGATCGTCCGCCGACGCCCGATCAGGGCCAGCGCCAACGCCAGCAGCCCCGGCAGCCAGGCCACACCGCGTGCCGGGACGGTGGCGCAACCCGGAGCCCGCGGCCCGAACCCGCCCGTATGGCTCTCCTGGTCCTCGTCGTAGCCAGGCGCGTTGGTGGCCGTGAAACCGCCGCGCTCGCCGTCCCCGCCTTCCGCTTCGATCCCGGAGTCTTCCGCCGGTTCGTCCGTGTCCTCGGGAGCCGGTTCCGTGTCCTCGGTCTCAGTCTCAGGCTCCTCCTCCGGCTCCGCCTCCTCGATGACCACCGCTGTCAGCTCCGCCTGATCCGCCAGCCAGTCCAGGTGTGCGTCCACGCGCGCCGCCCCGCTCTCCCCGCCCGCGCAGGGCGTCTCGTCGTCGTCCCAGATCCAGGACTGCACCCCGACCAGCACCTCCCCGCCATCTTCGGTGCGCAGCAGCGCCGGTCCCCCGGAGTCGCCCCAGCAGAGGTTGACATCCCCCTCCGGATCGCGGGCGAACAGCCACTGATCGTCCCAACCGGTCAGCGGGATGTCGGCCTGCTGCTTCGTGCCCGCGTCGTCGGCCGCGTCCGCCGTCACCCCGAAGCCGACGTAACGCAGCGGTTGATCCTGCCAGGCCGTTGTCGGCGCGCTGGCGGCCACCGGCATCCCCTGGGCCGTCACCAGATCGCGCTCCAGCTTCACCAGCCCGATGTCGTGGTCCAGGTCGTGGTCGTAGCGGGGGTGGACCAGCCCGCGGACCACCGGGGCCAGCTCGAACCGCCCGGCGCTCGTGCGCACGTCCTGGCCAAGCGCGAACTCCACGTCCAGCCCAGCATAGTCGTACAGCGCCGCCTCCACGCAGTGCGCCGCTGTCAGCACCCAGCGCGAAGACACCAGCGTCCCGCTGCAGAACGAAGCGCAGCGATCCCCCTCGCAGACCACCAGCGCCCCGACCGCCCCGTACCCGTCGGACGGCTGCCCCCCCACCATGGGCACTGGCGGCCCGGCCAGGGCCTGTCCAGCGGCTATCAGCATCCATGGCGCGAGGGCGAGCACGGAGAGCGGCCTCCTGACAGGCCCATCGGCCGCGTCTGGGTGCGTTCCAGAGCTCGGCGCGCTTGACAGTCGTGCGATCCGGGACGATATTGCCCGCGTTCGGCCGGGCCGGCGGCACCCCCCTCTGCGCCGCTCCGACCTCAACCCTAGAGGGGGCGAAACGGGTTCGACGGGGTCGCGGTAGGTCGAGGCTGCATGCCGAGGTTTCACGGTCCCTCGTAAAACACCGGGAAAACCAAACAAGTGCCAACAACAACGAGCACTTCGCGGTGGCTGCGGCGTAAGCTGCTGTCATTAGCCCTTCGGGGCCGCCGTCCGGCCTGGCAATGCCAGGGTTCCAGGTCCGGGCGCGTCAAGACCTGGCTAGTCCTGAACGCTTCCGTGACGTAGGCGCAGGGGACGAGAAACAACCCCAAAAAATCGTCATCCACCCATTGCTGGACAGGCCTCCGGGTCTGGCAGGGGTCGGTAGCCGGAGGACAAGCATGTAGACGCCGAGACTGAGTGGCTTCGGACGCGGGTTCGACTCCCGCCGCCTCCACTTCCTTTTATTGACGTTCGACGGTGATTATCAAGGTTGCATCAGCTTGAGAGACCCCCCGCGTACCGCGAATGTACCGTGGATCCGCAGGGAACCCCGTCGAGCACCTGTACGGAGTCGTCCAGCGATTCCGGGGACAGGTGCGCGTACCTCATGGTGGTGTGGGCGTGCTGGTGCCCGAGGAGCGCCTGGACCTTGTAGAGCGCCACGCCCGCCATCACGAGCTGGCTGGCGTACGAGTGCCGCAGGTCGTGGATGCGGATCCTCTTGAGGCCC
>Ga0233425_10009791_pt1 | contig 11976 bp, 6 predicted proteins | sample Watercolumn_Towu_2_FD_181712 | JGI IMG/M metagenome (GOLD analysis project Ga0233425, IMG submission 181712) | Freshwater microbial communities from Lake Towuti, South Sulawesi, Indonesia - Watercolumn_Towuti2014_140_MG | ecosystem: Environmental > Aquatic > Freshwater > Lake | place: Indonesia...
GCACGATGCTATATGCTTTTTCTCGAACTGCCATAGACTTGTCTCCCTTGCTCTCCGCGTCCCCCATTAGCGGAGGTCCTTCTCGTAATTATAGTGAACTACGAACCGGCCAGCCAGCGGTTCAGCCGTTTGCCCCGTTTGGGGCGTCCTTTCAGATTGCTCACCTACATCGGACCATCAACAGGAACATAAGGACGCCTATCAAAATTCCCGCAAGTAATAAGGTCATCGTAGGTGCGCCATAGCTCGCGACCAATCGTGCGGACGCTGTTGTCGCAAGTGGCTTTACGGCCAAGGAACTGCGAGACTTCGTCGTCAAATTCAAACGATCGGATCTCGCCGGCCATGAATCTGGCCAAGGCGTTCCAAAGCTGGTCGCGTGCTTTGCGGTCAACGGCCATCGCTTCCATCCAAGCCGCCCGTGAGCGGCGAGTGGGCCTGTTACCCCTCCAGCCCCCCAATGCACTTGAAATCCTCCTTCAACGACCGGTACAACTCTTGGTAGATCGGAAACGCCCGGTCATAGCACTTCTTGGCCATGCGGTTTGGCGCAACCTCCGACACCACGCGAATCGTAGCCCCGCAGGCCTCGCCGATGTTCTTGAACGCTCCGGCGCCAACCGCCGCCAGCAGGGCCACGCCGTAGGCCGGGCCTTCCTCGCTGTTGATCGTCACCACCTTGCGCCCGAACACGTCGGCCTGGATCTGACGCCAAAAAGTGCTCCGCGCGCCGCCGCCCGAGGCGCGAATCTGCTTGATCGGCACCCCTAAGCCCTCGAAAATCGCCAGGCTCTCGCGCATCGAGTACGTCACCCCTTCCATAATCGCACGGATCAAGTGGGCGCGGCTGTGCGAAAGCGTGAGGCCGACGAAGCAGCCGCGCGCGTCGGGGTCGGCGTGCGGCGTGCGCTCGCCGGAGAGGTACGGCAGGAAGAACAGGCCGTGACTGCCCACCGGGGCCTCGGCGGCTTCCTGGGTGAGCAGATTGTAGACGTCGGTCTTGAGCTTTTTGGCCTTGGCCACGTCGGCTTGGCACAGGGCGTTGCGGAACCACTGGAGCGAGCCGCCGGCCGAAAGGTTGACGCCCATCATGTGCCACTTGCCATGCACCGCGTGGCAGAAGGTGTGGACGCGGCCCTCGGGATCGATCTTCACCTCGTCGCTATGGACGAAGACCACGCCGGAGGTGCCCAGCGAGGTGGAGAGCACGCCCTTGGTGACGATGCCGTTGCCCACGGCCCCGGCCGCGCAATCGCCCGCGCCGCCCACCACCACGCAGTCGGTGGAAAGGCCCAGGGTTTCCGCAGTCTCGCGCGTGAGCGTGCCGGTCACCTCTTCCGATTCATAGCAGCGGCCCAGCAGGTCCGGGTCCAGTTCCAGTTTCGACAGCAATTCCGTGGACCACGCGCGCTTGGAAACGTCCAACAGCAACATGCCGCTGGCGTCGCTCACTTCGGTGGCGAACTCGCCAGTCAGGCGGCGGCGGATCTCGTCCTTGGGCAGCAGCACCTTGCGGAGCTTGTCGAAATTCTTGCGTTCGTGATTGCGCAGCCAGAGGATTTTGGGGGCGGTGAAGCCGGTCAAGGCCGGGTTGGCCACCATGCGGATCAGTTCGCTCCGGCCGCCGGCACGCTCCTCGATCTCCCGACATTCGGCCGCGGTCCGCTGGTCGTTCCACAGGATCGCCCGGCGGATGACCTTTTGGTCCTTGTCCAGGAACACGGAACCATGCATCTGGCCCGAGAGCCCAATGGCCTTCACGTCGCCGGAACCGAGTTTTGCCGCCTTCATCACGCGGCGGACCGACTTGATGGTCGCCTGCCACCAATCCTCGGGGTCTTGTTCGCTCCACAGGGGCTTGGGATGGTGCAGCGGGTAGGTCTCCATGGCGTCGGCAAGGATTTTGCCTTGCGCGTCGATGGCCAGGGTTTTAGTGCCGGAGGTGCCGATGTCGATTCCGAGGAAAATGCTCATTACTTGCGTCCTTTTGGATAGGGCTGCGGGCCCGGAGACCCTCGCCAAATTTAGCCCTTCATTCTACTGCTATCGATGGCCGACCTGCAACCGGCCCAGGACTTGACCAGGAGATCTGCAAAGTTCGTTGGGGTCCCGCCTTCAGGCGGTTTTTCGCGAGCAGTTGCCGCCTGAAGGCGGGACTCCAACAGGATCTTCGGGACTTTGCGGTTCTCCTGCGGACTTGACTGCTCCCTTTGACAAGGAGGCCCGGCACGTCTACAATTAGGAATCTTAGGCCTGTCGGCCGATAGATGTTAGACCGGGGCGGTAGCTCAGTTTGGGAGAGCGCGACAATCGCACTGTCGAGGTCGGGAGTTCGATCCTCCTCCGCTCCACTTTAAGCTCGTTTTAGGACGGGCTTTTTTCATGCGCATGATGACGCAAAGCACTGTAAGATAAGGCTTTAAGTCATTTTCTTCGCCCTCGCCTGCGCGTTGTGAGCCATCTGATGGGCAATTTATGGGCTAATTTCGTGGTTGTTTTGGGCGCATTTCGCCGTATAGTAGGAGCGGTGATGCCAGCGTGAGATCACCCAAAATACCCATTTTCCCTGTCCTTCTACGCTGCCAAACCCATCGCTTGCTTCAATTCTTGTTCAGAATTGGCATGGGGATCGTTTCGATGGGCCTGATGGTCTTCGAGAAGTGCAGCATTTCGAGGCTTCGGACGATCTGTTGGAGGAGGACTCGCTATCCGCCTTGTACAGCAATGTGGCACGCCTCGCAAACACCTATCCACTCGTCCAGGCGTTCGTCGCCGCAGTGTTCATGCTCCGTTTGGTGGATGTGGGTGCCCAACCCTTCGTCGACTGCTGTTCTTCGATTAAAATCAGGGCGCGGGAGGAATCAACTCCGCTAAGCCCCTACGCCACATAATTCGGGAAAGCGGCGGTGGTTCGCCGCACTCCAAAGTCTCAGGCGAACTGGACAACCGCTTGGCGAGCAACTACAGTGAAAAGGGTCGCACCAGACGGCTTCACACGGGAACGGTTCGAGCAGCCGGCCGCTGCGACCGACCTGCCGAACTTGCCCATGCCTTTGCCCAGGGCGACGAATTTCGCGCCCCATCCTGCACCAACGGCGCTTTCGTACGCCCGATTTCCAATCGGTCGTACAGGAGTTGTAGACGCAATGAGAACCTTGCCCCCCGAAACTTCGCGTCCCGGCTGGAAGGCCGCGCTGGCCCTCGGCGCGGTCCTACTGGCCGTCGCGGGTTGCGGCCGGCAGGGCGCTGGGGCCGCGTCGACAGAAGAGAATGCGGCGGCCCGGGAGGACCTGGAAACCGTGCCCGTGCAACTCCAGCGATGGCCGCGCGAGGTCCGCGTCCAGGGCAGCCTCCGCGCCGACGAGCACGCGGTCCTCGGGGCGAAAGTGGCCGGACGCGTCGCCAAAGTCCACGTCGACTTGGGCTCCAAGGTCAGCAAGGACGACGTGCTGGCTACCCTCGATATGGAGGATCTGCACTGGCGCAAGCAGCAGGCCGAGGCCCAACTCGAACAGGCCCGGGCCAAGCTCGGTCTGGGCCGTGGCGAGAAGATCGAGAGCGTCGACGCCGAGAAGGTGCCGGCCGTCGTCCAGGAGAAGGCATTAGTCGACGAAGCGCGCGCAAATCTGGGCCGTGAAAAGCCATTGTTGCTCACCAAGGCGATATCGGTCGAGCAACTGCAGGAGCGTGAAACGGCCCTGGCCGTGGCCGAAGCGCGGTATCGCTCGGCCCTGAATGAAGTGGCCCAACAGATGGCGCTGGTCGGCGTGCGCGCGGCGGAACTGGAACTCGCGCGCCAGGCGATCAAGGACGCCGAGATCCGCGCTCCGTTCGCGGGGGTGATTAGCGAGCGGCACGTGGCCCCGGGCGTGTATCTGCAAATCGGGCAGCGCGTGGTATCCCTGGTGAGAATCGATCGGCTCCGCTTCCGCGGCGGCGTGCCCGAACGCGAGGCCGCGCAACTTGACTTGGGGCAAACGGCTACGGTCAAGGTCGACGGCCATGCGCGGCCCATCGCCGCGCTGAAAGTCGCCCGGATCAGCCCCGCGCTGGATACCGCCTGCCGCTCCCTGTGCGCGGAAATCGACGTTGGCAACCAGGACGGCCGCTTTCGCGCGGGCCTGTTTGCCGAGGCCACGATCACCGTCGATCCCGAGGCGCGCACGCTGGTCGTGCCCGCCACGGCGCTCAGCGAGTTCGCGGGCGTGCAAAAGGTGTGGAAGGTTAAGGACGGAAAGCCTTTACCCTGCACAGTGCGGGCCGGGCGGCGGGACGCAAAGCGAATCGAGGTTCTCGACGGGCTTGCGGAGGGCGATGTGGTGGCTACGCATGGTTTGGACCGACGGGCGCGCGTGGCCAGGGGGGAGTAGCGGGAGGGGTATTGCAAATTGCAAATTGACAATTGCAAATTGCAAATTGAGAGTTGGGAATAGACGGGATTGGGAAGTCACGTGCGAGATTCCACACACAGGCTTCCTGGGAGAACCGTGGCGACCGAGGCGTGATCAATTTGCAATTTGCAATTGTCAATTTGCAGTTTGCAATTTCGACTCTGCGGTTTCCTCTGGAGAAGAGACGTGTACTGGCTGGCAGAACTTTGCGTCCGGCGGCCCGTGTTCGCCGTCATGCTGGTCCTGGCCCTCGTGGTGGCAGGCGTCGCGTCCTATCTCCAGCTCAGCGTCGACCGGTTCCCCAAGCTCGATTTTCCCACCGTCTACGTCTCGACCACGTACCGCGGGGCCTCGCCGGAGAACATGGAGGCCGAGGTCTCACAGGTCCTGGAGGAAGCGGTGGCCACGGTGGCCGGGATCGACGAACTCCGCTCCTTCAACCGCGAGGGAGTTTCGGTCCTCATCGTGCAGTTCAACATCAACCGCGACATCGACGCCGCGGCCCAGGACGTTCGCGACGCGGTGAACAGCGTGAGGAACCACTTGCCGATCGGCGTCGATCCACCCGTGCTGCGCAAGCAGGACACCGATTCCACGCCGATCCTCACCCTGGCGGTCTCCGGGCCGCGCGAACGTCGTGAACTCTACGAACTGGCCGACCTGTACGTGAAGAAGGTCATCGAATCGGCGCCGGGCGTAGGCGCGGTGGGCGTGGGCGGATCGGCGAAGCGGGCGGTGCAAGTGCATGTCGAGTCCCGCCGCCTGGCCGCCTACGGGCTTTCCATCGACCAGGTGCGCGAGGCCCTGGTGCGGCAGAACGCCGAAATCCCCGGGGGCCGCGTGGATGCGGGACTGCGCGAGCTGGGTCTGCGCACGCTCGGCCGCTTCCGCACCGTGCAGGACTTTTTCGACTTGGTGGTGGCCACCATCCACGGCACGCCCGTGCGCCTTCGCGACCTGGGAGAGGTGGTGGACAGCACCAAGGAAGTGCGCACGCTTTCTCGCCGCGACGGCCAGCCCGCCGTGGTCGTGTGGGTGCAGCGTCAATCGGGCGAGAACACCGTGGAGGTCATCGAGGGCGTCAAGGAGCGGCTGGAGCGTTCGCGCCAGCTCTTGCCGCCCGACGTGCAGGTGGAAGTCCTGCGCGACCAGTCGCGCTACATTCACGCCGCCATGCACGAGGTGCAAAAGCACTTGATCGTGGGCAGCGTCCTTGCCAGCCTGGTGGTGCTGGTGTTCATGCGGTCCTGGCGCTCGACGATCATCGCCGCCGTGGCCATCCCCGCCTCGATCGTCGCCACCTTCGCCGCCATGCGGTTCCTAAATTTCACGCTCAACAACGTCACCATGCTGGCGCTGGTGCTGATGGTGGGCGTGGTGATCGACGACGCCATCGTGGTCCTGGAGAACGTGTTTCACGCGATCGAGGAAAAGGGCCTGTCGCCGATGCAGGCCGCAATCTCCGGGACGCGCGAGATCGGACTGGCCGTGGTCGTCACCACCTTCTCGTTGGTGATCGTGTTCCTGCCCGTGTCGTTCCTGTCGAGCATCACCGGGCGCATGTTGTACCAGTTCGGCATGACGGCCACGGTGGCCATCCTGGTTTCGATGCTGGTGAGCTTCACGCTCACGCCGATGATGTGCTCGCGCATGCTCCGGCCCGTGCCCCGGAGCGCCGGCGGCCCTGCTTCGCGTCGCGGCTTCTACCATTGGATCGAGGTGGGCTACGACGTCTGCCTGCGCTGGTCCATGCGTCACCGATGGCTGGTGCTGATCGCTTCGCTCGTGGTGGTGGCCTCGATCGTGCCGCTCTACGACCTGGTGAAGCAGGACTACATCCCCACGAACGTGGACGAGTCGGAGTTCGAGGTCGAGGTCACGGCGCGCGAGGGGGCGTCGCTGAAGTCCATGGACCTGGTCATGCAGCAAGTCGAGGAGGAGTTGAGCAACGTGCCGGGCGTGGAGCACATGCTGAGCAGCGTAGGAGGCAACGGGCGCGTGTGCCAGGGCTACGTGTTCGTGCAGTTGCAGGACATCGCCGAGCGCACGTTCTCCCTGGGGCGTCTGTGCAGTTCCGCCCTGGCCGGCGACCCCGGCGCGGCCTTCCGCGGCAACTTCAGCCAACGCGACAAGATGCAGGACATCCGCCGCCGTTTGAAGGAACTGCCGAACCTCGACATTGCCGTGCGCAACCAGTCGCCATTGCGCCAAGGGGCGCCCGTGGACATCGACTTCTCGATCATGGGCCCGGACCTCGACACCCTGCTGGCTTTCAGCGACGAACTCCACAAGAAAATACGGGGGGTCCCCGGCGATCCGCAATCCCCGGGCGTTCCCGGCATCGTCGACACCTACAATACCATGCGGTTCGACCGGCTGGAGGTCGTGGTGGACATCGACCGCGAGCGCGCCGGGGCCCTGGGCGTGGACGCCAAGGAGATCGCCGAAACTTTGCGAGTGGCCGTCGGCGGCGACGATCGCGCGTCGCGCTATCGGGACATCGAACTGGGCGAGGTGTACGACGTGGAACTCCGCCTGGTGGGCATGGACCGCGCCGACCCTGAAGCCATCGGGCAGCTCTACGTGCGCACTCGGCCGGGCTTGGCCGTGGGTACCTCCGACCCCATGCCGCCGCTGGACGGCGCGCGCGAAGAGGCCGCCGGCCATACGCGCGTGGACAATGTGGTGGATTTCCGCTTCGTGGACAGCCCGCAGCGCATCGACCGGCTCGACCGGCAGCGCATGGCCGCGGTGCGAGCCAACGTGGCGCCGGGCTACGCGCTGGCCGATCGGATCCAGGCCATCCAGGCGGCGGCGGAAGAGATTGGCCTGCCGCCGGGCGTGACCACGCGCGTGGTGGGGCGCGGCCGGGAGTTGGAACGCACCTTCCGCGATTTCCGCTGGACCTTCGTGCTTTCGTTCATCTTCATGTACCTGCTCCTGGCCGCGCAGTTCGAGCACGTGAGCTATCCGCTCACCATCCTCTTCTCGCTGCCCTTGGCCGTGCCCTTCGGCCTGGTCAGCTTGTGGTTGGGCGGCGAGACGCTCAATCTCTATTCCGCGTTGGGGATTCTCGTGCTCTTCGGCGTGGTGAAAAAGGCCGCGATCTTGCAGGTGGACCACACCAACCAGCTTCGCCGGCGCGGCATGGAGCGCCTGCCCGCCATCCTGCAGGCCAACCGCGACCGCTTGCGTCCGATCCTCATGACGACCATCGCCTTTGTCGCCGGCATGTTGCCCTTGCTGACGGGCTCGGGGCCGGGTTCCGAGGAGCGACGCTCGATTGCCGTGCTCGCCGTGGGCGGGCAGACGCTCTCGCTCCTGCTCACGCTGGTGGCGGTGCCGGTGGTCTACTCGTTCCTGGATGACGTTGGGGCGTGGTACTTGCGCGTGTGGCGACGGATCGCGGGGCCCGTGCCAGGGGAGCCCTGGGACGTGGGCTTGCCCGAAGGGGGAAACGGCAATCGAAGCGGCAATGGCTCAGAATTGGCCCTGGCCGGGGAACAGAAGAGGCAGCAGGTGTGACCGTGGGCGGCTTGGATCATGTCACTCTGCCGGCTCCAGCGTAACGCATTTCAGCCCGATCACCTTCCACTTCGGCTCCGTCTTGGGCTTGACCGCAAGCTCGAACCTCCCGACTTTGTCAAACCGCAGGGTGCCGAGTTTGTCCGTTCGGTAGGTGGACCAGGACTGCGTGGGCTCCGAAGTCCCAACAAGCTTCTGCCCGTTGGCCTCGACCGTGAACTGGCTGCCTTCCGATCCTGGCGCACAGGAGTAGGTGATGGCCACGTCGAACGTGCCGGCCTTGGCGACTTGCAGTTCCCAAGCGACATAGTCCTTGGCGTCGCCCCAGAAACCGATTTGGTCCTTCTCGCCGTCTTTCTCGTAGTGGGGCGAGTTCCCGTGGATCGTGGCGTCGGCCGCGTGGAGCACGAACTTGCCGTCCATCGCGGGCCCAATCGCAGGCGGCGGCGGCAAGGGCGCCGGCGTGAGTTCGCCGCCCACGATCTTCAACACGTAAGCATGTTCGCAGGGCCTCTTGGCCGGCAGCGTCACCGCCAGGCCGTCGTCCTGCTGCGACCATGCAAGCTTGCCGTCGCAGCCCAACAGAGTCACGGAATCGATCCTGCCGGCCGCCTTGGCCAGCGACCGCACCAGCAGTTTGCCGTCCTCGGGCCAGCCCAGGGCGATGGCGTAGAGCGTGGGGCCCTTGGTCGTGAAACGGATGTCGCGCGCCGTGTAGCGGAGCGCGCCCTCGTTGAACATCCCGCCCTTGATCCGCGAGGGCCCCTCGCCAAACACCTTCCACGGGCGCGTGCCAAAGATCGCCTCGCCGCCCGTCGGCATCCAGGCAGTCATGGTTTCGAGGATCTTGAGTTCGTCCTCGTCGAGCGTTCCGTCGGGGCGGGGCGGGAAGTTCAGCAACAGGTTCCCGTTCTTGCTGACGATGTCGGCGAGCATGTGGATCACCGTGGCGGCCGACTTGTAGCCATGGTTCCGGGCCAGATGCTCGTCGTAATACCACCCGCCCACGCAGGTGTCGGTCTGCCACGGGTCTTGGCGGATCTTATCCATTACACCGCGCTCCAGGTCCTGGACCCATAGGCCCTGCGAGTCTTGTTTGCAGTTGTACACCGCCTCCAGCTTATTGCCGTGCCACCGCATGTTGGCATGCAGTCGAGGTTGTCGCGGTGTTGGGCAATCACGCAGAAGTATTTGGCCCCGGCCTTCTGGTAGAGCGACATCAATCGGTCGGGGTCCCATTTCTCGGCCTTCCAAAGCGGAATGATGTCCTTGTAGCCGAACTTCGAGGGATGGCCGTAATGCTCGACGTGGTGCTTGTAGGCGCTGTCGTTCGGTTCATACAGCCTTCGGGCGTACCAGTCGCCCTGTTGGGGCACGGCCTCGGCGCCCCACACCGCCCAGATCCCGAGCTTCGCGTCGCGGAACCAGTCCGGGTACTTGTACTGCTTGAGCGACTCCCAAGTCGGCTTGAACGGCCCAGGGGCGACCTCCATCTTCTCGGGAAGCGGTTGGGCCGGCGGCGGCCATTCGGCGGCTTGATCGCGGGCAGCCGCGAGAACGCAGAAGGTCCAGATCAACGCGATGGATAGCAATTGGCGGCGCATCATTATTCTTCTCGCTCCCCTGAGCAGTTCCCTATTGGGTCCCGGCCGGTAAAGGACATTCCCTCTGTGTCTTTCGCGTCTCTGCGGTCGTTAGGTTCCCGTGCCGCCCTCGCCGAAGGGACCGCAGAGACGCGAAGAACACAGAGGCCCAAGCCGAAGTGTTCTATCAACAGGCCGGGGGTATTGTAAACCGTATCAAACGGGGAATCCAGGCGTTAGAGATTCGCCGACCGAGCATGACGATGTTGGGGAGGAAGGAAAAGCTGCCGGCGCAAATCGCAATCGCCGGGGCGTGCATCTCATGCCGCTCGCATGCGAGCTAGGGCCGCGTCCTCCAGGACCTGGCCGCACCGTAATTCGAGCACCCGATCCGCTAGCGCCTGCACGCGGCTGGCGTCGTGCTCTGCGAAACATACGGTTTGCCCACGGAGGCGTGCCGCAGACAGCAGGCCGAAAAGCCACGCGGCCCCATTTGCGTCGAGACTGGCAAAGGGTTCGTCTAGGAAGAGGATTCGCGGGCGATGAACCATGGCCCGGGCCAGGGCCAGGCGCTGACGCATGCCCCTGGAAATCTCCACGAGCGTGCGCGCGCAGTGCGCCAGCAATCCGACTTCGTCCAGCAACTCGTCGGCGCGCTGGCGTGGCTCGGTAACCCCATGCATGCGCGCCGCAAACAGCAGGTTCTCGTGCAAAGTCAAGTGCGGATACAGCCCGTGCTCGTGGGCCGCCATGCCGATCAAGCGGCGTACGCTTGGATCGCCAACGGTCGGACGTCCGAACCAGCGAACCTCGCCCGCCGTGGGCCGAACTACCGACGCCATGCAGCGCAAGAGCGTGGTCTTGCCTGCGCCGTTTGCACCGGTCAGCGCGACGCACTCCCCCGCGGTCACGTCGAAACTTACACCGCTGAACACCGCGCGGCGCCCGAACGCCTTCGACAGACCGCGGACCTGAATCGCGGGACTTACATCAGTCATGGGCGGCGTCCTGGTGCTGGGGAGCCCTTGTCCAATGGGGACGCTGAAGGGCGGGACCGTTGGAACCGACGCTCCGAGCCGACGCGGGAGTGTGCCGACGATTCGGCCACAGGCCGATGACCGCGCCCGCCGCGCCAATCCACCCGGCAAGCCACATCCAGCGCACCATCGGACTGGCGATGAGCGTCAGGTTGACCGTTTCGCGGCCTTCGCCGGCGTGGAGGATGGTGTAGAAATCCTCGCTCCAGGTGGAGTGGATCGCGACCTCAGTGCCCCACGTGTTTTGCGAGCGGTAAAGGACTTGCGCGGGCAGCAACACGTAGGGCTTCGTTCCTTCCTGGGAAATCTCAAGCTGTGCGTGGACTACAAGTTTGTCGGGAAGTTCGTGCTCGATCAGGTCCACGTAAAGAATGGAGCGCCCGGTCCAGGCGACCGTCTCGCCCCTGGTCATCGTCAGTTCATGCCGTTGGGTGCCGAGCGAGGAACCGGTCACCCCTACTGCCAGGCAGGCGAAACCGCAATGGATCAGGAAGCCGGCATATTGGCGGCGGTATCGGGCCAGAAGGCCGGCCGTGGGGCAAGTTTCCAACTTGCCATTTGGGTCCGGCAAGTTGAAAACTTGCCCCACGAGCGCTGCCAGCGGCGCGACAAGCGACAGCGTCGCCAAGCCCGCAACGGCCAGGGCAATGGGATGTCGCACGCCGGCGGCAAACGCGCCAATGCCAGCCAGCACGGCGGCGCTCGCGGCCACTAGGAGCAGTCGTTTCTGGCTCAGGCTCGGGCTTGCGTTCCAACGGAGCAACGGAACGGCCGCCATCGCGGCCAACAGGCACAGACCGGTAGGAACCAGTACGTTGTTGTAGAACGGTTGCCCCACGACGATGGTCCGGCCCAACAGGATGCGCGACAGCGGCGCGGCGGTGGTGCCTGCCAGCGCTGCAACCGCAAGCAGAACCAGTGCGAGCACGCCCAAACAGATCATCGCCTCGCGGCTCCCGATGCTGGAAATCCGACGCTGGGGGACCAGCATGGAGCGGCGCCACACCATGAGGGCGATTCCCCCCAGCGCGATCGCGAGCATCAGGGCCAGGAACAGCCAGCCGATGGGCGACCGGCTGAACTCGTGCAGGCTCCCAAAAATGCCGCTCCGAGTGAGGAAAGTGGCGAAGTTGCACAGACCAAAGGTGGCCAACGCCAGCCCCAGGGCAGTTCTTTTCAAGACGCCCGCGCACTTCCAGGCCATGAGGCAGTGGATCAAGGCCGTTCCGGTAAGCCACGGGACGAGGGAGCCGTTTTCTACGGGGTCCCAACTCCAATAGCCGCCCCAGCCGAGGACTTCGTACGCCCATTGGGCGCCGAGGAGGATTCCGCTCCCCAGCACCACCCAGGCGAACAAGGCCCAGGGGCGAGCTGCCTTGGCCCAAGCGGCGTCGAGGCGATCGTAGCCAGCACACTCCGTGTGCCGGATGTCGGTACATG
>Ga0233425_10009792_pt1 | contig 11975 bp, 11 predicted proteins | sample Watercolumn_Towu_2_FD_181712 | JGI IMG/M metagenome (GOLD analysis project Ga0233425, IMG submission 181712) | Freshwater microbial communities from Lake Towuti, South Sulawesi, Indonesia - Watercolumn_Towuti2014_140_MG | ecosystem: Environmental > Aquatic > Freshwater > Lake | place...
AAGGGAGGTGCCATGGGTGGTGCCAGCGGACCAGGCGGCGGCATGGGCGGCATGGGCGGCATGGGTGGAGTCGGCGGCCCGGGAGGTGGAATGGGTGGAATGGGAGGCGCAGGTGGATTCGGCGGGCAAAGTGGAATGAATGCAGGGTTGGCCAAGCCGCCCAAATACAAACTGGTCCGCTTCTTCGACTTTGATGCCTCGCCGGAAAAGAAATACAAGTACCGTGTGCGGGTACGCGCCGAGGATCCGAACAATCCCTATCCCAATTGGAATACGCCGGTACCCGCCGATCGTTTTCTGGAACCAGCGGTGGCGGCGCGCGTGAAAGAGGATCGCAAAAAGAAGGTGACATGGATCGAATCCGAGTGGAGCAAGGAAAGTTCCGAAGTGCAGTTGCCGAGCAAAGTGCGCTATGTCGCCGGTTCTGTCGAGTTAATGAACCACATGGGAATGGTCGAGCCGGCGGCGAAGTTGTTGGCCGTGGTCTGGAATGACGCGCGGGCAGCGAGAATCACCGGCGAACCGTTGCTCTCGGACCAGGCGCGCGACGCCGATCGGCCCGCTGTCTTCCGCGGATCGGTTTTGAACTTCCAGTCCAAAGAGTCGAAAGTCCTGCGTCCCGACACACTGGAAGTGAAGGCGGTGAAGGACAACGTGACGCAGACCAACGCCATCGTCTTGGATCTTCGCCCCAGTCAATTGATCGACGCTGTGGAAAAACGTTCGGTGAAGGATCGAGCGGAGCGAAAGCCACTAAAATCGGGGGCGGAAGTTCTGCTGATGGATGCGCAAGGAAACTTCATCGTCCGGAACGAGTTGGACGACGTCGATGACTACCGTCAGTACGCGTTCGAAGGCGAAGAATTAGTGGCATCCGGATCGTTGGGCGGCATGGGTGGCATGGGTGGCATGGGCGGCGGTGCACCTGGCGGCGCGGCGGGCCCTGGTGGTGCCCCTGGCGGAGATCCCAGTGGATTAGGTCCGGCAGGTGGCGGAATCCTGGGAGGTGGCGGGAAAAAGAAGTGAGGTTTCGCTTCCAGCGACGGCTTCATGAATGTAGCCGGCTTGTCGACGCGCACCGATTGACGTAGACATGAAGCCTATGTCCGTCGCAAATCCAATCGTTTCATCCAGCAGCTCCGATCCGAATTCCGATCTGCTGCAAATTGGCAGTCATCGGCTTGCCGGGCGACTCATTGTCGGTACAGGCAAGTACGAGACGTTTGAGATCATGCGTCGAGCTCTGGACGCGGCCGGGGCCGATTGTGTGACCGTAGCTGTTCGTCGCGAGCGTCTGTACGATGGCGCTGGACAGAATATCCTTGACGCCATCGACGCTTCCCAACGCGTCTTGCTCCCCAACACCGCGGGCTGTTATACCGCGGCCGATGCCATTCGTTGCGCTCGCCTGGGCCGCGAAATTCTGCGAGGTTTGGAAAACCCCGGGGCCGACTGGGTGAAGCTCGAAGTTCTCGGCGACAGTCGCTCGCTGCTGCCCGATCCGTTGGAAACGTTGGCCGCGACTGAACGGCTGGTGCAGGATGGATTTCACGTCCTCTGTTACACCTCTGATGACCCGGTCGTAGCTCGGCGATTGAAGGCGGCCGGAGCGGTCGCGGTGATGCCTGCCGGCAGTCCGATCGGATCAGGACAGGGCATTTTGAATCCAAATAACATCCGCATCTGCCTGGAATATCTGAAGGAAGGCGACCCGGATTATCCGGTGATTGTTGACGCGGGAGTCGGTACCGCCAGCGATGTTGCCTTCGCGATGGAATTGGGCGTGGACGGTGTCTTGCTTAATACGGCAATCGCCCATGCCCGCAATCCGGTGCTCATGGCCGCCGCGATGAGAGATGCCTGCCGCGCTGGCCGCGCGGCGTTCCTGGCAGGTCGAATCCCCCGGCAGCTGTATGCCAGTGCCAGCAGCCCGGAACAGGGTAACATCGCTTCCCGCCCGTATTTCTCGAACGGACCGTATTAGTTTGAGTCCCCTTCACCGCGTTGCGTTACCCGAGCGAGAACGTCCGCTGCGAGACAGGTGGACCGGATGACCAACTCGCTCGACATCCTCGGCCCCGGCGGTCGCATCGCAGAGCGGCTCCCCAGCTATGAACACCGGGAACCCCAGTTGCAGATGGCGCAGGCGGTCGAGGCCGCGCTGGCAAACGGAAAGCACTTGATCGTGGAGGCCGGGACGGGTGTCGGAAAGAGCTTTGGATATCTCGTTCCCGCCATCCTCCATGTATTGAACCGACTCGCGCAGCGTCAGGAATCCGAAAGAGTTCCCAAGGTCATTGTCTCGACACATACCATCAACCTTCAAGAACAACTGATCGGCAACGATTTGCCGTTCCTGCGCAGTGTGATGCCGGACGAATTCACCGCCGTACTTGTCAAAGGTCGAAGAAATTACCTCAGTCGCCGCCGGCTGGGGCTTGCCGTTGGCAGGGGGGCTCAGCTGTTCGGTTATGAAAACGAACTGTTGGAACTGGAACAGATCGATCGCTGGGCGGTTCAAACCAACGACGGCAGCCTGGCCGATCTCCCGTTCCGACCTCAGGCGGGTGTCTGGGAGGAAGTGGCCAGCGACAGCGGCAACTGCCTGGGGCGCAAGTGCGCGCATTACGACGCCTGCTTTTATTTTCAGGACCGGCGTCGCATGCAGAACGCGCAGCTGCTGATCGTTAATCATGCGTTGTTCTTCAGCGACCTGGCGCTACGGCTACAGAAATCCAGCTTGTTTCCCAACTACGACGCCGTGATTTTCGACGAAGCCCATTCGCTCGAATCGGTCGCCGCCGAGCATCTCGGGTTGTCGATTACCTCGGGCCAGGTGCATTTCGCATTGTCGCGTCTATTCAATCCTCGCACGGGACGCGGATTGTTGGCGACGCACGACCTGCGTCAATTGCGGCAGGCGACGTCGGACTGTCTGGTCGTGGCGGACCAGTTCTTCGCCGAATTGGTCGGCTACACCGGCGCGCCGCTGAATCGTCCGCAGCGCGCGCGAGCAGTCCTCCCCTTGCGAAACCGATTATCGCCGGCCTTGGCGTCCATTGCGGACAGCCTGGGGGAGTTGGCCGAGCGGATGGCGGGCGCTGACGACCAGCACGACTTCACAGCGGCCCACCAGCGCATCGGCCACCTTGGCCGGGCGGTCGAACACTGGCTCGCACAGGCGATCCCGGAGTCGGTCTATTGGCTGGAATCGAACCGTACCAAATCGGACCAGACTCGCGTTTCTCTGTTCGCCGCGCCGATTGACGTAGGACCGATCCTGGCATCCAGCCTGTTCGCCACCACGCGCAACGTGATCTTGACCAGCGCCACCTTGAGCACCGGCCGTCCGCCCTCCTTTGAATTCTTCCAGAAGCGGATCGGACTGGCACGCGCCGATGCAGTCCAGCTTGGCAGTCCTTTCGATTTTCGACGGCAGGCGAAACTGGTCCTGGTGGACGGCATGCCCGACCCCGGCAGCCAGCGCGACGAATTCGAACGGCAGGTGGTCGGCATTCTTCCTCGTTTTCTGGCTCGAACGGACGGACACGCCTTCGTGCTGTTCACAAGTTTCGACCTGCTCAAGCGCGCGGTCGCGGCGCTGTCGCCGTGGCTCATCGAACGCGGAATGACCTGCTTCAGCCAGGCGAGTGGTCAATCCCGCAAGCAGTTGCTCGATCAATTCCGGGTGACACCGCGGGCGGTATTGTTCGGCACCGACAGCTTCTGGCAGGGCGTCGATGTACCGGGCGACGCGCTCCGCAATGTGATCATCACCAAGTTGCCGTTCAGCGTGCCCGATCATCCGTTGCTCGAAGCACGGCTGGAGTCGATTCGCGCTCGCAACGGCAGTCCCTTCTTCGAATACCAGCTCCCCGAGGCGATCATCAAGCTGCGGCAGGGATTCGGGCGTCTTATTCGCACGGCAACCGACACCGGAATCGTCGTCATTCTCGACCCCCGGATCCGCACAAAAGCCTACGGCCGTACCTGCCTTGACTCGCTGCCCGATTGCAACGTGGAGGTCGAAACGGCGCAGGGCGAGGCTTTCGATGGAATCGGCGGATAAACGATGATCGGCGACGGCTGCGGACGCCCGGCAAGCCGCAGTCAAAATCCGCTTCGCCGCTCCAATTCCCATTCCGTATTATCTATAATGGGCGACTCGTTTTGACCGGTCCGGCACCGATCCATCGTTGACGTAACGGTAATCGTTGCAGCCGACGCAATCGTTGACGCAAAGGGGTTCATCGCATGCAGACTCGATTCGGTACGCGCCGTCACTTTCTGGCCGCTGGCGCCGCGGCAGTAGCCTGTGGCTATCTGGGAGGCGATCGCGTTACGGCGGCCGATCCATTTCAGGGCTGGCCGATCGGCGTCCAGAGTTACTCGCTGCGCGAGTTTTCCGCGGAGGACGCGATCCGGCATATGCAAGGATTGGGAATCCACTACGTGGAATTGTTCGGCAAGCATCTGGCGGTCGATGCGACGGACGACCAGATCTCCGCATTCAAGAAATTGCTGGATACGGCTCAGATCAAGATCAGCGCTCATGGCGTGAGCGGTTTTACGAAGGACCACGCGGCCAATCAGAAGTTGTTCGAATTCGCCAAACGCGCGGGATTCAACACGATTACCGCCGATCCGGCCCCCGATTCGTTCTCCAGTCTGGAAAAACTGGTGGACCAGTACAAGATCCGGATTGCGATCCACAACCATGGTCCGAACCATCGCTACGACAAACTGGACCAGGTTGCCGGTGCCTTGGAGGGAAAACACCCGTTGATCGGCGCCTGCGTCGATACCGGGCATGTAATCCGCACCCGACAGGACCCGGTGCAATGGGTACGGACGCTCAAGTCGCGGGTCTGGGCCCTGCATATCAAGGACGATATCAAACAGGACGGTGGTTCGCAAAACGTCGTCCTGGGCAAAGGGCACCTCGACGTGGTAGGGCTGTTCCGGGCACTCAAGGATATCCAATTTCCCCGTGACGGCTCGATTTCCCTGGAGTACGAGGCCAACCCGCAGAACCCTCTGGAGGAGATGCGCGCCTGCCTGGACGTCACCCGGGACGCGATCGCCAAGGTCGCCTAGTGCGGTCGGTAGGTCGGGTCTCCCGACCCGTCCGTGTGAGTAGGTCGGGTCTCCCGACCCGTCCGTGTAAGTAGGACGGGTCTCCTGACCCGTCCGTGTAAGCAGGACGGGGCGGGAGACCCGTCCTACGAATTCTGCCGGGCCGCCCGGATGCAGCGCCATCCCGGGCTGTGACGGACGGCTCGTTTCCGGAGATTCCCCGCGTCTCGCGGGACCGTTGACCCTGCGGACAGCGGAACTTAGAGTAAGGGTTTGAGTGCCTGTGGGAGCGCGAAGTTCATGTTGGCCAAACGGGTAATACCATGTCTGGACGTCGACCGGGGACGGGTCGTGAAAGGAACGAATTTTCTGCATCTGCGCGATGCGGGAGATCCCGTCGATGTGGCCAGGCGTTACGAGGAGGAAGGCGCGGACGAACTGGTTTTTCTCGATATCACAGCCAGCCATGAAGCCCGCTCGATCATGATCGACGTCGTTGCCCGAACCGCGGAACAGGTATTCATGCCGCTGACGGTTGGCGGAGGGATCCGAACTGTCGATGACATCCGGGCTTTGTTGAACGCCGGCTGCGACAAGGTCTCGATCAACTCCGCAGCGGTGCGGCGTCCCGAATTCGTTCGGGAGGCGGCGCGGCGTTTTGGCAGCCAGTGCATCGTGGTCAATATCGATCCCAAACGCGTGAAGCGCGACGAGCGCACCGTATTCGAGGTCCACATCAATGGCGGGCGAGTCGCGACCGGGCTGGAGGCGGTGGAGTGGGCGCGGCGCGTCGAACAGCTCGGCGCGGGGGAAATCGTTCTGACCAGTATGGATTGCGACGGCACCAAAGATGGCTACGACCTGGAGATCACCCGCGCGGTATGCGATAACGTATCGATCCCCGTAATCGCCAGCGGAGGTGCCGGCCGCCCGGAGCACCTTGCCGACGCGGTTACCATGGGCCACGCCGATGCTGCGCTGGCCGCGAGCATCTTTCATTTTGGCGAATTCACGATCCGTGAAACGAAACAGTGCATGGCCGACCGGGGCATCGCCGTGAGACTTTGAACATGATACCTCAAGCCCGGCTACCCCAAACCGGAATCCCAAGGGAGTTTTAGATGGCGACAGCACAATCCAACGAAAACCGCACCGCAGCGCCGGACGACGATAGCTTCGATATTTCCAAGTACTTCCACAAGAAAAAGGAACTGGAAGTCGACAAGCTGTTTCGCGCCTTGGTGAAGCTCGAAGGCAGCGATCTGCATATGAAAGTCGGACGACCGCCGATGGTTCGAGTTCGTAACGAATTGCGGCCGCTCAACCGTGGCCCGGTCGACGCCGAAGAAATGGTGCGACTGCTGGTGCCGATGATGAACGAACGCAGCCGCAAGTACTTTGATGAGGAGGGCGGCGCGGACTTCGCCCACACCTGCGAGGTGGACGGCGTCGTCTGGCGTTTCCGCGTCAACCTGCTGCAGCAGATGGGGAACATGGGCCTGGTGGCTCGGCGCGTCAATAACAAGATCCCCGACTTCGCCGGATTGTTTCTCCCGCCTTCCATTGAACGGCTCTGCAATTACGACCAGGGAATGATCCTGCTGGCCGGTGTCACCGGCTCGGGCAAAAGCACGACGATCGCCTCGATGCTGAACTACGTCAACCAGCGCGAGCGGGTCCATATCCTCACGCTGGAGGATCCGATCGAATTCGTGTTTACCGAAGACAAAGCGCTGATCAACCAGCGCGAAATCGGCATCGACGTCAAGGACTTCAAGATCGGGATGAAGCACGCCGTGCGCGAGGACCCCGATATCATGCTGGTCGGCGAAATGCGCGACGAGGAGACCTTCATGACGGCGATCCATGCGGCCGAGACCGGGCACTTGGTGTTCGGAACCATCCATGCCTCCAGCGCCTCGTCGACCATCGGCCGTATTCTCGACCTGTTCCCCGAGGAGCTGCACGGCGCGATTCGCAGCGCAATCGCCTTCAATATGAAAGGCATTGTCGCTCAGAAACTGCTGCGTTCGATCCGCCCCGGCGTCGCCCGCGTCCCCACGGTCGAGATCATGATGTTCACTCCCATGATCAAGAAGCTCGTGCTCGAGCTACAGGATCACAAACTGCCCGACGCGATCCGCATCGGCGCGGAGGACGGAATGCAGGACTTTACCATGAGCCTGAAACATCTGATCGATGACCAATTGATCGACCGTCCCACGGCGTTTGAAGTGGCTCCGAACCCCGACGCCCTGAAAATGGCGCTCAAGGGGATCAACGTCTCCCAGCCCGGAATCCTCTAAGAGTAGCCCACCGATATGGCGAAGAAGCAAGAAGTAGTAAAACTCCCGCACGAGTACTTTCCGCCGATTTCGTTCCAGGCGGCCGGCCCCGACAATCACACGCAGCAATCGAACATGATCCAGGCCCGGCAGAATCCGGCCTTCACGTTCGCCATGGCGTTGATTGCCGAGGCACTTTGCAAGCGGGCGGACCAGGTCATTCTGGATTACACCCAGTCGGCGGCCACGCTGCAATTTGCCGTCGACGGTTTGCCGCAAAATGCGCCGCCACGCGATCGGCAGTCCGGGGACGGGATGCTGGTCTGCCTGAAGCTGCTGGCGAATCTCAAGCCGGGGGAGCGCCGAGCGCGTCAGGAGGGGAGATTCACCGCGGACTTCCGCGGACAAAAGTTCATCGTGCAGTTGCTCAGCCAGGGAGTCAAAACCGGCGAGCGTGTGAGCATCAAGTTGTTTCCCAAGAAAAGCCCTTTCGGCAGCCTGGACGATCTGGGGATGCGGGACAAGATGCGCGAGCAGTACAAGGAAACGGTCAATAGCGGCAGGGGGCTGGCGATCCTCTCGGCGCCGCCCGGACTGGGGCTTTCCACGACCTGGAAATTCGCACTCGAAGCGGCTGACCGTTTTGTGCGTGACTTTGTTTCCGTCGAATCCAAAGAAAGTAACGAAGACGAAGTCATCAACGTCAATCCTTATCGCTACAGCGTCGCCGCCGGTGAAACGCCCGACAAGATCCTGCCGACAGTGATGCTGAAGCAGCCTGACGCAATTGTGTTGCCGGAGATCGTGAACAAGGAAACCATGAAGTTCATCCTCCGTCACGTTGTGGAGGACGAGAAACTGGCGATTACTCGAATCCAGGCCCGCGACTGCTGCGAGGCCCTGCTGCGGGTTGGCCAGTATTGTGAAGACCCGGCCGCCTTCGCCCAGGCGGTCACTTTGGTCCTCAACCAGCGGCTGATTCGCAAATTGTGCGAATGCAAACAAGCCGTTCCGGCTCCTCCCCAGCTTTTGCAGCAGTTGGGAATACCTCCGGGACGAGTCCAGGTGCTGTACCGCGAATGGCAACCGCCGCCGCCCGACCCCAAGGCCAAAGAACCGCCACCGGTCTGTTCCAAATGCCAGGGCGTTGGCTACTTTGGCCGTACCGCGATCTTCGAGCTCATGATCGTCAACGACGCCATTCGAGAGGCGCTGGCCAAGAAGCCCCAGCTGGAACTGCTGCGGCAGGTCGCCCGCAAGTCCGGCGTCAAGTCGATCCGCGAAGAAGGCACGCTGTTGCTGGTGAAAGGGGTCACCTCCTTGCCTGAACTGCAGCGGATAATCCAATTAGGCTAGGAACCCGCCCTTACGGCTGAACCTGCCACCTTTGAATTCCGTATCTGACTACGCAACGAAAACGGCGGCAACAACCAGGATCGTGGTTTGAAACGGCGAGGAATGAGTCATCGGGACCGCAATGCAAGAATCGCTTGAAACGCAGACCGACGCACCCCAGCGGGAGCCGATTCGATGGTCCGCGATTCTGGGGCTGGTGCTGGCCGCGTTTTCGTTCCTGGCGCTGCTCGGACCGACCTGGTGGTTTCTCCCTGTTTTCGCCATCGCCTGCTGCGGTGCGGCCTTGTGGGGACTCGATGAGGAGCGCCAGGGGCGTCGCCATCGACTTGTGCCGCTGCTGGGATTGAGCGTCGCGCTGTTCGTGGCCGGCCTCGCCCCCACGACCCATTATTCGCGATCCAGACACCTGGAGAATCTCTGCAAGAAGTATGGGCGCGAGTGGATCGAGATGGTGATGCGGAAACAGCTGCGCGAAGCCCACCAGCTGTCACTGCCGATGAACGGCCGGGCAACCGACTACGATTCGATGCTCGAGCTGTATCGCACCGCACAGCGCATCGATCAGAATTTCATGTCCTTTGAACAGCACCCTGTCGTGCGACATCTGGTGCGGCTCGGCGAAACGGCCGCCATCCAGTACGAAGGCGTGTCGGACGCGTTGAGCAATGACGAATACGATTCCGTCGTCCTGCATTATTCGATCGTAGGCATGGCGGACGGTGCCGAGCGCTCCGTGCCGTTGTCCCTGATCCTGCGTAGAATGCGCCCGGTCGCCGGGCGGAGCAGCCACTGGGAAGTTGCCAGTTTCGAAATCCGTGAAGAGCCCTAGTTCGTGGAAATGGCTCGCAGCGCCCGCCCGCCACCGAAGCAGCGGAACCCGCGACTCACTTGCTCGGCCTCGCCCTGGCCAGCCACCCTTTGCGCACCGGCGGCGTCTGGCGTAATATCGTAATCATCCTGCCGCCGCTGCATTTCGACGGCTTCCGGAATCGGGGTTTCTCGTCCTTCGCCAAGACTTGATTTGCGGGCAGGTCCACCCTGCCGGGCCGGTCGAGCGGCGGAACATTGAGGAAGTTGCTTGATGACCACCAAACAAATCGACGAACAGATTGCCCGCTACTCCCAGGTTTGCACCAGCCTGGCCGGGGAAGTCGGGCGGGCGCTGGTGGGCCAGGAGACGATGGTCTCCCGCCTGTTGATCGGACTGTTGACGGGCGGGCACGTGCTGTTGGAAGGCGTCCCCGGACTGGCGAAAACGCTGGCGGTGCGCAGCCTGGCGCAGGCGATTCAGACCGGCTTCTCGCGGATTCAGTTTACGCCCGACATGCTGCCGGCGGATGTCATTGGCACCGAGGTATTTAATCCCAAGGATGCAACCTACAGCGTCAAAAAAGGCCCCGTTTTTTCCAACCTGGTGTTGGCCGACGAGATCAACCGGGCTCCGGCCAAGGTTCAGGCCGCGCTGCTGGAAGCAATGCAGGAGCGGCAAGTGACGATCGGCAATCAGACATTTGCCTTGGTGGAGCCGTTCCTGGTATTGGCGACGCAGAATCCAATCGAGCAGGAGGGTACCTATCCGCTTCCTGAAGCACAAGTCGATCGGTTCATGCTCAAGATCCTGGTCGGCTATCCGTCGCGCGACGAGGAACGCAAGATCGTCGACCGCATGGGGGGCGGGAGAACGCCGGCAACGCTGCAGCACGTATCAACGCCGGAGCAGATCCTGGAAGCCCGGGAAGTCGTCGACAAAATCTGGGCCGACGAAAAGGTCCGCGATTACGTCGTTGATCTGGTGCGTGCTACACGTTCACCGTCGCAGTGCGGCGTCTCGGGTCTGGATGGGATGATCGAGACCGGCGCGAGTCCGCGGGCCTCGATCTACTTGATGAAAGCAGCCAGGGCGAATGCGTTTCTGCAAGGTCGAAGCTATGTCACGCCCCACGACGTCAAGGTGATCGCTCCCGATATCCTGCGGCATCGCGTGGTACTGACCTACGAGGCCGAGGCCGAGGGGCGGACGCCGGATGACGTTATTCGCAGAATACTCGACAACGTACCTGTACCTTGACCGTACTTCTTTCCGAATGGTGACGACGGATCGATGCTTGCTCGAGACTTGATCCAGCGCGTTCGCGAAATCCAGATTCATACCGGACGGCAGGTAGCCGACGTCCTGGCAGGCCAGTATGTTTCGGTGTTTCGCGGTCGTGGCGTGGAATTCGAAGAGGTACGGCCGTACGTGCCCGGCGACGATGTGCGGACGATCGACTGGAATGTGACGGCGCGTATGGGCGAGCCGTTCGTGAAGCGTTATGTCGAGGAGCGGCAGCTTTCATTAATGTTGATGGCCGATGTTTCGGCGTCCCAGGACTTTGGATCCGGAGGGCGGTCCAAGCGGGAAGCGGCGGCCGAGCTTTGCGCTCTGCTGGCTTTTTCCGCGACGCGAAATGACGACAAGGTCGGACTGACGCTATTTCACGGTGGAATTGAAAAGTACATTCCGGCCCGGAAGGGCCAGCGGCATTCGCTACGCGTCGTCCGCGAGGTATTGGCACATGGGGCGGACGGCCTGGCGCCGGACACGACGATCGTCCGTCGCCGCCGCCTGCGCTGGTTGCCCTGGGGCCGCGATCGTGCCTGGGCGCGCACCGGGAAGCAGGCAACAAATATTGCCGGCGCCATGGAATTCCTGATGTCCGTGACGACGCGTAAAACAGTCTGTTTTGTGGTCAGCGATTTTCTGGATGATGGGTACCTGCCGGCCATGCGGATGGCCAACCGCAAGCATGACGTGATTGCCGTCTTGATTACTGATCCGCGGGAAATCGAATTTCCCTCCGTCGGTTTGTTGCGGTTGCAGGATGCGGAGACCGGCCGCTGTGTCGCGGTTGACGCTGGCTCCCGGCAATTCCGTGATCAGGTTCGCGTGTCGGCCAACCAGCGAGTCGAATCGCTGCGACGTGCGCTAGCTGCTTCCGGCATCGATTTCATCCATATCGATGCCGCCGGTTCGATTGTTGAGCCCTTGGTCAAGTTCTTTCGCATGCGGGAACGGAGAATGCGCCGATGAGTCTCCTCCGTATTGTTCGGATCGCGACGCCACGCGCACTCGCGTCGCCCATTGCACTCGCCGCACTCGCCGCACTCGCCGCACTCGCCGCTCTCGCCGCTCTCGCCGCTCTCGCGCAGGCCGGTGTCGCCGCCTCATCGGCCGCCGCTGGGCCACTGATCCGCTTGACCGAATCAGGACCGGTGAAA
>Ga0233425_10009793_pt1 | contig 11975 bp, 8 predicted proteins | sample Watercolumn_Towu_2_FD_181712 | JGI IMG/M metagenome (GOLD analysis project Ga0233425, IMG submission 181712) | Freshwater microbial communities from Lake Towuti, South Sulawesi, Indonesia - Watercolumn_Towuti2014_140_MG | ecosystem: Environmental > Aquatic > Freshwater > Lake | place: Indonesia...
TGGTAAATTATTGCGTTAGGTACATAGTACGACTTTATTCCAATTTGTGCGGCTCTCCAACCTAAATCTAAATCATCATGATACAAAAATAAGAATGAGTCAAAAAGTCCTATCTTCTTTAGTGTTATAGAGGATGTAAAAAGGCATGTTCCTGAGGCATATCCAATGCATTCTATTGTAGTGTGTTGATCTAGATCCTTAGTACCTTTATCACGAGCAAACCCAAATCCAAATACGTGGAGCATGTTTCCAGTACTCTGAATAATTTCAGGTTGGTACATAGATAGTATTTTTGGTTGATAAAGGCCTTCTCCCTGTTCGTTATATGCTACCAGGAGTTCTTTTAGCCATTTAGAATCCACTTTAGTATCAGGATTTAAAATTACTATGAAATCTCCATTTGCATTTCTAATTCCAATGTTATTTCCTTCACAATAGCCATAGTTTTGTTTATTTTCAATTAGTGTAATCTTTTCAAATTTTTCCTTACATAGTTTATGGCTATTGTCATTTGATACATTATCAACAACTATTACTTCATAATTTTCATAGTCTGTGTTAAAAACTGATTCTACACACTTTAACAAAAGGTCACCTGCATTATAATTCAGTATAATGATACTTACTAGAGGATTTTTTGCGCTATTTAAGTTAATTTTCATAGCTATTTTTTTGTATATTTAACATTGTTAAACTAATATCAAATTATTACAATAGAATTTTGGTGCCTTCGCCTAGCAAAAACACCTTCTCATTTTGACTATCTTTCATTAAAACAATGTTTGAATTAGCTGATATGATGCTTCGTCTAATTTTAGCATCTCCATCAATTACACAATTTGACATTATTATACAATCTTCAATATCGCATTTGGACAAATTTGAGTTATCTCCGATACTAGTATTAGGTCCAATTCTCGTATGAGAATCAATTATGCAATTGTTACCTATTATTACAGGTCCAATAATCGTAGCGTCTTTTTTAATGATAGTTCCTTGTCCAATCATCACATTTCCAACAATCGAAGACCCATCTTCTTTTTTACCATTAAAATATGGTTTCATATTCTTTAATACAGCAGAATTAGCATGAATAATATCTTCAGGCGTTCCTGTATCTTTCCAATATTCTGTAATCATATTGTAAGTAATTTTATAATTTTCTTCTAAAAGCATTTGTAACGCATCTGTTATCTCTAATTCATTTCTCCATGAAGGTTTGAGTCTTTCAATAATATCAAAGATAGTTGACGTCAAAAAATAGATGCCAGTAACTGCAAGATTTGATGGTGGGTTCTTTGGTTTTTCCATTATTTTTTTGATTTTACCATCTTTAACCTCAGCTATACCAAATCTGGTTGGATTATCTACCTCACATAACAAAATAGATGCTTTTGCCGTAGATTGTTCAAAATCCTTTACAAATTTAGAAATGCTACTTTGAATTATGTTATCGCCTAAAAAAACCACAAATTTACTATTTCCAACAAACTCTTTACCAAGACTTATAGCATGCGCAATTCCTCGGGGTTGATCTTGTTCAATATAGGTAAGATTTACTCCAAATCTCTTGCCTGTTCCATAATACTCTTTTACTTTATCAGCACCTAGGCCACCTATAATAACCACAATTTCAGTAATTCCTGCATCTCGAAGAGATTCGATGCAATATTGAGACATTGGCTTATTTGCAATAGGCAACAGTTGTTTTGGACCTGTATGTGTCAGAGGCCTTAATCTAGTACCATGGCCCCCATGAAGCACTATTCCTTTCATCTTAATCAGTTTTTTTCACCATATTAATACTAATTTTTCCAAGGTGTAGTATTCAAAATTTTGTTGGGTAAATTTTTCCACCAATCAGCATGTGATAGATACCATTTGATAGTTTTTTCAAGCCCTTCATCAAAGTCAGTTTTTACAGACCAACCAAGATATTTTTTAATTTTAGAAGAATCCAAACTATACCTAAAATCGTGACCAGGTCTGTCTTCTACGAATTCAATGAGATCTGCTGATTTTCCCATTATTGCAAGTATTTTTTTTACTATAGCCAAATTATCCAATTCATTATTTGCTGATATATTATATGATTCACCTAATTTACCTTTCATAAGAATCTCAGTTATTGCAGCACAGTGATCATCTACAAATATCCAGTCTCTAATATTTTTACCATTACCATATACTGGAATTTTTTTTTCTTTATTTGCCAGAATTATTGTTTTTGGAATGAGCTTTTCAGGAAACTGTCTTGGTCCATAATTATTGGTACATCTAGTTACTACACAATCACAACCGTAAGTAGTAACAAACGAATTGATCAAGAGTTCAGCAGATGCCTTTGTAGCAGCATAAGGATTTGATGGATTAAATTTGTAACTTTCATTTGCACTTTCTGATTTGAGACTACCAAAAACCTCATCAGTTGAAATATGAACAAGTCTTTTTTTTGTGAATCTTAAAATTTCAAGTAATGTAAGAACTCCTTTAACATTTGATTTAAGAAACGGCTTAGCATCTAATACACTTCTATCCACAAAGGATTCTGCAGCAAAGTTTACTACGGCATCACAATCCTTGATTAATTTTTTCATTAATTTTGTATCTGTTATATTGCCTTTCACAAATTTGTAATTTTCAGAATCTTTTACCTCATACACATTTCTAGGGTTTGAACCATAGAGTCCTGCATCAACATTAGTTATGGTAAACTCGTGAAAATTCTTTAAAATATGTATGATAAAGTTACTGCCTATAAAACCTAGGCCACCTGTTACAAGTAATTTCATTATACGAAGGGCCAGCTCTTTTCTTAATAAAACATTATACTAATTTATTCGAAAATACTCTAATTATTAGCATAATTGAATCCAAACTCTTATTGATAATTTAATTTTAGAATTTTTCATGATTGATGAATTCTTTGTTAAAAAGTTGGAAAACCACCCTACTAAGGATGTGGCTGACAAACATGTTAATGGCTCACTAACAGTTGTATGGAGAGATTGGGACAACATTATCAAAAATCCACCTAAGATGGTTTATGTAAGTTCGGTCAATCCAGGTGAAATCAAGGGACCACATATTCATACAAAAAGAAACAGCTACTTTTCATGTATTCATGGAAAAGTTGTTTTTGTCATTAGAGATAGTTCCGATAAATACATAGAGATAGAATCTAGTGATAAAGAACCTGTCCTGATTTTTGTACCTAAAAATATGCCATCAGCACATGTTAATGTTTCAAACGAAGTTTCTAAAGTACTAACACTAGCAGATGTTGCATGGAAACCAAATGATAATGAGATGAAAAATATTTTTTTCAATGATTATGATTGGAAAAAATGGGAAACAAAGTAATTGTCAAATCAATCAATTCGTAAGACAATTATTTTGTTTGATTCCAACACAAATATTGAAAAATTAAAAAACATAGAACACAAAAATACATTAATCATTACATTTGATTATGAATCACACAAGATTCTAATTAAACATAATGTGCCACATGATATATCTGACAATTATATTAACGAGCAAGATTACAAAAAAATTTACAATGATTCTTTTATGTTTGCAAGATGGTATGAGAACTCTCAAATATCAAGTCAACTAATGTATGATAATATCAATTTAGGAAAAATATTTTACATTGAATTTCATCATTTGTTGATACCTATTCTAAAAAAGTTTGTAGAAATAATCAAAATTTTAAAACTATATGCAGGAAATAAATTTCATGCATCACTTCCATTAGCCAAAATTGTCAAACAAATCACTTCTTCAGTAGAGGTGATAGAGATCGAACAGAACCAACATGATTCTTTTTTATATGATTCAATTAAATTTCAACTAACAAATGCATTCAGTATTAATATTTCAAGGAATTCATATCTAAAATTAAAGAATTTATCGGAACTAATTATCGGTAAATTCCTTAAAGCTAATAACTCAATTACCTCAAAATCAATTCTTCTTGTTGAATTTGATCCACTTAGATATGAAAAATTTTTCAAGATATCATTAAATTATCCACTAAATCTAGTTCTATTTAATAGAAGAAGACCTGCAATTTGGAACAAAAAATCATTCTCAATAATTAGAAATTCAAATTGTAGAATTATTACTACACTCGATTTAGTAAATAAGAATATAAAAGAAATCATAGCGAAAAACCAAACTTTATTCGAAAAAAAAATTAACACATTTAATGATAACAATTATTTTAAAACATTTTTTTCTATTGAAAATAATTCATTTTGGGAAGTAATTAAACAAGATTTTATGAATTTATGTAAAAAACGAATCTTAGAAGGAATTCATGAAATTGAAATCACAAAAGAATTATTTAAAAAAAACGAGATTTCATCTATTCTAGTTTGGTCAGAAAGTGGATTTAACGAACAAATAGTAATTAAGCTAGCCAAGAAAGAAAACATCAAAGTTGTATTAATTCAACATGGACTGTATTGGGAAACATTAGAAAATTATGAATCTAATAAGTTTGAAGGTGGTTTTCCAGTAGAGTCAGATAAGCTTCTTGTATGGGGTAAAATTTCTAATCAATATACTACTGAATGTGGTTTTTCTAATAAAACTGAAACTAGTGGCAGTTTAATCTATGACGGGATTTTTGATAGAAAAAGTAAGGATTCAACAAAAAAGCAAGATTTTATTTTATTAGCTACATCATCACCAGTCAAAAACGAAGTATTTGATCTTAGCGTAAAAACTATGCATAATTACGAATATGCTATAGAAATGGTTTGTAAAACTATTCTAAAAATGAATAAAAAATTAGTTATCAAACTTCATCCCTTTCAAGAGGAGCTAGACATTACACCAATTGTAAAAAAATTTGGTGATAAAATTGTTATAATAAAGGTTGGTGATATTTTGCCATTAATAGAATCTTGTGAAGCTTTCTTAACAGTAGATTATTCAACTACTATACTAGAGGCACAGATTCTTGAAAAACCTGTCATATCTATATTAGTAAAAGATCGCCTTACCACACAAACGCCTCTTATTTTTAGTTCACATTCATGCCTGACAACAACAATCGAAGATTTTGAAAATACAATAAAAATGGTATTAAATGATTCTAATTTAAGAGCAAAACTTATTGAAAACAGTAGAAAATTTGTTGACAACTATTTATCAAATCAAGGAACCGCAGTACAAAAAACATTACAATTTCTTGAAAATTATATGTGAGACAATGATCCATTATTGCACTCCTTACCTTTCAAGATTTTTGTAATTGTTTTATAATACGCATAATTTTTAACCACAGTCTTTCATAGCGTTTTATGAAAATTGCTGTAATTGGACTGGGATTTGTAGGCCTTTCGTTTGCTTCTGTCTTAGGCTCCAAACTTTATCATACTATTGGTATTGATTCAGATAAAAATAAGATATCAAAAATAAAATCAGGGGTTGCTCCATTTTATGAGCCAAAACTTCAGAAAACACTTTCACAAGCATTGAACAAATCACTTCTAGTTTCTTCTGACATTGAAATCGTCATTAAAAACTGTGATTTAATATTTGTAACAGTAGGTACTCCACAATCAAAAAACGGCTATATTGATTTGAAAATGTTAACTAATGTCATAAAACAATTGGGTAACGCACTAGTTAAAACAAAAAACAAACCAATTATAATTATTAAAAGTACAGTTGTACCAGGTACAACTCAGAATATCGTAAAACCAATTTTAGAAAAAAGTTCAGGCAAACTAACGGGAATAGGTTTTAGTCTTATCACAAATCCAGAATTTTTGAGAGAAGGTAATGCAGTAGATGATACTATAAAACCACATGCAGTGATAATAGGCGGAGACGATGATAACGCAATACGAAAAGTAAAACAATTCTACAGGAGTTTATACAATTCAAAAATTCCAATTATACTAACGAATTATCAAACAGCTGAAATGATAAAATATGCAAATAACTCATTTCTTGCTACAAAAGTAAGTTTTATCAATCAAATTGCAAATATCTGTCAATCAATACCTGGAACTAATGTGGACGAAGTAGCAAAGGCGATCGGTTTAGATCCAAGAATTGGTAACCTGTTTCTCAAAGCAGGCCCTGGATTTGGCGGTTCATGTTTACCAAAGGATTTACAAACAATAATCACTTTTTCATCAAAAGTAGGTAGCAATCCATTACTTCTTGAAGCAGTAAAGCAAACAAATGAGTTTCAAATAAAAAATATTATGCGTCTAATTCAGAAACTAGTTGGTAATCTTAAACAAAAAAACATTACAGTTTTAGGCCTTTCATTTAAGGAAAATAGTGATGACATTAGAGATTCAGTATCAATAAAATTAATACGATTACTTTTAACAAAAAATGCCTTAATTACCGTATATGATCCAAAAGCAATGAAAAATACGAAGAAAATTTTCAATAATAAAATAAAATATGCAAATAATATTACAGATTCTCTCAAAAATAGTCATTGTGCAATAATTATGACTCCATGGAAACAATTTAGTAGATTAAATAACACTCATTTTAAAAACATGAAACGTAAATTAATTATTGATACTCGTAGAATTCTAACCAATAAAAATTCGAATATAGAATACTATGCACTTGGAATAGGAAATAATTTATTTGTCTAATGTTTGTTTTAATTTTTTTGTTATTACCTAAGAGGAATCATTGAATGTCAAAATTATATCTGTATTCTGTTTTTCATGGAAATTTGAATTATTCTTCAATCCCACAAGAATCTTATCATGAAATTATTGACAAATGTTATTGGCCAATTTTAGATGCTGTTAATAATTTTAAATTCAAAACTGGAATCGAATTTCCAACTAATACACTTGATAAAATCGAAAATATTGATCCGTTTTTTATTGAGGAATTAAAAAAAACTGTTCGTAACAAAAAATGTGAAATAATCTGTTCGAGTAAAGAACAAGTTGTTTTTCCTCTCGTTCCAGAAGATATTAACAAAATTAATTTACAAAAAGGAAGAGCTAAAATTCAAAAACAATTTAGAATTAAATGTGAAACTGCTTTTATAAATGAACAAATTTTTAGTTCTGGTTTAGTCCCTTTGTACATAACTGAAAACTTTAAAAACATAATACTAATTCGGGACGGGCTTTTTAATTTCTCATTAAATTCTACAAAAAATGATTTCACACCAGCACAAATTTTTCATAAAAATAAAAGATTAAACATAATCTGGAATAGCTATTTTACATACAAACAATTTCAACAATACATCGCAGGCAAAATCTCAAAACCAGATTATATAAAATTCATTAATAGTCACAAACAAAAAAACGATTCATGTTTTCCTCTATATGGTTCTGATTTGGAGATTTTTGTAACCAATCCTGTTTTAGGGTTAAATGGTGACGATAAGAAATTAGAACGATTCTATCAAATTCTTGAGGAAATTGAAAAAATGCCAGATCTAGAATTTATCCTTCCCTCACAATTAATTAAAAAATTCGCTTCTACAAAAGAAATTAGCATTGATTCAGCAAAATTTTCAATTTTAGAAAAAAAACCCAATATCAGCATAGTAAGATGGGCTACATGTGGACAAGATAACAGTAAGACAAATTCTATCTGTTATCAATTATTAAAAAAATTACGAATTCTAACTAACTTATCAGATAGTAAACAAAATAATTTAGATAAATATTCTTCAGAACTAATTGACTGTTGGGCAAGTGATTATCGAACCCACACAATTGAATCAAAACGTCTACATTTCAACAAAACTGCTAATTTACTAAATAATAAACTTGAAAGTGAATTAAAAGTAAAATTACAGAAAATTTCTAACAAAACTAAAACAAGTGATCTCGTACTTTTCAATCCAAGTAAACATGATTGGAATAGATTGCCTTTTGAATTAAAATTACATTTTAAACCAGGTATTTTTTCTGGCGATATTGTCTTATACTCAGACAATAAAGAAATTCCATCTCAGCTTGAAGAAAAAAGATTCTACAAGGATGGAAGTCTTTTAAGTACTACTATAATTTTTGAACCTCTAATAAAACAAAAGTCTTGTATCAATATTAATTTGGATTCCAAACAATCAGATGTTTATTCTACATCACAAATACAAAATGAACTAACAACTTCAAATGTTGAATTAAAATTACTACATAAAAAAGGCGCAGCAATTTCTGAACTCACCTTTCCAAAAATAGAAAAAAACTCTCTGATACAATTTTCACAAAAAAAAATAACCGCCAGAAAAAAACCATACTATGACTATTCTGGTTATACAATAGCAGTAGATAGAAGTGGGAATAAATACACTGATCTTGTAAACACTACAATTTTCTCTGAAGGAAACTCGGATCCAATAAGATCTAAATTATTTTGTAATATTGATTTACCTTTTGCACATCTTACCAAAATGTTCTATGTCTATGAAAATCATCCTAGATTAGATATAAAATACGTTTTTAATTTTAAAGAATTTAGACCATCCGAATTTAGAGCTGGCATAATCACATTGAACCCTGACACATTTAACAGAAAAAATCTTTGTTATTCAACTCATAATGGAGGAAAACTAGAATCAGTTGTTCTAGACAATAATCCAATAATACATGATAAATTACTGCAACCAAATTTAATAAAACAAAGTTGTCTGGGTTCTACTGAAGGACTGGTTGATTTTGGGGACAACAAAAAGGGCATAAGTATATTTTCTAACAATTCTACGTGGTATTCAGTACCAATGATAAATTATAGTGTTTTTAACAAAAGTTTTTTTTATCAGATTCGTCACAGTGTATCAGATCTTGATGATACCACAATGACGTGGTGGAAGGGCAGAAAGGAAATTTCTTTTTGTTGCATAGGCAGAAGTAATAATCTTGATCAAATGGATCAAATATCGCATATGCTGTTTCTTGGATTAGTTTGTATCTCAAAGAACAAAAATATTGTGGTAATTTAAAAGATTTTCCATGGAAACAGCTGTAGTTACTGGCGTCGCAGGATTCATTGGATCACAGTTAGCTGAAAGATTACTGCAGGAAAACTTTAAAGTAATTGGAATTGATAATTTTACAGATTATTATCCAAAAAAAATTAAAGAAAATAATCTCAAAGAATGTTTAAAAAATAAAAATTTTTCATTCATGGTAAAAGATATTATTGAAATAGATCTTTTACCACTCTTCCAAAAGAGTCAATATCTATTTCATCTAGCAGCACAGCCTGGTGTTAGATCAAGTTGGGGTTCTCAATTTGAATTATATGTTAAAGAAAATATTTTAGTAACACAACGAATTCTTGAACACGCTAAAGCTGCAAACTCTTTTAAACAAATCATCGTAGCATCATCATCTTCAGTATATGGTAAACAAGAAGGAAAAATGAATGAAAAAAATACCTTTACTAAACCAATATCTCCTTACGGTGTAACTAAATTAGCAGCAGAAAATTTATGTTGTATTTATGCTGAAAATTATAATCTTCCTATAACCACCTTGAGATATTTTACAGTTTATGGACCTAGACAAAGGCCTGAAATGGCTTTTATGCAATTCATTAAAGCCGCATTAACTAACAGTAAACTCACTGTCTATGGGGACGGTTTGCAAACACGTGATTTTACATATATTGATGATGTAGTTAAGGCGTCCATTTCCTGTATTGAGAATAATACATCGCATGAAATATTGAATATAGGCGGTGGTCTTGCAATGTCGATTAATGATATTTTAAGATTGATAATAGATATCTCTCAAATCGAATTAAAGGTTTTATATGCGCATAAACAGAAAGGCGATGTAATTCATACAGAAGCAGATATTTCAAAAGCCATGAAAGTTATCAACTATCATCCACAAACTAAGATTAAAGAGGGTTTAACTCGTCAGGTAGAGTTTGTAAAGAACAACATCTCTCTATACACATAAAACATTCTTCCATATTTTCGTCATAATTAAATTGTAATGTTATTAACAACAAGACGCTTATAACATTAATTAATTTTCTAATAACTTATGAGTTATCAAGTTGAAAACAGTTTTTATAAAATAACTGATCACAAATATCCATTATTAGTAACTCTAAGTTTTTTTCTAGTTTTATCATATGTGACTTTTTCTCTAAGCGATTACATAAAGGACGGTGATTTTTTTCATTACTTTATTTATGGTAAGCAGATATTAAATGGGCAAGGAAAAGATGTTGCACTTTTTAATGCTGGACCAGGAGGTCCAATATTTTACGCTGCCATAAACACATTTTTCAATGATCCGTTTCTTACAGCAAAAATTATTTCGCTTTTAAGTGGAACAGGAATTGTTTTCTTTTCGTATTATATTATTAAGAATATTTTTGATCATAAAAAAGCCTTAATCGGACAACTCCTTATAGCATTTAATCCAAGACTAGATCTTATTTCCGTCCAAGCATTAAATGAAATATTTCCTATTTTTTTGATTTTTATTTCATTTTTTTTTATCACAAAAAGAGACTTGAAACTAAACAACGTAATAATTGTAGGCATTACACTCGGATTATCTTCTTTGATAAGATTTCAACCCATTCTTATCTTCTTTTCTTTTGTTATTTTTTTATTAATTAGAGATAACAAGATTCGTACGAATTTATCATATGTTTTAGTTATGAGCATATTCTTCTTAATTGCTTTCAGCCCAAGCATTTACTACAATTATGTAACACATGGCAAAATAATTGATTCTAATCCTAATTATGAGTCCCTTATAAAATCCAAATTTAAAACACCTCAATGGATTGAAGGAATGAAGACTACCATATTATCCACAGAGAATACAAAAATTCTAGATAATAAACTATTTTTACAAAATTATTTTTATAATTTATTTTATCATAATCCTAACAAACTCTTTAACTTTGATTCTGTTAGTAATGTTTCTTTAATTCCTACGATACCATATCTAGGACTCATTCCTTTTATTGGAGGTTTAGTTTATTTATTAAATATAAAACTAAACAAATTTCTTGGCCTTATTTTGATTTCAACTACAATAATAACTACATTCTTAATAATTTTATTTGGCGATATAAGCATCCATTTTTTTGCAATCATCATAATACCATTACTAGTATTAACAATTGTCAATTTTAAAAAATGTACAAAAAATTTTATGCCTTTATTAATTGCGTCTACATTATTTTTCTTTTTTATATCAATACTTCCACTTAGTAGAGCTGACTATCTATTTCCTATATGGATAGTTATTCCGACTTTAGGAAGTATATTCTTTGTAGATGCATTACCACGAATTATAGCAAAAATCAAATTATATAAAAAAAATCACTCATCAATTCCATCTTCAAAACTCTTCATAATAATTATCGCATTAGTTTTATTAATTAATCTTGGACATTCATACAAAACACTTGAAAATTACTTATTCGAAGGTACATTTAGCAATATCTGGAATGAAGTTATTGAATCATTCCAAAACAATGACCCACATACTCAACAAGGCATAGAAACTAAAAAAATCGCAGAGATTCTTGCCACACAACCGGGAATAAAAAACAGCTACGTCATGTCTCTAAACGATATTTATCTTTATTATGTGGATACAAAAATCATACTAGCCACTTTTCAAGAAGGTATTTCTGGTGATCCTATAGAAAAATTTCTCACTCGTGAAAATTGGTCTGACTTTGACAAGTATATGTCAAATGTAAACAGCTATCCTGCAGACAGATACGGTAAAAATAATCCTATTCCTGATTATCTGATTTATGGAAATATTCCTATTAGCAGCTGGAAATATGATATTAATGCAACACAGTATGAAGACTTGAAAATACTATTAGATCCAAATAATCCAAAGATACCATCAAACCTTGAAGTTCTGTATAAATCAAACAAAGGAGACATTGTTGTATATAAAATTAATCATGAAAAATAATCAAAATTTTCTAATTCAAATAATATGCACATGAAATCATTTTTC
>Ga0233425_10009794_pt1 | contig 11972 bp, 7 predicted proteins | sample Watercolumn_Towu_2_FD_181712 | JGI IMG/M metagenome (GOLD analysis project Ga0233425, IMG submission 181712) | Freshwater microbial communities from Lake Towuti, South Sulawesi, Indonesia - Watercolumn_Towuti2014_140_MG | ecosystem: Environmental > Aquatic > Freshwater > Lake | place: Indonesia...
GCGCATCGACGAGGCCATGAACCGGCTCCAGATGTCGCTCCCCGTGTACGTCATGTTCACCAAGTGCGACCTCGTGCCGGGCTTCGTCGAGACCTTCGGCGACCTGTCCAAGTCCGACCGCGGGCAGATCTGGGGCTTCACCGTCCCGGTCTCGGAGAAGGTCTCGCCGGGCGAGCACTTCAACACCCGGTTCGATCACCTCGCCAGCGCCCTCGACCAGCGGCTCCTGAAGCGCATGGGCGACGAGCGGCGCATCGAGACGCGCGAGATGATCTACATCTTCCCCAGGCAGCTCGCCGTGCTCAAGGCGAACATGGGCGCCTTCGTCGAGCAGCTCTTCGAGGAGAACGTGTTCCAGGAGACGCCGGCGTTCCGCGGCGTCTACTTCAGCAGCGGCACGCAGGAGGGGCGCCCGATCGACCGCGTGATGCACCGGATGGCCGAGGCGTTCGGCATCCAGAGCGCCCTGCCGTTCGCTCAGGTGACGGAGCCGAAGAGCTACTTCCTGCGCGACGTGTTCAAGGAGGTCGTGTTCCAGGACGCGGGCCTCGCCGTCCGGAGCCAGGCCGAGCTGCGGCGCCAGCGCCGGACCCGCTACCTCGTCGCGGCCGCCATGTTCGGCGTCGCGCTCCTCCTGCTCACGTTCCCCGTGTACTCCTGGGTCCAGAACCGCGAGCTCCTCGACGACACCCAGCGCGTCCTCGCGCCGGGGGCCGGCCCGCAGGCCGCGGGGATGCCGCTCGCGCCGTCGTCGATGGACCGCCTCCAGGAACAGGTGAACGTGCTCGAGGAGCACGAGGCGGACGGCGCGCCGGTCCTGATGCGATCCGGAATGTACCAGGGCAGCTCCGTCCGGGAGCCCCTGGTCCAGCTCTACGCCCACAGGATCCGCGACGGCGTCGTCACCACGCTCTTCCGCCAGCTCCAGGACGAGCTCAACGGCTTCGTCCAGCTCTACGGCGCGCTCGATACGTCCATCCCGCCCGCGGACCAGTACCAGGCCAACTACGCCCGGCTTCGGACGTACCTCTTCCTCACGGTCCCGGGCGAGGCGTCGCAGCCCCCGCTCGCCGCCGAGGTGCAGGACGAGCTCGCCACCGAGCTCGCGCGCCGGTGGGCCGCGGCCCTGAACATCCCGTTCTCCGGTGCGACCGGCGACTCGATGCAGCGCCACATGGCGGCGTACGTGGCGACGATGGCCGAGAGCCCCGACGTCGCGTTCCCGCGCGACCCGAACATGGTCATCCGGGTGCGCACCGTGCTGAACCGCGTGCCGACCATCAGGCTCGCGGTGCAGGGCTTCATCGACGAGTTCTCCAACCGGGGGCTCGACCTGACGCTCGAGCAGCTCGTCGGCGGCGCCCGCGTGCCCGCGCTCCGCGCCCGTGAGAAGGTCCGGGCCGCGTTCACCCGCCGCGTCTGGGAGGACCACATCCGCGACCGGCTCGAGCAGCCCATGGACCGGCTCACGGGCGAGCCGTGGGTCCTCGGAGACACGTCGCGGCGGGGCAGCGAGGAGGAGGAGCAGGAGGCGCGGCGGGCCGAGGTCCGCAGGCAGTACCTCGAGGGGTACATCAACGAGTGGCACCGGTTCCTGTTCAGCCTCTATGTCATGCCGCCCGCCGACAACCAGGAGGCGCTCGAGCTGATGCACGCGCTCACCAACGGCCAGCCGACTCCTTTCCAGTCCCTGCTCACCCAGACGCACTACAACGTGCAGATCAAGACGCACGAGGAGGAGCAGGCCGAGGCCGAGGCCGGAAGCGGCGCGGGCGCAAAGGCCGCCCAGAAGGGGATCATGTCCCAGGTCGAGCGCCGGCTGTCCAAGAGCGCGGTGGGCCGCATCGGCATGAGCGCGGTCCGCGCCGAGGCCGGCGGAGCCCCGGGAGCCCCCGGCGGGCCGGCGGAGCTCACCACCGCCGACGTCCGGCTCCACTTCGACGGGTTCACCCGCTTCGGCGTGGCCCCGCCTCCGGCCGCGGGTCAGCCGCCCGCGAGCACGCCGCTCATCGCGTACGAGGAGCAGCTCGCGTTCGTGCGCAACGCCTTGCAGACCTACATGGACGATCCATCGACCGCCGACGCGCTCGTCGAGCAGATCCAGAAGGCCCGCACCGAGGTCGCCGGGATGATCGAGGAGCAGGAGGTCGGGTGGCGGCCGGCGTTCAAGGCGGTCCTGTGGCCGCCGATCGACGGGTCGTCGTTCAGCGTGTCGAAGAACCTCGCCAAGGGCGTGGGCCGCTCGTGGTGCGCCGAGGTCGTCGAGCCGCACGACATGACCGTGGTCGGACGCTACCCCTTCGAGCGCGACGGCTCCGACATGTCGTTCGACGACTTCGGGGCGTTCTACTCGCCGACCGGCGTGCTCTGGGCCTACTACGACGAGGTCCTCAAGACCCACGTCGGCCAGCTCGGGGACGACTTCGAGTTCAACACGCGGCTCGGCAAGTCCGCGGGCGACGTGTTCCAGCCCGACCTCGTGCGGTTCCTGCAACGCTCGCGCGACATCACCCACGTGTTCTACCCGCCAGGAGCGGAGGACCCGCGCGTCGAGTTCGACATCAGGGTCCGCCCGAGCCCCGAGGTCGCCATCCAGCAGGTCTCCGTCGGCGGCAAGATGATCGAGTACCACAACGGTCCCGAGGAATGGCACCGCTTCAGTTGGCCGGGCGAGGACGACCCGGGCGGCGGAGCCCTCATCGAGATCTGGGGCCACGACGGCATGCACGAGCGCGTGGTCCAGCAGGGCGAGTGGGGGCTCTTCCACCTGATCGAGGCCGGGACCGTGACGCCGGGCGGGGGTCGCGTGTTCACCGTCGTCTGGCACCTCCGCACCCACGACGTGGACATCACCATCGACTTCCGGCCCGTGCGCGAGGACACGCCGTTCTTCGGCGTCGTGAGCCGCAACCACCCCGCGCTCCTCGCCCCGATGCGGTGGAAACGAGCCGAGCTCGAGCCGCCGCGCGACATCACGATCGGCGGCCACATGGTCTGCAAGAGCAGGCCCGCCGTCGTGGCGATCGCCACCCCCCGGGGCACGTGATGGAGGTCTCGGTCTTCGGGAAGCTCCCCTCGCAGGCCGACTTCTTCCGGCACGGGTACCCGGGCCCCTCGGCGCGCGAGGGGGAGAAGTGGTTCCTCGAGGCATACCAGATGCTCCGAGGCCTCGACCTCGAGCTCCCACGCACGGCCGTGAGCTTCATCTTCGCCCACCCCGAGTGGCCGGAGGTGCTGGTCTCGACCGCCGTCGCCAGCCGCGACTCCGTTGAACGGCCCTTCCCGATCATGGTCTTCGGCGCCCTCGACGCGTCGCTCGTCGCCGGCCGGGGCTGGATGCTGCCGGTGATCTTCGCCAGGTTCCTCGACGCCGCCCAGGCCGCCCTCTACCGCGCCGCGGCCAGCGGCGACGGCAAGCGGCTCGTCGCGGAGCTGGAGCGCCTGCCCGTGCCGGACCCCGCGGTCTTCCAGCGGCTCGGCGACGCCATCTACTCGAACGTCGTCCACACGCAGCAGGTCCAGGCGTTCGAGGCGCGGGTCTTCGGCTCGCGCGACGCGCGGTACTACGCCTACCGGACGCTCCGGATGGCCTGCGACCAGACGAGAGCCGACGTGCCGGGCCAGGCGAGCACCGTGCTCGAGTGCCCTGTCATCGTCGACATCGACCTCGTCGCCTGGAGCGCGCTCGTGGCGCGAGTGCTCGGCCGGAGCCTGACGGCCCCGATGATCTGGCGCATGGAGCCAGATCCGAGGCTGCTCCTCTCCCTCGGGCCGCTTCCGCTCCAGGCCCTCCACTTCCTGGTCGACGCCGGAGCCGATTCGATGCGCTACTGGCCCCTGACGACGAACAGCGCGAGCGCGATGGCATCGGCCCGCGACACGCTCGCGGCCTGCACCACGTGGGATCGGGCCGGCGAGACGCTCCACTGCCTGTTCGAGAGGATCGCTGCCCTCAACGTGTGATCTCGAAGGAGGCGGACTCACCTTGGCAGAGTACCAGGATCGTGTGGCCGCGTGGCTCGAGCCCATCCCGGGCGAGGAGCCGGCCGGCTCGGACGCGCGCTACGAGCCGGACCACGAGCACATCCGCAACCAGGCGGCGTCGCTCGACGCGCCGACCGGCGGGACCGTCGACTGGCGCGACGTCGTCCAGAAGGGCGGCTCTCTCCTCGCGCGGGTGTCCAAGGACATCCTCATCGCGTGCTATGTCGCGTACGGCCTCTATCAGACCGAGGGGCTGCGGGGTCTCGCCGCGGGGCTCTGGCTCATCGCCGAGACCTGCGACCGGTTCTGGGAGGACGCGTGGCCCAAGCTCAAACGCGTCCGCGCGCGGGTCAACGCCATCGACTGGCTCACCGGCAAGGTCAACATCTCGCTCGCCGAGACCCAGGTGAGCGCCTCGGACCGAGAGGCCGTGGCCGCGCTGCGCGAAGCGGCGGAGCGGCTCAAGCAGGTGGCCTGGGCCCGGTTCGAGGACTCGCCACCCAGCCTCCAGCCCCTGCTCGACAACATCACGCGCCTCGAGATGTCGCTGCCATCCGCTCCCGCTCCCGCTCCCGCTCCCGTGCCCGGGGGTGAATCCCCGGGCTATACGACCGAAGCCCTCCGGGCTCGGCCCTCTCCCTCCCCCTCTCCCGCTCCCGCTCCCGCTCCCGCTCCCGCAACATCGCCAGCGGGCGAGACGTCCCCCGAGTCGCTCCAGGCGAAGCTCGACCAACTCGCCGCGCCCTACCTCGCGCCCATCCCGGGGCCTGCCCCCGCGGGTGAGGACTCCAGGTACGAGCCCGCGGCCGAGGCGGTCCGGGCGGCGGTGGCCCAGCTCGACTCGCCCACGGCCTCGTCCGTGGACTGGGCCCAGATGATCCGCGACTGCACGGAGATCCTGCAGAAGAAGTCCAAGGACTTCATGATCGCGGCCAGCCTCGCCGCCGCGCTCCACCAGCAGCAGGGGTTCGTCGGCCTGGCGACGGGCGTCGCGGTGCTGAACGGCCTCGTCGAGACCTACTGGGAGGAGGGTTTCCCCAAGAAGAAACGGATGCGCGCCCGGGCGAACGCGGTCGCGTGGCTGACGTCGCGCTGCGCCGCGCTCGCCGACGCCGAGGTCAAGGCGACCGACCGCGAGGCCATCGCCCTGCTCGACCACGCGTCCACGAAGCTCCGGACGCTCGTCTATGCCAACTTCGAGGACAGCGTGCCTCCGCTCGGGGACCTGCTCGACAACGTGCGCCGCCTCGTCCTCTCGGTCCCGGCCCCCGAGGCGCCGAGCCCGCCGCAGCCGCCTCCCCAGACCCCGGCCCGTCCCCAGCCGGCGCAGCCGCAGGCTCAACCGCAGCCCGCCAGGCCACAGACGCAACCCAAGGTCCAGGCACCGAGCGACGCCATCGACGAGATGGCCGGCGTGGATCAGCTCGTCCCGTTCCTGCAGAAGATCGGCGCCACGCTCCACAAGGCGTCGCGCGAGCTGTTCAAGGCCAGCAAGGCGAGCCCGGCTGCGTACCGCCTCGCCAGGCAGGGGCTGTACCTCTACCTGGACGCTCCGCCGCCGGCGACCTCCGGACAGCAGACCGGAGCGCCTCCGCCACCGCCCGATACCATCAACCAGCTCGACACCCTGGCACAACGCGCGAACTGGGCCGCCCTGCTCGACGAGGCGGAATCTTCCCTCGGGCGCCACAGGTTCTGGCTCGACCTCCACCGCTACGTGGCCCTGGCGCTCGGCGGGCTGGGGCACGCCGCCGCCCGCGACGCCGTGATCGCCGAGGTCGCCTACCTCATGAAGCGCATGCCCGAGGTCCGCGAGCGCCAGTTCAGCGACGGACAGCCCTTCGCCGGCCCGGCCACGCAGGCGTGGCTCGACGCGGAGGTGCTGCCCTCCGGCGGCGACGGAGGAGGAGGCGGCGGCGACGGGTTGTCCGACGCCGAGCGCACGGCCCTCGACGAGGCGCGCAAGCTCTCCGCCGGCGGCAAGACCGACGAGGCCGTGGCCATGCTCGACGACCTGAGCCGTGGCGGACAGAACGCATCGGTGCGGTTCCGCGCGCGGCTCGGGATGGCCCAGGCCTGCGCCGGCGGCGGCGCGCCCGCCGCCGCGGATGGGCTCTTCACCGCCCTCGGGATCGACATCGAGCGGCACGGCCTCGAACAATGGGACCCCGGGCTCGCCGCGAAATGCTATGCTGCGCACTGCGAGCTGCTCAGGGGTCTGATGAAGAAGCTGGGAGAAAAGAGCGATCCGGCCATGGCGGAACGTTTCGCGAAGGTGTACTCTCGCCTCTGCCGGGTCGCACCAACCGTGGCACTGAAGCTCGGCGGCTGACCACGGGGGGCGACATCGGGTCGAACGACACGGGTAGAACGCAGGAGGGAGACATATGGGAAGAGAAGGTTCGGTTGCGCCCAAGGAACGAGTGAACATCACGTACAAGCCGGCGACGGGGAACGCGCAGGAGGAGCGCGAGCTGCCGTTCAAGATCCTGAGCGTCGGCGATTTCACGGGCAAGAAGGACGAGCGCCCCGTCGAGGAGCGCAAGCCCGTCAACATCGACAAGGACAACTTCAACGAGGTGATGGGCGCGCACAACCTCGGCCTCGACATGCAGGTCGAGGACAAGCTGTCCGGCGACGAGGGCGCCGAGATGCCCGTCTCCCTCAGGTTCGACTCGCTCAAGGACTTCGGTCCCGATCGCGTCGCGGAGCAGGTCCCCGCGCTGCGGCAGCTCCTCCAGCTCAGGGCGGCGCTGACCGCGCTCAAGGGGCCGCTCGGGAACATCCCGACGTTCCGCAAGAAGCTCCAGGGATTGCTGGGCGACGACGAGGCGCGCAAGCGGTTGATGGACGAGCTCGGAATCGGTTCCGGGGAAGGCGAGTAGGGCGGATTGAACCCCCTATCGAGGTGATGTGACATGGCTGAAGAACAGACCCAGGCAGCAGCCGGCGAAGCCGCGGCGGAAGAATCATCGCTCCTCGAGTCCATGCTCTCCGAGGCGAAGATCAAGCCCGAGGACGAGGGCTACGAGGTCGCCCGTCAGGGCATCCAGGCCTTCATCACGGAGATGCTGGCGCCGTCCCGCAAGGGCGAGAAGGTGGACAAGGCGCTGGTCGACGTCATGATCTCGGAGATCGATAAACGACTCACCGCGCAGATCAACGTCATCCTCCATAACCCACAGTTCCAGAAGCTCGAGTCCGCCTGGCGTGGGCTCAAGTACCTCATCGACAACTGCAACTTCCGCGAGAACGTCAAGGTCGAGGTCCTCAACTGCTCCAAGGACGACCTCCTCGAGGACTTCGAGGACACGCCGGAGATCCCCAAGTCCGGCCTGTACCAGCTCGTGTACTCCAAGGAGTACGGGACGTTCGGCGGAGCTCCCTACGGCCTGATGATCGCGAACTACGAGTTCGGCTCCGGCCCGCAGGACATCCAGCTCCTCGGCAAGGTGTCGTCCGTGGCGGCCATGGCGCATGCGCCGTTCATCGCCAACACCGCGCCGCAGATGTTCGGGTGCGAGAGCTACACCGAGCTCCCCAAGCTCAAGGACCTCCAGTCCATCTTCGAGGGGCCGCAGTATGCCCGCTGGCAGGGATTCCGCGAGAGCGAGGACGCGCGGTACGTGGGCATGTGCTGCCCGCGCTTCCTGCTCCGCCTCCCCTACGGCCAGGCGACCGTCCCGGTCAAGGCGTTCAACTTCGAGGAGGATGTCGTCGGCAGCCACGACTCCTACCTCTGGGGATACACCTCGACGGTGCTGGCCACGCGCGTGGCCGACTCCTTCGCCAAGTACCGCTGGTGCCCCAACATCATCGGGCCCCAGTCGGGCGGCGCGGTCTTCGATCTGAACCTCCATCAGTACGAGGCCATGGGCGAGATCCAGACCAAGATCCCCACCGAGGTCCAGCTCACGGAGCGGCGCGAGTACGAGCTCTCCGAGCAGGGCTTCATCGGGCTCGTCTACCGCAAGGACAGCGACAACGCGGCCTTCTTCTCCGCGAACTCCTGCCAGAAGCCGAAGTACTTCGGGACCAGCGCCGAGGGCAAGGCCGCCGAGACGAACTACCGGCTCGGCACCCAGCTCCCGTACATGTTCATCATCACGAGGCTGTCCCACTACATCAAGGTGCTGCAGCGCGAGCAGATCGGGTCGTGGAAGGAGCGCTCCGACCTCGAGCGCGAGCTCAACAACTGGCTCTCGCAGTACGTCGCAGACATGGACAACCCCGCGCCCGAGGTCCGGTCGCGCCGGCCGCTGCGCAAGGCTCAGATCGCGGTCGAGGACGTCGAAGGACAACCCGGGTGGTACAGGTGCAGCATCAAGGTCCGGCCCCACTTCAAGTACATGGGGGCCGACTTCACGCTGTCCCTCGTCGGCAAGCTCGACAAGGCCTGATGCTCCCGTCTCGAGCCCCCTCTCCACCCTGACGACTCGAGCCATGCGCCCCTTCGTCTCCATCTGCATGATCGTCCGCGACGAGGAGCCGCTCCTCGCCCGCTGTCTCGAGAGCTTCGCGGGCGCGTACGACGAGCTCGTCGTCGTGGACACCGGCTCGGTGGACCGGACCCCCGAGATCGCCCGCGAGCACGGCGCCCGCGTGGAGCGCTTCGAGTGGCGGGACGACTTCGCGGCCGCGCGCAATTTCTCCTGCTCGTTCGCCCGTGGCGAGTGGGTCTTCACGCCCGACGGCGATGAGGTGCTCCAACCGGACGGCGTCGGCGAGAAGCTCGCGGGCTGGCTCCGGCGTATACCCGAGCGGTTCGACAAGCTCCTCGTCGAGCAGCGCACCGTGGTCCGCGGCGAGACTGTCGCGAGCCTCTTCGTCGATCGGATCTTCCGCAACCGGCCCGACCTCCGGTGGAAGTACCGAATCCACGAGGTCATCGAGACACCCGCCGAACGCACGGCGATGACGCGGGACTGCCACCTGCTCCACGACGTCGCCCACAAGCGGCGCGACGACCTGCGCGTCGGCGAGGAGCGCGAGCGTATGTACCTGCGGGCTCTGAGCCTCGACATCGAGGACCACCCGGGCGACCCGCGACCCGTCTTCTACCTCGCGGAGACGCTCCACGGCGCCGGGCGCCACGCGGAAGCGCTCCAGGAGTTCGAACGGTACTTCGAGCTCAGCGAGGGGAGCGAGCCGCCACGCAGGGCCGCGGCGTTCCGCGATGCCGCGGCCGCGGCCGGAGCGTCGGGCGACGACGCCCGCCGGCGGACATACCTGTACCGGTCGCTCGAGCAGGACTGGCGGCAGGCCGAGACCTACCGCGCCCTCGGCGAGCTCGCCATGCACCACGGGAACCGCGAAGAGGCGACGCACTGGCTCGACGTCGCGGCCCGGTGCGAGGCCGCGAGCGCAGGGCCGCGAGCCAGACCGGGCGCGCCGGCCGGCGACGAGCCGGGCCGGAGCCGTCACCCCGATCGAGGGAAGAAGCGGCCGCATCGCCGGTGAGCGCGACCGACTCCGTCATCCCGCGACGAACCCCGTCGCGGCACGACGAACCCCGTCGCGGCGCCCGCACGCTTTTCCCGCGATCATTGGGAAAATCCCTCGCTCCAGCAGTGGCACCACGCTTGCTGTATCCCCGAACAAGCCATCGGGCAACAACCAAGAGGAGGGATGTACCATGGCAATGACAGTCCACCTGTATTTGACCGCGAACGGAACCAAGATCGACGGCGACAGCACCATCCTGAGCATGGAGCGCGAGAACTCCATCGAGTGCCTCTCGTTCGAGGACTCCGTCAGGACGGCGCGCGAGGCCTCGAGCGGCATGGCCTCCGGCGAGCGCACCTACGAGCCGATGCGGATCACCAAGCGCATCGACAAGAGCAGCCCGCTGCTCGCCAAGGCGCTGTGCAACAACGAGGTCATCGACGCCACGTTCAAGTTCTTCCGCCCGAACCCGGCCGGCGACGGGACCACGGAGCAGTACTTCACCGTGGTGATCGGCGAGGGCCGGGTCGCCTCGATCACGCGCGTGAGCCCGGACGTCATCGACCCGGCGTCGGCGAACCGCCCGCCCTGCGAGGAGGTCACCTTCGTGTTCGGCCAGATCATCTGGACCTACGTCCCCGACGGCATCGAGCACGAGGACCACTGGAGCCAGCGCACCTGATCGATGTGTGAACGTCTGCGGGGGAGGGACCTTTCTGGAGAAAGGTCACCTCCCCCGGACCCCCACCTCCAAAGACTTCCAGATATTGCATCTTGTATCCGGCCGACACGTGTGGTCCGCTCCGCTCATGACTGGAGCACCGCTGGATCTCGAAGCGCTCGAGCACTTCGACGACGCGACGCTGGCCGAGCTCAGGGAGCGCCTCGCAACGTGCGAGTTCGACGCGTCGTTCGTCGGTCGCGCCGAGGCGATCGCACCCGGACAGCTCGATCAGGTCCGGCTGCCCGCGGTGCGGTCCTGGCTCCGTCGGGAAGGATCTCCCGCCGCGGTGCTGGCCCGCCTCTTCGCATACCGCGACCGCGTGTCCTTCGAGGAGCTCACCAGCGCTGTGCCGGTACGGATCGCCGACGCGCTCCTGGCCGCCGGCGTGCTCGTGGCGAGCGGTCCCGACCTGTCGTCCCGGCTCCGGCTCATGCCCTTCGAGGGCACCTGGGTGGCGTCGGACGAGATGGACGCGGCAGGCGACCCGGTCATGGGCCCGGGCGCGACCACGCAACAGCTCGCCCGCACGATGGCGGTCCGCCCGGGTGATGTCGTCCTCGATGTGGGCTGCGGCGCCGGGAGCCTTGCGCTCGCGGCCGCGGCAAGGGGCGCCGTCGACGTCGTCGGCGTGGACCTGATGGACCGAGCCGTCGCCTGGTCACGGTTCAACGCGCGCCTGAACGGGCTCCACGCGACGTTCCTTGCGGGCGACCTCGTCACCCCGGTCGCGGACCGAAGGTTCGACCTGGTCGTGTCGCAGCCGCCCTACGTGATCCGGGCCGACGCCACGGAGACGACGACGTACCTGCACGGCGGGCGGCGCGGCGACGAGATCGCTCTGCGCCTGCTGCGCGAGGCGCCGCGGGTGCTCGCTCCCGGCGGACGGCTCCTCGTGCTCTTCGACTCGCCCGTGATCCCGGGGCGCCCGGTCGAGCAGGTGGTCCGTGTCGCGCTGGACGGGTCCGGGCTCCAGGCGTTCGCCGTCATCGCGCCGGGACACTCGGCGGATGTGCAAGCGATCGCATACTCATCGGTCCGCAACCCCGCGCTGGACGCGGGGTACGAGGCCTCGGTCCTGGCGACCCTCGAGCACCTCCATACCCTGGGGATCGAGCGGAGTGTGCACGTCCTCGTCTTCGCCCGCCGCGCGTCCGAGGGCGAGACGCCCCTGGCCGTGGTGCTCGAGACCGACCGCGCGACCCGCTGGGACGCGAGGGCCGTCGACGGGTTGCAGCGCGGCGCCGCGCTCGCCGCGTCGAGCGACGAGGCGCTCCTGTCGTGCGCGATCACCGTGTCTCCGCACGCGTGGTTGGTGCAGGAGCAGGCGCTCGGCCCGCGTCGCGGTCACCGCCTCAGGGTCCGGTTCGAGGACGACCGGACGCCCGACTTCGAGCTCAGCGACGGCGCCGCGGTGCTGGTCGAGGCCGCGATGCAGGCCCGCGTCGTGCGGGACGTGGTGAAGCACTACGCCCGGGCCGCGCGGGCCAAGCCGGCCGCGGTCCAGGTCCGCGTGCTCGAGTTCGTCCGCGGCGCACTCGTCTCCGGCCTCCTGATCGCCGGGTGACACACCACGATACACCAGCCACCGCGACGTGATTCGTCGCGCGGCGACGAACCCCGTCGCGGCACGACGAACCCCGTCGCGTCACCCGCACGCTTTTCCCGCGATCAATGGGAAAATCCCTCGCTCCGGCAGTGGCACCACGCTTGCTGTATCCCCGAACAAGCCATCGGGCAACAACCAAGAGGAGGGATGTACCATGGCAATGACAGTCCACCTGTATTTGACCGCGAACGGAACCAAGATCGACGGCGACAG
>Ga0233425_10009795_pt1 | contig 11970 bp, 12 predicted proteins | sample Watercolumn_Towu_2_FD_181712 | JGI IMG/M metagenome (GOLD analysis project Ga0233425, IMG submission 181712) | Freshwater microbial communities from Lake Towuti, South Sulawesi, Indonesia - Watercolumn_Towuti2014_140_MG | ecosystem: Environmental > Aquatic > Freshwater > Lake | place...
AGATGGGACCTTGCGTGCGGGCGGATGCCCCGCTCGGAGTCCGGGACGAGCTCGATGTCGTCGCGAGCTGCTTCCACACCGCCGTGGTGGTCCTCGAGAACGAGCCCGGGGCCGGGGAACCGCTCACAGCCTTCCTCGCCCGTGCTCGCGCCGCGCTCGAGGCGTGCAGCCGCGAGGTGCCATCGGGGCTGTCGCGCCTGACCGTTGATCCAGGAAGCGCGGTCCTGCGCCTCTCGAACGGCGCGGAGGTCACGTGGGCGACCGAGCCACCGTTGCGCGACGAGCTTGCCGGTGGCGTCACCGAGATCTACACCACATACCACTTCCGCGTCGAGGGCAGCCCCGAGACATCCCGCACGACACTGACGCGCGCCATCGGCGGCGAGTAGGGCCGACTGGCACCGTGGCGGTTCGAGCCTCGCCGCTCGCGACCATGGCCCGCTGCCGCAGGACCGGGTCATCGTGCTCGCCACGCGTGACGGCCAGGCGCGGCCTCGGTGCATCGAGGCGGAGTGAGTGGCCCATTGGGACTCAGCGCTTCGGTAGGTCCCCCTGAGGCACGAGATTGCAGCTCTGGCTCTCGAGGTCGAACACGATGACGACCTCGCCGCGCTCGACCTGACGGAGCACCTCGGCGCGCTTGCTCTCCAGTGAGTGGTCGCCGTGGCCGTACTCCGTGCCCTCACGCGAGACGAACTCCTCGATGAGCCCTTCGAGAGCCTCGCGACTGAGGCGGTCGGGCGGGACGATCAGCAGGCGCGCCATGGTTCAGGTTGTAGGTCAGGGAGGCTGACGCGTCCATGCGCCTCATGCCTTGGTCAGTGGTCGTGGAAGTCGCAGACCGCGTAGCGCGACCCACCATCGTCGTAGACGCATTCGCGATTGATCCTCGACCTCGCCTCGGGTGATCATGACCACAGCATGGAGAGGCGATGCGAGCGATCCTGACTGCCCTGGTCTTGTCGGCTCCCTGTTTCGTGTTCGGTTCCGGGTGCCGGTCCTCGTTCGACTCGCCCTCTTCGGAATCGACGGTGGCCTCATCCGCACCGAGGAGCCCGGCTGAAGAGGTCGTGACCGCATCGAAGCTCCCCGGACCGACCGAGCCGGACCAGGGGAACTCAGAGCGCGGAGCGGTCGGGGCAGACGTCGCCAGGACGCCGGACGCCGGTTCTGGAGTTGCCGAGACGCCGCTCGACGGGAACGACGCCGAGGCGCTGAAACGGTCCGTGGACGGGGCCAGAAACCTCTGCGAGAGCGGCTGGGCTGCGTTCAACACGGGTGAGGCGGAGGACGCGAGGGCGAGCCTGGACAAAGGGATCTCCATCCTCGAGCCTCTCGGGCTGTCGCTGACCAGGAAGCTCGGGGGCGATGTGATGGCCGCATGCCTGTACAACCTCGGCCGCGTGCTGGAAGACCATCCCCCCGAAGCGGGGCAGAATGCCGAGGCGGCGTACGCGAGGTCCCTCGCTCTGCGGCCGAACGCGGTCGTGAGCGCCAGGCTCAAGAAGCTCCTCGCAGAGCGCAACACCCACCGATGTCGTGTGACGGACATCGAGCGGAGGGAGGAACGGGCCAAGACCTATCCAAGCTGGACGGCCGTGGCCAGTGAGCTCATCGCCGAGGCCGAGGGGACCGAGTTCGCCAGCAACGCACCACCGTTGACGAGTGACGACGTGGCGCGCGAATACCTCACCCGCGACGGGCCGATCCCAGCGGGGCGCCCGGGGTTCGTGATGATTGGTGGCGATGACGAGACCAGTTATCGTCTCGTGGTCCCACACCCTGATGGGACAGTGCTGGCGACTCGTGCATTGGCGTCATCCATGGGAGGCCGGTGCCCGTCGGAAGGCGGTGCGGAGTTGGTCGGCATGAACCCGTTGCACACGGTGTCGTTCGAGTCGACCAACGACTGGGTCTGGGAGGACGAGGCTGGTCGCCCTTGCCTCTTGGGCGACGAGGGTTGTATGTCGGGGTGCTTCTGGTCGAGCCACTCGGTCGAGCACCAGTTCATCGATGTCTCGTCGGGACGGATGGTGGTGATCTCCGCCAAGGTGAAAGGGCTCGACTCCGCTGATCCCGATCCCAGACATCAGCACCTCGTGCAGGTCGAACGACTGGACGGAAAGCTCGTCCTGTACGGGTGCGGTACCCGGCGCGCTTTCGCTCCGTGATCGGTCAGGTTCGTTGTGGTCGTCGAAGGTGACGCCGAAGTATCCTCGCCTCGTGGCACGATCCACGTTGCTCCTGTGCGCCACTCTCGTCGCGTGTGACGCTGGACGCGTCCGTGACGCCGGTCCGGACGGAGATGTCGATGCTTCCGACGCACGCCCCGACGGCCTCGATGCCGCCGACGGTGCGGGCGGCGATGACGCGGACTCGGTGCACGACGCCGACATGGCGGATGACGATGCTCTCGACGGGAACCCCTTGGACGCAGAGACATGCGTGGCCGGCACGTGCGAGTCGCTCGGAGCCGAGTGTGGCCACGTCGGTGGCGGTTGCGGAGTGACGCTCGACTGCGGCGCGTGCCCGGGCGACCTCCGCTGCGGAGCCGACGGGGTGGCGAACCGCTGCGGGTCTCCGGCCTGCGGCGACTCGAGCCCGCCGCTCCGTCCCGGCATCGCTGGCTACCAGTGGGGGTACACGTACGGCGGCGCGAGCCACATGCAGGGGTGGATTCCGTTCGACCCGGCGCGGCTCGTGTTCGCCGGTTTCGATGGCACGCACCCGTGCGCACTCGGTCCTGCCGGGGCGGACTTCGAGGTCCATTCGGCCTGCGGAGCCCCGACGTCGTGCTCCGGGGCCAACCCGACCTGTGGCGCGTGCAACCCCTGCGACGAGGGGAGCGACGACTGCGGCCGTACCGAGTGTGGCGCAGCGAGCGGAGGTCCGCTGACGCCGTCGGCACATCGTTCGACGGTCCGGCTGCCGCCCGAGGCGGTCCCGTGCACGACCCGGACGCCGCCGCATCCGAGCGTGAGGTGCCTGCCCAACGGGTCGGCGGTGGACTTCTTCTTCGTATATCCCTTCGGTGCCTACCTCTACTGGGCGCAGAACAGCACGACGAAGCACTGGCTCCACTATGGCGACCGCGTGCAGGCGTACTACCACACGCGGGACGCGCAGGGTGTGCTGTGGGAGTTCGTCGAGGTGCTCGCATCGGGCGCTCCCACGCTCACCCCGGCGAGCGACGGCTTCGGTTCGATGCCTCCCTGCTCGTCGGACGATCCTGGGTCATGCCACCCGTGCGAGCACGGCGGGACGTGCGGTTGGGTCCAGGCGGTCTTCGTGGACTGAGACGCGAGCCGAAACACAACAGGAGGCCCGCGGGATGTGGATCATCCGCGAGGAAGCGAAGGGTTCATCGAGGTTCGGGGCACCCGCGAAGACGACCCGCGCGATGACGGCGGGCACCACACTGAGGGTCGTCCCTGCGAGCATCCCGAACGTGGGTGGGATGAGCGCCGTGATAAAGAAAGCCGTCACTGGATCGGGTTCGAAGCACACGACCATCCCGTAAAGCAGTGCAAGGGTCCGATGATGCGCATCCAGAGCCGTTCGGATGCACCCGTGGTCGATGCACCCGTGGTCGCTTGACCGATGCCCGCGTACTACATACCGTCACACCCGAGAGGCGGAGCCCGTGTATGGCTCGTGTGGGTGGTCCGGTTGACCGACAACCAGCCACGCCCGGCTGGGCGGAACGTGCGCGCGCTCCTGGCGCTTCTGATCGCGTTCACGGGCGCAGTGCACGTCCACCAGATACCGAGCAGGAGAGCGCTTGAGGTCGCACCGCTCGACCATGGCAGGCAGTCCGGTGATCCCCGGCCACAGGTGCGCTGCACGACGGTCATCGTCGGCAGGGCAGCGACGGCTGGCGGGGAGGTCCTGCTCGGGCACAACGAGGACCTCGGCGACTCCAACGCACAGCACTACCTCGTCGTCGGCCGAGCGCAGCACGAGGCTGGAGAGGTCGTGACGCTCTGGAGCGGCGCGGAGGTTCCCCAGGTCGAGGAGACCTCGGGGTACATCGCAACGAGCATCTTCGACGTCGAGTACACCCCGGGCGACCTGACCAGCGGGATCAACGAGCATCAGGTCTCGGTCGCCAACAACCTCGCCGAGCAACGCGACGCGGACCCGGATGTGCCGGTCGAAGGCCGAATCCTCTGGTCGGAGCTGACCCGTTTCGCCTTGGAGCGGGCGCGGACTGCCCGGGAAGGGGTCATGGTGATCGGCGACCTGGTCCATGCGCACGGCCTGGCCGTGGACACCGGCACGATGTTCGCGGTGACCGACCCCGTGGAGGGCTGGTGGATCGAGATCGCCCAGGAAGGTCAGTGGGTGGCCCAGCGGGTTGCGGACGACGCGGCGTCGGTGCGCGCCAACGCCTACCGGATCAGCGTGGTCGACCTCGACGACGACGAGAGCTTCCTCTCCTCCCCGGACGTGATCGACCACGCCGTGGCGATGGGATGGTACGACGAGACCGACGGACCGTTCGACTTCGCCCGGGTGTACGGAGACGCCGAGGTCGCCGAAGCCTCCTGGAACACGCACCGCGAGGACCGGGTGTCGGCCCTGTTGAACCGGCATGTCCCGGCGGTCACCGTGCTCGACATGATGGCCGTGCTGCGGGACCACTACGAGGGCACCGCGCTCGACTTGTCTGAGAGCTACACAATCGGCTCGCCCCACCGCACCGACGAGTACTGCGTGTGCGACCTGTCCACGGAGGTCAGCGTCGTGTGCCAGTCGAGGGGCTGGCTCCCGGCCGAGATCGGGGGCGTCTGCTGGCGGGCCATGGCGACGCCGTGCACGAGCGTCTACATCCCGTGGTACGTGGGTCAGATCGGCGTGCCCTCGCAGTACGCGACGGGCACCGACGAGCGCTCGCCCGGCTCCGCGTACTGGACGTTCCGGGATCTGGCGGAGGCGGTGGACGCGCGGTACGGCGAAACGGCCCGCGACGTGCGTGGGATGTGGGAGGAGCTCGAGGCCCGGGAGGTCGACGAGCAGGCAGCGGACGAGGCGGTCGCCATGGATCTCTACGCGACCGATCCGGAGGAGGCGCGGGAGGTCTTGAGCGCACGCACCAGTGAGTTGGCGGTCCAGGCGTACGACCGCGCGACGGCCCTGCTCGCCAACGGCCTCGACGTGGACGAGCTGTCCGAAGAAGCAGCGGCCCGACCGGGAGACGGGACGTGCACCTGCCGCGCGGTCGGGGGACGTCGTCCGTCGCTCTGTGTTTATGCATGGATGCTGGTCGGGCTCGCGCTGGCGTGGCGTCGGCTGGGCGGGTGAGCCCTCGACTTCGGATGCCATGATGGGACACTGCTGGCGGATCGTGTTCTGCGTCTTGCTCTTGGCCCTGACCTTCGCCTGTCGGGGCACCGGCGACGGAGACGATGCCGGTGACACTGACACGGGCGAGGATGCTGGAATCGACGCCGACATCGACGTCGACGCAGACACCGATGCAGACACTGATGCCGACACCGACATCGACATCGACGGTGACTCCGACACTGACGATGACACCGACCTGGTTCCGCACGTGGGTGTGGGCGTGCTCCTCTACACGGGCGCTGGCGGCGGCGGTCCGGGGACCGACCTCTATGTCGAGGACGTCGCCGCGCTGTTCAATGCCAACGGGATCGACGCCGTGGTCGGAGACGCGCTACCCGGGAGCTTCAACGACAACTTCGGGGTGTTGATGCTCATGAACCCGATGACCGACATCCCGGCGACCGTGGCCGATGCGGCGCTGGACCTCGTCGGTCGCGGCGGGCGCGTCGTCATCATCATGGAGCACTGCAAGAACGGCTGCTGGGGAAACGCTGGAGCCGACAACGCGCTCGTCGCACACCTGAGCGGAACGATGGCGCTCTCGGGAGATGGCGGCGCGCCGCTCGCCATGACGAGCCTCGTCGTGACGCCCGTACCGCCGATCACGGACGGCGTGAGCGAGATCGTCGTGTACTACTCGGGCAGCGTGGACATCGGCGAGGGAGCGGCGCTCGGTTCAGTGTCTGGCGGCGATGTGGTCATCGGGTACGAACCGGTAGGCCGGGGCGATCTGGTCGTGGTGGCCGATAGCTCGATGTTCGGGTACGTGATGGACGCTGGCGACAACGAGCGGTTCATCCTCAACCTCGCGGCGCTCGGGGAGTAACATCGAGGTACGGGTGAGGGAGGATTGCTACGACGCCTTCGCGGAGCACATGGCGTCGCGCAAGCTCCAGACGCTGCCGAGGAGGTAGCATGGGACGACTCGCGACGACCATGTCGCGCGTGCGGAGGCTCACCCCGCAACCCTCGTCGCTCCGCTCTGCGTCATCGCCGTTCGGATGCACTGGAGCAGGATGTCCCGCTGAGGGTCAACGGTCTGCTTCGCAGCGCGGGTGCGTAGCTCGACACGTTCGCCATCGGTGAGGATCAGGACGACGCCGTCGACGGACGTCTCTGCCGCGACAATGCTGGGGTAGGGGACGCGCCGCGCAATCCGCCCGGCCCGTGTCTCCACGGCGTCTCGGCCCACGAGCACCATCTCGGTCCAGGCTGTCATCAACAGGGACATCATGGCGAACGCCCAGACGAGCATCACCGGCATGACGAGCAACCCTGGGTCCTCCATGTGAAGCACGTGCTCGGCGAGGAGCACCAGACCCCAGCCGGGCAGGATCATCCCCAGGTTGATGAACAGAACCCAGCCGAGCTGCGAGACCCACCCATGCGCCCGTGCCGACGCCACCATGAACCGCATGGGGGTCTCGGACGAGTCGAGCCCGAGCGCATGCAGGAGTGCCCTGCCCTCGGCATCGTCCTCCACGCGGACATGGACAGACACGCCCGACGCGAGGATGAGTCCGACCGAGGAGCCCTGGTCGTCCCGGGGCATCAGGCAACCGGCCCGGAGCATGGACCCATGGGATGTCGAGGCTCCAAGTTGGAGTCCCGCTGGACCCGCCTCGAGCCGAACGACTTCGTGCACGGGCGTCGGATCGTGCGCGGACCGCCACCTCTTGATGCGCGCGGACGGCTTCTCGAAGGTCGACCGAAGAGCGTGGTCCATCGATGGCAAGGAGGGTAGCACGAGAGCTGCGTGATCCGGCGGCAGGAGCGGATCGACGAGGAGGTGCAGCACCGCTCACTCAGACCGTCGCCGCACGACTGCTCCCGCTCCCGCCTCACCGATCGACGACCACCGGCAACGAGCACAGCTCCCCGGCCACGATCCCGTGACCTCCCATGTCGGACGGGTCCGCGCGGTAGATCACGAGCGCCTGGAGGTCGCCGGGAGGCAGTTCAGCGAGGCTGACCTCGAAGGTGAACAGCGCCGATCCTCCAGCCGCCAGATCGAGGAGCGGACCCGCGAGGCGGTCGCGGTCCTGGTCGGGTGCCAGATCGACGCGCTCGACCACGACGTCGTTGACCTCGCCTGCGCCCCAGACGGTCAACCGGAGCCCGCTCCCCGGCGCGCCCCGGACGTCCACAGGGCTCCGGCAACGCACGCCTTCGGTGCCCGTGGCCAGGAATGTGATCACACCCCGGAGCCGACCCTCTGCGTCCGCCGAGACCTCGTGGAGGACCATCTTCACGGTGCGCTGCGGGTGCCGGAGCAGGAGGTCCACGACCTCGTCCAGGCGGGCCAGGGCAGCCTCGGCTTGCGCCGGGATCGGCTCGGCATGGCTGTACATCTTCTCCGGCGGAGGCACCTGCCCCGTGATGAGTCGGATGCGCTGGTACTCGGCGTCGAGCGGCACGCGCCCTCGGTGATCCTCCCAGGTCTGAAAGGGCGGGTCCGCGAGGACATCGAAGAGCGCCTCGACCTGAGATCGCTCGAGCGTGTTCGTGTAGATGCCGATGCCCGGGCTCTCCCGATGGTGGTTGTTCGTGTACGCGACATATCGCGCCGCCCCGCTGCCCTCGACCGTGAGAAGCTGGGGTGGTCCCATGTCCAGATCGGCGTGCTCGTGCTCCACCCGGACGAACTGCTCCGGGAGTGAGCCCTCGGCCGTTTCGTCCTGGGATTGGACGCCGCCGCACGCAGCTCCGCTGAAAGCCACGAACACGACCAGGAGCCACGTAGCGGTAGGTTGCGTCACGCTCACGATCATAGCGCAGGTTGCGTCTCGGCAACGGCTGCTCTCCGGGACGTCCGCGAGTCGTCACCGGTGACAGCAGGCTCATGACGGCGGCACACTCGTCGTCGGTCGCACAGGGCCGCTCCCCGTGAGACCTCCGCCGCGTCGAGGATCGGCTGAGCGAGGGCTCGGCACCAAGTGGTTTGCTGGGGCTCTTCGGTCGGTCAGTCAGCTCGGTTCCGAGGATGGTGTCGCGCCGTGCTACGCTGTTCGATCATGTCGGGGGCCACCGAACGACACTCGACACTGGACGACACGTTCGAGACGGTCCAGCTCCGGGGCATGTGATGATCACGATCCGCGCCGCGACCCGAGCCGATGTCCCCGGGATCGTCGTCTGCCTGGAGGACGCCTTTGCTCCCTGCCGGGGCGAGTACACAGATGGAGCCTGGCGAGACACCGTGGTCTCGCTCGATCGAGCGCGGCGGTCCGGGAAAAGCAAGGGTACGGACCGACCGGGCGCGACTCCGACTTCCACGGCATGGAGATCACGGAGATGGTCAGATAGTGTCCGGTTTCAGGATCATGAGCAATCTCTACTGCGACATCCTTGGTATCTCCGTCCCCTCCGTCGAGGCCGTCAAGAGCCATCGCCGCGCCAACACCTACTCGTTGATGCTGGTCGCTCTCCTCGAGCGCGGCGGCTCCATGACACTCGTCGAGGTGGCTCAGCGCCTCGATGAAGTCGGTTACGCGTCGGCCGACGCAGCGCTCCGGTCCTTGAAGCGCTGTCACCCGGCCCGTGCGCCGATCTACCGGGACGGCGATCTGTACGCTCTCGATCCTCGCGACGACGAGCTGGACCGATGGGTCTTTCGTCTCGACCTCCGCCCGCCGCAGGTGCCGATCCTGAAGGTCGTGCGCCCTGATCCCCCGCCTCTGCCCGGTCCTGACGTCCCGCTCTCAGTAAAAGAGCTGGAAGAAGCGTTCCAGGGGGCGGACCTGGGAACGAACTGGTCCGCTCAGCGCCTCGCGCTCGCGGTGCTCGATGCGCACGGCGGAGCCATGACGGGCACCGATGTCCGTGCCGCCTTGGATCGGCTCGCCACACGGCACGGCCTGCGCGCGGGTTCCGCCGATCACTGGGGGAGGGGCTCAGCGGTTACCGCCTCGGATGACGGCACCTGGAGGGCCGACCTCGCCCACCCGACGCTGCGATCCGCTCGTGAGGCCGTCCGGAAGCGCATCGAGGATCTGCGGCGGCAGCAATCACAACGCCCGGACCCGTCGGTGGTCACGGCGAACATCAAGCGGTACGAAGCGCGGCGTGCCGCCCATGTGGTCGAGCTGGCCAGGCTCCGTCGAACCATCATCCACGCGTTCCCTGAGAGGGACCCCGAGGCCGTGGTGCTGGTGGACGTCAACGAGCGGGCGCTGACGACGTACATGCGCGACGGGTTCGATACCATGCGCGGCCAGCTCGACGGCTACGATGTGATAGGGGGCATCAACGTGCGTGCTGTCTTGCGCGCCATCGACCATGATCCGGGTGCGCGCCGCCTCGTAGAGCTCGGTTCACTGCAGAAGAGCCGCAGGCTCAACAAGGCCGGGCGGACGCTCAGGATCACCCTGGCGCTCCTGGTCCAGGGCTCCTGCGGCATCTCGAGGCCGTTCGCGGACCCCAGGCGCCTGCGGGAGTACCTCGACCAAGGTCAACTGACGAAGTTCCAGCGCCGCCTCGAAGCCGATGCCAAGTCCCTCTTCGCGCTCTACCAGTACGGCCGGCTCCACGGCACCGTTCGTCTGAGGTGGGGATTCCTCGACGAGAAGATCGCCGCGCCCTGGAAACACACCGACGAGCCGAGCCTCTACAGCGTCATGCGCGACGCTCACGAGCAAGGACGGGAGGTCGAGGTCGTGGTCGGGAGCGCACCGGGATGGGCGGACCCGTGGTCACGCGTGCGTAGGTGCACGGTCGAAGAATTCAGGGGGTACGGTTACACGATGTTCGATGACTGGGGTGTAGCCATCGACGAGCGAGAGGTGCAGATAGCGCGGCTCGGCGCGCATCGGTGATCTGGGTCGAGGCTATGCCGCGCCCGTCACGGTTTCTTCGCCTTGCGCCAGCAGGCGATCAGGCGACCGAGCAGCTCGTCGGGTGTCAGACCTTCCCTCGCGGCCAATGACGTGAGCTTCCGGTGTCCGGCGGTCGAGAGCTTCTCTCGGGGCCGGTCCGCCGTGACCGATGCCCAGCGCAGAACCTTCCCGTCGAGACAGAACCGCTCCGGGTAGTCCCGGACGACCTGGTGCTTCGCCTTGTTCCAGGCCGCGTTGATGTCGCGGGTCGTGGACATCTGACCCATGAACCCAAGGTATCCCACGACGATATCCTTCGAGAGCTTCGCCTCGGGCGGCAACTGCACGAGCACCTCGACCATCGCCCGTGTGAGCTTCGCGGGCGAGAGCCCGATGCCGAGACCGGCACGGCGGGCCACTGCGAACAACTCTTTCATCGTCTTCGCTCCTCGTTCGACCTGGCTTATGAGATCACTTCCCGGCCGCTAACTCCGACTTCTGCTTTTCCAGGGCAACGATCTGCCTCCTCAGGCGCTTCAGCTCCCTGTCGATGCGGGCCAACTCGGTCCTCGTCCGCTGCGTCTTCAGGTAGTCGTCCCCGTGTTTCGTCTTGACCAGCTCCTCCACTTCCCGCCGGAGAAGCCTTATCCAGGGGTTCCCGTGCATCGAGCCTTCACGGTACTGGAGCGTGCCAGCTCGAATCGCCCGCACGATCTCGTCCCACGTCACCCCGAGCTCCTTCTGGGCTGTCTTGTCGCTGAGTGTCGCGCCCTTGCGCTGCCACTCGGAATCCAGGTCATCCATCGGCTTCTCCTTCGATCGCGCCGGTTGCTCCACTACCTGGTCGTTTTCTGCTGTCAAGGTCTTTTCGTTGACACCTTCCTCAACTCCTGTGCGTCCTGCCATGCCGCCCGGGTCACCTCGTCGAGCATCTCCACTTGGAGGTCATATCCGATGCCGTTGAGGGAGGTGTCGCAGGTTGAGTCGTCATCGTCGTCGTCGGTCATGCCGCTGTCCGTCTCGTACCAGATTGACCGGCGTTGGGAGTCCGACCAGCCATCAAAGGCTTCCGCGATGGCCTTCTCGATGACCTCGACTTCATTGTATGTAAGGCAGTCGTGCTCATCGATGATGCGGACGATGCGCTCCCAGTGGTCGCAGCCATCATCCCCGGAGGTACGACGGATGATGTCGATGATGCAGTGTACGGCCTCCGCAAGACCCATCGAGTAGCCGTCGTGCTTTACGTTGGTGCCCATTCTCACACCCGCCGTTGGTCGTCCCAGGATGGCGTGTGAGACAGGGCCATGCAAGCGTCTTCCCATGTCGGACGGGTCCTCGCGGTAGACCACGGACGCCCGATACCGTCCTCCGTGATATCGTGAAGCCCCGTGAGACGGACTCCGGTCTTCCTGGCGCTCGTTCCCTGCTTGGCCCTCTCATGCGGAGGAAGGGAGATCCCCGTGCGAGACGTCGCAACGCTTTCGTCGTTCGTTCACCCGCTGCCGGAGGCCGACGGGTACACGCCGCTCCTGGCCCGAGAGGAGAGCGTTGGGATGCGCTCCGGCCTCGTGGTCCTGCAGCCGGGAGAGAGCAGCGGCTGGCACAGCACGGACGAGTACGAGGAGCTGATCATCTGCCTGTCCGGACGCGGCATGGTCGAGGTTGAACGAAACGATGGTAGGAACGTCGATGGCTCCGACCTCCCGGCGGGGCACTACGCCTACAACCCTCCTCGGACCCGACACAACGTGACCAACAACGGCACCGAGGTCATGCGCTACATCTATGTCGTGGCCCCGGTGAC
>Ga0233425_10009796_pt1 | contig 11969 bp, 8 predicted proteins | sample Watercolumn_Towu_2_FD_181712 | JGI IMG/M metagenome (GOLD analysis project Ga0233425, IMG submission 181712) | Freshwater microbial communities from Lake Towuti, South Sulawesi, Indonesia - Watercolumn_Towuti2014_140_MG | ecosystem: Environmental > Aquatic > Freshwater > Lake | place: Indonesia...
ATGATGAAACCGGTATCCCGGTCCATCTGAAGATTGACTCGGCCGGTAGCCAGATCTACAACCAGCTCGTCAATGTCCCGAGCCTGGACAGCGCGACCAGTGACACGGTAGAGTTCCCGAACTGGACCCCGAGCCAGGGCGGGAATATCTACCAGGTCACGGCCTGGCACAGCTACACCCCGGACACGAACCGGATGAACGACACCCTGCACCGGCAGGTAAGAGTCAAAGGTCATGATGTGGCGACGATTCAGACCAACCTCACCGGCTATGTCCGCAGCGGTACGCCGTTCACGCCGAGCCTGACCCTGGCCGATTCCGGGGACTACACCGAGCACAGCTTCAATGCGACCTGCTGGATAGACTCAGCCGGCACCCGGGTCTACAGCCAGACCGTCGCGGTGGACAGCATCGTGCTGGGCGGCACGCGAACCGTGACCTTCCCGAACTGGACCCCGGGCCCGGATGCGATGACCTACAACGTCACCGTGTTCCACACCCTGGCTGGCGACCAGCGCCGGGTGAACGATACCCTGCGCAGCACCGTCGCGACGCTCGGGCACTCGGTGGCGTCAATGAGCATGAATGTCGGTGGACGGGTCCGGGCCGGCCAGGCCTTCACGCCCGTGCTCACGCTGCGCTCGGCCGACTATACCGAGCACAACGTCACTTGCTACTGCTGGGTTGATTCGGCCGGCACTCGCATCTACAACCAGAATGTCCTGGTTGACAGCGTGCCCTATGGCGCACCGGCCAGCGCCATCTTCCCGACGTGGCTCGTCGGGCCGTCCGGCGCGCAGTACGACGTCACGATGTTCAACACCTTCGCTGACCCGAATCGCGGGGACGATACGCTGCGCCGGACCACCGAAGCCGCTGACCAGATGCGCATCCTGATCATCCACGCCGACGGCACCCCGGACTCGCTGCCCATCGGGCTGACCGCGCTTGGCGACAGCGTCGACTTGTATCCCGGCACGGGCGCGACGCCGACCCTGGCGCAACTTGCGCCCTATGACGGCGTGATTGCCTACAGCAACAGCACGTTTCAGAACCCGGTCGCGCTGGGCGACACGCTTGCCGCCTTCGTTGACCTCGGCAGGGCGGTTGTTATCGGCACTTTCGCGGTCACCAGCGGCTGGGCCGTGCAGGGCGCAGTTATGAGCGGCAACTACGTGACGATGATTCCCGGCAGCAATACTCATGCCGCGGGCTCGCTCGGCTGGTACAACTCTGCGCATCCGATAATGAACGGCGTGACGACCGTCACCGATGTCTATCGTTCCCAGACCAGCTTCGCTCCGGGCGCAGATTCAGTCGCCAAATGGGATGACGGCAAACCCTATGTTGCCACGAGTCCCAACATGCACGTCGTGGCAATCAACAACTACCCGGGCTACGTCAACCCCTCGCGCCTCACCGGCCGCGACTGGGTACTGGTCTATCACAACGCCCTGCTCTGGGCCAGTGGTGGCGGCAGCGGACTGGAAGAAAAGCAGCCCTTCTCCATCAGTCCCGACTTCACGCTCTGCCAGAGCAAGCCCAACCCGTTCCGCGACCGCACCGTCATCAGCTACAGCGTCCCCCGCGCCCTCGACGTCAACATCGGCGTCTACGACCTTGGCGGACGGCTGGTCGCGACCCTGGTCAACGGCCGCCAGCCGGCGGGCCGGCACAACGTGACCTGGAACCGGACCGACGGCACGGGCAACCGCGTTGCTTCCGGCGTCTACTTCTACAAACTCACCAGCGGCAACTACCGTACCACCCGCAAACTGGTCGTGGAGTAGCGACCGGTCGAATCTCAGTTCAAGCTCCGGGCCCGCGCCCGGAGCTTGGGCTTTTCAGGCTTGCGCTGGCGCTCGGATGCCGCTAATATCAGAAGCCTTGACTCATCTCGCACATCGCCGTATCGTCAGGAGACCAGTGTTGCTTGTCTGGCGCCTCGCCTGCGCACTCGCCCTGGCACTGACGCTGCTTCCTTCCCTGGCCGCCAAAGGCGGCAAGTCTGCAACGAAGAAGAAGCCGGCCTCCAGGAAGATCTCGCGGGTCGAGCAGGTGCGGAGCGACCAAGCCCGTATCGCCCGCGGCTGGTATACAGGCCTGCAGGAGCGGATTGCCGACTTCCCGACCGGCCCGGTGCAGGGGCGCCGTATTGTCATAGACCCGGGCCACACCAACTGCTCTCCCGGCGCCGAAGGCCCGAAGCGCAAAATCATCGAGGCCGACCTGAACTGGGGCGTAGCCGGCAACCTCGCGAAACTGCTGAACGATGCCGGCGCGAAGGCTGTCCTGACCAAGACCTACGGTCCGCCGAAGCCTCTTGACCAGCGCAACACCGATGCCGACCTTGACCAGCGCGCCGAGGTCTCCAACCGGGAGCAGGCCGACCTGTTCGTCTCGGTGCATCATAACTGGACCAATGACCCGGCGGTGAACCGAACCGAGGTCTACTACAAGCTGGATGATGACGGCCCGTCCCGCGACGCCGCCCGCTACATCCAGATTCACCTGAGCCGGAACCTCGGGCTCGACGGCGAATTGCTGCCCGCGAACTTCCGCGTGCTGCGCGTCAACACCCGCCCGGCGCTGCTCACCGAAGCCTCCTACCTGTCCAACCCGAACCAGGAATCACTGCTCGCCATTCCCGAGAAGCAGAAACTCGAAGCGCAGGCAATCTACCTCGGCATTCTCGACTACTTCAGCCGCGGAGTGCCGGTATTCCAACTGCTCACCCCAACCGGTGAAATCTCACCCTACCCGCGCCCGCAGCTGAAGGTCCGGGTCCGCGACCGCTCCGGGATTGACCGCTCGACCGTGAAGGCGTCTTTCGATGGCCAGTCCGCGCGGGTTGAGTACTTGCCCGGCGACAGCACGCTGCTCATCCGTCCCGTCCAGAGCCTGACCAATGGCCGCCACACATTCCGGCTCGCGGCTCGCAACCTGAAGGGCAATTCCGGCCTGCCGCTCGTCAGCAGCTTCACGACCGACCGGGAACCGGCTCGTGTCACGCTCACGGTTTCGCCTCGGACCTGTCCGCCCGGCGCCATCTTCGCCGAGGTGACCGCCCGGGTCCTGGATGAGGACGGCCAGCCGGTCGCGGATACGCGGCGCATCAGCTTCACCGTCGGCAAGACCCCTTTCGGCGATTCCGCGCTGGCCGGCGGCGTTGCGCGAATTTATGTGCGGCGCGACAAGCCCGAACTGGTTGCCGTCTCGGTCCGCTGCGGTCGGGCCACCGCGTCAACCCAAGTCTCATTCGCCGCGGCCAAAGCCCCGGTGGTTCAGTTCCGCGTGATGCGCAAAGGTTCCCGCGCGCCGGTCCCGTCTGCCCGCGTACGGGACGACTGGCGCGAGGATGTGTCCGCTGCGAACCGGGACGGCATTGTCACCCTGCAGCCGGCGGTCGGCCGCCACAGCTTCACGGTCACCGGGTCCGGGTATCGCCGCCGCGTTGTTGATGTGCTCCTGGTTGAGAAGTCGGCCGAGTATCGGGAAGTCGAACTCGAACCGTTGCTTTCCGGCGCGCTGAGCGGCGCGCGCATCTTCCTTGACCCGGCCGGCAGCTACGAGAATCCAGACACCAGCCACGAGCGCATCGAGTTTCTGCTGGCCATCGCGTCACGACTTGCCCGCCTGCTCGAGACCAGCGGTGCGCAGGTGCGCGTGTCGCGCCGCCCTGGCCAGTCTGCAACCCGGACCGAGCGTCTGGAGCAGACCGGTGCGTTCAAGACCGACTACTACCTCAAGCTATCGTGCCTCTCGCGCCCGACCGGCAAGAACCCGATAACGCGGATTGGCCACTACCCGGGTTCGGTCCGAGGTGAAGGACTTGCCCGCGCGCTGTCGGCCCAACTTGGCCGGGTCCCGGACATTGCGCCGCCGGATGTCGCGGAGGACCGCTCCAATGAAGTCACCAATGCGCCCTGCCCGGCGACCGCGGTCTACCTTCGACTGACCGACACCCTTGCCCGCGCGCCCGGCGACACGTTCTTCCAGAACGACATCGCCCGCCAGCTGCTACTCGGGATTGCGGTTCAGCAGGGCGCGGCGCTGACCTGTCCCGTGAAGTTCCGAGTCAATGACCGGCAGGGCAAATCGGTCCGCAAAGCACGAATCACGATTGACGACCTGCTACGTTACGGTGTTGACCCGTGGGGAGAACTGTCGCTTGTCGGGCTCGATGCCGGCGCGCACAGCATCCGGATTGACGCCCCGGGCTTCACGACCGTCAATTCGTCGTTTGAACTGAAACCCGGCTCGCCCGCTCCGACATTGGACTTCACCCTCAGCCCTGCCCGCTGAAGCTGTTCCGGATTGCCGACAATCCAGACCCGCAAATCTGAAGTTTGGACTTTGAGCTTTGGGCTTGCCGCGCAGCGGCTAGTATCCCGTCAGCACGACATCACCGTTTGTCGTGGTGATGTTGATTTCACCCCGGCCGTCACCGAGCTGGCCGTCTATCTCCTGGCGCCCGACATTGCCCGCAATCATCAGACTGTTGCGACGTATCTCGCCGTTGGTTGTGCTGACATACACCCGGGCCGAAGTCGAGTCCGGGATGCGCAGTGCCATCGAGCCGTTCGTGCTCGCCAGTCGGCAGAAACCCGAATCGGGCAGCACGACCTCGACGTCGACGCTCCCATTAGTGTTGTTTCCCTTCACCGACCCTGCGATTCCATCCATCGTGATTCGTCCGTTGGTCGTCGAAGCCTCGACCGACGCGCTGATGTTGCTGACGTCAATCGTGCCGTTGGTCGTCGCCAGCTTCATCGGTCTCGTGAAGTCGCCGGCCGAGATGTCGCCATTGGAGGTTCCGATATCCGTGAGCAGCCCTGCCGGCAGCCGGGCTTCGATGTCCACGCCATAGCTGTAGGCTTCGCCGGCCGGCAGGTCCACGAACACGCCGACGATGCTCCCGGTGTCGGTCACCGCAATCTTGATGTCCGGCATTCGGTTTCGGCACTCGACCTCGTCCGGCCCGGTGACGCGCTTGGTCATGTGCAGGCCAACTGAGTTGTCAACTGACGCGATGAGCCGAACACCGCCGTTCAGGTTGCGAATGTACAGCCGGGCCTGCCCGGTCAAAGGCACGGTGTTGTCTTCTACCTCCGTATACGTCAGCAGCGGACAGGCGACGAAAAACAGGGCCAGCAAGGCCAGCACCAGCACGGAGACTCCATTCGACTTCATGTTCTTCTCTGCTTCCTTAACTTCTGCCTTAGGTTCACATGGTAGCCCTTGGGCGTCTGGTTGTCAAGCAGTATTCCGGACTTCTCGGACCAGTATTATGGGAGTGCAGGCATCGCCCTGCCCGGCCGGGTTGTCGCGCAGCGCTTCTTCAATGACCTTCATCTCCAATCCGTTTGAGCCGCCGACAACCCACGAACCGCCGATATCGTTGACGTCCACAATCGCCGCCGGCGTCCCGAACGTGTCGGCTATCTGTTGCGCGACCAGTTCCGGGTCTTTGGGTCCCTTGATGACGCACTCGTAATATTGCCTGACTCCCGCGGTATGCGCCGCATCCACCATTGCGGCCTGCTTTCCGGCAATCCGGTAGAAGTCGCCGCGCCGCCCAAACAGCCGAGTGAAGCCGCCCACGACTGCAGCCAGCAGAATCCGCGGCACGCCGGTCTCTTCGATAGCACACTGCATCGAGTAGGGGCTGCGCAGTCCGATACCATAGGGCACCTTGCGCACAAATCGCCAGAGCACGCTTGCCCAGAACCCGACCTTCATTCGGTCTATTCGGTACGCCCGACCCTGGGTAATCGCCACCACCTTTTCGCTCACCGTAATCACGTCCCCCGGTTGCAGAATTCCCTGAGCCGATTCCCGGATGACATCGAGGATGTTGTCCTGCTCAGTGACGATCTTCGTCTTCACCGGGACTCTCAGGAATCTCAGTTCGCCCACGACTCGAATCGGGTCCTCCATCACGTTGCCTCGCTAGCGCCAGCTTTCGCTGATCTTCAGCCGGATATCCATCTCAGTCTGCAGGTCCAGCGGCTGGTCGCCCATGCCGTACGGATCGGCCATGCGCACATCCAGCAGCGGCGCAATCTCCGGGGTCAGAAACCGCGTGAGCTGGGCATACGAATGCCCGTCCCCCATCGGATAGCGCTTGAAGTAGTACCTGAGCGGGAACATCACGTACAGGTGGTCCTTGGCCCGCGTCAGCGCAACGTAGAAGAGCCTTCGTTCTTCTTCAAGCCCCTCTTCGTTCAGTTTCGCATCGCGTTCATTGCCGATTGCCATGTCCGATGGAATGTTCCCGTCCGCGGCATGGATGACATAGACTACCTGCCACTCGCAACCCTTGGCCGAGTGCATCGTGCTCAAGGTCAGCCAGTCATCGTCCTTGTGCGGCGGCCCGGCATAGTCCCCGGTTGCGTCCGGCGGGTCGAGCGAGAGCACGTCAATGAAGTTCCGGCGCGACTTGTAGCGCGCGGCAATCTGCTCCAACTGCCCCATGTCCCGGACGCGCGGCTCCGGGTTGTCGTAGTTCAGGGGAATCATCGGTTCATACACCTGCCGGATGCGCTCAATCTGACTCGCCAGCGCCAGCTTCTCGCCATCGGCCAGGATTGACGCAAACACCTTGCTCATCACCTCATACTGCTTCCGCGCCGCGGCCGGCAGCAGTATCTCCCTCATCTTCTTCAGGTCGAACTCGCGCTCCGCGAGCTGACCCAGAAAGAACCGCGTGGTCCTGGGCCCGACGCCTTCCAGCAGATTCAGGATGCGATACCAGCTCACCTCGTCGCGCGGGTTCTCGAGCACGCGCAGAAACGCCACCAGGTCCTTGACGTGCGCGGCCTCGACGAACTTCAGCCCGCCGTACTTGTGGAACGGAATGTCCCGCTCGGCCAGCTCGACCTCCAACTGGTCCGAATGATACCCGGTGCGAAACAGCACGGCCTGCTGCATCAGCGGAATGCCCTCTTCCAGGTGCTTCAGAATCTTCTCGCACACCACCCGGCATTGCTCGGCCTCGTCGCGCACCTGAATCAGGCGCGGCTTCTGCTCGCTCTTGCGCTTCGACCAGAGCTCCTTGGTGTACCGGTAACGCGCGCTCTGCATCACCGCGTTCCCCACGTCCAGTATCGGCTGGATTGAACGGTAGTTCTCCTCCAGCGTGACAATCTTCGTACCCGGGAACTGATTCGGGAATTGCATGATGTTCTTGATTGTCGCGGCCCGGAATGAGTAGATGGACTGCGCATCATCGCCCACCACTGTGATGTTCTTATTGGTCTTCCTCAGGCGCTGGAGAATCTCAGCCTGGATGACGTTCGTATCCTGATACTCATCAACCAGGATGTGACGGAACCGGTCGCTCATATGCCCGGCGATTTCCTTGTCTTCGAGCATGTGATTCCAGAAGAGCAACAGGTCGTCGTAGTCCAGCACCGCGCGCTCCTGCTTGCGCCTGGAATACTCGGAGAAGACACGCTTCAGCCCGTCCTCGGCGTGGATGCACCACGGGTATTCCTTCTTCAGCACCGAGGGCAGCGACTCGCGCGAGTTCACGACGCGCGAGTATATCTTCAGTACGGTCGTTTTGCGCGGGAACCGCTTCTCCTTGGAAACCATGTCCAGGTCGGCGCGGATCAGGCCAATCAGGTCCTGGGAATCGGCCTCATCCATCACCGTGAAGTCGGGATTCAGCTTGATTGCCTTGCCGTACATCCGGAGCAGCCGGTTCGCCACCGCATGGAACGTCCCGCCCCAGACCCGTTCGGTAGACATCTGGCCCGCGGCCCGGCGCGCCCGGTTCAGCATCTCCTCGGCCGCCCGGCGCGTGAACGTCAGCAGAAGAATCCGCTCGGCCGGAATTCCCTGTCGAATCAGCCAGCCCACGCGATAGGCCAGCGTCTTGGTCTTACCGGTTCCGGCACCGGCGATAATCAACAGCGGGCCATCGCCATGGGTAACGGCTTCGCGCTGCTGCGGGTTCAGTTCCTCAAGCCAGGCGTCAGGAGACTTCGCGGTGGGCACAGGAGATTATAGAAGCCGGGCCAGGTGAGTCAAGGAAACGGACCCTGTCGTGGCTACTACTTGGCGAGAATCACCTTGCGCACGCCCCACCGGCCACCGGCCACTGACCACCGGCCTCCGAGGAAATACACGCCCGGACTCAGCCGGCTGACATCATTCAAACCGGGATGCAACTCCAGAACCTTCCTGCCACCGACACCCAGCAGGAATGTGGGAGCCCGATTCGGGCGACCTTTCGCGACTGGGAATTCGCTCCCACAAAGATACAACGCGCTGCGCGCTATAGTGGCAGTCGGCTGTAAGCTGTAGGCTGTTGGCTGTTCGGACTCGCCGCGTTCTTCGATTCCCGTGTAGCTGCTGTCGCGAATCACGGATAAGGTCGAAGTGTACTTGTTGGCGACATAGACACGGTTGTCGGTCGGATTGTGAACAAGGGCGGTCGGATGGTCACCAACCTCGAAGGTCGCCAGAACCGAATCGGAACCGGCCTCAATGACCGACACGCTCCGGCCGCCTTGATTGCCGCAATAGACCTTGTTGTTCACCGCGTCAAAACACATCGCGCAGGGCTGAGACCCGACCGCGACAATGGCAGAAACCGAATCGGTCGCACCGTCAATCGCGGTCATCGTGCCTGCATCGAAGTTCGCAACGTATACCCGGTCGCCCTGCGGGTCGTAGCACAGGTCCCACGGCGTGCCGCCGCAGCCGACGGTGGCGACAACCTGATTCGTCGTGCCATCAATCACGGTCAGATTCTTGCTGAAGCAGTTCCCGCAATAGACCTTGTCGTCCAGCGAGTCGTAGCAGATAGAGAAAGGATGACTGCCGGCCGGCAGCGTGGCGATGACCTGGTTCGTCGCACCGTCAATCACGGTCACATTGTAGCTTTCGTGGTTCGCGCAGTAGACCCTATCGTTCCGCGAATTGACGCACAGCGCCCAGGGATTCGTCCCCGCGGGTACGGTCGTGATGACCTCGTTCGTGGCGCCGTCAATCACAGTTATGTTGTTCCCCCGGTTTCCGCAGTAGACCTTGTTGTTTCGCGGGTTGTAGCAGAACACCTGAGGATAGTTGCCGGCCGGCACGGTCGCGACGACTTCGTTCGTCGCGCCGTCAATCACGGTCACGTTGTCGCTCCCGCTGTTCGCGACGTAGACCTTGTTACTCTGCGGGTTGTAGCACAGAGCTTGCGGGCAGTCGCCAACAACCACGGCAGCGATGACCTCATTCGTCGCACCGTCAACAACGGAGACGTTGCCAAGCAGGGAGTTGGCGGAGTAGACCTTGTCGTCCAGGGAGTTGAAACACAGGGCAACCGGAAAGCTGGAGTCCGGCAACTGAATTGTCGTCTCCAGCCACTGGGCGTGAATTGCGCCGGCCAACATGCCGGCCAGCATGCCGCACCGGAGCCGCTGCGTTATGCTCGACATCCGACCGGCCGGGCGCTCCACTCCCCGAAACTTGGACCGCGGCACGTCAGTACTCCCCGCGGTTGAAAAAGAAGACCGCGACGGCAGTGATGACGACGCTGAAGACCGCGAGAAACGTGACGTCAAACCACGGCGGGTAGAACCCGATACCGAGTATCAGCCGACGAATCAGGTCCACGCCGTAGGTCATCGGGTTGACGCGCACCAGCGCGTTGAGCCAGTGCGGCAGGTTGGTCGGCGGGAACATCGCGCCCGAAAGGAACCACATCGGCATGATGACGAAGTTCATGATTGTCCCGAACCCCTGAAATGACGTCATCCGCGCCGCAATCAGCACCCCGACCCCGGTGAGCGCGAACGAGAGCAGGGCAATCACCAGCAGCATCGGGATGATGTGCAGCAGCGGAATCTTGACGTGCACCAGCGGACTCAGGAACATGATAATCGAGGACTGAATCAACGACAGCGTGGTGCCGGCCAGGCACTTGCCGATGGCGATTGACGTACGCGGCACCGGCGCAACGAGAATCTCTTTCAGGAATCCAAACTCCCGGTCCCATATGATGGTGATTGCCGACTGAATCGAGGTGAAGATGACGGTCATCGCGACAATCCCCGGAAAGATGAACTGGGTGTAGCTGTAGCCCTGCACCGACTGGGCCGCGCCGCGCAGGCCCATACCCAGGATGAACAGCCAGAGAATCGGCCGGACAATCGAGCCGATAAGCTGACTTCTTTCGCGGAAGTACCGGATCGTATCCCGGAGCCAGACCATCTCGATGCAGGCAAAATCAATCATCGGAAATCACGATCGACAATCGTCATTCTACATTCGTCATTCGTCATTACCCTCATGTCCGATGCGTCCTCTTGACGAATCCCTTCAACTTGTCCCGATTGCTGGCGCCATCATCCCGGATTTCCCGGCCGGTGAGCTTGAGGAATACGTCGTCCAGCGTCGGCCGGCGCACGCTGACTGAGAGCACCCTGGCCGACAACTCGCGCACGAGCCTGGGAATCTCACCCGCGCCATCAGTAACTTCAAACCGCAGACCACGCTCCGCCTGCTGGGTTTCAATGCCGTATTTGGTCTTCAGCTCCGTGCGTGTCAATTCGTCGTTGTCGGTCGCAAGGTCAAGCACGTCGCCGCCCACGCCGGCTTTCAGCTTCTCTGGCGTATCCAGCGCCACAATCTTGCCGGAATCAATGATCGCGATGCGGTCGCAGTACTCGGCCTCATCCATATAGTGCGTGGTCATGAACAGGGTTATCCTGTGCTCATCGCGCAGCTCAAGCAGGTATTCCCAGATGCGGTTCCGGGTCTGGGGGTCAAGTCCGAGCGTTGGCTCGTCCAGGAACAGCACCTTTGGTTTGTGCAGCAGACCCCGGGCGATTTCCAGCCGGCGCTTCATCCCGCCCGAGAAGTTCCGAACCAGGTCATCGGCCCGGTCATCGAGCTCCATCCAGCGCAGCGACTCGGTGATGCGTGCGGGCAGTTCCTTGCGGGGAATCTTGTATATCATGCCGTGGAACCGCAGGTTTTCCCGCGCGGTGAGCCGGTCGTCCAGCGACGGGTCCTGAAAGATGATGCCCAGCGACTTGCGCACCTGGTTATGCTCACGGACTATGTCGAACCCGGCCACGGTCGCCCGGCCATCGCTCGGTCGCAGCAGAGTACAGAGCATCTTCACGGTGGTCGTCTTGCCCGCGCCGTTCGGCCCCAGAAATCCGAATATCTCACCTTCCGGCACGCCAAACGATACATGGTCAACGGCGACGAATCCCTTGAAGTCGCGAGTTAGACGGTCGACCTCAATAGCATTCATCGGGTCGGTTCAACTTGCGTTTCAGCTACTGGTGCGCGAGTTCAGTGAGTGCTGCGCTTTCAGCGCAGACGATGACCTTGTCCGGTGTGACCTGCACCACGCCACCTGAGACCTTGTAGCAGCGCTGCTTGTCCTGCCATTTGACAGTCAGCATCCCGGCCTTCAACGCAGTTGTGAAGAAGGCGTGCTTCGCCCGCACGCCGAAGTAGCCTTCGGTGCCCGGGACCACGACTTCCTCGGCCCGGTCCGACAGCAGCGCTCCTTCCGGGGTCAGCAACTCAAACTGGAAGTTGCGCTCCATCATCACATCCGCAGATTCCGCAGATTACACAGATTGGGCTCCGGAACGAAATCGGCGTAATCGGTGCAATCGGTGGATTCCCGCATCAGGCCTCAGTGGCAATTCGCGAGGCTTCTTCTTCGACGTCGTCGATCGTTCCCTGCATGTAGAACGCCTGCTCCGGGAATTCGTCGCACTTGCCGTCGAGAATCGCTTTGAACCCTCGCACGGTTTCGGTGAGCGGTACGAACTTGCCGGCCCGGCCCGTAAATTCCTCGGCCGCGAACATCGGCTGGGACAGGAACCGCTGAATCTTGCGCGCCCGCGCCACCGCCCGCTTGTCATCTTCGCTGAGCTCTTCCATCCCGAGGATGGCGATGATGTCTTTCAAATCCTGGTAGCGCTGGAGCACCTGCTGTACGCCGC
>Ga0233425_10009797_pt1 | contig 11967 bp, 8 predicted proteins | sample Watercolumn_Towu_2_FD_181712 | JGI IMG/M metagenome (GOLD analysis project Ga0233425, IMG submission 181712) | Freshwater microbial communities from Lake Towuti, South Sulawesi, Indonesia - Watercolumn_Towuti2014_140_MG | ecosystem: Environmental > Aquatic > Freshwater > Lake | place: Indonesia...
TGCTGGCGGGCGGCGGTCTGCTCATGGTGCTGCTCGACAAGGGAGATGACCTCGAGGACGTGGCCCCCTTCGAGATGCTGACCCTGTCTCCCTCTCTCGGTCCGGACGGTGCCTTCCTCGGCGCCACCTGGACATTCTAGCAGGACAATGGTGACCCAGTGCAAGGAGGCGACATGAAAACGACCGGAACCACCCCCAGATTCGACCTGCCGCTCCGACCGGTCCGATGGCTTCTTCTGGCGACGCTGGCCGGGCAGCTCCTGGCTGTCCCCGCATGCACTCCGGGACTCACGCCCATCGACAACGGCAAGGACACGCCGACCAGCGGTGACGTCTCGTCCGAGGCCGGCGGCGATACCGCTCCGGCCTGCGAAGGGGAGAACCCCGGCTGCCCCGACCTCGACAAGGGGATCTGCAAAGGCAAGGTCGTTGCCGAATGCGTGGGAGGCACCTGGACCTGCGATCCGACCAAGGTCGAAGGCTACGTCAAGGATGACGCTGCATGTGACGGCAAGGACAGCGACTGCGACGGGCTCGGGGACGACAAGGAGGACTTTGCTGCCGCCGGCACGGTGACCGTGCAGGAAGCATGCAAGGAGCCCGACCCCGACAATGGAGACAAGTCGGTTGCCTCGGGCGTGTGCAAGGACCTGGCCGACCAGGTAGTCTTCTCCTGCAAGAAGAATGGTGACGACTGGGCATTTGCGTGCGACTACACCGGGCTCCTCGACGAGTCCGACTTCGTGGACGACGAGCGCTTCACCCCGGAATGGGGCCTTGCTCTGTGCGACGGCAAGGACAACGACTGTGACGGCGAAGTGGACGAACACATGGAGAGCAAGGCCGGCCTGGACACGGCATCCTTCGAGGCCGCCGTGTTCTCGACCACCTGCCCTGTTCTCACAGGGCTGTGTGTGGCCTCCGTCGTCGAGGGGGACCCCCAGAAAGCATGGGAAATCGTCTCGGACATCGCGTTCAAATGCGACGGCGGAGACCCCTACTGCAGCCTCGACGTGGTCACGCCGCTGGGCTACCAGGACCCGGAGGTGATCTGCGACGGCAAGGACAACGACTGCGATGGCGAAACCGACGAAGTGACCGACATCACGGCCAGCGACTGTCTGTTCGAGGGGGTGTGCAAGGACAAGACCAAGGCGGCCTGCCTCAACGGTGCCTGGTATTGCCAGCTCGGGGATGCTCTCGACGACCCGGACTTCGAGCTGGGCGAGGAAACCCTGTGCGACGGAAAGGACAATGACTGCGACGGCCTGACTGACGAGGGGCTCCAGTGGCCGCAGCACTGCTTCCAGGGGGTCGATGTCGGGGGCGCCCCGGTCTATGACTGCACCAACGAGGAGTGCTCGAAGTTCCACCCCGCTTGCGAAGGTGCGGTTCCCCTCACGTTCGTCGACTGCCCGTTGCTCACGACGGCAACCATCGCAGGCAAGAAGATCGACTACTTCCCGGTCCTGGACCAGGACGGTGTGCCGCTGCTCCAAGGGATCTGCGAGCGGGACCCGGCCACGGGGGAGACCGCGGTCCGTACCTCCTGCGAGCCGCTGGACTTCAAGGCCGGAGACGGGATCATCGACGGTGCGCTCTGGAAGTGCAACTTCGATGCGGTCACCGACTACGTCAAGCCGGAGAAGTTCGTTCCCGGCAAGCCCACGTGGTGCGACGGCAAGGACAACGACTGCGACGGCGTGGTGGACGGATACCTTGACAAGGACGGAGAGCACTACATCGTCAACTCCGCCGAGATGGCCAAGACCACCTGCCGCTACCTGGGAGAATGCGCCGGCAACGTGAAGGGGGAATGCAACAAGGACGGCAAGAACCCGGGCAAGTGGACCTGCACCTACAACCTCGTTCCGGACAAGACCGCCGAGGTCCCGAAGGAGTGTGATCCGGATTCGGCCAACTGCCTCTGGGTAGAGACCCTCTGCGACGGCCGGGACAACGACTGCGACGGCACCTCGGACGAAATGCTCGACGGGCTGAAGGCAGACCTGGACCTGGCGTGCCAGAGCGTCAAGGACAAGGGCGTCTGCGCGTTGGCGAAGGACAAGCTCAACACGAAGTGCGGCACGAAGAACGGGGGAGTCAAGGGGTTCGTCTGCGATCTGGCCCAGATCCCGAACTACGTGGCCGAGGAAAAGGGCCTTGCCGAATGGTGCGACAGCCGCGACAACGACTGCGACGGCGCCACCGACGAGGACATCCTCGTCTACACCGTCCCTGACATCGTGAAATACAACGCCGGCTGCCTCACTCAGGGCATCTGCACCAAGGGCACGCTGGCGAGCTGCAAGCCCCAAGACCCGCCCCAGCCGGGCAAGGCCAACTGGGAATGCGACTACGGGCAGGTCAAGGATACCCAGGGCAAGACCTTTGCCGAGACGACCTGGTTCGACCCGGTCAAGAAGGCCTACCGTGAGGTCATGTGCGACGGGTTCGACAACGACTGCGACGGGACGGTGGACGAGAAGGAGGATCTGGAGGCCGACTTCGGGGCGCAGGCCGGAAACCAGAACCCGAAGCTCAAGAGCGGTTGCCCGTTTGCCGGCTACTGCGCCAACTTCATGAAATGGAAGTGCGTAAACGAGGGTGGAACCGGCAAGTGGTCGTGCGACGCCACGGGATACACGAAGTACGAGGTGGCCGAGAAGAGCTGCGACGGCGAAGACAACGACTGTGACGGTGCCACCGACGAGGAGCTGACCGATCCCGGCCAGGCCGGAGCGAACTGCAAGAGCAAGGGAGTCTGCAGCGAGAAGGTGTTCGCAGAATGCCTCAAGGGACCGCCGGCCTCCTGGGCCTGCCACTATGACGCGCTGGGGGCGTTGTATGACGGCGACGACGAGAAGACCTGCGACGGCAAGGACAACGACTGCGACGGCCTGACCGACGAGGAGCTGGACGCCAAGAAGACCTGGAAGGACTCCGGCGCGTGCAAGACCGTCGGCATCTGTGCGTCGCCCAATCTCCAGGCGATGTGCAAGGGGACGTATGGGTGGGAATGCCTGTACGCCCTCCTCGGTCCGGAAGGATGGGAGGCCGACGAGAAGGAGTGCGACGACCAGGACAACGACTGCGACGGTGCCACCGACGAGCTGGCCTGTGAACTGTGCGAGCCGTGCAACGACAACATGAACTGCACGACCGGCGCGTGCCTGACAACCCCTTTGGGTGACAAGTACTGCTCGCTGAGCAAGAACTACTGTGTGTATGTCGACCCGACGGATGGGAAGTGCACGACGGTTTCGGCGGCCCAGTCGGGCAAGGGCTGCAAAGACCTGGTGCAGCCGTGCATCTGCGGTGGCGGCGGGCAGGGCGACGCCATCTGGTTCTGTGATGGCGTCCCACCCTGCGCGGGAGACACCCCGATCTGCTACAAGGGAGAGTGCAAGACGTGCGTCCCCGGAAAGAAGAAGTGCGACGGCAACACCATCCTCGAGTGCTCGACCGACGGCAAGGTGTGGAAGATCTACGGTGTGTGCGGCGGGTCCCAGATCTGCCTGGGCGACGGGAAGTGCGTCAGCAACGAGGAGGCCAAGGTCAACATCAAGGCCGTGGCGACGTTGCCTGCCGAATACAACCCCAAGGTCGCGGGCCTGACCGGCGGCGGATTCGTGGTGGTCTACCATGCCAACCAGCCGACCGGCGGTGCGCTCACGGACGTCATGGCTCGGCTGTATGACTACCAGGGGAAGCCGCTGGCATCGGAGTACATCCTGAACCAACCCGTTGCGGGGAACCAGGAATCTCCGGACGTGGCGTCTTTCCCGACCACGAATGGCGGATACGTGGTGGTGTGGGATTCGTCGACCGATGATGGAGAAGGCTGGGGAATCGTCGCGCAGCGCTTCCTGAACAACGGGCTGAAGACAGGAGAGAAGTTCGTGGTCAACACGACGACCGTCGGGGATCAAAGGAGTGCGGAAGTTGCGACCTTCTATGACGGGACCTTCCTGGTCGCGTGGGAGCACAACTTCGCGGGAATTCAATCTCCCGATGTGAGGGCCCAGCTCTTGAACAACAAGGGGGAGAAGGTAGGGCCGGAAAAGACGCTCAACTCGTTCGTCGACAACCAGCAGCGGACACCGGTCGTGGCGGCACTGGACAAGGAAGGATGGATTGCCGCCTGGATGTCGCTGGGGCAGGTGGACAGCATCGACGTGATCGGCCGCCGCTACAGTCCGACCATGGCGGAGCTGGGTGGGGAGCTCCAGGTGAACATCCATACCCCGTCTGCCCAGAAGAGACCGGCCATTGGTGGGCTGTTCGGGGCCAACAAGGGGGAATTCGTCGTCGCCTGGGAAAGCCTGGGACAGGACACCCCCACTTCGCAGGGTGTCTTCGCCCAGGTGTTCACGGCGCAGGGGACGGCGAAGCAGCAGGCGGACGTGCTTTGCAATTCCAAGTATGTGGCAGGCAACCAGGACGACCCGGAGCTTGCCGTGTTTCCGGACAACGCCTTCGTGGTGGTCTGGGAATCGTCGGACGTTGCAGCGGACGGCGACGGCGACGCGGTCATGGCCAAGATCTTCGACAAGTCGGGCAACCCCCTCATCACGGACGAGTTCATCGTGAACCAGACCACGGCGGGCCAACAGAGCAATCCGGCGGTCGCTGCGCTGGAGGGACGTGGATATGCGGTCGTCTGGTCCAACCAGGTCACGGGGGGTGGTGTGACCACGACGGACATCTACGTGAGGCTCTTCAAGGCCCCCTAGACATGATCTTCCCATCCGATTGTCAAACATGGTCGGCTCGGGCGGACAGCTCGGGGTGGAGGTATGTGGAATGGGAAATCGAGTGCATGATGCCTGGCAGGAGATCCGGGCCGAAGTGGAGCGGGTGCAGCGGGAGATCGGAGTCGATGCTCCGGTGGAGGCGGTAAAGGCCCCGTCCGAGGATCTGGGACACCTGGGCTTCCCGGCCTTCTCGTTTGCCCGCCAGCTCCGCCGCAATCCCAACGACATCGCAGGCGATCTGGCTGGCAGGTTCAAGACGGGGGGGCTCCTCAAGTCGGTCACTACGGCCAAAGGGTACGTCAACCTGTTCCTGGATGAGGACCGCCTTGCGTGCGCTGTGCTCGAGGAGATCTTTCAATCCGGAGAAGGGTTTGCTGCGGGCGGTGCGCCGGTTCCGGGTACCTGGGTCATCGAGTACTCATCGCCCAATACGAACAAGCCGCTCCACCTGGGCCACATCCGGAACAACCTGCTGGGGATGGGGATTTCGACCATCGCCCAGTATCACGGCCAGAAGGTGGTCAAGGTGAACCTGGTAAACGACCGGGGCATCCACATCTGCAAGACCATGCTGGCCTATGAGCGCTTTGGAGAAGGAAGGACTCCTCAGTCCGAGGGGGCCAAGGGGGACCACTTCGTCGGTGACTTCTATGTCCGCTTCGACAAGGAGTTCCGGCGGGAGATGGCCGCCCACGTGGAGAAGACCGGCACCAGACCTGAGGAGGACGAGTTCTTCAACGGCCCGTCCGAGCTGGGGCGGGAGGCCCGGGAGCTGCTCCGCCGGTGGGAGCAGGGCGATACATCCACGCTGGCCCTGTGGCGGCGGATGAACGACTGGGTGCTTGCCGGCTTTGCCAGGACGTATGACCGCATGGGGTGCCGCTTTGACCTCACGCAGTTCGAGAGCGACACCTGGCGCTTCGGCAAGCAGCTCGTCGAGGAAGGGCTGTCCAAAGGGGTCTTCTCGAAGCGGGAGGATGGAGCCGTCGTGCTGGACGTGGCCCGGGTCGACCCCGGGTTGACCGGCGAGAAGGTCCTGCTCCGCTCCGATGGAACCAGCGTGTACATGACCCAGGACATCGGGACCGCGGCCCGCCGGGTCGACCAGTTCACACCCGACCGGCTGATCTACGTGGTCGGCGACGAGCAGAACTACCATTTCAAGCTGCTGTTCGGGATCCTCGATCTGCTCCGCCCCGGAATGGGACGGCGATGCCACCACCTGGCCTACGGAATGGTGCGCCTCCCCGAAGGGAAGATGAAGAGCCGTGAAGGGACCGTGGTCGATGCCGACGACCTCATGGACGAGCTCAACGCAATGGCCCGGGAGGAGATCCTCGTGCGGGCCCGGGACGGTCACGCTCATGCCGAGGGGGTCTCGACGGACGAGTTGGCGCTCCGTGCCGAAAAGATCGCCCAGGCAGCCCTCAAGTTCTTCGTGTTCCGGTTCACCCCCAGGAAGAGCTTCGAGTACGACCCGAAGCAGTCGATCGACTTTGCGGGGCAAACCGGCCCCTACTGCCTGTATGCCTATGCCCGGACCCGTTCCCTGGTGCGCAAGGCCGGGTTCGAGCCGCGCTTTGAAGCCTCGCTCGTTCCGCTGCTGGCGCTCCCAACCGAGAGGGCGCTCATCCGCCAGCTCTTCGACCTGCCGCCCGTGGTGGAGAAGAGCGCAGAGACCCTCGACCCCTCCAAGGTGGCCGAGTATGCGTTCAATCTGGCCGCGAGCTTTGCCCGGATGTTCAATGATCGAGACTACCCCATCGTGACCTGCGAGGATGCGGCGCTTCGGCGTGCCCGGGTCATGCTGGCCTCCGCTGTCGGGATCACGCTCAAGACCGCTCTGGGGCTGCTCGGAATCGATGTCCTGGAGGAGATGTAGAGGCCGGAATCACACCTTCTTGAGCAAGTGTCCCATCCGGTCCTTCTTGGTCTTGAGATACTCGATGTTCTCGGCCTGGGGCTCCACCTCGATGGGAATGCGCTCCACGACCTCGAGCCCGAATCCCCCGATGCCCACGATCTTGCGGGGGTTGTTCGTCAGGATGCGGATCTGCTTCAACCCGATATGCCGCAACACCTGGGCACCGATTCCGTAGTCGCGCAGGTCGGGCTTGAGTCCGAGGGCCAGGTTGGCCTCCACCGTGTCCTTCCCGTCATCCTGCAGGTGGTAAGCCCGGATCTTGTTGGCCAGACCAATGCCCCGCCCTTCCTGCCGGAGGTACAGGACCACGCCTCGACCTTCAGCCTCGATCATCTGAATGGCCCGCTCCAGTTGCGGCCCGCAATCGCAGCGGGACGAGCCGAACACGTCTCCGGTCAGGCACTCGGAATGGACCCGGACGAGCGGCGGCTCCCCCTGCTCGATGTCCCCCAGGATGAACGCCGGGTGATGGCTGCCGTCCAGCAGGTTCTCATACACCACGATGCGCCAGGGATGGCCCCCGCGGGGCAGCTTTGCCTGGTCCACCGGGCGGACGAAGTACTCCCGCTCCAGGCGGTACTTGATCAGGTCCGCAATCGTGACCACGTTGATGCCGTGCCGAGCGCCAAACTCGAGGAGTTGGGGCATCCGGGCCATGGTCCCGTCCTCGTTCATGATCTCGCAGATGACCCCGGAAGGAATGAGCCCTGCGAGGCGGGCCAGGTCGACCGAGCCTTCGGTCTGGCCGGAGCGGACGAGCACGCCCCCCTCCCGGGCGCGGATCGGGAACACGTGTCCGGGGGAAACCAAGTCGTCCGGGGTGGCCTCGGGGCGAATCGCCACTTGCACCGTCTGGGCCCTGTCCGCGGCGGAAATCCCCGTCGTGACCCCTTCACGAGCCTCGATGCTCACGGTGAACGCTGTCTGGAAGGGGGACTCGTTGCGCTGGGTCATCATGGGCAGCCGGAGCCTGGATACCTGCTCGGTCGTCAGGGTCAGGCAGATCAGCCCCCGGCCGAATCGGGCCATGAAGTTCACCGACTCCGGGGTGACGAACTGTGAGGCCATGACGAGGTCTCCCTCGTTCTCCCGGTCCTCGTCGTCCACCAGGATCACCATCTTCCCGTTGCGAATGTCTTCGATGGCCTGAGCGATCTTGGCAATAGTCATGCGGCACCTCGACGATGGCCGGTCCGCCGGCCGGGCGGAAGTATAGCCACGCTTGCCCGGGAGTAAAGGGATTTGCTTTCCGCACGGCTCAGCGGTCCGGCGAGGGCCTTGCCAGCGAGAGGGCCTTGAAGCAGGCGACCCGGTGGGTGGCCGAGACGAGGACCAGCGGAGGCAGGTCGGCCGTGCACTTGAGGTCGGCGTGGGCACAATGGGGCTGGAAAGGGCAGCCGGTCGGAGCGGGGGCGGCCCGATCTCCGGGTGGAACCGGGTTGCGGACCCCGGCCAACGACGGGGCCACGACCTCGTCATCCAGGGGGGTGAGGCCGTTCCTGAGCAGTCGGGAGGGGACCGATGCCAGCAGCCGGATGGTGTAGGGATGCACCGGCATAGAGAAGAGCTCGGCCGGCGGGGCAACCTCGAGGAGCCGGCCTGCAAACATCACGCCGACCTCGTCCGCAATGAAGCGGACAACGTCCATGTCGTGGGACACGAACAGCAGCGTCAACCCTTCGCTGCGCCGAAGGTCGGCGAGGAGATCGAGGATTCGAGCCTGGACCGAGAGGTCGAGGGCGGAGACCGGTTCGTCCGCGATGAGGAGCGAGGGGCGCAGGACGAGGGCCCGGGCGATGCAGACCCGCTGGCGCTGCCCCCCTGACAGCTGCGACGGGCGGCGGGACATGAGGGAGGAGGCCAGCCGCACCTTGTCGAGCACTTCGTCCACGCGCTGCTTTCGTTCCGCAACCGGCACGTGGTGGATGATGAGCGGTTCCTCCACCTGGTATCCCACGGAAAGCCGGGGATTGAGTGCCAGCAGCGGATCCTGGAAGACCGCCTGCACCGTGCGTCGGAATTCCGGTTCCTTCGACGGGGCGAGCCCGGAAAGCTGGAGGTCGCCGACCTGCACGGTCCCGGCATGGAGGGGCAGCAGCCCGAGCATCGCCCGGGCAACCGACGACTTGCCCGAGCCGCTCTCGCCGACCAGGGCAAAACAACGGTTCTTCTCGATGTCGAAGGAGACCTTCTGCACGGCCAGGACGTCCGGGCCGTGCAACAGGCCACCCGGGTACCTGACCGCCAGGTTCCGGACACGGACGTAAGGGGTCATGTTGCCCCCTCGTTCCGGGGTGCGGAGGCCGGATTGAAGCAGGCCACCGTCCTGGCCCCATGCCGGAACTCGGGAGGAATCTCGGTCGAGCAGATTGGCAGAGGGCGGGGGCAGCGTGCAAGATAGGCGCAGCCGCCTGCAAGGGGTTGCGAGGAAGTTTGAGCTGCCCGCTCGAGCGAGGGCTCCGGCGACAGGTGGGTCCGCCCCTGCTCGATGGCAAGCCCCGGGGTGCACGAGACGAGCAGTGCAGTGTAAGGGTGCATCGGCCGGGAAAAGACGTCATCGGCAGGCCCCCGCTCGACCGCCCGCCCGTGCAGGAGGACGAGGACCGTACCGCCCATCAGGCGTGCGATGGAGAGATCGTGGGTGATGAACAGCATGGCCAATCCCCGGCGATCACGAAGGCGGCCAAGCAGCTCCAGGATCCGGGCCTGGGTAGTCACGTCCAGAGCGGTGGTCGGCTCGTCCGCGATGAGGAGCCTCGGGTCGAGAACGAGCGCGGATGCTATGAGGACCCGCTGTGCAAGCCCCCCGGAAAGCTGCCAGGGGTAGCGCTTCATCATGGAGGCGGGGTCAGGCACGCCGACCAGGTCGAGGATCTCCGCGACCCGGGACCGAGTGGCCTCCCGTGAGGCCCCGGTTCTGCAGCGCCATGACTCGCCGACCAACTCCTCCACGGTCAGGGATGGGGTCAGCGATGCCTGCGGCTCCTGGAACACCATGCCCATCGAGTGACCGCAGAACCGGTGACCGCGGTGCGTGACTCCATCCTCGAAAAGCGGAACCGAATCGAACTGGATCTGGCCCGTGATTCGAGCCGACTCGGGCAGGAGCCCCATGAGTGCCCGGGCCGTCAGGCTCTTGCCGGAGCCGGATTCGCCGACCAGGCAGAGCGTCTGGCCGTGCCTGAGGCGGAACGAGAGGCCCGCGACTGCCGCTTTCCCGGCGGGTGTGATGCCATCGGGGAAGGAGACGGAGAGCTGTTCGACCCTGAGAAGTGCCAATGGGATGGCCCTGTGCGGGGGCGCGGACTAGCGCCGATGCCCACCGCCGAAACGGCGCCGGCCGCCGTTGCCGTGCCTGCGCCTGTCGTCCCCATGGTCCTGGCTGCGCCGCTGCTCTTCCCGCTGTGGCTGCGGCTTGGGCGGGACCCTGTTGCCAAGTATGTCGAACGTGCCGCGAACGGGGTCCCATACCATGTCGTCCGGCGAGGCCTCTGCCGTGGCCGATCGGTCAAGCCGGTTGCCATCCACGTCCCGGTCGCCCGAACCGCCATCCTCCCGCCGGTTGCCGATGCTGTCATCCGGGCTTTCCCGGTTGCCCGTCCCCAGCAGGTCATCGTAGTCCACGTCGTCCTGGTTCTTCTTGTCGGAGTAGCCGCCCAGGGCCCCGCGCATCTCGTCGAACGCTGTCTGGGCAAACGAGCGGGCCTCATCGGGCCCGCCGACCATGGCAGCCTCCTGGGCTCGGCCATGGGCCACGGCGAGGTTGAAATCGATGTGGCGGAAGATCTCGGGGCTGAGGTGGTACTCCTCGAGCCAGGTCTTGACCTCGTCGGCACTGACGCCGAAGTGACTGGCCACCATGTTGAGGTTGTAGAACTTCGGCCGGAAGTCGGGACTCAGGCCCAGGTGGTACATGCAGAACAGCTCGAATGCGGACGGTTTCATGCACAGTCCCTCCGGTTGACTGCACCGCGTTGTGACCATATGATGCCGGCTGCTGTTTGTAAAGGGGGAAGCTGCGTGGAAGGGGTCCATTCCATCGTGTTGAGCGCCGGCCGTTCCGGGAGGATGGGGTCTCCCAAAGCCCTCCTTTCGTGGAGGGGGAAGACGTTCGTGGAGCAGGTTGCGGAGGTGTTCCTGCAAGTGGGCGGTGTGACCGTCGTGACCAACGCCGAGTTGGCGGGGCCTGTCGGTGCCCTCCTTCCCCAGGTGGCGGTCTGCGTGAATCCCGACTCGTCCCCCGGGCTCTTCTCCTCGGTGCTGGCGGGGCTGGCGGTCCTTCCGCCCGCAACCCGTCACGTCTTCGTGCACCCGGTGGACTGCCCCCTGTCAACGGCCGAAGTCCCAAGACGGATGCTGAAAGCGCTCGATCCGCTCGAGGGGACGACGGCAGCCAGCGTGCTCGTTCCGGTTTCCGGCGGCAGGAGAGGGCACCCGGTGCTCCTGTCCGAGCGGGCCATCGGTGATTTGTCGTCCCGACCGGCGAGCGCAGTGTTTTCCGAGGAGTTGGAGCGGTTCAATCCGGTCGAGGTTTCGGTGGAGGTCGATGAGATCCTCAGGAACATCAACACCCCGGGCGATTTGGCCGACCTGGTCGACGGATCGGGGCATCAGCGGAGGGATGGGCGATGAAGATCCGGTACTTCGGGCATGCGGCCGTGGGGTTCGAGACGCAGGAGGCGAGGATCCTGGTGGATCCGTACCTGCCGGGGGCATTCGGGAACAGGTTCCGATATCCGCCGATTCCGGACCAGTGGGACATCGTGCTCATCACCCACGAGCACGACGATCACAACCACGTGGCCTCGACGTTCGGGAAGCCGGTGGTGCTTCGTGGACCGGCCGACCTTCCCGGAGTGCGGGTGCGGTCCTTTGCCGGTCCTCACGGCACCGCGGCCGGAACGGTCAGGGCGGACACGCGCATCTTCCTGTTCGAGACGGAGAACCTGCGCGTGGTGCACCCGGGGGACCTCGGCATGATCCCCCCGGGCCTGGTCGAGAACATCCGTGACTGCGACATCCTGTTCGTGCCGGTGGGCGGCCACTTCACGATGGATGCCAGGGAGGCGGCCGCGTTCGTCCGGGACGTGGCCCCCCGGCTGGTCGTTCCGATCCACTTCAAGACGCCCCTGGCCGACCTTGCCATCCGTGGGGTGGAGGACTTCCTGTCCATCATGACTCCGGTGAAGCGGAAGGAGACCGGTGAGATCGTGGTCACCCATGGGACGCTGCCTGCCAGGGCCGAGACCTGGTACCTGCCACCGCTGTTCCGGTAGACTTGGTCAA
>Ga0233425_10009798_pt1 | contig 11964 bp, 8 predicted proteins | sample Watercolumn_Towu_2_FD_181712 | JGI IMG/M metagenome (GOLD analysis project Ga0233425, IMG submission 181712) | Freshwater microbial communities from Lake Towuti, South Sulawesi, Indonesia - Watercolumn_Towuti2014_140_MG | ecosystem: Environmental > Aquatic > Freshwater > Lake | place: Indonesia...
CCAGATCGGGTTAACACAGTTGTTGAAATCCAGGCCCGACGGCTATACCTTTTCGAGCATCGCCTTTCCCACGTCCTTGATCTATCTGGAACCGAAACGCAAGGCGGGTTTCGATCGCAAGAGTTTCCAGCCCCTGGGCATGCACGTTTTGGATCTGAGCATCGTTGCCGTGAAATACGACAGCCCCTACAAGGATATCAAGGATCTGGTGGCGGCCGCAAAAAAATCGCCGAAGACCGTTACAGCCGCGGTCGGCGTCCGCAACGACGACCATTTTACCGCCCTGATGTTTGAGAAGGCCGCCGGCATTCAGTTTGCCCATGTGACCTTTCCGGGAGGCATGGCGCCGGCATTGACGCAACTGATCGGCGGAAAGATCGACGTTTTCCTGGGCAATGTGGGGGATATGCGATCGGTGGTCAAGAACAACCAGGCCCGCATGCTGGGCGTCCTGGACAACGAGCGCAGCCATTTTTTCCCGGATGTGCCGACCATGGAGGAGCAGGGGTACAAGATCTACAACGCCTCCTCGCGCGGATATGTCCTGCCGGCCGGAACCCCGAAGCCGGTCGTGGATGTTCTTGCCGGCGCCATCAAAAAGGTCCTCGACTCGGATGAGCACAAAAAGCGGATAGCGGACATGACCCTGGCGCTCCGTTATATGAGCCCCGAGGCCTTCGGCAAATATTGGGAAAAATTCGAGACCGACACGATCGAGCTGAGCAAGCTCATCAAGGATTGACAGCTTCGTAAAAAGTTCGGATGCTACGTTGCGCTTCATCCTTCCCCGGCTTTCGCCGGGGCAGGCTTGCGTGTAGTGTAATTAGGGACAGCTCCCTATTTTTTCACAAGAAATGGGGTGCTGTCCCCTTTTTATATTTTCTGCAAACGCCGACGCTGTCTCAGGCTGCCTTGAGCCGCCAGTTTCCCCCTCCCTGGAGTTCGAGGACCCGATCGTGGTAGGCGGGCAGGCTCGGACGATGCCCCACGCTGATGTACGTCGTCCCCTCGGTTTGCAACTCCCGGTAGAGCAGCGCCTCGTTGGGTCCGTCCAGGGCGCTGGTCGCCTCGTCGAGAACGGCGTAGGCGGGTTTGGTCAAGAGCAGACGGGCGAAGGCGAGGCGCTGCTGCTCACCCAGCGAGAGGAGCTGTCCCCAGTCCAGCACGGCATCCAGCCCTCCGACCCGCTCCGGCAGTCCCTCCAGATTGACCCGCTTCAAAACGTCTCTGAGCTCGGCATCGCCGATCTCCTGGCCGGCCCGCGGATAGAGGAGCTGCTCGCGCAGCGAGCCGAGAACCATGTAGGGCCGTTGGGGTAAAAAGAACATATCTTCGAGCGGCGGTCGGGAGATTCGCCCTTTGCCGGCGTTCCAGAGCCCCGCGAATGCCCTCAGGAGCGAGCTCTTGCCGACACCGCTGGGCCCGATGATCAGCAGCCCCTTTCCCGATGGCGCTTCGAGGGAAACATCCCTGACGAGGGTCTGGTGATAATCGGGGGTCATCAGCGTCACGTGCTCCAACGACAGGCGGGCTTTCTCCTCCGATTCGATGCGGGGCTTCTCCTCGGACCCCTCTTTCTCTTTGGGTTCCAGGGCCGCGGAAAAGGTCTCCAGACGGGTGATCCCGGCGACAAAATTGCTCAGTTGTTCGAACTGCGTGACGATCACCGACAGGGCGCTCAGGACTTGGATGAAGGCCCCCTCGGCCTGGGTGACGACGCCGAACTTGATCTCGCCGGCAAAGTACATGGGGGCCATCACCACGACCGGCAGGATCAGGATGACATACTCGTACCCCTTGGTGAAAAACTCCAGGTTCCGCTCCCAGCCGATCAGGAACCGCAGGTTGCCGATAGCAGCCAGGAGCCGCTGGGTGACCTGTTCCTTTTCCCTTTCCTCGCCGCGGAAGAAGGCGATCGACTCGGCGTTGTCCCGGATATGGACCAGCCCGTAGCGAAGGTCCGCCTCCTTCCGCAATTGCAGGAAATTCAGGTTGACCAGTTTCTTGCCGAAGAACAGGGTGATCAGGGTGCCGATGAAGGCATAGGCGAGCAGGACCAGGACCAGGGTGACGGAAATGCTCCAGAGGATTCCGATAAAGGAGACAAGCTGCACGAGCGAGAAGAAAATGATGGAGAGAAATCCAAGACTGGTCACGGTAAAAGACGAGATATCTTGGGAGATACGCTGATCCGGGTTGTCGATGCTTCTGTCGTCGTTGACGCGGTAGTAGGCTCGGTTCCGGAAGTACCGCTCGAGGAAATGGCCGGTGAGCCACAGGCGCCAGCGGATGCCGAGAAGTTTCCTGACAAAGGCGTAAAAGACGCTGACGGGTGTGGCGACCACAAAGGCGCCGAGGTAGAGTAAAAGGGTTTTGTTGAAGGCGGCCAGGTCCTTTTCCGCCAGGGCGGTCATGAAATCGCGGCCGACGAAATTCAGGACCACATTCAAGGCCGTGAAAGCGAACAGGAGGAGGAGCAGCAAGGCCAGAAGGCCCCGGGCCCGCCACCTCTCCTCTTCAAACCAGTAGATCCTGGCGATTTGCCAGAACCTTTTCCAGAGATGCCGATCGAAAACATTTGTCTGCACATCGCCTCCTTGATCGAATCGGGATGGTGTGTCCTTTGGCATCCACTATAGGTGAGGCATCGCGATGCGTCAAGGAGAGGGCCGGTGTTTTTTATTGCTTGACAGGTTTTTCTTCTCGGACAATGATGCACCCATTCCAACCACCGCAAAGGAGCAGGCGATGACATCCGTATTCGGCACGAGAAGGGGAAGGTATTGCGATGTGGCGGACGAACTCGAGAAAGGAAGGTCTCCGCTTTCCGCGCAGGAAGTCACACTCCTTGACGGGTTCGATCTGGTTTACCGCACTTTGTGTGCGCTTCTCTTCAACTACGTTCCGGTTTCGGGCCATCCCGGGGGATCGATCTCGGCCGGGAGGTTTTTAACCGGTTTGCTTCTCGGTTCCATGGACTTCGATATCTCGAGGCCGGAACGGGAGGACGCAGACGTGATATCGCTTGCCGCGGGCCACAAGACGATGGGCCTGTACGCGCTCCTGGCGATGCGCACCGAGGCACTGCGAATCGGGGCGCCCCGGCTCCTTCCCGGGGACGAGCGCTTACAGATCCGCCTCGAAGACCTCCTCGGCTTCCGGAGAAACCCGATCGCCGGCACGCCGCTTCTCAAAAGGCTGCGTGCCAAGGTCCTGGACGGCCATCCGACCCCGGCGACCCCCTTTGTCCGGCTTTCGACGGGCGCCTCGGGCGTCGGAGTGGCAAGTTCGATCGGTCTTGCCCTGGGTGCGCTCGACTACTATGGGGAAAATGCGCCGTGGGTCCACATCGTCGAAGGGGAGGGGGGACTGACCACCGGACGGGTCAGCGAGGCCATGGCCGCCGCTGGCACGGCCTGCCTGAAGAACGTTATTCTCCACATCGACTGGAACCAGGCCTCGATCGACAGCAACCGGGTCTGCCGGGAGGGGGACGTGAGCGGGGAATATGTACAGTGGACACCGGCGGAACTGGCCATTCTTCACGACTGGAATGTCATCTCCGTTCCCGACGGGATGGATTGGCAGCAGATCTTCGCCGCCCAGAAAAAGGCTTTGGAGATGGACAACAGCCAGCCCACTGCCGTCGTTTACCGGACGGTCAAGGGCTGGAGGTACGGGATAGAGGGAAAGGCGGCCCACGGGGCGGGGCACAAACTCTGCTCCGAAGGGTTCTTCGATATCCTGAAATCCTTCCCGGACTCCGTGAACGGTCCGTTTCCCCGGTGCGAAGGCTCGGCCCAGAGGTGCCGGGGAGGAAACGACGCCGGGATCCTGGAGGACTGTTTATGGAAGTCCCTGCAGGTCGTCCGTAAAGCGCTGGAGGCGAACCGGCCTCTCGTTGATATGATGGTTCAAAGGATCGGGGGGGCGCGGGAAAGGCTCGATCGTCGCCGCCGCAAACCCCGGAGCAAGGGACCGAAGATCGAGGCGATCTACGACATTGCAGCGGGATCCGTCAAAGCGACTCCCAAAGAGCTTGTACTGACCCCGGGCGCCGAAACGACGCTGCGCGCAGAATTCGGCCGCGTCTTGAACTATTACAACCGAATGAGTCAAGGGGCCCTCTTTGCGGCGGCCGCCGATCTTCTCGGTTCGACGAGCCTCGGTACCGTTGGAGCGGGGTTTGCCGGTGGCTATTACAACGCCGCCACCAATCCGGGATCGCGGCTCCTGGCAACGGGGGGGATATGCGAAGACGCGATGACGGCGATCCTGTCGGGCCTCGCCACCTTCGGGCGCCACAGCGGGGCAGGTTCTTCCTACGGTGCTTTTCTGGCGCCGCTCGGGCACATCGCGGCCCGTCTCCATGCCATCGGGAACCAGGCACGCCAGGCGAAGGAGGAGGGGCCCTATCGTCCAATCATTCTCGTTTGCGCCCACGCCGGACTGAAGACCGGGGAGGACGGACCGACCCACGCGGACCCGCAGCCGCTCCAGATTTTCCAGGAGAATTTTCCGCGGGGGACGATGATTACCCTGACCCCCTGGGATCCGCAGGAACTGTGGCCTCTGACGGCGGCAGCCCTGAACCGTCGTCCCGCGGTCATCGCCCCCTTTGTCACGCGTCCCACCGAGAAGGTGCTCGACCGAAAAGCCCTGGGCATCGCGCCGCCGTACAGCGCGGTCTCCGGCGTTTACCTCCTCCGCGGGGCAAGACGGAAAAACGCCGGCGTCGTGGTCCTCCAGGGGAGCGATGTGGCATATGCCTTTCTCGAAGAGGCGCTGCCCCTCCTGGAAGCGAAGGGGGTGGATCTGTTCGTCTACTACGTGGCCAGCGCCGAGCTCTTCGATCTCCTGCCGCGCCGCACACGGGAAAGGATCTTCCCCGAAGCGCACGCCAGGCGGGCGATGGGCATCACCGGGTTTACCCTGGCGACAATGTATCGGTGGATCCTTTCCGACCGGGGGCGGGAGATGACGCTCCATCCCTATCGCAAGGGGCATTTTCTGGGGAGCGGCCAGGCGCACATGGTGCTGGCCGAGGCAGGGCTCGATGGGAAGAGCCAGTTTAAGGCGATAGTGAAGTTCCTGAAGGACTAAAAGGGACGGCTATGTAAAAAGGCCAGATGCAACGTTGCGCATCGTTTCTCGTCGTTGAGAAGTACGCAACAGTACGCCTCGCTCCTCGGAACTCGCGCGCCTTGCCTGCGCCCTTTTCACGGAGCCATCGATTTTTACGACCTATTAAGATTTTTTGCGAGATCGTCAGGGAGAGCCCGTTGTCGAGATCGAAATCATCCGTCCAAGGAAGCCCCGAGAACGGTCCCATATTCTACGGCTGGTGGATATTGCTCCTGGGGGCCCTGATCAACTGTGTAGGCACAGGGATCATATACCACAGCATGTCGGTTTTTTTCCTCCCGCTGAAACGCGATCTGGGGGTCAGCAGCACGGCCATCTCGCTCCTTTATGGGGCGGCCCGCCTCGAAGGCGGTTTTGAAGGTCCTCTCGTCGGATATTTGATCGGCCGTTTTGGCGCCCGGCAACTGATTCTTTTCGGGACGGCTCTCACGGGCCTTGGCCTGATCATTCTCACCACGGTCGATTCCTTTTTCGCCTTTTTTCTGGTGTATGTGTTCGTTGTCTCCCTGGGTTCGAATGCGGGTTTGTTCCATCCCATAAGCACACTGGTCAACCAGTGGTTTATCCGTCACCGTGGTTTGGGATTTTCGGTCATTACCGCCTCGGGGAGCGTTGGGGGAATGGTCATGGCCCCGTTGCTCTCCTTCATCATCCTGAATTACGGATGGCGTACCGGCGCCGCCGCCGCGGGCCTCATGATTTTGGCCGTTGCAATTCCGGCGGCCCTCCCCCTCAAGCGTTCGCCCGAAGCGATGGGGCTTCACCCCGATGGCGTAGCGCCGTCGGGAGTTTACGAAAAGACGTCGAATCCCGGCAGCCGGATCGCCGTCGAGAGGATCTTCTCCGTCCCGCAGGCAGTCAGGACCCTTCAGTTCTGGCTGCTTATGACCTGCATCTGCCTTCGCCTGATGGTCACGGTTGCCCTAAACACGCACTTTGTGCCCTTGCTGGTGTGGAAAGGGATGAGCGAGGCGACCAGCGCCTATCTTTTGGGGTTATTTGCCCTCCTCTCCGTACCTTTGTCAATAGGCCTGGGCTGGATCGGAGATCGATGGAACAAGGCCCGGCTCTCGAGCATCTGCATCCTGCCGATTATCCTGGCCATGCTGGGGATGCTCTTTCTCCAGGGGGAGGCGATTCTTTATTTTTTCCCCGTCGCCTTTGCCTTTGTCATGGGAACCACACCCCTGAACTGGGCGTTGATCGGCGATTTCTTCGGGCGGGGCAGTTATGCAACGCTCCGCGGGATCATGGGGGTCGGGTACGGCACCGCCACCTTTCTTTCCCCTATTTACGCCGGATGGATCTTCGACCTTACCGAGAGCTACAACATCGTGTTGCTGACGTTTTCCATCATCATGGCGCTGGCCGCCTTTTTCTTTACGGTCCTCTCGCCTCCCCATCCTCCTCCGGCCAAGCCCTGACCCCGGCGCTTTCCATGAATGGGATTGACATTGGTGGGCGGCGGTGATATTTTACACGTCCAAATCGATCGTGGATATCTATGCATGAACTTCCCGTGACCGAGAGCATCCTCAAGATCGTACTGAAACACGCCCAGGCAAACGACGTCAGGAAGGTGAAGACCATTCGCCTGAAGGTCGGAAGGCTCAGCGATCTCGAAGACGAGTGGATCCAGCGGTATTTCGATTATCTGAGCAAGGGCACCGTGGCCGAGGGGGCGAGGCTCGAGATCGAGCGAACCCCCATCGTGATGCAGTGCAACGCCTGTTCGGAGGCTTATCACGTCGAAACGTCGGAAATAGGCGAATTGCCTTGTCCTGCCTGCGGCGGGAAGGGCGGCACGCTTCGCTCGGGAAGGGAATACACCGTCAAGGATATGGAGGCGGAGTGATTCTATTCAATTCAATCGCAAGGAGGAACAGGAGATGAAGCCATACGCAGCGATCCTCGGGATAACCATTGGTCTGGTATCGGCGGTATTGACGATGAACGGAACATTCGCGCATGCCGCGGAGATCAGGGTGCTCTCATCAAACGGCGTGCATTCGGTCATGGTCGATATGGTGCCGGCATTCGAACGCGCTACAGGGCACAAGATATCGATCGACTACAACACGGCCAACCAGATCGTCGACCGGATCAAGCGCGGGGAGTCAGCCGACCTGGTCATCGTCACCCGGCCGATTGCCGACGGCCTGCTCAAGGAGGGCAAGATCGTCGGCGGCACCGACAAGATCCTGGGGCGCTCGGGGGTGGGTGTCGCGATCCGAGCGGGGCTGCCCAAACCCGATATCAGCACGCCCGACGCGCTCAAGCGTGCGCTGCTCGAGGCGAAGTCGATCACCTTCACCAAGACCGGGGGAAGCGGGATCCATTTCATGAAAGTGGCCGAACGCCTCGGCATCGCCGATCAGATCAACGCCAAGGCTAAGGTGCCTGAGGGCGGCGCCGTTGGTCCCCTCGTTGCCCGAGGGGAAGCCGAGATGGCGGTTCAGCAGATCCCCGAATTGATGGCGGTGAAAGAGATCCAGTATGTGGGACCGCTGCCGAAAGAGTTTCAGATCGCGACTGTCTTCACCACCGGCGTGATGACCGGCGCCCGGCAGGCTGAAGCGGCCAAGGCGCTTGTCGATTTCCTCACGACGCCGGTCGCGGTCGCCGCGTTCAAGGCCAAGGGCCTGGAGTAGCGACGTCGGGACAAAGTATATGAACTGGAAGGCCTACAAAAGACCCGAGGGCGTCGCTGAAGCGCTTACCCTGCTGGAGAAGGCCGCGGGCCGGGGACGGGTGATCGCCGGCGGGACGGACCTGATCCTCCAACTGCGGCAGCGGGAGCGCGCCGCCGATCTGCTCGTCGATATCACCGGGATCGACACAATGAAAGGTATAGGGGAGGCGGACGGGTGGATAACGATCGGGGCCGCCGTGACCCACGCCGAGGCGGCTGACAGCTCCCTGCTCCGGCGGGTGGCGAGGGCGCTGGCCGAGGGGTGCGGACAGGTAGGGGCCCCGCAAATCCGCAATACGGCCACCCTGATGGGGAACGTGATCAGCGCCCAGCCGGCAGCGGACGGCGCGGTGCCCCTGGCGGCGCTCGAGGCTGAAATCCGGGTCGTTTCAACCGCCGGGGAACGCTGGGTTCCCATGGATGAGGCTTACCTCGACGTCGGGAGGAGCGCGATCGATGCCTCCCGTGAGGTTGCGACGGAGATCAGGTTCAGGAAGCCGGCGGACGGCGAAAAGACGAGGTTCTTCCGCCTGTCGAAACGAAAAGCCCTTTCCCTCCCGGTATTGAACGGGGCGGTTTCCATCCTGCCGGACCCATCCGCGCAGCGGATCCGGCGGGCGCGAATCGCCCTGGGGCCGGTGGCGGCAAGACCCTTTCGGGCCAGACGTGCTGAGGCCTGCCTTGAAACCGCTGCGATTTCACCGGAGCTGATCGATGAGGCCGCCCGGATCGCTGCGGAGGAGGCCAACCCGAGGACGAGCCTGTTGAGGGGAGGCGCGCCTTACCGGAAGGCGATGGTTGAGCTTTTCCTAACTCGGACGATCCGGGCGATGCTGGCGATGGAGCGAGGATGACCGGATGGCGGGGGAAGTGAAAATAAAACTCCGGTTCAACGGCGTCTGGCGCGAGGTCGAGACGCGGCCCGACCGCATCCTGCTGGACCTGCTCCGCGAGGAGTTGGGTCTGACGGGAACGAAAAAGGGATGCGAAGCGGGGGAGTGCGGCGCCTGTACCGTGCTTATGAACGGCCGGGCGATTCTGTCCTGCCTGACCCCGGCGCTAAAGGCCGACGGCGCCGAGATCCTGACGATCGAGGGGCTGGCCGAGGAGGGAAATCTCCATCCGCTGCAACAGGCCTTTCTCGAGAAGGGTGCGGTTCAGTGCGGCTACTGTACGCCGGGGATGGTTCTTGCGGCCAAGGCCCTGCTCGATGCGAATCCGACGCCGTCGGTCGAAGAGGTGAAACGGGCGATTTCCGGCAACCTCTGCCGCTGCACCGGGTATACGAAGATCATACAGGCCGTCCGGCTGGCCGCGGAGGCCCTGCGGGGGGACCAACGTAGGAAAGACGAACCGGCTGAAGCGGTGAAGCAAGCGAAGACGGCGGTTTATCCATGAACACTGTGTCCAGCGAGGTGGTCGGACGGTCCGTTTTGCGGGTCGACGGTTTTGAAAAATTGACCGGGAGGGCCTGCTACGCCGGCGATATCGCCTTTCCCGGAATGCTGCACCTCAAACTCCAGCGGAGCGACAGGCCCCACGCGAAGATCCTCGGGATTCGTACCGCGGAGGCACAGGCGTATCCCGGGGTGGTTGCCGTCTTCACCTGCCGGGATATTCCCGGAACCAATCGGATCGGGCGCGAGATACCGGATCAAAACGTACTTTGTATCGATAAGGTTCGTTTTATCGGCGACCCGGTCGCGCTGGTGGCCGCCGAAACCCCCGCAGCGGCGGAAGCGGCGGCGGCCCTGATCCGGGTCGATTACGAGGACCTCCCCGGGATTTTTTCACCGGAGGAGGCGCTTGCGCCCGGCGCGGCCAAGATCCACCCCAACGGCAACCTGTTGATGGAAAGGACCCTCCTGCGGGGGGACCCGGAACGAGCGCTCAAGGAAGCCGATCTGGTCATCGCCAACACCTACCGCACCCAGATGGTCGAACACGCCTACCTCGAACCCGAGGCGGGGGTGGCGACATTCATCGACGGAAAAATGACCGTCTGGATGCCGAGCAAATACTCCCATTTCGACCAGCGCGAACTCGCCGAGGCGATCGGCCTGCCGCCGGCGGCGGTCCGGGTGGTCAACGCCACGGTCGGCGGCTGCTTTGGAGACAAGACCTCGCTGTCGCCGGGATACTATGCCGCTCTGGCCTCCCTGAAGACCGGCAGACCCGCGAAGATGGTCTATTCGCGGGAGGAGTCCTTTATCGCCACCCGCAAGCGCCACCCCTTCATCATCCGGCACACCACCGGCGCCTCCTGGGACGGCCGGATTCTTGCCGCGAAGGTGGAGATCGTTGCCGATACCGGCGCCTACTGCGCATCGGGGCCGACGGTCCTGGTGAAGAGTCTGATCCATGCCGCCGGGCCTTACGATATCCCCAATGTCTCGATGAAGGTCACGTTTGCATACACCAACAATCCCGTCGGAGGTTCGATGCGTGGGTTGGGGGTGCCCCAGGTTACCTTTGCCCACGAGTCCCAGATCGATATCCTCGCCCGGGAGTTGGGGATGGATCCCTTTGCTATCCGCGAGAAAAACGGATTCCGTCCCGGTTCGGTCACCGCCACCGGTCAACGTTTAGGCGATTCGGTCAGCCTTGTGGAAACATTGGCCACGGTTCGTGCCGAGGTCGCAAGGATTGGGACGCCTCCCTCCACCGGCTCGAAGAAGTACGCCTGGGGGGTAGCCGCCATGTTCTACGGGATCGGCGCCGGGGGGCGCTCCAACCCCGGGGTCGCGAGGCTGGAGGTCGATACGGCGGGGGCGTTTACCCTGTTCGTGGGGATCGGGGATGTGGGGCAGGGGTCATCGACGGCGCTGGTCCAGATTGCCGCCGAGACGCTGCGGTGCAGTATGGGGGAGATCCGGGTGGTTGCGGGAGATACCGACCTCTGTCCGGATTCCGGGGTTACCGCGGCGAGCAGGGTCACGTACATCGTGGGCCGATCCGTGCAAATTGCCGCCGAAAGGATGCGCGAGCGGTTGCAGGAGGCCGCAGCCCTGCTCATCGGGGCCGCCCCGGAAAGCCTGCGGGTCGAGAACGGGTTTTTCCTGTCTCAAGATGCCCCCCTCCGACAGGTGTCGATTGCTCAGGCGGCCGCCAAAGCGAAGGAGCGAGGGATCCCCCTTGTCGCGGAGGGGGTGTTCGATCCGGACTTCGTCGCCCTGGATCCCAAAACGGGGCAGGGGGAGCCGATGGCGACCTATGCCTTTGCGACCCAGGCCGCCCTGGTGGCGGTGGACACCGGATCGGGGGAGGTGGATGTTCTTACCATCGTCGCCTCCCACGATGTGGGAAAGGCGGTCAACCCGGACAGCGTGACCGGCCAGATCGAGGGAGGGATTTCGATGGGGGTGGGCTTCAGCCTCACCGAGGAGATCCTGCTGGAGGGGGGCCGGATCCGGAATCCGGGGTTCAACGGGTATTTCCTGCCCACATCGCTCGATATGCCGGACACGGTTTCGCTGATTGCGGAAGTGCCCGAGGCCACGGGGCCTTATGGGGCAAAAGGGGTTGGGGAGCCGGCGCTGCTTCCCACGACGCCCGCCATTATCAATGCCATCCATGCCGCTACGGGGATAAGGGTGAAGGAACTTCCCGCTACGCCGGAGCGGTTGTGGCGGATGCTGCGGGATAGGCATCAAACGTCGTCCTGTTCCACGCCGGGCGAACAGTGAACGGCACCCCGTAATCGTCGCAGGAAAGGGAGGCGAAACGATGGAAAATGTCAGGCTCATCGAGGTGAAGGAAGATATCCTCTCGGATAATATCAAACTGGCCGGGGAACTTCGTGAGCGACTCCGGGGAGAGGGGACGATGCTCTTGAATCTCATGTCATCCCCGGGTTCGGGAAAGACCAGCCTCATTCTCCGGACGATCGAAGGCCTGAAGGGTTCGCTGCGGATCGGGGTGATCGAGGCGGATATCGACTCCACCGTCGATGCCGAGAAGGTCGCCGCACGGGGCATCCCGGCCGTTCAGCTCCGAACGGGCGGATTCTGCCACCTCGACGCGGCCATGGTTGCCAAGGGCGTAGATGCCCTGGAGGCAGGCGGCCTCGATCTTGTCATCATCGAGAACGTGGGGAATCTCGTCTGTCCGGCCGAATTCGATACGGG
>Ga0233425_10009799_pt1 | contig 11964 bp, 9 predicted proteins | sample Watercolumn_Towu_2_FD_181712 | JGI IMG/M metagenome (GOLD analysis project Ga0233425, IMG submission 181712) | Freshwater microbial communities from Lake Towuti, South Sulawesi, Indonesia - Watercolumn_Towuti2014_140_MG | ecosystem: Environmental > Aquatic > Freshwater > Lake | place: Indonesia...
CGGCTTCCCGGGTAACGGCAGCTCAGGCCGGAAATTGGACGGCCACGGCGGCTCCGCCGAGGACGCTGGTGGCGATGCTGATCTGGCCCTGGTAGGCAGCGGCCACTTCAGCCACCACCGCCAACCCGATGCCGTGGCCGGGTGCAGATTCGTCCGCGCGGGTACCGCGCTGCAGGATGGCAGCGAAGTTGGCGGGGTCGATGCCGGGGCCGTCGTCGTGCACCACCAGGGTCAGGCCGTGATGGTCGCGCCAGGCCTGGACTTGGACCCGGCCGCGGCACCACTTGCAGGCATTGTCGACGAGGTTCCCCAAGATCTCCAGGATGTCGGCCTCATCGCCGCGGAACAGCACCGCCGGGTCGATTTCGCCGGCCATGGCGATTGCCTTGTCGCGGTGGACCTTTTGCAGCGACGCCAGCAGCCGTTCCACCAGCGGCCGCAGCGGAATGGCGCCGGCGCTCGCGGTGGTTCCGCTGGTGGTGGCGCGCTGCAGCTGACGGTCGACGATGGCGGCCATGCGCCCGGTCTGTTCGGTGACGGTGGCGGCCAGAGTTTCCGGGGTTGCGAGCGCGCCCTGCAGTACCGCCAACGGTGTCTTCAGGCTGTGGGCCAGGTCCGCCATGGCATTGCGGTAGCGCTCGCGGTGTGCGCGCTCGCTGTTCAGCAACAGATTGATGTTGTGGGTGAGGGGGTGGATCTCCGCTGGGTAGCTGCCTTCGATGCGACTGCGGCGACCGCTTTCGATGGCAGCCAATTCCTCGGCGATGCGGCGCAGGGGATGCAGGCTCCAGCGCAGGGTGGCGGCTTGGGTGCCGATCAGCAGTACGGCGACACAGGCCAGGCCGAGCCACAGCCTTCGGCGGTAGCTGGAAACTTCTTCCTGCAGCGGCGCCAGCTCCGACACCAGGAAAAAGGTGAGGGGGCCGTTGCCCGTGGCCGTGGTTTTCGTCAGGGAGTAGCCTAGCACGGCGTAGTCGCGGCCGTCCGCCAGGGTCGGCTCGCGCCATTCCCAGGCGCCGGGCGCCACCGGAAACGGCGGTGGCAGCGGCTGCCGGAGCGAGGAGGGGGAGCGCCAAAGCACTGCGTTACCGGCCGCAATCAGCGCATAAAGGCCGGAATCGCCGAGGGCGAGCCGCGGTTCCGGCAGGTCGGCGGGGGCCGGCATCGCCAGATGGCCGGAGCGGTCCACCGCTGCCGCCGCCAGGAGCAGGTAGATCTGTCCCTTCATGCGCTCGCGCAGGGCCATCCGGCTGCTGCTGCGGAAGGCGTCGTCCAGCACCGCCGCCGAACTGACGACGAATAGCAGCACCACCGCAAGACTGGCCAGCCCCAGCCGGAACTGCAGGGACCGGCTCACGTCGCCAGGCGGTAACCGCGGCCGCGCAGGGTTTCGATGGGCTGCAGCGCGCCGCCCGGGTCGAGCTTCCGGCGCAGGCGGCCGACCACCACTTCGATGACGTTGCTGTCGGGATCGCTGTCGTGGGGATAGAGGTAGTCGCGAAGTTCTGCCTTGGAAACCACATTGCCCGGCCGCCGCGCCAGGTATTCCAGCAGCCGGTATTCGAAGCCGGTGAGTTCCACTTCGGTTTCCTTGACGGTCACCCGCTGGCCGTCCAGGTCGATGGCGACGGCGCCGCAGCGTGTCACCGAACCGGTTCCGCCGCGGGCGCGCCGGACCAGGGCACGCACCCGCGCCGTCAGCTCCTCGACCTGAAACGGTTTGACCAGGTAATCGTCGGCGCCGGTTTCCAGGCCCAGGACGCGGTCCTGCCAGCGCCCGCGGGCGGTGAGGGCGAGGATCGGCAAGGCACTCCCGCGGTCGCGCAGCCGGCGGATGATCTCCAGGCCGTTCAGTTGCGGCAGGCCAAGGTCCAGCACGAAAGCGTCGAAGGGAAATTCGCTGGCCAGATAGAGGGCCACGGCGCCGGTTTCGGCGACCTCGACGCCGTAACCTTCCTGTTCGAAGTGGCGGCGGAGCTGGTGCTGGAGGTCCCCGTCATCCTCCGCGATCAGCAAGCGCATGGCGATCTCAAAAAAAAGACCGGCGGCGCCGTCGGCGATCGGCAGCTCGGGACTGGGCTAGCGGGAATTGGCAGGATCGGGACATGGGGCGAATTCGCAGCGGGGAGCGACCCGGCCCACCCAGGTGGTGCCGTCCGGGCACAGTTGGGCATCCTGGGTGCAGGCCACGCCGTCGCCGGGATTGGAGGGGGGCAGCGGGTCGCCGCCGGGGTCGACCGGGACCGGGTCGGTACTCGGCACGTCCGGCAGGTCGAGCGCCCCGGTCATGGTGTGGCGGTCGATGTCGTCCGCCTGGATGCGTGCTTCGGACAGGGTATAGAACTGGTCTTCGATGGTCAGCAGCCGCCGTACCGACCGGTACCAGTCGTAGGGGTTGTCGTCCCGGGCGTGGCTGATGACGGCGAGCTTGCGGAAACCCTCCGCGGCGCTGATCCGATAGATCTGGGCCCCCTGGAACACCGCCATCGGCCAGTCTCCGCCGGCAACGGGGGCGGTTTCCAGAATTGGGAACCCCAACAGGTCGCGCGTCTTGTCGAACAGCAGCGCCCTGTGGTCGTAAAAAACGTCGGAATAGCTGCCCTGGGAGCCGATGACCAGGCTATGGCGCAACTTTGGCTGGGTCACGTCGGCAACGTCGAACAGCGCCAGCCTGACGCCGCCCTGGAGCTGGCCGCTGTCGTCGGTGTCCTGGCCGATGCCGAGGATGTTCTGATCGTCATAGGGGTGGAGATAGTGGCTGAATCCGGGGATCTTCAGCTCGCCGAGCACCTTGGGTGCGGCCGGGTCAGCCAGGTCCAGGACGAACAGCGGGTCGATCTGGCGGAAGGTGACTAGATAGCAGCGGTCGCCCAGGAAGCGCGCCGCAAAAATTCGCTCGCCCTCGGCCAGGTGCTCCAGGCGACCGCTGATGTGCAGGTCGGAGTCCAGGATGTAGAGGTTGTTCCAGTTCTGCAGCTCGCCCGTGTCCCCCTTCTGTATCCAGCGGCTGACGGTGGTGGCGATGCGGAAGTGGTTGCCGGACTGGTCCATGGAGAACTGGTTGAGGGGGCCTCCGGGCACCTTGCCGGCGGCTTGGAATTTGCTGATCCCGTCCTGGATGGAGAGGCGGTACAGGTTGCTCGCCGGAACCGGATCGCCACCGTCGGTGATCGGGGCGGCGGAGTCCGCCGCCGACAGGAGAATGTTGTCGGTGGACGCATAGGCCAGGCTGCCGGCTCCCAGAAAGGACTTGATGTCCGCCGGCAGCTTGGGCCGGCTCGGTCGGAACCCCGCCACGGTCACGTAGTCCGCTTCCAGGAAGCCAGGAAAATAGTAGACGTCGGCCAGGGGCAGCGGACGACTCTTGCCACCGCCGACGGCGCTGTCGGCGACCGCCGGCAGGGCGGTCGAGCGGGTCGCTCGGGCCGGTTTGGCAGTGGCGTTGGCACGGGCGGCTTCCAGATAGAAAGAGGGGTAGGTCCGCGCCAGCAGGTAAAGGCTGTCGCCCACCTTGCGGGAGGCCAGCAGGCTGCCGCCGATGCTGACCTCGCGCTCCAGCACCGGCTGCCTGCGGTTGCTGACGTCGTAGACACGCGCCACGGTCTTGGGGTTGCCCATCGGCCAAGGAAACGCCACGTCCGCCAGTGGCCCCGGCAGTTGCGCCCCATCCCAGCCTCCTCCCACCACCACCAGGCGGTCGTCCTCGATGTACAACTCGTTGGCGTAGAGGCCGTCATCCAGCTTCACCGAAGCCAGCAGTTCCAGCTCCTTCGGTGGATAGGCCCGCACGATGCGGATCTGCCCCCCTTGGATGCTGTAGAGAAAGCGGCCGTCGGTCTTCACCAGGTCGCCTTCGTCGACGCCCTGCACCTGGACGTTGGTGTTGGAATGGGAATAGCTGGGCTGGTCGCCCTCGGCCGGCAGCGCCGGACCCTGCTGGTCGGTGGCGGCGCCGCGCATCATCATCCCGATGCCCGCCGCCGATGCCTGGACCCGCTTGGCGGACAGCAGGCGGCGCAGATGGCGCAGGGACAGTACCCGCTGGGGACGATTCGAATGCGCCGCGGTCTTCGGCTGGTCCCCCTTGCGGGCCGTACCTTGGCTCTCGCCGCACCAGAACCCCGCCACCAGAAACGCTGCTGCCAACCCGAAGGCGCGAATTCGTAACGGTCGTGCCGAATCGTTCATGTCGCTCCACTCCTTAACAACGATGCTGAATGCAGACCATGAAACCCAGGCGAAGTATGCCCTCGGTGGCCTGCCCGGGAGACCGCCGCCGGCGTCCGTCAGTAGCCGCATAGCCCATTCCACCGGCAGGGTTTCAGCCAGAATAACCGAGCCAAGCTGAACGCTAGGTGAACTCGACGCGCCGCTTCTTGCGACGGAAATGTTCGCTATCATGGGGTCTCCAAGGATCGACCCAGGAGCCATCCATGCCCAACTTTACAACTACCGGAACTCCATCACCAGCGCTTGGTAACGGGTGCCGGGTGATGAATCGTCCTGATTGGCGGCTGCTCGCAGCCTGGCTGGCGTTGGCTGGCGCCGGGTTAGGGCCGGACCCTGCGCTGGCGTCCGGCGGCAGCGTCGTCCGCCTGCCGGAGCGGTCTGCGATTACCGCCTTTCTGGCCCAACCGGCGCCGGGTTTCCGTTTCGCCAGCTGGGACGGCGGTTGCTCGACGACCATCGGTCCCCTGTGCACGGTGGCGGCGCCCGCCGGACAGGATGTCGCCGCCCGTTTCGAACCGGCGCCGGTCGGCCTCGAGCCGTCCGCGGCAATATTGCTTCTTCACGGCGCCGGCCAGGACCGCAGGATTTGGGACAGCACCGTCAACCGCGAGTTCGCCGGTGAGTGTCCGGCCATTTACGGCGGCGTCGTTCTCGGGAGGGAGGCGGTACAGCGGCAGACCGCGCTGCGCTGCTACCGCATCGAGTTCGGCTATTACGAGGCCTTTTCCGGAGGCAGGAAGGAGTTTGGTGACCGCTCCAGCGCCGGCCAGCTCAACGCCGAGGTGCGCGCCGCCGTGGTCGGGATCCGCCAGGAGCATCCCGGACTCCGACTGGTCCTGGCCGGATGCGGTCGCGGCTACGAGGTGGCGCGCCGGTTTCTGCTCCACGGCGGCCCACAGCGCCAGGCGGTGGCCGGCACCCTGGAAATGGGAATGGAACCGGCCCGGCCATGCCGCTCCGAGGAGATCGTGCAAAGGGCCAAGGAATTGCTGTGAAGTCGACCCTGCGCTTGCCGCTCGCCGCCATGTCCGCGCTGCTGGGTTTGGCGGCGGCTGGGTTCGGGATCGGGTGGCCGGGATGTCCCATCGTGGCCACGGTTCCGCTGCCGAACTTGGCGGTGGTGTCGGATCGGGCCGCTGCGCCGCAGCCGCCGGTCGTGGCTGTGTGGGCGATCCGGCCGGCGGCGCGACGTGCCCTGGCCGCCGCCAGGCCGGTCGCGCCGCCGCCGGTGCCGCGGGCAGACCCGTCGGTCCAGGCCGAGGCCCGGCCCGCCGAGCTCTGGCAGCAATGGCAGCGGCTGTTGAGCGGGAATGCGCTCCAGCAACTGCCGATTCTCAACGCACTGCTGGCGGAAAGCCTGCGCAGCCACGCCGACGCGGTGGTGTATGGGGAGATCTCCTCGCTGCTTGGTGCCCCGGACCTGTCGCTGCAGGCCAAGTCGCTGCTCATCGACCTGCTGGGCGAGGCGGCTACCCCGGAGGCATTGCAACTGCTGCTGGAGGCAGCGTCGGAGGGGAGCCGGTCGCCGCTCTATGGACCTTCCCTCAACACCATCAGCCATATCGGCGACAACCATTGGGGCGGGCGCTTCCACGAGGAGCTTTCGGCCGTGCTCGAACAGGCCTGGTCCGGCGACATCGGCGAAGCCGCGCTGGTGCGGGCGATCACTCGCGCCATTGTTGCGGTGGGGTCTCCGAGCGGAATCCAGATGCTGCTGGATACACTAGCCGGCAGGGGTTCCGTCGACGACAGTATGGAAGTCTTGCGCAGCAAGCAGATCGCCGTTTTCAAGGAGCTGCCCAAAGTATCCAATCCCGCGGCCATGTCCACGCTGGTGGCGAACCTCCGGGGCGGTTCCCGGCCGCTGCCGGCGGGGTCGAACGCCGCCAGGAATCCCGCCGACACCGCGGAAGAAGGGGAGGAAGACGATTCCACCGGGCCAACGACCGTGGAATCAGTAGTCGACAAGGGCCTCGCCAATATCGAACAAAGCGGCGCTAGACCCCCGGAGCAGGCTGGATCTGCCGGAGCACTGAGCTTTCCGGCAGACCTCCGGGCGCCCGCCACCGTCCCAGCTGGCACCGATTGAGCGGGCCGCCCGCGACACCTGCGGAACTCCGCCGGCGCCTGCGCCGCAACCCAAGTACCCGGAAGAATCGTCACGCGTTTCATTTCCGCGGAAATGCTAGAATGCGGCAACTCGATTGCTATGGAAGACTGCGATGAATACTCTGAGACGACCGGCTTATTGCACGACGCGTGAGGCGGCCAAGATCCTTGGGGTTTCACTTCGGACCGCCCAGGTTTGGAGCGAGAGCGGCATTCTGGAAGCGTGGAAGACGGAGGGGGGGCACCGCCGCATCACCCGCGAATCGATCGACCGGCTGCTGAAGGATGGCCGCCACCAGCCGGTCCGCAGCGACGGCGGCGGGCGGCGGCTGCAAAGCCGCGGCGCCACCCAGGGGACCGGGGCGGTGTCGGCGGGGGCGGAACGGCTCCGCCTCCTGGTGGTGGAAGACGACAACGTGCTGCTGAAGCTGTACCGGCTGCGGGTGGCCCAGTGGGGCTTGCCCATCGACCTGTATACCGCCAGCAACGGCTATGAGGGCCTGATCCTGGTGGGACGGGAGCTGCCCGACCTGATGGTGATCGACCTGATGATTCCGGGGATCGACGGCTTCGACCTGGTTCGGGTCGTCAGCAACTCGGCGTTTCGCGAGGGCATGGAAATCGTCGTGGTGACCGGGCTCGACGGCGACGAGATCGCGCAGCGCGGCGGCTTGCCCGCCGGTGTCCACGTCCATTCGAAACCGGTGCCATTCGAGGCCTTGAAGGAAACGGCCCTGTCCCTGCTGGTCCGGCGCACCGCCCTGTGAGGCAGGTGGCGCCTGCAACGTTCGAAGTCTTTCCCACATCCCCGTACCGCTGCCTATGTTAATCGGCCATGGCACTCGTGGCGGGACCGCTGTCTCACATCGCCCAGCCCCCTCTCAGGGGGAGACCAGAAAGTTCGCTGCGCGCCTTTCTCGATAACCGTGGAAAGCCCACTCGGTGAACGCTGCCGCGGCCGTCGGGCCGTTTCCTCCACCCCATCGGTGGACAGGCGGGACGCGCACCGGCCCGGATTTCTTGACCTGTCTTAACGGATCCACGAAATCCTCTCGAACGGCTTGCGCATGTCGATTATCATCGAAAGGCCAGTCGCAGGGCCTTTCTTGGCCGCCGCAAGTCTGGTTCGGCCCTGTGGTCGGACCGGTGCGGCAGGAGTGACGGCGCTGGAGGGCAGGGCGGAGATTCTCCGAAGATCCAAGGAAATCGGCCGGGTGCAGCGATCCTGGTGCCGTGGTGGCGGCGTGGTTCCGCGCCCGTGGCTCCGGGACGGAGGCCCTGTGATAAGATTCACTTTTGATTGCTGCGGCGGCGTCCGTCGCGGTCGAAGGTGCGTAGGTAGATCCAGGAGGCAGCGATAACCATCCCGGCACGGCTGATCGTGCTTGCCCAACAGGAAAATCTTGAGTGATCGACTATCAGCGCGAATTCATCGAATTCTCCCTAGCCTGCGAGGTGCTGCGCTTCGGCAGGTTCACCCTCAAATCCGGCCGGGAAAGCCCTTATTTCTTCAACGCCGGATTGTTCAACACTGGCGCCCATCTCAGTCGGCTCGGCCAGTTTTACGCGAGCACACTGATGGAGGTCGGGATTCAGGCCGACATCCTCTACGGACCGGCCTACAAAGGCATTCCTCTGGCCTGCGCGGCCGCCATCGCGATGGCGGGACGGACCGGCGCGGCGACGCCCTTCGCCTTCAACCGCAAGGAGGCCAAGATCCACGGTGAGACCGGAACTGTGGTAGGAAGCCCGCTGGCGGGCCAGGTACTGATCGTCGACGATGTCATCACCGCCGGAACCTCGGTGCGGGAATCGGTGGAAATCATTCGAGCGGCCGGCGCCGTACCCTGCGGGGTGCTGATCCTGCTTGACCGTCGCGAGCGCGGCAGCGGGCCACGCTCGGCGCTGCAGGAAGTGGTGGAAGAGTTCCGGATGCCGGTCTATTCGGTGGTGTCGCTGGACCACGTCGTGGAGTACCTGGAACAGGCGGGAGCCGCCGCCGAAGTGGCCGCGATTCGCGAGTACCAGAGCCGATACGGGGCCGATTGAATGGCGTTCATCGCTTCGACTGGCAAGGTTCGCAGTGCCGGAGCGGTCCGGTTGTGGCGCCGGCCTGTGCCGGTCGCCAGGCGCGGAGCCACGCTGTTGACCCTGCTGTGGCTGGCCGCTGCGAGCGCCTCGGCGCCGGCAGACATCTATCAGTGGAAGGACGAGGAAGGGCGGGTCCATTACTCGGACAAGGTCACGGCGGAAGAGGCCCAGCACGACCGCACCAAGCTGGACGCCAAGGGCATGCAGAAGGGCTTCGAAGAAGGCGCCAAGACCGCGGAACAGATTGCCCGCGAGACTCGGCTCAAGGAACTGCGGAGGGAGCAGATCCGGCTGCTGGTAGAGGAACGGGACCATGACGAGGCCTTGCGGCGTACCTACCGCAGCGAGAACGACATGGTCGACGCGATGCGCGCCAAGCTGTCGACCCTGGATGGTTTCGCCAAGGTGACGCAGACCAATCAGCAACGCCAGGAGAACCTGCTGGACAACCAGCACAAGCAGGCGGCGGACCTGGAACGGCGCGGACAGCCGGTGCCCAAGGGGTTGCGCGACAATATCGATGCCACCAACCGCCAAATCGCCGCCTACAAGGAAAAGCTCCGCAACATCGAATTGGACAAGTTCAACATCCGGGAAACATACAAGCGCGACATCGAGCGCTTCAAGCAGTTGACGGCCCCCCAGGAAGAACCGACACCGTTTCAGTATGATTGGACTCAGGCGGCGCGGCCGGCGCGGGAGCCGGCGGTGGTAAGCGCGGTCAACTGCCAGACCGCCGAAGTTTGCGATCGGATCTGGAGTATTGCCCGCACCTACGTGCTGCAGAATGCGAACAAGCCGATCTATACCGATGCGGCTCGCCTGATCCGGAGCGGCGGGCCGGTGGCGGACAATGACATCGGACTGGTGGTGGTCCGCATCCTGGGCAAGACCTCCGACACCATCTTCCTCGATACCCGTTGCCGCAACTCCAGTTACGGTGACGAACTCTGCGTCAGCGACCGCGTCACGGCCATCCGTTCCGGTTTCGAGCCCTTCATCCGCAAGGGCATGGGCCTAGCGCCGGAGTAGCAGCGTACCGATGCCGCGGTCGGTGAAGAGCTCCAGCAGGACGGCGTGTTCCACCCGGCCGTCGATGATGTGGCAGCTGGTGACTCCGGCGTTGAGGGCATCCGTGGCGCAGCGCGTCTTCGGGATCATGCCGCCGCTGATGGTGCCGTCGTCGATCAGCGCATCCACCTCCGCCAGCGACAGACCCGTCAGCAAGCCTCCCGTCCGGTCCAGGATGCCCTGGGTGTTGGTGAGCAGGATCAGCTTTTCCGCTTTGAGCACTTCGGCCATTCTGCCGGCCACCAGATCGGCGTTGATGTTGTAGGAGTGGCCGTCGTCGCCGACGCCGATGGGCGCGATCACCGGAATGAAATCCCCCTGGACCAGGACATCGACGACGGAGGTGTCGATACTTTCCACCTCGCCGACATGCCCGAGATCGATAATCTCCGGCTGCTCGGTTTCCGGCGAGTGCTGGGTCACTACGATCTTGCGCGCCCGCACCAGCTCTCCGTCCTTGCCGCTGAGGCCCACGGCGCAGCCGCCATGGCGGTTGATGAGGTTGACGATCTCCTTGTTGACGAGTCCGCCCAGCACCATTTCCACCACGTCCATGGTTTCCGCGTCGGTCACCCGCATGCCCTGGACGAACTCGCTGGTCTTGCCCAGCCGTTGCAGCAGCCGGCCGATCTGGGGGCCGCCGCCGTGGACCACCACCGGGTTGATCCCCACCAGCTTGAGCAGCACGATGTCGCGGGCGAAGCTGTTCTTGAGCCGCTCGTCGATCATGGCATTGCCGCCGTACTTGACGACGATGGTCTTGCCCTTGAAGCGCCGGATGTAGGGGAGGGCTTCGGTGAGGACGTGGGCGATCTGGTTGGCGGAGGCGAATTCCAGGGATTCCTGCAGTTTCATGAACCGGGTCCGGGCGGTGCGGGGCAAGACCACGCGCGGGTGATGGCGTGGAAGGTTGAACGTAGGCGGTACTTCAGAACGGCAGCTTCAGACGGGGCTCGGCTTGCTGCAAGAGCTTGCGGAACTCGTCCTGGATGCGGGCGAGCGCCAGTTCGTGGTCGGCTTCGAAGCGGAACACCAGGGACGGCGTGGTATTGGATGACCGTACCAGGCCCCAGCCATCGACGAAGTCGACCCGCAGCCCGTCGACATCGATGACCCGTGCCTCGGGGAACTTGGCGGCGGTCTTGATCTTTTCCAGCAGGAACGGTCCTTTGCCTTCGGTCACGGCGACGCTGAGTTCCGGGGTACAGAGGCTATCGGGAAAGTCGGCGAATACCTCGTCGGTGGAACGGGGATCGCCGGAAAGGATTTCGACGATGCGGGCGCAGGCGTAGAGGCCGTCGTCGAAGCCGAACCAGCGCTCCTTGAAAAAAATGTGGCCGCTCATCTCCCCCCCCAGCATGGCTCCGATCTGCTTCATCTTGGCCTTGATCGGCGAGTGCCCGGTCTTCCACATGAGCGGGCGGCCGCCGTTCTTGACGATCTGGCTGGCCAGGTGGCGTGTGCATTTCACGTCGTAAACGATGTCGGCACCGGGCTGGCGCGACAACACGTCGGTGGCGAACACCATCATTAGGCGGTCGGGCCAGATGATTTTGCCCTTGGCATCGATCAGGACCAAGCGGTCGCCGTCGCCGTCGAAGGCGACCCCCAGGTCGGCCTCTTCGTCGATCACGGTCTTGATCAGCATCGCCAAGTTTTCCGGCTTGCTGGGGTCGGGATGATGGTTGGGGAAGGAACCGTCGACGTCGCAGTACAGCTCGACCACTTCGCAGCCGAGGGAGCGCATGAGTCCCGGCGCCACTTTGCCGGCGATGCCGTTGCCGGCGTCGAGTACCAGTTTCAGCGTGCGGCCCAGTTGCATGTCGTCCTGGATGCGATCGATGTAGTCCGGCACGACATCCCGATTTTCCACGCGGCCGACGCCGGCCACGTAATCCTGCAGCTCGATGCGGCGGCGCAGTTTTTGGATGTCGTCTCCGCTCAGCGCGTCGCCGCCGAGGACGACCTTGAAGCCGTTGTAGCTGGCGGGGTTGTGGCTGCCGGTGACCATCACCCCGGATTTGCTGTTGAGGGTGTTGGTGGCGAAATACAGCAGAGGCGTCGGAATCGGGCCGAGATCGATGATGGTGCGGCCGCTGGCCTGAAGGCCACGGATGAGGGCGCTGCACAACTCCGGACTGGAGGTTCGGCCGTCGCGGGCGACGATGACACGCTGTTCACCGCGGGCATGCGCCTCGCTGCCGATGGCGCGGCCGAGGTCCTGAGCCAATTCCGGGGTCAGCGACTGACCGACGATGCCGCGGATGTCGTAGGCGCGGAAGATTTCTCCGGGAACCTGCTTGAGGATGACCGGCTCGTCGCTCACCAGGTAGTCCTCGCTCGCCTTCGGCAGCACGCCGGAAAACGGCGACTCGATCTCCGCCTTGGGCGTTTCTGCCGGCACGGCGGCGCCCAACTTGAAGGCGCTGCGCAGTTGCAGCAGGCTCTGGGCCAATTGCTCGG
>Ga0233425_10009800_pt1 | contig 11963 bp, 11 predicted proteins | sample Watercolumn_Towu_2_FD_181712 | JGI IMG/M metagenome (GOLD analysis project Ga0233425, IMG submission 181712) | Freshwater microbial communities from Lake Towuti, South Sulawesi, Indonesia - Watercolumn_Towuti2014_140_MG | ecosystem: Environmental > Aquatic > Freshwater > Lake | place...
TATTCCCTTTACGAGAACATTTCCAGCGCCTATCAGTTTCTGAATCTGCGATCGCGTAATGCCTGTCTTTGCAGCAAGAAAGATATCTATTCTTTCTCCTGCTTCTCCCTGTTCGACGGTAAAAGTCCGTACGTTCATTCCACAGCTACTGCAACATCCTGATTAAGCATTTTTCTGAAAGTAACAGCATTCCTCAGGGCAAAACCCATATGACAATTATTAAAAAAAGCATACATCCTGTGTGATTCTGTTTCCATCTTCCTGACCTTTGGAATAAACTCCCGCAATTCATCCTCTGAATAGAAGTAATTGTATCTCTCCGACAGGGACGAATTGAACCAGTTTTTGTTTCTCCCATGGAATCTGACATATCCCAGGGAAGAAGTAACTTCGTTATGGAACGGCATCAGCCTTGGAAGCTCCGGCTCATCAACCGTGCAATAGCCAATTGAATTTCTTCTTAGAAGGGCAAGAGTATCTTCTCCCGCCCATTCGCAGTTCCTGAATTCAACAACAAGAGGGATATCCTTCAGGTATTCCCTGCACCTGAGAATATAGTCGCTGCTCTTCCGGTTATTATGGAAAAAGACAGGAAACTGGAGGAGTACGGCACCCAGTTTGCCAGAATCCCTTAAAGGCGCGACCCCTTCATTGAATGCCTGAAAGCTGTTCCGGATATCATCTTCAGAAGGACGTTTTTCAAGCCTTCCGTCAAAAGGGTCATGCGTCATTCCTTTGTATCCTTTGACCACAAATTCAAATCCATCGGGTGTCTTTACTGACATTGCATCCATGTTCCTCGCAGCAGGTATTGCGTAATATGTCGAATTGATTTCAACAGCTTCGAATTTGAAGTTATAGGCATAGTAAGACAGCATATCCTTACTGGATATTTTTTCCGGATACACGTTACCCTTCCAGTCCGGGAATGAAAATCCTGATGTGCCTATCCTGATCATGTTGTCTGACTTATTAACTATAAAGGGTTATCGCTTATTGGTCAATGCTGATTATGATATACTGATAACCTGCACCGTTTAACGGTCTGAGCGTTTTATAATTCCTGAAGGAAAGGATTTGAAATACTATGGGCAATGAGCCAAACAAAGTTATTTACTCAATGATAGGCGTCAGTAAATATTATGACAAAAAACCTGTTTTAAAAAACATTTATCTCTCTTATTTCTATGGAGCGAAAATAGGGGTTCTCGGTCTGAACGGTTCAGGAAAAAGTTCTCTCCTCCGTATACTGGCCGGAGCGGACAGGGAATTCAACGGCGAGACGGTCCTTGCCCCAGGTCACACGGTTGGATTGCTTGAACAGGAACCCCTGCTCGATGACAGCAAGACCGTGCGTGGGATTGTTGAAGAAGGAGTTCAGGAGATTGTTCAGACACTGAATGAATATAACGCTATCAATGAAAGCTTCAGCCAGCCAATGTCTGACGATGAGATGAACAGGCTTATCGAGCGGCAGGGGAAAGTCCAGGAAAAGCTGGATGCCCTGGACGCATGGGATCTGGATTCACGTCTGGACATGGCAATGGACGCTCTGCGCTGCCCGCCCGGCGATACCCCTGTCTCTGTCCTTTCAGGTGGAGAACGCCGCCGAGTAGCCCTTTGCAGGCTTCTTCTGCAGAAACCAGACATCCTGCTTCTTGACGAACCAACAAATCATCTCGACGCAGAAACTGTAGCATGGCTTGAGCACCATCTGCAGCAGTATCCCGGGACTGTAATAGCCGTCACCCACGACCGTTATTTCCTCGACAATGTTGCCGGATGGATACTGGAACTCGACCGAGGTGAGGGAATACCATGGAAAGGCAACTATTCTTCGTGGCTTGAACAGAAAAGAAACCGCCTTCAACAGGAGGAAAAATCAGAGAGTGAACGTCAGAGGACCCTTCAGCGTGAACTGGAATGGATAAGTATGTCACCCAAGGGACGTCATGCCAAATCAAAAGCACGCATCAATTCATATGAGTCTCTTCTTAGCCAGGATATTGAAAAACGCTCGAAAGAGCTCGAAATTTATATTCCGCCGGGACCTCGTCTGGGAGATCTTGTCATCGAAGCTGAAGCAGTAACCAAGGCCTATGGAGATACGATCCTTATGGAAAACATGTCATTTAAACTCCCTCCAGGCGGAATTATTGGGGTTATCGGGCCAAACGGAGCAGGGAAAACTACTCTTTTCAGGATGATAACCGGGCTGGAGAAACCCGACTCCGGCAGCTTCAGAATAGGGGAAACCGTAACCCTGTCATACGTAGACCAGGCACGGAGTGTTCTTGACCCGGATAAGACAATATGGGAAGTCATCTCCGGTGGCAATGATATAATTCAGTTAGGCAGACGTGAAATAAATTCACGTGCTTATGTTGCACATTTCAATTTCTCCGGGAGTGATCAGCAGAAAAAAGTCGCCATGCTCTCCGGTGGTGAAAGAAACCGCGTCCATCTTGCCCGCATGCTGAAGGAAGGCGGGAATGTCCTGCTGCTTGACGAACCAACCAATGACCTGGACGTAAATACCCTCCGGGCGCTTGAAGAGGCCCTGGAAAATTTCGCCGGATGCGTGGTAGTAATCAGCCATGACCGGTGGTTTCTGGACCGTATAGCCACTCATATCCTTGCTTTTGAAGGAGACAGCAGGATAGTCTGGTTCGACGGTAACTATTCCGAATATGAAGCTGATATGAAGGCACGTCTTGGCACAGACGCGGAACAGCCGCATCGTATCAGGTACAGGCATCTGACAAGAGACTGAGAATGGATGGAAAAAGACGTTCTGAAATACATCCGGGAGCCCGGGTTTCCATCGTCACAAAAAAAGACCAGAAAACAGGGAAACTCACAGCGGGAATTGTCAGGGATATCCTAACGAATTCGGCAACACATCCCCACGGCATTAAAGTGAGGCTTCAAAGCGGTGAAGTTGGCAGGGTCAAGGAGATATCCGGGTAATCTGCCCCAAGTCGTTTGCAGCAGGTAAACAGTTATTGTTCAGGGCTGCTGCTTCGTCTCCCGACTGGTGCAAGATATATTGCAAACTCATCTTCACCATCAACTCCAACCAGTTCATCCATTTCCTGCTGATGATATGCTCCTACCGCACATGTAGAAAGTCCAAGGGCCTCACATGCAAGATAAAGGTTCTGGCAGACATGTCCGGCATCTATGGCAATAACCTTATGTGCAGCAAGTCCATAGCGCCATTCCATACGATAGGGAACTGCTGTCCATATAAAAACCACTGCTGCCTGTCCGCAGAACGTCTGGCCGAAAGTTGCCTGAATGACTTTTTTCGCAAGATTATTATCCTCAGATAGCCTTAGAAGCTTATGTTCAATAGGAAGATAACGAAACAGACCCTGTTCAAGAGATTCTACATTAATAATGCACAAATATGTTTCAAAGGAATGGCGGGCTCCGGCTGAAGGCACATTTCTGAGCGCCACTGCAGGATTCAGGACACGCCGAATACCCTGAGTAGCCCAAAGCAGAAAAGAAATATCTTTTATGCAAAGCGGCTCAGGAGAAAATGCTCTCCGGCTTCTCCTTTGGTCAATAATATCGTACAGGCGCATGTTGCTGATATCCCTCAATGCCTCTGGTTTTGTCAAATTGACAAGGCTGGCATCCTTTGGGTAAGGCTTTTGAATTGCAGGAGGCTCAAGCCCCTTACGCTGATCAGTTTTTCTGAAATCGATCATCATTCTGAAATGATCCTTGAGAAAGAATCTGTTTTTTTTCAGCGACTCATCCATGGATATTCACAACACCTATAACCTTATTGTTTAAGTCAGTAAATAATTATAGCAGTTCCAGCATTTCTGGTCTTCAGTGAAACAGGCTGAAGCAGTTTTTAAGTCAACCCTGACATGTAATACACGATATCCATGTTATGAAATCCATTTATCACCGTTTTGTGTTACAATTGACTCAAAGGTTGAAAATCTTTTAGACTTTATATATGTTTTTTCCTGCGAGGATATTGTCATATCTCCTGAAAAACACTGTAGATGAAAAATACTGAATTAAATAGAGAGGTAAGAAATCATGTCTGATGAAAATATTGTAAATAACTCCACTGTCCCTGATCTGACAGGCGGAGTAGAAGATACAGGAGAAGATTTTGCCGCAATGCTCGACAAAAGCACTATGGGCGGGAGGCTTTATCCAGGTCAAAAAGTCAGGGCAAAGGTTGTGAGTGTATCAAACGACCTGGTTTATATTGATCTCGGAGGAAAAAGCGAAGGGGCAGTTGACCTGTCTGAATTCATTAATGAAGAAGGAACTCTTTGTGTACATGAAGGGGATGAAATAGACGCTTTTTTTGTTAACGCCCAGGACGGTCTGATGAAATTGACAACTTTTACAGGAGGATACTCTGCCATAACCCTTAACGGTATAAGCAGCGCATATGAAGCAGGAATACCGGTAAATGGCGAGGTTAAGAAGGAAACAAAAGGAGGGTATGAGGTTTCAGTGGGCGGTGTAAGATGCTTCTGCCCTTTCTCACATATTGATCTGAAGGGCTCACGAAATGATATACCCTATACAGGGCAAACATTCCCTTTCAAAATTCTGGAATATGCAGAAGGAGGCAAAAAAATAGTCCTCTCCAGAAGGGCAATCCTCGAACAGGAGAGAGAAGCAAAAGTTACAGCTCTCAAGGAAAGCCTCTCAGTCGGCATGGAAGTCAATGCACGGGTCAAATCCATTCATAATTACGGGGTATTTGTTGATCTGGGATGCATCAACGGTCTTATACCATTGAGTGAAGTATCCTGGGACAGGAGCATAAATCCCGGAGATATACTTTCCATTGGTCAGGATATTACAGCAAAGATCATTTCAATAGACTGGGAAAAGAACCGGATAGCACTGAGCCTGAAGGCAATGCAGGCGGATCCATGGGACTCAGCTGAAGAAAAATATCCGGTAGACAGCATGGTAAGCGGGGCAATCGCACGCCTTACTCCATTTGGCGCTTTTGTAAATCTTGAACCGGGCATAGATGGGCTGATCCACATCTCCAACCTTGGCGCAGGCAAACGGATTAACCACCCCAGAGAAGTAGTTGAGCCAGGACAGTTGATTGAGGCGCATATTATTTCAGTAGACCGTCATAAAAAAAGAATCGCCTTATCCATGCAGCCAAAAGTGACTCCTGAAAAAGTCGTGCTGCCTTCTGTTGGAGAGATTCTCAACGGTACGGTTGAAAAAGTAATGCCTTATGGTATATTTCTTAAAATCAGCAACGGTATTACAGGATTACTCCCAAGCTCTGAGATGGGAACGCCTTCCGGAACTGACCATAGACGCATGTTCCCTCCCGGTACAGAAATGCAGGTTACCGTGATTGAAGTGGATACCGAAGCCAATAAAGTCAGACTCAGCCGCAAGTCAGTTCTCGATAAAGCCTCTCAGGATGAATTCAGCCAGTACCAGGAATCCCTTAAAAACTTCACAATGACTTCAGGAAACCTGGGGCGTCTTGGAGATATACTAAAGACAAAACTGGAAGAAAAAAATCTGCTGAATAAAGATTAAACCACGACGGAGTGCCTTTATAATAAGCCAATGAAGATGGAATGCTCTATTATTACTCCGGGATTCACACAACTTTAACCTTCTTCTTGTTATTTTCCCTTGCAAGTGGTATTCTTTTAAATAAAACTGTCATTAAAGTCGTCAATTTTATATTTAAAAGTATATATACCCTCAAATCAAAGGGAGAAAACCATAATATTTTCAGGGTGATAACATGATACAGTTAAAACTAAAACGAAAGCTGCCTTATAGACCTACGGAACGCATGAACGTCGTTAGTTACCCTATCCGCGATATTGTTATGGAAGCAAAGCGTGAAGAGGCAAAAGGCAAGAAGATGATTTACCTCAACATCGGCGACCCTCCACAGTATGGATTTAAGCCGTTCAAGGTAATTGCAGATAAGGTAAAAAGCTTTCTTGATGAAAAATGTCAGGGCTACGCGCCTTCCGAAGGCGACGAACAACTCAGAAAAACCGTTGCAAAGATTGAAAAATGCAGCCCTGATGATGTATTTGCCGTTGCCGGACTCACCGAAGGCATAGATTTTTTCTTTCATTCGTTCATAGGGTTCGGTGAAAAAGTCCTTCTTCCCAATCCGGTTTATCCGCTCTACCTGAGCAAGACGAAACAATTCGAGGGCGAAAGCGTATTCTACCGGCATGATGCGAATGGACAGATTGACGTTGGGAATTTGGCAAAAAAGATTGAGGGAGCTAAAGCTATGGTTATAATAAATCCGAACAACCCGCTTGGTTCCGTATATTCCGAAAGCAATCTCGCTGAAGTCGTCAAGCTTTGTGCTGAATACGACGTTCCCATATTCTATGATGGTTCATATGACCAGTTGGTATTTGAGGGGAAACCCGTGGATTTCAGGAAAATAGCAGGTAACAAGGTACCCTATATTTACGGAAGCTCTCTTTCCAAGGACTTCAACTACCCGGGCGCCAGAATAGGATGGGTTGCGTTTCATGGAGATAAATGGAATGAAGTAAAAAACGCTTTTTTTCTTCTGTGCAACCAGCGTCTTTCCGTAAATTGGGAATACCAGAAGGCGGCTGCCTGTGCAATTGTTGATAAAACATACCCTGCATATATCGCTGAGGTAAGAAAGCAACTCATAGCACGAAGAGATGCGTTTGTAAAGATTTCTAAGTCATTACCGCTGTCATTTCCCCTTCCGAACGGCGCATTCTACGCGTTTATTAAAATAGAAACAACAAAATGGAAAAAGGATCTGGCATTCGTCCGCGCCGCACTTAAGGAAGGTGTCGTTTTTGTTCCAGGTTCCGGGTTCGGAAGACAGGAGGACGGGGTTTATTTCAGGACCACTTTCCTGCCTGAACCACACATAATAGAAGAAGCCTTCCACAATATCAGGCGGATACTGTAACCACAAGGATTTCAGTCCTGTTTAATCTGACAACTCCCTGTGGTCTTGCCGCGGGTTTGTCATATTTCAATTTCAGTTATTCCGGTTTGAACAATTAAGGAGGAGTTATGGGAAAAAAGTTACTAATCATACTGTTTCTTGGCGTATTTCTGACAATGACAGCAGCGGAATCATTCGCACGAGTGGGAAGGGGTTCATCCTCAGGGTTCAGAAGCTACAAATCTCAAAAATATAATCAGCCATCTCAGTCTAACAGCCAGCAAACAATCAACAAATCACAATCGCAACTGGCTCAGCCAGGCACAAGGCCGTCGTTTTTTAACAGCGGAATATTCCGCGGACTGGTTGGAGGCATGCTGATAGGCGGTCTGTTATCCTTTTTCATGGGACATGGATTTCAGTTCGGATCGCCGGGACTGCTTGAGATCCTCCTCATCGGAGGCCTTCTCTTTTTTCTTTACAGGAGATTTGTTGCTGCAAAACAGGCCCGCAATTATCAGTATGCCTCAAATGCGGGCGCTGTTCAGGAAACTGGTACATACCAGGGCGCAGAGACTGTCACGCAGTCCATTGCCATAAACGAACAATTCGTGAAAGATATATCGCAGAGCACATACAAGGCTCTTCAGGAGGCTTGGTCAAAGGGAGATCTCTCACCTGTTAAAAACATGGCAACCCCAAGGATGTTCGAGTATCTGAATCGTCAGCTTGATGAACTTTCTTCACAGGGATTAAAAAACATCGTTGAGATAGTCTACATCGGAGATACTAGTATTATTGAGGTTGAAGAAGAGAACGATAATAAGGTCGCCATTGTCAGGATCGATGCCCTGCTGAGAGACTATACTGTAGACAAAAACGATATGGTTGTTGAGGGTTCAAAGGATACACCGGTAGACGCAAGAGAATACTGGGCATTCACAGGAAAGGCCCTTGATTGGAAACTGGATGATATAAGGCAGGTATCGCAGTAAAATTGACGATAATGCATGATCAAAAAAAGGGGGAATTCTTCACCCTTTTTTATATCCTCTACAGGATAATCTATATTCGGTTCTTCGCGTAATCGAGTGGGGCAATCTTCTTCATTTACCCCTCTTTGCCAAAGAGGGGGGATATCTATAAGTATACCTTTTAAAGAGTATTTTACCCGCTCACTTACACGAAGACCCTTATATTTAAACAATCCTTCTCACTGACAAAAGGACTGCTCTGTCATGTAAACCGGCATGAGGGCCGAAAGATTATTCCGCATTCGTTTCTTTTATCATGGCTTCAGCGCCTGCCTTATCCTGTTTCCTGACAAAGAGTTTTATCTCTCCCATCTTTCCGATATTCACCGGATACGGGGTTACCTTTGAGGACCTTGGCACAACAGGAATTCCGCCGCTTTCAAGAAGGTCTTTGATTATCTCTGTCTCAATAAAATCATATGAAGTAAAAATATCAACCCATTCATTTCCCATGGCGTTTTCCTCACACATTTTATTGAATATCATAGTGAATGAAGTATTATATAAGTAACAGCTGTACAAATGGGAATTCATCAGGTTTTGGTATAAGCAATCTTGCAATTTATCAAAAAGGAGAAGCAATGGCTAAATATACGACAACTATCGACGAAGAAACACGTCAAAGGATTCTTGCTTTACCAAGGGGGGTTCACTTCTCTGACTTCATACGCAAGGCAATTTCTGTCTTTATAGAAAAGCTTGAGCAGGACATTAACCTGAAGCCCGAAGATTTCATAATCACCCGCACCGAGAGAAAAGATGCATCAGATAAAAAAAGAACCTGATATCAGGGTAATACGCAGGATTCTCATTACCTGCGCCAAGGGAATAGCACCGTTCTTAAAGGAAGAACTCCTTCATCTTGGATTTACCGTCACGGATGAGGGGGTTGCAGGTGTTGAGACAGAGGGGTCTTTTGACGATACACTCAGGCTAAATCTGCTTCTGCGCACCGGACATCGAGTTCTCCTCCTTATCAAAGAATTCATCGCGTATGACGCGAATGACCTCTACCGGGCAGTATCTGAAATTCCGTGGGAAGACTATATATCCGGAGACGGATACCTTTCAGTAACATCAAGTGTCAGCAATCCGACCATAAGGGACTCACGCTATGCCAATGTGAAGTGCAAGGATGCCATTGTCGACAGGATTAAGGCAAAATACGGACAGCGCCCTGATTCCGGGCCTGAACAGGACAGGACCGTAATTAATCTCTACTGGAAAGATGAACGCTGCTCCGTGTATTTTGATACTTCAGGGGAACCTCTTTCACGGCGCGGATACAGAAAATACTCAATTGAAGCGCCCATGCAGGAAACCCTTGCGGCAGCTGTTATCCTCGCCTCCGGATGGAATGGCACCAGTCATTTCATCAATCCCATGTGCGGCAGCGGAACCCTTGCAATTGAAGCCGCCCTGATTGGACTTAACAGGGCTCCCGGTCTTTTGCGTGACAATTTCGGGTTCATGCATATCAAGGGATTCAACGAAGCCCATTGGAATGAAATACGTACACAATCAAAATTAATTTCAAAAAAAACCATGCCCTGCAGGATTATTGCCACTGACCTGAAAAAAGAAGTCATTGAAGCCGCTCAAAAAAATGCCGCCATCGCCGGGGTGGAACATCTCATAGAATTCGCTGCGTGTGACTATTCCGAAACAGTTATCCCTGACGGAGGAGGAACCATATTGCTCAATCCCGAATATGGAGAAAGAATGGGCAAAATGAAAGAGCTTGAAGGTTTATACAAGGGGATAGGAGATTTCTTTAAGCATAAGTGCACAGGATGCGCCGGGTATATCTTTACGGGTAACCCCGGTCTGGCAAAAAAAGTAGGGTTGCGAGCAAAGCAGCGTATTCCATTTTTTAACGGTGGGATAGAATGCAGACTCCTCGCTTATGAACTATACGAGGGCAGCAGGAAGCAATAAAAGTCTGCCCCTATTCTTTTTTGCTTTTTGGCCTCCTGCCGGCTTCGAGAACCCTTTTTCTTAAACGTATTGTCTGAGGGGTAATCTCGACAAGTTCATCCTCCTTGATAAATTCGAGGGCGGTTTCCAGGCTCATGATCCTTGGAGGAATAAGCTGCAGGGCTTCATCAGCATTTGAGGCCCGCATATTCGTAAGTTTCTTTTCCTTAATAACATTAACATCAAGGTCATTGTCACGCGAGTTCTCGCCGATAATCATTCCTTCATATACATGGGTGTTTTCCCTTATAAAAAGAACCCCGCGGGGCTGCAGGTGATGCAGTGCATAAGTGGTTGTTATGCCAGGCCGGTCGGCAACAAGCGCGCCGGTCTGCCTTTTTGAAATCATACCCTGCCATGGCTCATACCCGTCAAAAAGATGATTCAGCAATCCCGTTCCGCGTGTATCCGTAAGGAATTGTGACCTGAAACCAATAAGGCCGCGGGAGGGAATCCTGAATTCGAGCCTCACTCTTCCATATCCGTTGTTCATCATCTTCTGGAGTTTTCCGCGTCGTATACCTGCCTGCTGGGTAACAACGCCGACATATTCCTCAGGCACATCTATTACAAGAAGTTCCATAGGCTCATGAATTATCCCGTTGATGGTTCTGGTGATAATTTCGGGCATTGAAACAGCGAGTTCATATCCCTCTCTCCTCATCATCTCGATAATTATGGCAAGCTGCAGTTCACCCCTTCCCATTACCGTAAGGAACTCAGTAGAAGTGAAATCAACGCGTATTGCAACATTATAGAGAAGCTCTTTTTCGAGCCGCTCCCTTAGATGCCGCGAAGTAACATAGGTCCCTTCCCTTCCGGCAAACGGAGATGTGTTGACCTGAAAGACCATTGATATCGTCGGCTCATCAACGATTATACGTGGAAGAGGACTTGGAGTTTCAGCGCTTGTAATCGTATCACCAATAGTTATTCCTTCTATTCCCGAAAGTGCAACAATATCTCCGGCAAAGGCTTCCTTCACATCAATACGATCAAGTCCCTGAAATGTATACAGAGATGTAACCTTTGTTTTTGTGGTGCCCCCCTCGTTTTTTGCCACGGCAACAAAATCACCGACAGTCACGGTTCCCGAGAAGATACGGCCGATGGCAAGCCTGCCCACATAATCATCATAGTCAATATTGGTAACCAGAAGTTGAAGGATTGCACTCCGGTTGTCCTCAGGCTGCGGTATGGAATTCACGATTGTTTCAAAGAGCGGCTTAAGGTCTTCGGACTCATCAGACATGTCTGTTTTGGCTATGCCTCTCTTTGCGTTTGTATACAGAACAGGGAATTCAAGCTGCTCTTCAGTGGCGTCAAGATCGATAAACAGGTCATAGACTTCGTTCAGGACGTCTTTAATCCTTGCATCAGGCCTGTCTATCTTATTGACAACAAGGATTGGCTGAAGCTCAAGTTCAAGCGCTTTTTTCAAAACAAAGCGCGTCTGCGGAAGTGGTCCTTCAGAGGCATCGACAAGAAGCAGCACCCCGTCCACCATCTTGAGAGTCCGCTCAACCTCTCCGCCAAAATCAGCATGACCGGGAGTATCCACTATATTTATTTTTACACCATTATATTCGACACCGGTGTTCTTCGCCATGATCGTGATGCCGCGTTCGCGTTCAAGATCTATCGAGTCCATGACACGTTCCTGAACCTTGTCAGGCGTGCGGAAGATTCCTGCCTGCTTCAGCATTCCATCCAAGAGAGTGGTCTTGCCGTGATCAACATGCGCGATAATAGCAATATTTCTGATACCTGTATATTTCATATTCTCCTGATTCTCCATTGACTTTATTTGGCTGCTGCTGGGAATGGCCACCGGAAATATAACGCAGTAATATATTCTAACCGAATCATTTCAGGAAAAGATAGCGGTCCCCGTTGCCTCAAATAGAAATCGATACCAAATGATAATCGTTGCCTCACGTAAAAATCTATACGAAATGGTATAGGTCATTAAGCTGCTACTTTCTTTTTTGGCAACTGTTTTTTAGTATTGAGCG
>Ga0233425_10009801_pt1 | contig 11963 bp, 7 predicted proteins | sample Watercolumn_Towu_2_FD_181712 | JGI IMG/M metagenome (GOLD analysis project Ga0233425, IMG submission 181712) | Freshwater microbial communities from Lake Towuti, South Sulawesi, Indonesia - Watercolumn_Towuti2014_140_MG | ecosystem: Environmental > Aquatic > Freshwater > Lake | place: Indonesia...
GCCCAGGTGCGTTCGCGGCGACCAGCGCTTCGTCGCTCCACTCGCCGCGCACGTCGACGATCGCGGTGACGCCCGCGTCGACCCAATCGCCGAGTTGATCGAGCGCCCGCGCCGTGTCGGCGTCGAGGTCGCCCGTGACGATCAGCCGGTCGCCGACCCGGCACAGCACCCGGTGCCAGCCGGCCGGGTCGTCGAGCGTGGTGGTCGTGGTGGTCGTGGTCATCGGAAGTCCCCCTCGTGCCGGTGTCCAGTATGCCGAGGGGGTGGGACACGCCCTCCACCCGTCGGGCGCGGTTGAGCGCAGCGGGCAAGCGATCGCGTCCCGGCGAGACGACTCAGACTTTGAGAACGCGCAACAACGGAAGTGCGACGTAATCGGTGCGAGCCTGAATTGCATCGCGACTACTCCGCGAGTTCGGCGGGTCCCGATCGCGGTGTCGTCAGGTCGCGCGTCAGGTCGTCAAGGACCTGCTCCTCGTGGATTGCGATTCCTTCGCGCGCCATCACGTCGGTGAGCTCGAGCGCCCACGCGGCGCGCACACGGCGCGGCCCCAAGGCGACGCCTGGCCGCGCTGCTCGCTCGAGCGCACCGCGATAGTCGTCGACCGACATGCGCCACGGAATGGCGCCGAGCTGATCCACCATGATGTTGGCGATTCGTAGGCCGCCCCAGTCGAAGTCGCCGTGGTAGCGCAATGCCGCACCCGACTGCGTGATCGTGGCCAACAATCGGCGCGCGGCCGTATTGGGAATGCCGTCGACGCACACGAGCGGCGCCGAGCCCGATCCGAGTGTGTCCGCGACGTGGGCAACAACGACGGGGTTTTCGCACACCGATACGCACTCGTCTCCGAAGACCGCGCCCGCGGAACGGACGAGTTGGCGGAGCGTGAGGCGCAAGGGCTCGCCGGCGTCGGCATGGTCACGCGCGACACGCGCGAGCAGCGAAGACCCGAGCGGCCGGACGTTGAGCACGAGCACATCGCAGGAGAGGTCGTCGCACACCACGCCGAACGACTCCCAGAGCCGGCGCCAACTCGCCGCCGAACCGGGAACGGGCACATCGCTGAGATAGCTGAGCGCGTTGACGGTGAGTGAACCAACGGCGCGGCCGCGATCAAGACCGTGCGCGTCGCCGGTGACCTCGGCCGCGAGGCGGGCGAGAGGCAGACCGTCAGCGGGGAGCCGGTCGAGCACGTCGAGCACCGCGCGCAACACCTCGCCCAGCGATAGGTCGCCGGCAGCGCGTGCCGCGACCCCCGAGCGGCGTGCCTGGTCGAGCCAATCGCCGACCTCGATCCATCGGTTGAGCAGCGGATGTCGTCGCGCCGACGCCCAGTACCCGTCCTTCTCTGCCTGGTTGTCAGCGCGCTCGGCGCGCCGGTCACGCAACGGACCCGAGAGCGTAGTGAGAACATCGACGAGGCCCATCCCGGCCGCGCTCGAACGCAAGGCACGGTCAAGATGATCGACTCGCACCCTGATCGGACCGGCCGCCACTCGCGGCGTCCCGAGCAATCCGGCGATGGCATCGCGCTCGGCGGGAGTGGCATCGTCGATACGCAACGGCGACGCGGTGATCGCCCCACCGTTGGTCTCGAGCCGCCTGCGGATAGCGGTCCAACACTTCGCGAGTTCCGGACGCCGCAATGCGGCCGGGACCTCACGCATCGAGAGTTCCGCGCCCGGCGCCGGCGTCGCCGGGCCGTTCCCGCCCAGCTCGGCGTTGCTGGGTCTCGTCGCGCTCCACGACGCGGCTCACGCTCACGTGAGTCGAGCGCCGTCCCAGCGCAGGGCTAGTGCGCTCACCCCTTCGGCTGGAGGGCGCCGCAAGAGGTCATACACGGCGACCGAGGGGACCTCTTCGTAGGCGCCCCACAGTTCGTGTCCCGTCATGATGACGTCGAGGTCGAACTTCACGAGCAGGCCCATGAGTTCGCCGCGCATGCGTTCGTCGATCCCGGCGAAGGCCTCGTCGAGTGCGATCAGCCGCGGAGCGCTCGACTTCGCCGCGCCGTAATGAGCTGCGGCCGCAGCGAACAACGGCAGATGCAGCGCGACCGCCTGTTCGCCACCCGAAAGCGTGCGGAAGACCGCCCGCGTGAGTTGTTGGTAGCGGTCGTTCGCGGTCCGCAGGTACGGCGTGAACGTGTGCCAACCGCGATAGTCGAGGACCTGCTGGAGCACTTGCTCGTACCCGAGGCCGGGGTCCGCCGAGCGCGCGGCGTGGATCGCTCCCATGAAGAACACGCGCAGCTGTTCGCGTTCAGCCGGTCCGAGGAGTTCGGGTGAGCGATGCAGAAGTGCGATTGCGTCTCGCACCGAACGGTCGTCGGTCGCGATCTGCCATCGCAACTCGATGCGCATGCCGCTCGCGGTCGGCGTTGCGTTCAGACAGTCGTTGATCTCGGCGACGAATTGCGCCGCTTGATTCAGCAACTCACGCAACGATTCGGACACACGCGTGAGGAGGTGACGCTCGAAGATGTCGCGATCGCGCTCGCTCAGGAGGTCGCGCTGACGCTCGAGCTGCTCGTGCGCGAGCGCAGCGAGTTGGAGCAGCGGGATCGGGCCCTGATCGGTTCGCACGTCGACGAGGCACACGCCATCGGGTTCGGTGAGCGAGGGGTCATAGCCGTGACGCAGTTCGTCGAGGAGCTGGCGGTACCCGCGCAACACCGCGTCGCGAGCGCGTTCGAGCGCGTCGCCATCGGCGGGGTCGGGCACCGCGGCGACGATCTGCGGGGCGAGTTCGCTCGCGGGCGCGAGCTCGCTGTCGATTGCGCTGGGACCGAAGACGGCCTCGCGGATCTCGCGATGCCGCACGACCTCGAGCGCGCTGACCCGCTCCGACCTCGTCGCGGTGGCGCGCTCGACATCGGCAACGCGTTCGGTTTCGGCGGTGCGGGCACTCCCCAAGGCGGCGTCGAGCTCGCGGCGGCCGTCGAGCAGCGCACGTTCGTCGGCTCGCAGCCGCTCGATCTCGCCTTCGATGCGTTGCAGCGAACGGATGGGTTCGTCGGCGTCGGGTCCGAGTCGTTCGCGCAACGTGGCGACACGCACGGCGAGACCGCGGGAGTGGAGTTCGGCGCGTTCGCTCTCATCGGCGCGTGCCGCGAGTTCGGATGCCGCGCGCGCGAGTTGTTCGGTGCGGCCATCGAGCTCGCGCAGCCGTTCGACGACGAGGCGGAGCGCGCCGACGAGCGTCGCTCCGGTGCGGTCGTGCTCGGCGACGAGGTTCCGCGCCGCGTCGAGCGCGGCGTGCGTCGGCTCCAATCGGCGGGCCGATGCGCCGCCGCGGGCAGCCTCGGCCGCGGCGGCAGCCTCGGCCGCGGCGCGGGCGGCGCGTTCGTCGTCGGCCGTGGCACGTTCGGTGGCCGTATCCAGGCGCGAGTGTGCATCGCGGACCCGCCGACGGGCTGCGACCAGCGGTTCGGGTGCAGGAAGCGCCACGACCGCGGCCTCGAGCGCAGCGCGACGCGCGGCCAGGTCGGCGATCGCGGCGTCGGTGCCGGCGATGGCGCGGTCGAGCGCCCCGATGCGCGTCTCGAGATCGGCGAGCAGTCGGGCGCGACGTGCAGCGCGTGCGGTCGCGCCGATGTACTCGGGCTCGTGCTTCGAGTAGTGGCCGTGCAGCGGCCCCAGGCGGTAGCGGCCGTCCGGTTCGATCCAACATCTGCCGCTCCCCCGCGCGATCGCGCCGAGCACGGCCGTGACGTCGGCCGCGCTCAGCCCGCAACTCTCGGGCACGGTGATCGTCACGAGGTCGGCGATCGTCGCGCCCGGTGCATCAGGCGCGGCATCGCCGCGCAGGAACGCGTCGCTGATCGCATCGGGGACCGCGCCGCCGGGGCTGATCCATGCGTCGAGCAACCCGGCGGCTTCGAGCGCGGCTTCGATCCCCGCGGCTTCGCGCTCGCCAACGCCGGACGCGAAGTCGATACAGGCGTACAGCGGCGCGCCGCGGCGTTGCGCACGCGACGCTGGACGGGTCGCGACCGGTTCGGGCCCCGGGTCGACGTTCGCCGCCAGCGCGGCGTGCTGCGCTGCAAGATCGTCGCGTGACTCGCAGAGGCGGGCACGTTCGTGTTCGAGCGCGCTGGCCTCGCGGACGAGCTGCTCGGCGATCGGTCCGGTGTGGCGGGCGAGCACGAGTGGCAGCTCTGCGGGTTCGGCTTCGAGATCACCCGCGAGGTCGGCGAGGTCGGCCGCGACGGTGTCGTTGATGATCGCGGCGTGGTCCTGTTGCCAAGCAACCAGCGCGGCGCGGAATACCTCGAGCGCGGCGCCGGCATCGGTTTCGGCGCGCTCGACCGACTCGCGGGCCTGCTCGACCGTCGCGGCGCTCGCGCTCGCCGCCTCGCGAGCGGCGGTGGCGAGGGTCGCCGCGGTCTCGGCCGCCCGCACCAGCGCGAGCACCTCATCGATCTCCACCCGCCGCTCGCGTGCAGCCTGGCGCAGTGCGGCCTCGAGCTCGGTGATCGCCGCGTCCGGCAACGCGGTCCAGGCGACGCCGGCTCGGTCGGCCGCAGCGATCGCTTCACGCCGGGCTCGTTCGGCGTCGTGCTGAGCGTCGCCGAGTGCGAGCGCGGCCGCGTCGACCGCGCGCTTCGCCACATCGTGTTCGGCTTCGGAATGCGCGTGGCGAGCCGCGGCGCGCTCAGCCTCGGCCCGCGCGTCCTGCGCCCGTTCGACGAGGTCGTTGAGGCTCACGGCATCGCGATACGCGGGCGATTCCAGGTGCGCGCGCCGTCGCGCGTCCGTCTCGGTGCGTGCGAGTTCGTTGGCGTCAAGCTCCACGGCAAGTCTGGCGAGCTCCTCACCGAGTTCGTTCACCCTGCGCTGCTCTGCGGCGTGGGCTCGTTCGCAGCGCCGCAGCTCGCGTTCGGCGCTGAGCAGTCTCTGCGCGCGGGCGGCGGCCTCGATCCGTAGGTAGTGCGTGTAGGGGGCGACGAATGCGTCGATGACCCGGGCGGCCTCTTCGAGCTGTTGCAGGTCGCGCTGCACTGCTTCGAGGTCGTCGAAGCTGGCGGCGACATCGGCGACCATGACGGGGTCGAGCGCGGGGAGCCCGTCGGAGAGCACCTTCGACAGCTCGTCGAGCTGGAGCTTGCCTGCGAGTTGCGGGCGGCGGAGCCGAAGGACGAGTTCAAGCAGGTTGCGGTAGCGGTCGCGGCCAATCTCGAAGAACTCCCGATCGATGGTCTCGCGATATGCATCGGCGGTGTCGAACACCGATCCGGGCTTCAGCAGCTCGGCGAGTTTGGCGCGGCTCAGCGGCACGCCATCGGGGGTGAGGTCGAGGTCGATGCCCGGTCGCGCCTCGGTGACGAAGTACCAGGCGTCGGCGTCGCGCTGCGCGGTGGCACGCACGCCGGCACCGATCGTGCGGTGCTGGAGCCCGTCGCCGAACTCCATCCAGACGTAGCCGATCCGCTGGTCGTAGCGGTAGCGGCGGGTGACGTCGCCGTCGCGTTCGGCGGAGAGCAGCAGCGCCTTCATCGAGCGCCCACCCGCGAACGGATCCATCCGGGCCGCGCTCATCGTGGCGTCGAATAGGAACGGGAACATCAGCGCGAGCGCGTTCGACTTCCCCGAACCATTGGGACCGCGCAGGATCAGGCGCCCGTCGGCAAAGTCGAAGATCTGGTCGTCGTACTCCCAGACGTTGCGGATACCGGCCCGGACCGGTTTCCACCGACTCACGCGAGACCGTCGAGACTGAGTTGAGGTTCGGCGATGGTGACAACCGGAGCGAAGCGTGCGAGCGCGGGCCGCACGATCACGTCATCGCCCGAGCCGCCGCCCAAACCGGCGATCGGGCGGGCGATGAGCTGTTGGCGTTGCAGCAGCGCGAGCGCCTCGTCGAGCAGCTTCGCCGGCGCGTCGCGATAGTCAGCGGAGAAGCGGTCGAGATAGCGATCGACGATCACCTGCCACTCGGAAGCCAGGCGTTCGACGGGCAGGTGCCGACCGACCGGCGATCCAGCGTCGGACTCCGACTCGTTGGCCCCAGTGGCCGCGGTCGCCGCAGCGGCCGCGGTGGCCGTGGCGGCGGTGAGCCGTTCGGCCAACAACATGGCTGCGAGCGCGACCGAGCCCGAAGCGGGAAACCGGTCGGACGCGTTGGTGAGCGGATCCTGGTCGGTGTCGATGAGAGCGATCCCCTCGGCGCGTGCCTCGGACGAGCAGCCGGTGAGCTGTTCGAGGTCGCGCAGGAGCCAGCTGCGGTTCTGGCGGAGATAGGCGCGCTCGTCGTCGGGGAGCTCGTCGTAGTAGATGGCCGGTTCGGTGAGGATGCGGCGGGTGACCCAGTAGCGCGCGTGGCGACTCGTTCCGTCGGCGTCGTATCCGAGCGGCTCGGTGAGGAAGTCGCCGGCCTCCTGCACGTCGCGGAGCACGCTCGGCGTGGCGATGAGCAACCGTGAGGCGATGTCGCGGTCGATGTCGTAGAGCGCGTCGGCGTCGCGGTCGCTGACGAAGCGTTCGGTGTCGCCGTCGCGCACTTCGAGCACGCCGCGGACCTCGAGCCACCGCAGCGCATCGACGAAGCCGCGACGCTGATCGGCTGCCGTCAGGTCGACCGGTAACTCGGTGTCACCGGCGCGCAGGCGCACGACCTCTTCTGCGAGCTGAGAGATCGTGGTTTGTTCGCCGAGCGACTCGAGCGCGGCGAGCACGAGACAGAGGTACGTGTACGCCCAGCGACCGAAGATCCGCTGCGTCGGCGTGCGCGCCGGGCGGTGCGGGCTCAGCGCCGCGGGGCGGCGGGTGAGACGAACACAGGTCGGGCCGACATCGAGGCGATAGTGCAGGACGCGCGAGAACTCGTTGCGCAGCACGTGCTCATAGCGGCGCACCGCGGGCAGCAGGCCGGGCACGGGGAACTCGGCGGTGATGAGCCCGTGCGCGCACAGGAGGCGGGCCAGGCGCTGGAACTCCTCGGCCTCGGACACATCGAGTTGTTTGGCGATGCGCGCGACCGTCATGCGGGGACGACCTCGAGCCGGTAGCCCTCGACGGTGAGCACGCCGCGCTCGGTCCAGACCTCGAACTCGTCGTCGGGGGTCGGGTGCAACACGAGGCGGGCGCCCTCGGCGTCGGCGTCGACGATCTCGTCGTCGGTCGCCGAACGACGGTGCGCCGCGCGGTCGAGGAGTTCGAGCAAGAACGCGAGCTCACCGTCGCTCAGCGCGCGCCCGTCGAGCGGGCGGGCGATCAGGCGTCGGGCCGCGTCGGCCCGGGCGCGCTGGTCAACCGCGTGCGCCTCGGCGAGCAGTCGCTTCTGCAACGTGAAATCGCTCGCGGGCGCGGCACGCCCGGGGCTCGCCATCTTGCCGTAGGTGCGCAGGGTCAGCGGGACGTCGACCGGCGGCGCATCCCACCAACTCGCCGACGCGGGCGTGAGCTCAGGGTCGGTCGGGGCCGTGTCGCAGTGGACCGGCTGGCCGAGCGCGAAGGCGGCGTCGAACAGCTCGTGGCACTCGGCAACCGGCGAACGCTGGAACCAGCGCGCCAGCACGAGCATCTCGCTCGCGCGGGTAATCGGGCGGTTGGCGCTCTCGGTCAGACGTCGCAGCAATGCCATCAGGCTGCGGATCGCCACCGTGGTCGCGGCACTGAGTTCGGCCGCGCCGGTGAGACCCTCAGCCGCCGGCACGAACCAGCGTCGCAGACCCAACCAGCGGTCGCGCCAGCGCGCCGCGAGGTCAACCTCGCCGAAGATGCCGGCACTGTCGTCGCCCTCCGCGGCGAGACGCGTGAGGCGGTCGAGCCCGCGCGCCTCGACCGCGCGGACACGCTCGGCGATGACGACCTGCCAGCGCACAAGGTCGTCGAGGAAGTCCTGGAGGTAGCTGATGAGCATGTCCTTGTACGCGAGGAACCGCTCGGGATCGACCTCTTGCTCGCGGCGCAGCTCGGCGATGCGGGCATGAAAGTCGCGGGCGTTGGCCGCGAGGTCGCGCAGCGCCGCGTCGAGGTCGCGCAAGCGGAGGTAGACCGCCGCGGCGTCGGCGCTGTCGAGCGCCGCGGCGAGCCCTTCGAGGTGCTCGCGCAGCTCGCGAAACAACGTACGTTGGAGCGCGCCCGAGTGCTCGGCGGCCCCCAGCACCGCGAGCGCGGCGTCGTGCGCGGCTTGGCCGCCGGCGGTGAGCTGCCAGAGTTCGCGGCGGCGGCGGAAGTCCTCGATGCGGCTCACCCGGGTGGTGTCCTGCGTCCAGGTGAGGTTGCCCCAGGCTTGGAGCTGGGTGAGCTGTGCCGCGAGGTTCGTCGTGTCGTGGCCGTGGATTTCGAGCTCGCCGGCAAGCCGGTCGCTGCGCACCTGGATCTCGTAGCGCGACTTCAGATCGACGAACACACCGAGGATCGCGAGGTAGTCGGCCGCCTGCTCGACGGTGGCGGCGCGCAGCACCGAGAGTCGCTCGAGTTCGTTGCCGTCGAGACGCTCGGTGTGGAGCCGCCGACCTTCTCCCGCACCGCTCACGACGGCGAACGGTATCCGGCGACTGGGACAGATCGCCACGGAGCACGACCGCCATCGCCAGCCCCGGTGGGAGCAGTTACGGCGCCAGTCACGGCGGCGGCCGATCCGACGACGCTGCGAACCCTCGGCGGGAGCATGACGAAATCACCGGTTGACCGTACGAATTTTCACCGGTTGACCGTACGATTATTCACATGTCGGGCTCTTGTCTTGGACAGCTTCGGGCATCTGGACGGGACATCTTCGGGCTCAGCAACGTCGGCGCTCGCCGCGCCGGCGTGAAACACCGGGTGACCGTACGAATTTGCGCCTGGTGGCCCGACGATCCTTCACCTCGATCTCACCTCCGGACCTACCGCCACGCTCGGTCGTCGCAATCCCGATCGGCTCGCTACTGCACTGAGCGCGTCGGGCTCGCGGCGGGGCCCGAGAGCGATCCCGACTCGATGATCGCCTTCGCCAGCGGACGCGCAAGGCGGCGAAGCGTCGCGCACCCCTCTTCGCCCAACGGTTGGTAGGCCACGGCGGCGGCACGGTCGGTCTGGTCCTCGATCGCGGCCCGCAACTCGCGACCGCGATCGGTGAAAGCTCCGTGCGCGTCGATGAGTCCCCGTTCGGCAAGCGATGCGACCGCGGCCGACCACTCGCCGTCGCTCCAGGCGCGGGTCGATTGCAACGCGGCGCGCGGCACCTCGCCGGTCGCCGCGTGGAGCACGAGCGCGTCGAGTCCGCTCAGACCGGCGAGGACGAGCGCGGCGATGTGCGCGTCGCCGCGGAACTCCCGCAGCAACGTCTGCGCGTGCCAGAGCACGAGGTGAGGCGCTTCGGGCCAGTCGAGCGCGGTGTGCGCGGCGAACAGCGGCCGTCCCTCGGGGCGGGTCGCGGCGGTGAGCGCCGCCGTGCGAGCGAATTCCGCCGCCTCGTGCAGCGACGGCGAGTCGAGCAGCTCGCCGCCCACGCGGTGCAGCGCCCGATCGGCCGCGTCGTGGCGCGCCGCCGTCACCACCTCGGGCGTGGTGATGTCCCACACGCCGTGCATCGAGCGCCGCACGAGGTCGGGGTGGAAGTTGAAGAACGTCGCGACGGCAACGTCGGCGTGCACCGGACCCATCGCCGCGGCGCGCGACGCGAAGTAGCCGGACGGCCCGGTGAGACCGATCGCGGCGTAGGCGGCGGCCGCCTCGGGCGCGAAGTAGATCACCCCGTGAATCGGTTCGAGCGTCCGCCACGTCCGACGCGCGATGACAGGATCGATCGAGTCCATGCGGCATCCTCGCACCGATGACGTTCGCGTCCGCGCCTCGAGGCGGCCGAGCGAGTACCGACGGAGCGAGCCGCGTCGTGCGCGAATTCAGATCGGAATCGTGGTGGCGTCGATGTCGCGCGCTTCGAGCAGGGCGTCGAGGTCGGCGGGGTCGCTCGTCACGACGCGGTCGCCTGCGCGCGCGAGCAGCGCGACGTGCGCGTCGATGATGTCGCTGCTGGCGGAGCGGGCGACTAGCTCGCCAACCGAGCGGCTCGAGGTCGCGTCGATCGGACTCACCTCGATACCCGACAGGATGCGTGCGAGATTCGCCTGGCGCGACCCGTCTCGCCATACCTGCGCGACCACGCCGCCACTGGTCAGGAGCGGCGTCGCTTGTTGTTGGAGCACCCGGAGCATCGCACCGACGCGACGATCGCGGCGGTCGACGGCGATGAGGGCGCCGGCGTCGAGGACGACCTTCACGCCACGGCCTCGTCGCCAGCCGAACCGGACCTGCTCGACACATCGAGACGCAGGGCATCGGCCGCGGCCGCGAGCTCGTCACCCGTGAACGCGCCGTCCTCGCGCTCCCAGTGGTCGAGCGCAAGACCCAGCAGGTCGTTGCGCAATCGCGCCTCGGCAGCGTCGCTCAGCCACCGCGAGACGCTGACGCCCGATCGCGCGGCGGCGGCACGAACCGCCTCGCCGAGTTCGGGTTCCATGGTCATCGAGAATCGCTCCACCGCCATACATACGAACATATCGCATACATCCGTATGTACGCTGACGGAGCCACCGTCGTCACGCTGCTCCGCCGGCGCGGAGTCGTCCCGACTTCACTGCAAGTTCCTCGGTCTGCCGATCGAGAGAATCCCCGGTCAGCGGCCCGGCCTGGCGAGGCACGCGCGCCGCAGACGCTGGCGGAGAAATCCACGCGCCGCTGGCTGAAATATGCATATCAAGGTGGCTGAACGGCACATTCGGCGCGTGGGCTCCTACATCCGACGCGGGCTCAGCCGGACCCGTTTCGAGCAAGCCCGGATCCCTCGGCTAGTTTAAAATTAAATTTTGAACTAGCCGCTGCCGGGTAGCCTGTCGGAGTGTTCGTAGACCGTGACCTCACGCCCCGCCTGCGCCAGGCCGCCCTCGATTTTCCGGCTGTCACGCTCACCGGACCGCGGCAAAGCGGCAAGTCCACACTGTGCAGAGCGACCTTCCCGAACCTCCCGCTCGTCAATCTGGAAGCACCTGACACACGTTCGTTCGCGACGGACGACCCGAGAGGTTTCCTGGCGCAGTTTCCCGAGGGCGCGATCATCGACGAGATCCAGCGCGCACCGGATCTGCCGTCGTTCCTCCAGGGCATGATCGACGAGCATCCATCTCCCGGCCGTTGGATCCTCACCGGCTCGCACAACCTGACCCTGCTCCGATCGGTTGGCCAGTCGCTCGCGGGTCGCACCGCAGTACTCCACCTGCTCCCCTTCGCTCGCTCCGAGATCATCCGGTTCGCGACGCACCCAACCACGCTCAACACGTCGTTGTGGTCGGGCGGTTACCCGCCCATCTTCGACCGCAACATCGACCCTTCCGACTGGCTCGGTTCGTACGTCGCGACCTACCTCGAACGCGACATTCGAACCGTCACCAATGTCGGCGACCTCACGACCTTCCAACGCTTCGTCGAGCTCTGCGCGGGCCGCACTGCACAACTGCTCAACCTCTCGGCACTCGCCGGCGATGTCGGCATTTCGCAGCCGACAGCGAAGGCGTGGCTCAGCATCCTCGAAGCGAACTTCATCGTCTTCCGCCTGCACCCGTTTCACTCGAACCTGCGAAAACGTCTCGTGAAGATGCCCAAGCTCCACTTCCACGACGTCGGTCTCGCCTGCTGGCTGCTCGGGATTCGCGAACCGGAACAACTTCGGTCGCACCCATTGCGCGGCGCGATCTTCGAGACCTGGGTCGTCGGCGAGATCCTCAAACACCGCACGAACCGCGGCGACGCGACCGGGCTGTCGTTCTATCGCGATCGCGACATGGTCGAGGCCGACTTGCTCATCGAGCAGCCGGACCACATCACGATCCTCGAAGCGAAGTCGAGTGCCACCGCATCGAGTGCTCTCTTCAGCAGCGTCGATCGGGTCCGGCGTCATCTTTCGTCGCTTGCCACGAACATCGACTCGATCGTCGTCTACGGGGGTGAGGACCTCCAACGCCGAACCGATTCCA
>Ga0233425_10009802_pt1 | contig 11962 bp, 16 predicted proteins | sample Watercolumn_Towu_2_FD_181712 | JGI IMG/M metagenome (GOLD analysis project Ga0233425, IMG submission 181712) | Freshwater microbial communities from Lake Towuti, South Sulawesi, Indonesia - Watercolumn_Towuti2014_140_MG | ecosystem: Environmental > Aquatic > Freshwater > Lake | place...
GCTGCTTGATGATGTGATAATCCGGCTTGAGCGAACGGGATTTACAGTGATGCAGACCCCGTTCGGGTACTTCAATGAGTTCAAAATGCATGTCGCCGGGGACTCCCTTGCAAAGGTCTTCAAAGAGTTCTGATGTACAGGTTCGTTGTGCGTTATGCATCGGAGGCTCTGTTGGGTAGTCACACAGACCAATTGGTCTTGAGAGTAAATATTTTTAAATGGTATCCTTAATTCAATTTATTGAGGGGTACATGGTTGAACGAGGATTTGCATTTTGCACAAAAAGTATCTATAGGCGACACTGATACTTGTGAAAAGTTCGTTGATGAGTATACCGACCTTGTAATTTCAAGGGTTTACTCTCTTATGAAAACGCACTGTTCACAACCGGCCAGAGATTATATATGCACACTTCTCATTATCCAGCGTCAGCGCAAAGGATCATCAGTTTTTCCTGTGGATCAGTGTGATGACTGCATGGAGTCCTATGTCTGGTTTTTTGAGTTTCTGAAAGGGAAGCTCAAGGCGTATCAAGGGAAGAATAATTGCAGTCTGAAGACATTTGTCTGGTCCATTGTCAATTCTCATTCAACTTACATAGAATGGCTCAGGTGGCGCTATGGAAGAGCTTATTAGCAAGACTACATTAAGCAGATTACCGGCTGCTATACGCGAGTTTGATGAAATAGGTCAGCGAATTTATGTTCTGCTACGGATCAGAAAAAGACCGTACGAGATAGCCACGCAGCTTTCCATTGAGCTTCAGCAAGCAGAAGATATTATTGACAAAGTGCGTCATGCACTCATAAGGGCCGGTCAGATAGATTTGATTGAAGCCCCTCATTTTGTGTCGATCCATTCAGAAGATGATGAAATGCCGGAATATCCCTTGGCTTCGGCTGATATGGATATCGACAAAAGGCTGATCATAAAAGAATTCGTGATCCATTTGAAAGAGGCTGTCAGTTCTCTTAAACCTTATCAGTCAAGATTGTTGCGCCTAAGATATGGTCAACAGCTGTCTGCAAAGGACATTGTAGGGTTCAGCCGAAAGATTGGGATGGAACTGATTCCGGGCAAGACACTAAATCAGATAAATGAGCAGGCTGTTTTCTATGAACTGAATATTGCACTGAAGGAGGTTCTGAAGCGGCTTAAAGCAAGGTATAATAAAGAGCTACCTATGGGGATGGAGAATCTGAAATATATTTTTGAGGAGATAGGTCTCTAATATTCATGGATATGTCCGTCAATATAAGAATGGATATGATTAAACAACTGTTGATAGCATTATTTTTCTGCATCTTTACATTGAATTCCGTCATGGCTGAGGATTCCAATGGGCGCATTGTACATAATGTTGTCGGTGAGGGAGCCTGTGCCATTGTCGGCATGAGCTCAGAGCAATGCCAGCTTACGGCGCTACAGCGGGCCAGGGTGTCAGCCATTGAGCAGGCATCCGGCATAAAAGTTCAGGCGAATACCATTGTTACAGATGGCAGACTTGCCGCCGATTTTATACGGACTTATTCCAGAGGATATCTCGTCAATGAAAAGGCTGAATGGCTGCCGCTTGCCCAATACCAGAAAGACAAGGCATCTGCCCCGATACCTGAATATCGGGTAAAGATCATTGCCGATGTACATATTCCGGAGCGCAGGATAAAGCCAATAGGTCTTGAGGCAAAGATCAACAAGGTGAACTTTGAGAGTGGCGAGCAGGCAAGGATTACTATGAAAGTGGGCCGGAATGCAAGAATTGCCATATTCAATATAACTGCTGATGATAAAGTGGTTATGGTCTTCCCAAATCTCTACGAAAAAGACAATGAGATATCAGGCAAGGAATCAATGGTATTTCCGAATGCGAAATCGGATACAGAGTTGATCATGGAGACATTGCAGGGTCATCAAAGGGATGCAGAGGCTTTTTTTGTGGTTGCCATAGATGAAGCGCATGGAAAGGATTTTGCGGATTCTTTTACTCCTTTTGAGCCAATGGGGTTTTCTGCATTTTTTCAGCGGTACTCAACAGTTTCCAGTTTCAGCGAGGATAAAATCCTTGCCTATGAAGTGAATGCTAAGGACAACCGCAAATGAGAATGGCAAGGAGTTTGCTCTATGGGTATTTCATCATGCCTTTTATTGCTCTAAATTTGCTTTATACAGACGCTGTAGCTTCTGAGATAAAAAATGGGGTTGTCAGGCAGGAAGGTAATCGGGTAGTTTTTTCATATGACCTTGAGGGGAGCGAGGCTGACTCGGCGGTGAGCCTGCAACTGACTATAAGAGGCAAGAAATATGAAGTAAAAGACCTCCATCTTGAGGGGGACATTGGCAAGGTCAGGATAGGGAAAAACAAGAATATTTACTGGAATGTGCTACAGGATTTTCCGAAGGGATTGTCAGGTGAATATAGTTGGGAGCTGACAACAATGCATTGGAAGATCGGTGAACTAACCATGCTGGATACAAAGACAAATCTGATGTGGGTGAGAGATGGTAATTTAGCAGATAAAGTTATGAATAGAGATGACGCTATGCATTACATACAGAAACTTAACAATGATCAATATGACGGATATACTGATTGGAGATTGCCGAGCAAAGATGAACTTGAGACCATGGTTCGGTACGGAAAAGATGCTGGCTATGGTGATATTAGCGATAGGGTGCTTAGCAGTTTTTTTAACGGAATCGGATTTAATAATGTGAAGTCAGGATTTTACTGGTCAGCAACCATTTATACAGATAAGAACAGAAACAGAAGTTACAACTGGACTGTGAGCATGTCTCATGGACTTGTTAGTAATTATTATGGAATAGGAAATAACTTCATATGGCCAGTTCGTGCAGGGCTGGAAGAGCAATCAAGATGAATTATCTGCTGGACTTGCTAAAATTAGGACTTGTCGGATTAATTGCCGCTCTCTTCTCATATTTTCTGGCAGGCCTAAAACACAGAGAAGAGAAATGGTGGGAACTTAGAGTTGCTGCGTATAAGGAGGTCATCGCAGCGCTTTCTGATTTATATTACTATTTCACACTCCATCTGAATGCTGAAGAAACGGGTAGAGAACTTACGGATGCAATGAGAGAAAAGTTAGATCTTTTTTGGGAAGAAGGTTACCATAAAGTACGTAAAGCAGCTGACACAGGTGCCTTTTTGTTTTCTGCAGAAGCAGAAGATGCACTCCAGCAACTTATAAAAGATGAACCTGACTATAAATCATATTTTGAGTATGTGGACAATCGTTGTATTGAAGTCAAGAAATGTCTTGATACGCTCGTTGCATACTCAAAAAAAGATCTTCAATTAAATCATAGTCTTTATAGCTACCTCATAAGAAAAAAGCCGGAGGACGTGCATGCTTAAAAAAATAATTTTGATTGCCATAACACACTTATTGACGGTAACTCCCATTTTTGCAGCCAGCGGCACATTTAAGGTGAATGTATTTCCGGTTCCACCTAATCTGGCCGCCACAGTCAAATTCTCCGAGCCATCGGGCAACAACATCCTCGATGCCCAGGAGACGGGGAAACTGATTGTCACTGTTACAAACAATGGGAAGGGCGATGCTTATGATGTAAAGGCAGAACTAAGCACCGCCAAGCCCATGAAGGGGTTGAGCTTTGACAACCAGGTTTCAATAGGCACAATACCCCCAAATAAGGTTATGACAGTTGAGATACCATTGAAGGCAGCCGAGGGCATAGAGACTGACGACGCTTCATTTAAAATCGAAATCAAAGAAGCGAATGGATTTGATGCCGGGACGCTGAAGATTGCATTCAAGGTGAAATCCTTTGAACCGCCGAAACTGACTGTGGCTGACATAGGCATTGATGATCAGAACGGCAATTCACGAGTTGAGCCGATGGAGATCATTGAGCTGACTGCAAGAATCCAGAATGTCGGTTATGGAGATGCACGGGAGGTTTCTGCCGATGTTCAGCTTGGCGAGAATGTATTTATTGCCGGGGATGGCAGCACCCACTTTGATCTTGGAAGCCTGCAGGCAGGCAAACATAAGGACATAAAGTTCATGTTCTATACAAATAAGCGTATTGCTAATGGGGAGAAGATACCGATAACCATCAAGATGAATGAGGCACGGCCGCAGTTTGGTTCTGCCAGGGCACTTGAGCTTGTGATGAATGCCCAGGAGAAGAAAGCCGACGAGATCATTGTTAAGGAAATTGCAGGTCCTAAAGGAGACATAGAGCTTGCAACCGGTCTGAGCATTGATGTGGATATGAAGATACCTTCAGGACACAAGGCAGAAAAGGATGATATCGCTGTAATTATCGGCAACAAGAGTTATTCAGCCCAGGGTCTGCCGGATGTTGAATTTGCAGACAGGGATGCCAGGATAATGAAGGAATACCTTATCAAAACATTTGGATTCAGGGCAGAAAACATCATCTACGAAGAAAACGCCACCCTATCCAAGTTCAACGAGATATTCGGCACAAGTGAAAGGCCTGATGGCAGACTGAGCAAGTATCTGAAAAAAGGCAAGTCCAGTGTATTTGTCTATTATGTTGGGCATGGCGCCCCGGACTTAAGCTCTCAGGATGCATACTTCGTGCCTGTGGATGCCAATCCCCAGTATATTGCCACAAATGGATATAAGCTTCAGACATTTTATGATAACCTTTCGAAGATCCCGGCAAAGAAGGTTACGATTGTGCTTGACTCCTGCTTTTCGGGAAATTCCGAAAAGGGACTCCTGTTTAAGAACATCAGTCCTGCCATGGTGAAGGTGAAGAAGACATATCGCGGCCCGCAAAACGCCTCACTCATAACGAGCGCTGCCGTAGATGAGGTATCAACATGGTACAGAGACAAGAAGCACTCGTTGTTTACCTACTACTTTCTCAAGGCATTGCAGGGAGATGCAGATGCCGACAGGAACAATCAGATAACACTCGGCGAGATCAAGGCATATCTGAAAGAAAATGTCTCATACATGGCAAGAAGAATGTCCGGCAATGAGCAGAACCCGGTTGTGACTGGCAATGATGCAGAGGTTATGGTGACTATCAGCAGGTAAGACTTTGATAGAGCAAATTGCTTGATAGCAGGCAGGTTATGGCCTACGCTTTGTATTTATGCTAATATTTAGGAAATTATTTAAGGAGTTAATTATGCATAAAGCTGCTCATAATTTTGAGAGGTTCACTATTTCTCTGCCAATTGAGCTCTCAAGGGGATTCGAGGAGATCAAGAACGAACTGCATGTTTCAAAATCTGAACTCTTCAAAATGGCCTTCGAGAGGTTTCTTGATGAATACAGGAAGAAAAAACTTGCTGAAGCTGCCCGGATTATGGCAGAGGAATACAGAAAGAATTCCGAACTTGTTGCCTTGACCGCTCTTGATGGAGAAGATTTCAGATGAAACAGAAGGACATCTGGCTTATTAACCTTGACCCGACAATCGGAGCTGAAATAAAAAAGACCCGACCCTGCGCTATTCTTAGTGATAACAGCATAGGCGTTCTTCCGCTGAAGGTCATTGCCCCGGTGACCGATTACAAAGAAAAATATCGTGAAGTTCCCTGGATGGTTCACCTGAGCCCTGATGGGGAGAACAATCTGGGAAAAGATTCCGTTATAGACATGTTTCAGGTTCGGTCAGTGTCAGAAGAGCGACTGGTCAGGAAGATAGGGACCATATCTGATGCTGATCTTGCCAATGCACAGCAGGCGATTAAGCTGGTTTTTGGCATACGGTAGCAACATTTAATAACGATATTTATATGAACTCTCCAGAAAATATAAGCCTGTCCGTCAAATATATTTATGATTCGATTTAATCAGATTTCCAGTATTCCCTTGGGGTTTAAGCTGATTGCTGTAATTGCTTTAAACATCCTGGCCATACTGCCGGCATATGCAGCGGAAGTGAAGAACGCTGTTGTTCGCCAGGAAGGCAATAGGGTGGTATTCGTATATGACTTGGATGGCAATGAACAGGAAGCCGATGTAAGTCTGACAGTAACAATAAAAGACAAGAAATATGAAGCAAAAGACCTCCATTTCGAGGGCGATATTGGCAAGGTCAAGACAGGGAGAAGCAATAAGATATATTGGAATGTGCTACAGGATTTTCCGAAGGGTCTATCTGATTCATTCACATGGGAACTGACCGCAGGGCAATGGCAGGTCGGTGAATTAACAATGCTGGATACAAAGACGAAACTGATGTGGACGAGAAATGGTAATTTAGCAGGTAAGCCGATGAACTGGGATAATGCACATGCTTATATACAAAAACTGAACAATGAAAGATACGCTGGATACAGTAATTGGAGGTTGCCTGACAAAGAGGAGCTGGAGACCTTAACGCAGCGTGGAAAAGATGCTGGCTACGGAAGCTTTGAAAAGAAAATCAGCGATTTTTTAAACGGACTTGGCTTTATAAATGTGGAGACGACTTACTACTGGTCATCTACAACTTACGCGAGTTATTCTGGCGACGCGTGGGGCGTCGGCATGTTTTTTGGACGTGTTGACCACCTATATAAGGGAAACTCTTTCTTCGTTATGCCTATTCGGGATGGCGAGTAGATAGTTGTGCCATATCAAGACTTAAGTGATGGTTTATATCTTATAAAGCAGTCGAGTAGAAAATATGGTATAGATCATTATGGAATTCTCGATGTTGGAAATGTGATCCGCCATCCTCAAGTTACCTATGATCATCCTGTCGTAATTCATCAGACACCACCAAGAGTGAAAATGGATTGGCTAATAAACACTGGTATATGGGACATAATAGGACAGGTCGATTATTGCTATCTGGGCGTTGCTATAGCAAGACTCAAAGCAGCAATCAAAAACTCTGATTATGATCTGTTCTTTAATAACTGCGAACAATTTGCCAGATATATAGCAGAAGGTGAGCACTACAGTACGCAGCTTAGATGGGCTGGTGTTGCGGTAACATTAATTGCGCTTACAATCTATGAATGGGAATAAAGGGGGAGTTTACAATGTTAAGCAAGATGGCCTTATTGGGTTCAATTTTCTCGGGTGCTTCAGGCCTACTTTATATTGTGATTTCGATAAAAGATATGAAAATTAGTGCAAATGTATTGTTGGGGTTATTCATAATGATAGTTTTTTTAGGCTGCATTGTACTATTGGCGTGGGAGAAATATAGAGAAAATCAGAAACTTAAAGCATGGATTGGATTTCCCGACATAATGGATTTAGAAAAACGTGGATATCATAATCTTGCTGAGATGATAATGCTCACAATTAGAGATGAAGTAAGAAAAGTCAAAGATGAAAGGAAGTGAGACATTAACCATGTCGCGCATTCCCCTAATGCTGTCCATAGGAAAAAAGATTGTAAATTATATCCTGACTCTATTTTCTGCACTAATCATTTTGATTTCGACTGCTGTGTCTGCAGAGATCAAAAACGAGGTTGTGAGGCAGGAAGGCAACCGCATATTATTTATCTATGACCTTGAGGGGACAGAGGCAGAAGGCGAGGTCTCGGTGAAGCTGACGATTCAGGGAAAGAAATACGAGACAAAAGACCTACATTTCAAGGGCGATATTGGCAAAGTGAAGACAGGCAAAGGGAAAAAGATTTTTTGGAATGTGCTTCAGGATTTTCCGAAGGGATTATCTGAACAATTCACATGGGAACTGACCGCAGGGCAGTGGCAGGTCAATGAATTGACAGTGTTGGACACGAAGACAAATCTGATGTGGACAAGGGATGGTAATTTGGCAGGCAAAGAGATGAACTGGGATGATGCGCAGGCTTATGTACACAGTCTGAACAATGAAAGATACGCTGGATATAATAATTGGAGGTTGCCTAACAAGTATGAACTGGCGGCGATGGCTCAGTACGGCAAGGACGCTGGTTATGGAAGCAGTGAAAAGAAAATCAGCGATTATTTTAATGAGCGAGGATTTATAAAAGTGCAGCCACATTACTATTGGTCTAGTACTGTCTCGCCCCTCGCGTGGTTCGTCAGTATGTGGGGCGGCTACGTGTTCTACGACGTTAAGACGGGTAGCAACTATGTTTTTCCGGTCCGTGACGTGACGGACAGTAGGTAAATTTTGGGAACAAAACTCTTAACGTTTTTTATCTCATATATTGAGGAGTTTTTATGAAGAATAAGATTGTTGCAGGAGTTGTTGTTTGGATTATTACAAGCGTCCTAACAAAGATGATAAGTTTATTGCCAAGTGATTACATTGTGTACTTGTTTAGTGCTATTATTTTTGACTTGTGGCCAATATGGTTTGGGTTGATCATATCTATTTTCTATATGCTGGTGATATTTTTATGGCAACTGTATAAGTGGCTTACATGGCATAGTTCAAATTATATGAAAAGTGACTTTAATAGCCTTGAAGAGAAAATTAATTACCTCATCGATGTGAAATTAAAGTTAAAATCCGTTCGCCAAATATAACCATGAACGATAAATCAGGGCATATTAAGTTCGATTCCTTGCTTGCCTATTCTGCCGGGCAGCACGAGGACTTACTCGTTGCGGAAATCGAAGCTCATCTTGCCACATGTCAGCAGTGCCTGAATATTTATGACGGCCTGCGGTTGTTGGAGACAAATCTCAGTCTATCTCTGAAGGAGTCCCAAGCAAGCGCATCCTGTCCGGAAGAATGGAAGATTGCTGCAATGGTCAAGGGAGAGGTAAATGGCGAAGGCGCTTCTGTTTTAGCTGCTCACATTAAAGAATGCAGCTGCTGCATGGGCAGGGCAGCCGGTTTTTATAAGGCGCTCCAGGCGGAACCTATAGCGATTAAATTGCCGGATGCATGGAAGGAGGCGGCGCTTCATGCACTCGCGGATGGAGTTGATCAAGCCTCAAACCGGGAGTCATATTTCAGTCGGCTTGTTACCAACCTGAAGCGCATTGTTTCTCCCATTCCCGCTTTCCCGAGTTATGCCGTTGCTGCCATAGCCATAATTTTCCTGATCATCTGGAATGTAATGCCGCAAAGGGAAATTGTAAGAACTGTTGCATCCAATGAAAGGATTTCAATAAGGGATTCTGAAATACCCTCTTCGCTCGGTTTTGGAGGAGCTGATGAAACAACGGGAATCAAAATCATGGCTATCGAGATCGAAGGCGATTCAGTGGTCTTAAACTGGAAGCCTATTGAGAACTCGACCGGATACGATTTTACACTAAAAGATAAATCAGATGGCAATAAGGTCTTCTCAGGTTCAGCTGACAGCAGAGCAACTGTTTTACTAAACAAAACGCTGCTTAAAAAGAATATCCCCTATAGCTGGATTATTACAGGAAGGACTTCAGCCGGCAGATATTTCGAATACACCGGTGAGTTTACCCTGCTGGACAAAGGCCGCTAACAGTGCTCCGCTTCGTCACTACTCTACTGCTAATTGCCGTATTAGTAATTGTATCCGCTGTCGCAAGTCATGCTGAAGACCGCAGCAAAAAGGAATTCTGGATCAACAGATATGGAGAGGTCAGAAAGGATAAAGTTGCCGAGAGGGCAAAAGAGGTCTTCTCTCATGTGCTTGCAGCATCAGACAGACGGGCCGGGGTACTGCCTTCATTTCATATAATCAATTATGACGGTGTGCCATGGGCGCAGTCCCTTCCTGACGGTTCAATTCTGCTCACAAAGAATGGGTTGAACTACTGTTATAAAGGCAGGAATGCGGAAGATGGGGACGCAAGACTGGCCTTTGTTATAGGACATGAGCTTTCTCACCAGTTCAATGGCGACTTCTGGCAATACAAGTTTCTGATGGCTGCAGACGAAAAGAAGGAGGTCGCCCTTGCATTCCAGAATATTAAAGAGATCGCCAAAGACCCGGACACCCTGCTTGCAAAAGAGATACAGGCAGACCAGTATGGCATTATCTACGCGATACTTGCAGGATATGACAGTGACAGGGTTATAAACGGCGACAAGAACTTTTTTGCAGACTGGGAGCAGAGGTCCTCAAAGTCTGGCGGCTCTGATTACATTGCATCGCTATCGAAGAAGAGAATTCTTGCGGTTTCATTGCGGCTCAAAGAGGTCTCTGACAGGATTATGCTCTTCAAATTGGGTGTTATCAGTTTTCGAATCGGCAACCTTGATGATGCAATCATTTTGTTCGAACGGTTTGCCACCTATTACCCCGGTCGGGAGGTCTACGGCAATATCGGCACAATATATTTAAGGCTGGCATACGACAAATTCCTGCTTTCAAGAACAGATGAATCATTCCCTTACAGGCTTTCATTCGGCATAGATGCCCATTCACGGGCCGAGACTATTAATATTGCACGTGGCTTTACCGAGGAGAGATACAGGGATTATTCAAGATTCCTGAACAGCGCGATAGAAAACCTCAGAAGGGCTGCTGAATTTGATCCACAATACAGCGTTGCACAGAACAGCCTCGGCTCTGCATATATAATAGGGAGGAAATATTATGATGCTGTATCCGTGCTTGAATCGGCCCTGAAATCTGCTCCAAATGATCAGCACATTCAGAACAATCTCGCCGTGGCCTATATTCTGCTTGGAAAAGAGCTTGGCAGCGATTCTATTATTTCCAGGGCGGAGGATATGCTCAAGGGACTGAATGACATGAATTCCAGGATCAATCTCTCCGCACTTTTGATCCGGAATAATAAAGAGAAACTGGCTGAGGCGACCTTGTATGATGAAAAGACCTCAAAGGATACTGTTATTGAAAATACGCCTGTATCGAGATATAAACCGGGAATGACAGTTCAGGGAAGAAATGATGTTCAGGTTATTGAAGAGATAACTGATGCCGAAAAAGGTTCTTTAGTGATTGCGAAGGGTCTTAAGGATGGTGCTATAATACTCACAAAAAATGGCAGGGTGCAGACTGTGTTATACCCGTCTGTGCCGAATATGCGGGTGGCTTCCGGAGGCAGGCCGGAAATATATCTTTCAAACAGGGGGCGCAATGGCATCATTGTCAACAATAACAGAAAACCAGATTACTTCGAATTCTAATTCTTCAAGTCTTGTCCGTCAAATATATATATAAGATAAAAAAATCAGGAGGATTGATATGAAAAAAGTATTGTCTGCTGCTGTGTTCATCTTTGCCGGGCTGTTTCTGTTTGCAGGATGTGCCGGCACCCAAAAGGCTGACGTTACACCCACAACTCCCATTCAGGATACAGGCGCCCCGGCCTGGGTAATCAAAGGCAGCGGCAGCTCAGCATCAGCACAGGGCAAGGTATTTTACGGAGTGGGGTCTGCAAGTGGAATGAAGAACATGTCTCTTCTCAGGTCCTCAGCCGACAACAGGGCCCGCAATGAGATAGCAAAGACCTTTTCGACTTACACATCTTCGCTTATGAAGGACTATATGGCGTCAACCACAGCAGGCAATCCTAATGTAACTTCAGAAGAGCAGCATGTTGAGCAGGCTATCAAGACCATAACTTCCGCCACACTTGTTGGCGTTGAGATAGTTGACCATTGGCAGAATCCTGCAACAGGTGAGTTCTACTCTCTGGCAAGGCTCGATCTTGAGTTTATGAAAAACAGTCTCGAAAGTATGAAGGAACTAGACAGGAAAACAAAAGAATATATCAGGCAGAATGCTGAGAAACTCCATGAGCAGCTTTCGAGGGAAGAAGAGAAGCTGAAAGAAAAACAGTAAAGGAGTCTCGTCATGAAAAGATATCTGGTATTGGTATCTCTTGCACTTATAGCATTGACCGGATTTGCCAGAGGAATTGATATGGTAACCTTGCTGACAGATGAGGAAGGCCGTATGGGTGAAAAACCTAATGGTCTGGTAAATGTCGGAAGGCTGCCGGATACCGGACCTGTGGTTAAAGTTGTTGCACCTGATCTTTCGAAGGAATATCAGCCTCCCGTAAAGATAGATGTTCGCTTCATTCCAAAAGGCAATAGCAGGGTGGATCTCTCCAAGTTCAGTGTTGAAT
>Ga0233425_10009803_pt1 | contig 11962 bp, 6 predicted proteins | sample Watercolumn_Towu_2_FD_181712 | JGI IMG/M metagenome (GOLD analysis project Ga0233425, IMG submission 181712) | Freshwater microbial communities from Lake Towuti, South Sulawesi, Indonesia - Watercolumn_Towuti2014_140_MG | ecosystem: Environmental > Aquatic > Freshwater > Lake | place: Indonesia...
CTCCGCAGGCGTTACGGAGACAGGACCTGCTCCAGAGAGGGGTCCTCGATGCGCGCGCCACATCCCGGGACAGGAGGGAACCAGACGGGGCACCCTGGGAACACCCGTTCATGCCCGGGGCCCACCGGGGGGGGTGACGAGGTCCCCTGGACGGCCGCAGGGCTCCATCCGCGGCGGGCGCGCCATTGGCCGCGGGAGAAGGGGCTGGGATAGTGCCTGGGGGTCGAACGGCAGGAGAACGCCCGATGTGCTCCCGTCCGCCCATCGCCGCCGGCGGAGCGGACCCCCGGGGGAAGGCTCCCGCGCGCCGCTGGCCCGGGGCACGGGTCGTCGCGTGGGTGTCTGGCGAGTTCGGCGGATGGCGGAGTCACCCGCGGCTCACCCTCGCCGGTTGCGCGGTGGTCTACGCGGTGGCCCTGGCCCTCCGATGGCGCGAGCTGGACGCGGTGCGTGTCCTGTCCGACGGCATCGGCCCCTGGCTCGTCGCGATTGCGGACCCCTTCTGGCCGCGTCCCCATGCCGCCCCCTACGGGTGGGCTCTCTACCCGCCGTACGCCGCCTCCCTCCTCGTGGTCGGCTCGCTCGCGCAGGCCGAGGCCATCCTGCTCGCGCTGCACGCCCTGGTGGCACCGATGGGGCTCCTGGCGGTGCTCGCGCTACGTCCCCGCGCCCGCGTCGCGGCGGTCCTGGTGGGGCTGCTCCTGGCCCTCGACGGGAACCTGATGGCCACGGCCCGCTCGGGCGCCGAGGGCTACCTGGGCCCGCTGTGGGTCGGGATCGCGACCTTCGGGGTGGCCTCGCGTGCCCACCGCTGGGGCCCCCCGCTCGCCCTGCTCTCGCTGGCGATCGCGTTCATGAACCATCCCTTCGCGGCCTGCGCCGTGCCCCTCGTGGCCCTGCTGCCGTGGCGCGCTCCGCGAACCTGGGTGGGGTTGGGCCTGGCGCTCCTGGCCCTGGTTCCCAGCGCGATCCGTCTGGCGCAGACCGGCCTGCCGAACGCGGGCGGGGCCTCGGCTCCACCGCTGGACGCCGTGCCGGTGTGGCTCCACGGGGGAGGACCCGCGGCGTGGCTCGTCCTGGTGGCGCCGTTGGCCGCGCTCGCTCACCGCGAGACCCGCCCGCTCGGGCTCGCGGTGCTCGCCGGCGCGCTCTCCATGGCCGTCGCCGGGGTCCACGGCGACTACCTCAAGGATCATTACCTGCGCTTGCTCAGCGTCCCGGCGGCGGTCTGCCTGGCAAGCCTCCCCTGGCAGGGCGGGCTCTTCGCCCTGCTCCTGCTGCGGGTGCCGCACACGCGGGTTCCGCCCGCGGGCGCACCCCCGGTGCCGGCCAGCCTTGCCCAGGAAACCGCGTTGGTCGAGCGTATCCAGGGCCTGCCGCGGCCGCTGCTGGTGGACGGGGCGGTGGTGTCGGGCGCCCCGGCGGTAGAGCCCGCCGCCGCGATGCTGGACCTTCACCTGCGCGGCTGGGCCCGCACGGACTTCGGCCCGGGGGGAACGGTGGTCCTGGTGGTGTCCGGCAACCCGGAGGATCTCGCGCGGATCCCGGGGATGGAGGCCTGGTGGGACGGGCACTCGCGGCACCTGGTGCTCGTGGGCACCGCGGCGGAGTTGCGCACCGCCACGGTCGCGTTCTGCGCCGTCCACCCGCGCACGGGTGGCTTCCAGGACGGCCTGGCGGTGCTGCGGCCCGAATTGGAGGGTGTGGACCCGCGCGCCTGGTGGGCGGACTGCCTCTGACAGGGGGGCTGGCCGACTTCGTCGGCCGAGATCGACGAGGCGAAGAAGATCGTGGTGGCGTTTGACGACGCCACCCCATCGACCGCGTGTACAGGGAGACGGAGTAGTCGCGGCGGCCTTGTTCGCGGGCATGGAGTTAGCTTCTCGGGGCCACTTCCTGCGGCGAGAGGAGCGTCGACATGATCGTCCCTCGGCTCAAGCCCCGGCCTTCGGCCGTGACGCTTCCGATCGAGGACGTGCTCGACCACGTGAGGGAAGGTCGGCTGCGTGTTCCGCCGTTCCAGTGGGCGTTGAAATGGCGGGGGCAGCATGTCCTGGATCTGTTCGACTCGATCTATCGTGGCTTTCCGATAGGTGATTTGCTCCTCGCCCCCCTGTTCGTGCTCACGGGCGCGGTGGCGCTGGTGGCCGAGCAGGTCTTCGAGAAGCTGCTCTCCACGGTGGTCGGCGCCTCCACACCCGCGGGGGCACTGGTCCTGGCGGTCTACTTCTCCGGGCTGACGCTGGGCGGGCTGCTGTACCCGCGGCTGGCGGGCCGGCGCCGGCGCCCGCTGTGGGTCTACGCCGCGTGTGAGGGTTTCGTCGGGCTGTGGGCGCTGGGGCTCGCGCTGGGGTTCTCTGGGCTGCAAGCGGCGGGGGGCACTCTGGTGTCTCTGGCCGGGGAGGGGGCGGCGGCCGTGTTCCTGACCCGGCTGGCCGTGGCCTGCGCCTGGATCCTCCCGCCCACCGTGGCCATGGGCATGACCTTCCCGGCCATGGTCGGGGCGCTGGAGGCCGCCGAGGTACCCGGGCTGCATCGGCGCATGGCCCGCTTCTACGCCCTGAACCTGCTGGGCGCGGCGGCGGCGGCGGGGCTCGCGCCCTACCTGCTCTTCCCACGCCTCGGGCTGGTGGGAGCGCTGTACGGCTGCGCCGTCATCGAGGTCGGGGTGGTGGCGACGGTGCTGGCCCTCGACCGGGCCATCGGACCCGCGGCCCGCGCCGCGCCGGTGCGATCCGCCTGGGCCCCGCGCACCCCAGCCGCCCTCGGCCTGGTGGCGCTCGCGGCCGGCTCCGGCCTGGTGACCTTCGCGCTGGAGGTCCTGTGGCTCCACCTGGTGGGCGCGGTCCTGGGGACCTCGGTCTACGCCTTCGCCAACATGCTGCTGGCGGTGCTCCTGGGCCTGTTGCTCGGTGGCTGGCTGGCCTCCCTGGGGCGTGCGGGCGGCGCGGCCCTGCCTCCCGCGGTGCTGGCCGCGGCGCTGCTCGTCGCCGGCTGGCTCCTGCTGCTCAGCCTGCGGGTCTGGGACGACATCCCCCTGCTGCTCCCGAGCCTCGGGGGCTGGGCCACGGGCTTCGCGCGGGGCGAGCTCCTGCGCATCGCGTTCTCCCTGGTGCTGGTCGGCCTGCCCGCCACCGCCCTGGGCGCGGTCTACCCGCTGATCTTCCGCCTGCCGGGCTACCCCCGGGAGGGGGCCGATGCTTTCGCCGGCCGGCTGGCGGCCGCCAACGCGCTCGGGTGCATCGCGGGGGCGCTGGGCACGGGCTTTGGGCTCGTCCCCGCGGTGGGCGCCGAGGCCACCCTGCGCGCCGTGATCGTCCTGGTGCTGCTCGCGGGCCTTGGGTTGCTCGTACCGGGGTGGTGTCGGCCCACCGGCCGCCTCGGGCGCCCGCTGTCCGTGGCGCTCGGGGTCCTGGCTGCGCTGGGGATCGCGGCGTTGGGGCGTGAGCCCGGCTGGGATCGCCTGGCGCTGACCGCGGGCACCAACGTCTACTTCGCGCCCGCCCACGTCACCGCCGACTCGGCGCTGCTCTTCTGGCACGAGGACACCCGCGGGGGCTTCACCACCGCGGTGCGCAACCGCCTCCCCGACGGCAGCTCGTGGACGGTGCTGTTGACCGACGGAAAGTTCCAGGGCAACGACGCGGGAGAGCGGGCCGCCCAGGCGGCGTTCGCGCTCCTGCCGTTGGTACACGGCGCAGGGCGCCACCGGGCCCTGGTGATCGGGCTGGGCACCGGGCAGACCGCCGACCTCGTGGCCGCCGCGGGCTTCGAGGCGGTGGAGGTGGCCGAGCTGGCTCCCGGCATCGTGGCCGCCGCCCGCGGGCCCTTCGCTGCGGTGAACCACGGGGTGCTGGACCGCCCGGGGGTGCTGCTCGCGCTGGAGGACGGCCGCAACCACCTGCTGCGCAGCAAGGAGCGCTACGATCTCGTCTCCATCGAGCTGACCTCCGTCTGGTTCGCGGGGGCCTCCGCCCTCTACAGTCGGGAGTTCTACCGCGACCTGCGGGCGCACCTGGCGGACGGCGGGGTGGTGGCCCAGTGGATCCAGCTCCACCACATAGCCCCCGAGGAGGTGCTCTCGGTCGCGGCCACCCTGCGCGAGGGTTTCCCGCACGTGGCGATGTGGCAGGTGGGCGGTCAGGGCGTGCTGCTGGCCGCGGAGTCACCCCTGCGGGTGGAGCCGGGTCTCCTGGAGGCCCTGCGCGCGCGCCCCGTCCTGGCGGAGGCGTTGACCCTCGCCGCCGCCGGCGGGGCCGTGGAAGACCTCGTCGGCCGGTCCGCCATCCTGACCGAGAGCGAACTGGAGGCCCGCCTGGCCCGGTCCCCCGGGGTGGTGATCAACACAGACGCAAACCGCTATCTCGAGCTCTCCACCCCGCGGCACAACCTCGAACGTGGCGATCATCGGGCGGCGGTGCTCGCCGCGCTGCTGGATGGGTTGGACCCGGTGGAGCGTGCGGCACGCCTGGCGCGGTTGGAGCGCTGAGCTACCTGGGCGGTTGGGCACCGCCTGGACCTTCGCGCGGCGCCTGACCCCCCGCCGTGCGCTCGGAGCGCGTGCGCTCGGCGGCGAGCAGCCAGGCCCCACCCGGGGCGGAAAGGACCGACGGAGCGGCCAGGCCCGGGGCGGTTCGCTGGCCGGGCTCCGGGGTCCAGGTCGCCCCACCGTCCGCCGAGATCCGCGAGAGCAGGGGCGCTCCTTCGGCGATGCCGCTGTAGTACAGCCGGAGACGCCCGTCGGGCAGCGCGGCCAACTCTGGGCCGAAGCCCGCGTCGGAGCCGGCCTCCGCCGCGGTGAAGGTGCGCCCAAAGTCGGATGAGACGGAGCTTTCCAAGCCGAAATACATCATTCTGCAGGTTCCATCCTGGGCGCAGTGGACGCTGGGGCCGGCGGAGGGACCGCGCAGGGCTTCGCCGTCCAGGCGCCAATGGCGCAGGTCGGTCGAGGTGGCCGCGATCAGGCGCTGGGGCTTGCCAGGGTCGAACAGGCCGCGTTCCAGCGCCTCCTCGAGGCCCAGGTGGACCAGGTAGAGCCGGAAGCTCCCATCGGGCAGGGCGAGCACCTCGGGATCCCGCACCATGCCTGGATCGAGGCCTTCCAGGGTCAGCCCGCGATCGCGGCGCCAGGTCGCCCCGCCATCGCTGGAGGTGTAGAGCTGCAGCACGCCGTAGCCAGGCAGGCCCAGCACGCCCTCCCAGCCCCAGCCGGCTGCCAGCGAGCTGCGCGCCTCCTCCAGGGCTCCGCCGATGCAGAAGAGCAGCAGGTCGCCGCTTGGCGCGCGCACCAACTCGGGTTGGGTGGCGTGCTCCACTGCGGGAGCGGAGCCCACCTCGAAGCGCAGCCCATCGGCGCTTCGGCCCAGCACCACGTCGGTGGTCCAGGGCCCGTCACCGTGTGCCCGCAGATCGAGGTGGCGGCCGGCCCACTCCCGGTCGCTCGCCCCGGCCGTGCCCTGCAGGAGGCGACCGAGGATCTCGGATGGAACGACGTCTGCTCCGCCGTCGTCGGCCTGTGGAGGATCGCCGGGGGGCGAAGACGCGCGGGGCTCCTCCTCCTGGTCGAGCCCGACCGCCATGTAGCCAGCGTTCCAGGAGTCGCCGGAGTAGCCCTCCTGCCAGTAGTGGTAGAAGACCCACCAGCCGCCCTCGGGCCGGGCCAGGAAGGCGGGCGCTTCGAGCCGGTAGGCCGGCACGCGGTCGCCGGGCTCGTGTTCCCAGGTGCGGCCGCGGTCTGCGGAGATCATGGAGCGCAGCGGCCCGCCCTTGTCCTTCGAGTTGTAGAACAGGCGGACGCGCCCATCTGGCAGGGCCAGGAAGGCCGGTGCGAAGCCGGGGACGCCGAAGTCTCCCTGGAAGCTGAAGGTGCGCCCGCCGTCGCTGGAGCGGGAGATGTCGAGCCCCGTGGAGACCATCACGCAGTCGGACCCGTCGCACCAGACCGCCGGGTCGGCGTTCGGGCCGCTCACCACCAGCCCCTCCATGGTCCAGACCACCCCGTCGGTCGAGGTGGCCGAGAAGACCTCGTGCTGGGCCCCGTCGTCCCACGAACCAGGGGTGAGCAGGTCCGGCACGGGGGTGCCGATCTCGTAGAGGCGCCAGCCTCCTTCGGGCAGGGCGACGATCTCGGGATCCACCACCATGCCGCGCACCTGGCCCTTGACGCCGAAGGTCGGCTCGCGCCGCCAGGTCTGGCCGTCGTCGTCGGAGACGAGCTGGTCGAGGGCACCGAACCCGATGAGCCCGTGATCCCGCATCCAGGGATCGTGCTGGGTCAGCAGTCCCTCGGCCCGGGAGAGGTCGCCGTCCACGAACAGCAGGCGGACGCGCCCGTCCGACGTGCGGAGTACGCCGGGGACGGCCGCCGCGGTGGCGATGCGCCGCGCCTGGGAGAGGTCGATGGCGAAGCCGTCCGGGGAGGTGGCCACGAAGAGGTCCTCGTGCCAGGGCCCAGCGTTGGGGGCGCGCTCTTCGAGGCCCGCCAGGAAACGTTCGGCCTCCTCCCTGGAGGCCTGCCCGTCGATCACCCGCTCCAGCACCTGCGCGGTCATGGGGCCGCGCGCGCCGTTCACCGCCGGGGTGGAGCCGACCGCGGTCGCGGGCGGCGGCTCGGGGGTCGCGGGCTCCCGGTCACAGCCGACCGTCACGTGGGACGGCGCGGCGAGCAGGAGCAGGCAGGCGGGGCGGAGCGAGCGCGGCATGGGTGCCTCCGCTGTAACCGCGGGGCAGTCGCGGCGCGCGCTCAGGATCGCCCGGTGGGCCTCGGGGCCATGGGGATCGGCATGGAAGGCCAGGGGACGGTGAGAGAGCCCATGGGAGCCTCCGGCACGTCGTGCGGGAGGGAGGTGTGCCCGAAGGGGCCTCGTGTTGACGCGCGAAGCTCGCCGTCCGGACAGTCCCCGCCGCCCGGATCGCTACCGCTGCCGCCCCTGGATCTCGAACGGAGCGCTCACCAGCCCGGTCTCGTCCGCGATGGTGAAGCGCAGGGTGTAGGTGGTGGCCTGGGCGCAGGAGATGCCGTCGTCGGTCTCACGGAAGCTGCCGAAGCACTTGCCGGTGTTGTCGCAGGTGAGGGTGTAGCCGGCGATCTCCGTACCGCCCTGGAGGACCACCAGGCGGTTGTTCACGAGGTCGAAGGCCGCCAGCGTGTCGTCGCCCTGGGGGTCGGTGGCCTGGCAGGTGGCCTCCCACAGGAAGAAGGTGTCGCCCGTGGTGTGCTCGTAGCAGTAGCCGTCGGCAGCGGTGATCACCGGAGGGTCCTGGGGGCCGAGGCCGGTGTCCGAGCCCGTGTCCGCGTCACCGTCGGCGTCGGTGTCGCCATCGGTGTCGCCGTCGGTGTCTGAGTCGGTGTCCGAGTCGCCTTCGGGATCGGGGCCGGTGTCGAAGATCGTCTTCTGGCAGCCTACCAGGACGAGCAGGACCGGCAGACCGTGTGCGCGCATGGCTCACCTCGCGGATGAGCGACATCGTACCACGGCTCCTCCCCGAAGAAGTGCGACCCGCCGCGAGGGCGGGCCGCGGGTCGTTCGCCAGGAGGAGCTATGGGTTCTCGGTGCAGAGGGTGTAGGCCCCGGAGCCGGCGTAGTCGTAGACGTACCAGATGTAGTAACCGGCGCTGCCGGTGTAGGAGATCTCCTCCTCCGCGCTGTCGCTGGTGGAGGACGCCACCCGGCGCCAGCTCCCGCTCGAGTACTTGTAGAGGTAGAGGTCGAAGTCCGCGCCGGACGGGCCGGAGAGGTAGGCCTCGATGGCACCGCGGCTGGTGGTCTGGAAGTAGTTGCCTTCCGGCTCGTAGGCGTAGCTGCCCGCGCCGGCCAGGCTGCCGGTCCAGGTGTCGGTGTAGTCGTCGCAGACGCCGCCGGTGGAGCCGCCGCCGGTGGAGCCGCCGCCGGTGGAGCCGCCGCCGGTGGAGCCGCCCTCCGTGATGCCGGCGTAGGCGTACAGCCAGGACTGGAAGGCGTCGGTGCGGGTGCTGACCCCGTACTGCGTGCAGTAGTAGTCGCCATAGGAGGTCACACCGCCGAGGTAGACGGAGCTTCCACGGAACACGAACATCGGGCCGCCGGAGTCGCCGGAGCAGGGGCCGCCGGCGGTCTGGCGGTAGGAGACCTGGGTGTTCGGGTCGCCGGTGGAGGGGCAACCATAGACCGAGCAGCCGAGGCCGCCCAGCGCCATGGACACCTGCAGCTTCTCGCCGTAGTCGTTGGTCTCGGTGGTGCCGAAACCCGCGAAGTTCACCGTGGTGCCGATGTCGGCGCTGGTGATCCCCTGGCTCTGGGGCAGCGGCACCACCGGGGTCACGGCTTCGGTGACGGCGCGGGAGAGCGTCAGGACCGCGATGTCGTTGGTGACCGAGCGGGAGTTGTAGCTCGGGTAGACCTGGAGGCTGGAGACCGTGTAGATGTGGGAGCTCAAGTCCTGGTAGGGGTTGTCACCCACGTAGACCGCCAGGCGCGAGGCGGACATCCCCGCGAGGCAGTGGCCGGCGGTGACGACGACCGTGCTCGTGATCAGGGTGCCGGTGCAGAAGGGGTCGGTGTAGACCCGGCTGCCCGAGGTCTGGTGCAGGGACACCACCGCGTCGTGGTACCAGGCGTTGGGCGCGCTGCCGCCGTGGATCTTCTGGGAGGCATAGGCATCATCGCCACCCTCCACCGCCGTCAGCTCCCCGGCGCACCCCCCGGCCAGGAGCAGGGTGGAGAACAGGACGGGCCACATCGACGTGCGCTGCATGGTGCCTCCAGGTGGTTTCAAGGGCCGGCGGAACACTTCAGCTATGACAGGCACGGCGGGCGTCCGTATGTAAAAAAACGGTCGGGACCGAGCCGGTTTCTTCCAAAAATGGCGTTCAAAGAATAGAGATCAAAAATGAGAAAAACATGAAGTAACAAAAATAAAAGCACTTCGTGACAAGAAACCCGGGCGCTACCAGCGCACCTCGGCCGCCAGGTGGAGCAGGTCCTGGTCGGGATGGCGCACCGTGAGGTCGAGGCCCTGGTCGGCTGGGAGCCATCGCAGCGCGACTCGTCCGGGCAGGAGCACGGGCTTGCGGAAGGTGGCCATGACCCGCTGGCCGGGGGGCAGATCCGCCGACACCTGCGCCAGCGCCCAGCCGAGCGTCCACATGCCGTGGGCGATGGCCCTGGGGAAGCCGAAGGCCCTCGCCAGCAGGGGGTGCAGGTGGATGGGGTTGTAGTCGCCGGAGGCCGCGGCGTAACGGCGGCCCAGGTCGGCGGAGACGGCCGCGATCCGCGGCTCGCTCCAGCCCTCCACTGCGGGCTGTGGCGCCGCGGCGGGCCGCGGGGCGGCGTGGGTGGCTTCGGGGTCGCGGGAGAGGAGGGTGGCGAGGCCCTCCCACGCCAGGGCTCCAGCCACCCGGGCCTGCATGGCGCAGTCCAGCTCCAACCCCCGCGGCGTGGCGCGCACCTCGGTAAGCTGGCAGCGCAGGTCGTATTCCTCGGCGGAGTCCAGGGGCCGGTGGGCGACCAGGTGTTGCCGCAGGTGGACGAGGCCCATCGCGCGCAGTGGGAAGGACGGGGAGAGGAACAGCTCGACCATCAGGCCATGGAAGAGGGTCTCCATGAACACCGCAGGAACGCCGGCCGCCTCCGGGTACCCGCATACCTCCCGGAACCGGCGGAGACGGACCGGGTCGATGCGGCGTCCGCGCTGCTCCAGGGCGATGGCACCCAGCCGCGCTGCGGCCTCGGAACCGAGCCGCCCCTGGGCTCGCCCCCGCGGCCAGGCCGCCCGCACGAACTGGCTCGGGACGCCGGGGACGGAATCCATGATCCGCGTCTCGGGGGGGGCGGTCAACGGGAGGACCCTGGGATGATCCTGCGGTTCCATGGTGGTTCTCTCCTGGGGGACGCCCTGATCTTCCTTGGAAAGCCGCTCCCCGAGCCATGAATCAGCTTCAGTCGTGGGCAGGTTCGGGCGGGCTGCACGCGGAGCGTCCTGCTGGAGAGCGGCGTCGGTGGGGGCGGGTCAGGTTGTTACAATTTTTGAGTCCGGCCCATCGGACAGTTCGATGGAAGGGAATTGTAACGCCGCAGACCCAGCGTTGCTGTTGTGGCAGGGGCCCGTAGCCTCCAGCCTCCGGACCCGTGCCCGGCCCCACCCGGTTACCCACCGGTCGATGCCCCGACTCCGCGCCGACATCGTAGAGATCTGCCTGTGCACCGCCGCGCTGTGCGCCGTGCTGCTGGGGCCCGGCCTGCCGCGCCTGGGGGATCACTTCCTCGGCATCGCCGCGGTGGACCACTACGGCACCCAGTGGTTCTACCACTTCGTGGACCAGGCCCTGCGATCCGGGGCCAGCCTCGGGCGCACGGATCTGCTGTTCTTCCCCTGGGGCAAGGACCTCTACCTGCACACCGGCGCCAACCTGATCGACGCCCTGGCCTGCCTGCCGTTCCGGCGTCTGTTCGGCCCGGTGCTCGGCTACAACCTGTTCCTCCTCGCCGGCCTGGCGGCCACGGCCTGGGCGTTCGCGAAGTTCGCCGGGGAGTTCGTGGACGACCGGGCGCTCTGCTGGATCTCGGGGCTGCTGTTCGCCGCCTCGCCGTTCGTGCTGTACGAGGCCGCGGAGGGGCGGCCGATGCAGGCGATCCTGGCCCTGGGACCCCTGGTGCTGCTGCACGCCTGGCGCACCGGGCAGCGTCCCGGGCTCGCCGCGCCGCTCACCGGGGGCGCGCTGCTGGCCGTCTTTGGGTATCAGTACTGGTACTATGCCTTCTTCTTTGGCGTCAGCCTGCTCGCCTTCGGCGCGTGGCGCGTGGCGCGCCCCCCCGCAGGAGCGGGCGGGCGGTGGGCGGTGCTCGGGCGGTTTGCCCTCTCCGGCGGCCTGGCCATGGCGCTGGTCGCCCCCGCCGCCCTGCCGATCCTGCTGCGCACCGAGGGAGGAGGGGATGTCCCGGGGCTGCTGGACATCTCGGGTTGGGCCGAAGGCGCCGTGCACGCCGTCACCGCCGAGGGCCACGCGGTGGCCCTGCTCACCTGGCAGCCCTGGAGCGGCGAGAGCGCGTTCCTGGTCCAGGCCGCCGACGGCGCCCAGCGCCTGGTCGGGCATCAGCGGCTGGGCTCCTGGACCTGGTTCGCCCTGCTGGGGCTGGCGCTGTGGCGGCCCGGGCGCCTCGATCGGGGCGCACTGCTCGCCCTGGCCCTGCCAGCCCTGCTGCTGGCCACCGGTCCCCTCGTGGTGCTCGGCGAGACCTACCTTCCCAACCTGCCCTACATCGGTTTGACCGCGGCGCTCGGCTTCGTACGCCGGCTCTGGTGGCCTGCCAGAGCGTTCGCCGTCCTGGACGTGCTCGCCCTGTTGGCCTTGGCCCAGGCGCTCACCCGTGGGTTGCCCCGGCGCTGGGCCTGGCGGGGATTGGCCCTGGCCGGGCTGCTGGTCGCTTGGGTGCTGGGCCTGCACCGGGCGGGGCTGGCGCCGCTGCCGGCCTGGGATGCCGCGATCCCCGCGGGCTACCGATGCCTGGCCCTCGGCGAGCCCGGGGCCATCCTCGAGCTGCCCTGGGGGGGGAGCCAGGCGCACCTCTACTACCAGTCCGCCCACGGGCGCCCGATGCTCGGGGGGATGCTCGAGCGCAACCCGGTCTTCTCCCCACCGGAGGCCGTGGCCTTCCGCGAGCGGAACGCCCTCGTCGCCAGCCTCATCGCGGCCACCGGGGCGGGTGATCCCGCCGCAGGAGGCTTCTCTGCGCCCGACGTACTGGCCGTGCGCGATCTCGGCTTTCGCTGGATCGTCTTCCAGCGCGAGGCCTTCCTGCCGCGCGAAGGGGAGACCGGCGACGGCGACCCCGCTGCCCTGCGCCGGGCGCGCCGCACCCGCCTCCGGAGGGTCGAGGGCGACCTGCGGGCCCTGCTCGGCCCCCCGGTCTGGGCCGATGCCCGCACCTGGATCTGGCCGCTGCCCGGGACGGACGGCGACGAGGAGCGCGCCGCACGGGCTCCC
>Ga0233425_10009804_pt1 | contig 11960 bp, 4 predicted proteins | sample Watercolumn_Towu_2_FD_181712 | JGI IMG/M metagenome (GOLD analysis project Ga0233425, IMG submission 181712) | Freshwater microbial communities from Lake Towuti, South Sulawesi, Indonesia - Watercolumn_Towuti2014_140_MG | ecosystem: Environmental > Aquatic > Freshwater > Lake | place: Indonesia...
AATTTAAGTCTCCATTGCAGTTGTTATCTACTCCATCTGTGCAAGTTGCAGTTGTCCATTCAGTTGCGTTTGGGTTGATGGATGCGTTGCTGTCGTTGCAGTCAGTACATAGGCCTACTCCTCCGAAAGAAGTCCAATTTCCATACCCATCCAAGTCCATATCACAAGTTGCTAAAGTAGAGTTACAAGTTGCACAAGTTCCGCCAGAAAGAGCACACATTATAGAGGTTCCTATACAATAACCATCACAACTAGCAACATACGTACAAGAAAAGACCGCGGTTCCAGAACAATATGTTCTTTCCGGACCAGGCTCACAAGATAATCCGGGTCCAACACCCCAATCAATACAATTTTGATTAGAACATACTGCACCAATTAATTGCATAAACATTAAAAGATAAAAAACATAAAATATACTCGTAATAAATTTTTTAGATAAATAATTCATAAGTTACCTCGTTTATTAATTATAAAATAAAACTAATTTAAATACTTTCCGAAATCAATTAAAATAATCTAAACACTTTTTTCTTTAAGAGATCTTATTCCAGAATTACCCCTTTCTTTAGAAGTATTAAATCCATTCATTAAAACTCTTCCTACTCCTCTCATCCAAGCATCACGAATTCGAGTTTCTTCAGAAGTTAATGGTCCAGGAGTAACTTCAAATCTACGAACATATTTTCCATCTTTTCCATTTCTATTTACAAAATAAATCTCTGCTACATTGGTTCCAGGTTTTAGCTCGCAAGTATCAAGATAAAAAGCTAGTCCCTTAACCCCTTTTGATTCTCCAATATTAGAATAAACATCTGCATCTATTTTTAAAATTGGAGGTTTAAAATAAAATCGAGTTCTTTTTTCATAATTTTCTAATGTTGTTAAAGAAGGCAAATCCCATACATTTACTCCATTCACAAAAACAGTTACTTTTTGAGGAAGATTTTCTTGAGAGTAATCTTCGGGCATAAAGTTGGCCTGAAACCAGACAAGGTTACCTTGCTTTACTGGATCTGAAAGTAAATTATAAGCAATATTTAATACTTTCTGATCTTCTGTAAAATGTTGTAAAAATTTAACTAATTTAAAACTTGCAACCCTGCCAGGAAGAATCTCGGCATTACCTATTCTTTCAACAAAATCACCAGAAAGACTATATAAATGATTCATTGTAAAATCGGCTCTTCGTCCTGCTTCATTTAAAGCACAAGATCCTAAACCCCCCAAACCTATACATCCTAAACCCACTAAAGCCAATTTTCCTAATCTTCCAATTCCGCCTCTCTTCTTTTTCGCAACATCCACCCCATCAGCATCTTTATTCATTCCTGCTTCAACCCTTCTTCCCAAATCGTGAGGAGAAGGCAAAGCAACAGCTCCATCCGTATGCACCCTATGAAAATAAGGCATATACATTCCCCTTAAGTGATCAACTAATCCTTTCATCTTGTCACTACTAACAAATTAAACTATTTAAACCTTTCTACAACCAAAGCTTAACCTGCTTAAAATAAACAAGCATAACTTATATATAAATTCTTCTTCAACCCGCTCAATTACTTATACACTCTTCCTCTTTTATCTAAAACCTCGATGATTATTATTTTATTGTCGAAGTCAATATCAATCAATGCCCTATAATCTCCAACTCTTAGTTTATAATAATCCCCTTCAAAATGTTCAAGAAATCTAAATGGCTCCTCTTTTAAGAATCTTGCTCCTTAAATCTTCTTGGGATATGCATAAAGAAATTGGTTCTGCTCTTGCTTTAACAAGCTCGCCCTTTGCCCAGTCAGTCAGCTCTCCCTCACACATTATCCTCTTAAGCAACTCTACTTCATTTCTCAATCTTACTATATCTTGATGCATACTGTTTATAGTTATTTCCATATTAATTTATGTTCCATAGAGTTTAAATAATTTTCTCCTGCGCTTTTCCGTAAGCTTAAACCTATCTGCAACCACCAAAAAACTTGAACAAAAATTCTCAGCTAAACAAACTTCTTGCTCTCTTTTTTATTTCTTCTTCAAAAGCAAGTTTTCTATTTTCAAATTCAGCTTCTTTCTTCTTAAGCTCATCTTTAAGCTTATTGTTAAACTCTTTTCCCAAATTTTCCTTTAATTTTGCAGTTTTCCTTGAAAGCTCCTCATTTATCTGCTTGTCTTTTCTCTCTTCAAGCTTTCTTAATTCATCTTCTCTTCTTTTTTCTGATTCTTCAACAGCTTTTGCTTTTTCCTGCTTCAATTGTTCAATCCTTTTTTCCTCTTTCTTTCTTGCTTCTCTCATTTCCTTCCTAAAATTATGATTAAGCTCTGATTTTTGCTTCAAAAAAGATTCTTTTGCTTTTTTTAACTCCTCAATTTCCTTGTTTTTCTCCTGTTCGAATCTTTCAAGCTCTTTATTCTTCTTATTCTTCAATTCCTGATTGTCATTTTCTTCTGATTTCTTGATATCCTCCATTTCTTCCTGCAGTTTTTTTCTCATTTTTGCTTTTTCCTCAAGCAATTTTTCAATTTGCTTGTTTTTCTCTTCCTGCAGCTTTTCAAGCTCTTTTGCTTTCTCTTGCTTTAATAATTCAATTCTCTTATGTTCTTTTTTAATTGCCTCATACATTTCCTGCCTAAGCTCTTTTCTTACCCCATGCTTTTCATTTAATAATTTCAAATTTATCTTCTTCTCATCTTCAAGTTTCTTTTCAGCTTCTTTTTCTTTTGACATCAAATTAGACAATTCAGATATAACTGATTTTTTCTTTTGTTTTTCTTTCCTTAAAAAAATCTCAAGTTCTCCAAATTTCCGCTTATTTTTTAGTTCTTCTTCTTTCCTAAGCTTGCTGCTCATCCTATGAGCTTTATTGGAATATTCATCCCTCAAATTTTTCACTTCTTGGGCAATATACTGTTCAAATTGCTTGTGCATGTTATGCTTATGTATAAGCAATTCTTCATTAAAACTATCCTTCATTTTTGCTTTTTCTTCATCAAGTTCTCTCTTAAGTTTTTTCCTCATTTCTCCTAATTTCAAATTAAATTCAGCTTTTGCTTTATTTCTTAATACCTCAATCTCTTTTGCACTAAGTGAAACCTTTTCTTGTTTAATACGCTGATTAAGCTCTTCATTAAACCTCTTATTCATGTCTTCTTTGAGCTCTTTTTCTAATCTAATATTATACTTTTCATGAAATTTATCTTCAAGTTCAGCATATTTTTTCTTAAACTCTTTTTCTCTGAATAGAATATCCTCGTGCAGCTGCTTTTGAATTTCAGATTCTTTATTTTTAATCCTATCAGAAAGCTGAATTTTTATTTCATTTAAAGAAAGATCAAATGCTTCATCAGAAAGCAAGTCAATAGAAGGATCAATTCTCTTTAAAATTTCTTTTTTTCTCTCATCTTCTTCTTTTTGCTTTCTAAGCTCTCTTCTCATTAAATTGAGCTTTTCCTTTAAATTTTCAATTTCTTTCCCATATTTTAAATTTGATTCGCATACTTTAGTTTTGCTTTTAATCTGCTCTTCAAGCTCCTGTATCTTTTTGTTAAAATCATCTTTAGATTTTTTTCTTGGCTTTGCCTTGTATTTTCCTGCAATTTTCTGCTTTAAAATCTTAATCCTGCTTTCAATTATAGGTATATCAGAAACATTCTTTAGTTTTGCTCTTATTGAAGCAGCTTCAGATTCAAATCCCCGAGTATTTAAACTATCCAGCTCTCTTCTAAGTTCCTCTAATCTTTCAATGCCCTTGCTGAAAATCTCAAAATCTTTTCTTAGTGCATTATTTGCCACTTTCATATCCCCTCTTTTTAGATTAATCCGCATTTTGTATTTTTATACCTTTCTATTATCAAGGATAGACGTATTATATCCTTTCTTTTTCCATTGTTCTATCTGCTTTTTAATATCATTTATGCTTGGGGCTCTCATCTCTCCCTCAAAAACAGACGTATTATATCCTTTCTTTTTCCATTGTTCTATCTGCTTTCTCATCTCTTCGCTTTTATTTGACTTCTTTAATCTTTTTATTTCTTTAACTCTTTTTGCATGAACTTCTTTTATATAATTTCTTCTTTTCTTTCTTAAACCAATAAATAATCTTTTGTTCAATTCCCTCTCTTCTTCTGTTTTAAGAAGAAGAGAATTTTGCTTTTCCTTTTCTTCTAAATATCTTTCCTGCTCCTCCAGCTCTTTCTTATATTCCCTCTTCAATCCCTGCAAAATCTTATCTTTTGAATAAAAAGAATAAAAAACAAATGCTCCAAAAATAAAAATCAAAAATAAGATTATAATAAGCATATATGAAGAATCTCCTGAAAAAACAAATGCTGAATTTTTTTCATTAACTGAAAAAAAAGAAGTTGAAACAGCTGCTGAATTTTTATATCTTAGTATAACTGCAAAAACATATTCTTGTATTTCAGCGTCCCTCGGCAGATTAAATGATTTTGTTATTAAAACATTATCTTTAACTACTATGTTTTCTTTTTCTGAAATTATTATTTTGCCTGAAAAATCTTTGATAAAATAATCGGCTTCAACATTTGCTGTTCCAGTGCTTGATAAATCAAATACCTTTATTTCTGCATTTATTTTATCGCCTGGAAATATCTTTCCAGAAGGAAATAATGCTGTATTGCTGTCAAATATCACTTCCCCAGATTCAATTTCAACAATTACTGGAATGATTTTTTTCTCTCCTGAAGATGAGATTTCTATTGTTCCAGTATAAACTCCTCCTGAAAAATTTCCTTCATTAGAGAATCTTAAGGTTACACTTTTAGTTTCTCCTTCTTTCAGTTCAATAGTTTTCCCGCTTGCACTCAAAATTTTATCCAACCCATTAACATTAATATCAAAAATTCTCCTGTCAGCGTTATTTGTTATCCTTATCTGCCCCTCATAGCTCCCTTCTAATTTTATTGCTGTTTTTATTAATACAGAATCAACCTTAAAATTGCTTGTACTGGAATCATTAAAAAAATAATAATAAGCAAAGCCCGACAAAATAACAATTAAAGCTGCTGTTAGTAATAATTTCCACCTCATTTTATTAAAAGCCTCCTATGCTTTTTATACCTTATTATAGTAACCACAGAAAGCACAGATATGAATATAACCCCAATAATCAGCACAATCAAAACAATTCTATTAAAATTTAATCCACTCTTGCTTGAAACAATGAAATGAGAACTTGAAGTAGCAACGCCGTTAGGATATACTGCTTCCAACCCAACAACATAATCTCCTTCAGGCAGACTAGACGTATAAAACTCTTTTTCAAAATTCTTTTGGTTTTCAACAAGCATTGTACTGCTCTCTGTTAAATAGACCTTCCCATTAAAATCCTTTATAACATAATTCAAAGTAACATCTACTCTCGGGCTGTCTCCCATAGGGATTAATGTTATTCCTGCAGTTATTTTATCTCCTGGATTTATCTTCTTGTTTGAATCAGGTACAACAATTGCAGTATCAAATAAAAGAGGTTTTGTCCTCACATTCAAGGATACTAATATTTCCTGCCCACCAATTATTATTTTGCCTGTAAATATCCCTGTTTTATTTTGCGCAACAAATAAAATTCTTTCTTCTTTTGTCTTTCCCGATTCCACAATAACAGAAGGCTTATCAATCACTACAAACCCATCTAATCCAATACTGGATATTTTTATCTCTTTTCTACCTTCCCCATTATTAGTTATTTTAATGAATCTTTCTTTATTTGTGTTCATAGATAAATCTAGATTTATACTTTTTGTATCAATCTTTATACCCCCAATTATCTGTGGTTTTAGATCACTGCCCCCTCCACCCCCCCCTCCTGGAGAAAGTGAAACACTCCCGCTTGTTGTTGAAACTGTAAAGGCAGCAGAAGAATTTGCTGTATTTCCTGCAGAATCATTAGCCCAAACAGTTAAGGTATTGCTTCCTTCTGAAAAAATAATATTTTCTGCAGTACTATAGCTTATATTAATGCCATTCCAATTATACCATATTGAGTCTAAATTTGTATCATTAACAGATATATTTACAAGTATGCTTGCAGTCGTATATGTTTGGCTCAATGGGGAGTTTATTGTTATCTCTGGAGAGGTAGAATCTACCTCAAAACTCCAGATCTCACTATCATAATTTGTTCCAGAATCATCTAAACAACTTGCATACCACGTGTGTGCTCCTGTCAAGCCCTCAAAACTAGTTGAAATTACAGTATCTTTATTAGGAGAATCAATTGTCTGGCTAAGCTCACCATCTAAATACAAATAACATCCTGCTGAAGTTATTCCAGTATAGATAAAACTCAGATCTAAATCTCCACTACCCAAAATTACTCCATTTGTAGGAGATAATAAGCTTACTCCTAATGCATAGGAATCACTTACACTAACATTTGTAAAATTCGTATAAGCAGAATTTCCTGCATCATCATAAACATAAAATCTATAAGAATAATTCCCAGAATACATTCTCTTGCTTATAATTCCTGCATTTGATGTGTCTGTAAGATTTTCTGTTTGATTCTCCCAGTTGCCATTGAAATTATTTTCAAATATATAGCTCTTTAATTTAAAATTATCTTCTGCGCTTACAAAAAATTCAGCAATACTATTATTATAAATAGTTTCAGAAGATACTCCAAAATCAATAATAGCGGGATTTTGGTTGTCTATTGTTACAAAAAACGTATCTCCTGTCCTATTGTTTGGCGTAGGAAGAGTTCTATCATATATCAGCGTCTTAGCCAAATTGCTTCCTGTTGAACCATTAACAATAACACTCAAATTCCATATACCCCACTCACTATGATAGATACTTCCAGATTCAAGGCTCATATTAACAAAAATGCTTGTTCCGTTTATGCTTGATAAATTAACACTGACACTTCCTATTCCAGAACTGCTTTCAGAATCTCCATCACTTACATTTACCCTTAATATAACTGTCTGCCCATTTCTAACGCTTTCTTGTCCAGAAGGATAAGTCTCATCAAGAAAATCAACTCGGGGTTTTGTTTTATCAATCAAATAGCTTGTTATAGAGGTTCCATTATTTCCGTCATAATCCCATGCAATTGCCAGTATAGCATAATATTGGGCTATTGCAGACAAAGGAACAGTATTCCAATCTACCTGGTAAGGAGAAGTTGTATCTGCCCCGATATAAATCCAATCACTTGTCGCATTCTTGTAATACAATGAAACATTTTTAACTCTCCGATTATCGGTTGCATTCATCTTAATAGGAACCTTTCCATTCAAGTAAGACTCATTCAATAAAGAGTATATATTTACATAGGGTGCAATAAGGTCTCTATTATATAAAGGAAGATAATCTATATTTAAGGATGACAAATTATATTGAGAATCACATATTCCATCTAAATTTGCATCAAGGCAGTTTGTAGGATAAATCTTATTATTGGCATCTGTCCAGTAATTTCCTCCAAGATAAGTTCCTCCCAATATATTTGCCCCTGCTGTTTTTGAAATATTATAAGCAGTATAATTATTCATAGAGATAACTGCATTTACTCTGCCTGCAGAACTGTTAAAAATATTATTATATATCAAATTTCCGTTGTTTACAGCGAGATTAATTCCTAATGTGTAATATTTAGATGAAACAAAATTATTTGAGTAAATAGTATTATTTTTTGTATTGGATAAATATAAATCATAAGAGCTTGAATTAAGGTTTGCTGTATTATTATAAATAGTATTAAGCTCCCCCCCAGAAACAAAGATGCCATACCCGCTTGAAGTTGTTACAGGAAAAATATTATTTGTGACATTTGTATAATTTGAAGAAGCTAAATACAGCCCAGTATCTGAATATGCTGTTGCTGAAATAATATTCTTTTCTATAATGCTGTTTCTTCCATAATAAACGTATAAAGTATAGGAGCTGTTTCCAGCTGCAGTTAAATTATTGCTTAAAATAGTTTGGTTCACACTAGGATAGGAATACAATGTATAAGTTGATTTTCCAGAAGTGTAAGCTGTGTTGTTTTCTATATAAGCATGAGGGTTTATATATAGATACATTCCAAAAGCATTATTCCCCGATGTTCTAATTGTATTATTAATAACTCGAGTATAATTGCTGTAGCTTAAATATAATCCATAGCAGTATTTGCATGAAGTAGAGATATTATTATTTAAGAATATATTAGAATGAGAATTATAATATGAATAAATTCCAGTGCTTGTGTTTGAATTTATATAATTATTTGAAATTAAAGAGTTATTTGTTGAAAATAAACTCAAGCCTTCATATGAAAAATTTGAATTTGATATAGTTATATTTCTGCTCCATCCAAACATAACCTGGCCATAAGAAGTATAATCAATTCCATTGAAAATTGAATTTTCAGCATTAAATGTGTAATTAACAGGCTTTCCTTCAGCAAAGTTATCTGCTCCAATTGTCTGGTTATAATGCTGTATTGAGTTCCCGTATAAAATATAGTCTCTTAAAACTTTTGTTTGGTTTGAATTAATGCTGTTTCCTAAAAATATATTTTTAGAGCTTAATGCAATATAAATTCCTATTGCATTATAACCCGAAGTTAAAATGGTATTATTTAAAAGTGTATTTCCTGACCCATAATATAAATAAAATCCATGGCTAGAAGAACCAGAGGTGTTGATACTATTAAATCCCAAAGAGCAGTTTGAAGAAGAAGATAAATAAATTCCATAATCAGAATACCCATCAGGAGTAGTTGTATAAATTAAATTGCTTGAAACATTTTCTCTGGAACTTGATGATAAAACAATTCCAAATCCATATGTGCCGGTATTATTTACAATATTGCTTAAAATCAGTGAGCCTGCTGAAAAATAGGATAATATGCCATAGCTATACGTGCCCTTTGTCTTTATAGTATTGTTATAAACAGTTGCATTATTTGTTCTGTATAAATAAATTCCATATTTGGTATTTGTAGTTGAATTTCCTTCATATATATTGCAGTTTTTTATTGTTGTAGAATTAGAATAAAGAGAATAAACTCCATATCCCAAAGTTCCATTTGTAGAGTAATTAATTGAATATCCCTGGCAGTCTAAAGTGATATTGTTTGCATTTATTGTTATGCATGTTTTTGTAGAATTAATACTCTGGTTTAAATAATATATTGTATCTACTCTTGTTAAATTGCCACATGAAGACGCATTTCTTGTAACTTCTCTCTGAATTTCAATCTTTCTTATTTCTGTTGCATTTTCATTTCCGTTTATATCTGTAGCAAACGCCTGATAAGTATAATTCCCAGAATATAACTCTCTAGTAGAAGTTTGTGTTTGGTTTACATATAAATACCATTGAGTTGAGTTGTATTTCTGCAAGTTTATCATATACATTTCATTAATTTCATCTCCAGATAAGGTTCTATTCCATACACGGACTTCATCTATTGTACCATTAAACCAATAATTACCTCCTCCATAATATTCTCCTATCCAAAATGGAGAAGTTGCATTTGCTCCAAGACTTCCTATTCCTTCATACTGACCATTAAGATAAAGAGAAACATTAGTTGAATTTCTTACAAGAGTAGCAAAATACCAAACACCTTTTACTAAAGCAGTTGTTCCTGATGCAGTACTCCAAGAAGAAGTGCCTAATTTGTTGCTTGAACCTACAAAAAATTGAGTACTTTTAAATTCAGCAATATGCTGTTCTCTTCCTGTTTGAGCAAGATTTATCCAAGCAGAAATTGTAAATACTTGAGGGATATTTGAAATAGTTGCAGATGAAATGTTATCATTCACTCCATCAAATTGATAAGCTCCTCCATATCTGCCTGTTGAATTAAAAACAGCTCCGTATATTGTTGCATTATAAGCATATTTCGAAACATCAACAATTTTTGTTGAATTCTCTCCCAAAACAGATAAGTTGTTGAAACCATACATTAAAATTAAAGAATTATTATAAATTGTATAATTAGTTCCATTCCAATTATATACTGTTGAATTTAAATTTTGCTCACTGATTGAAACATTTATCTCAACACTCGCATTATTTGTAGTTGTGCCATTTGCAGGAGTAGGAGAAACAAAACTAATTTGGGGAGAGATTGCATCAAAGTCCGGTGCAGCACTCACATTCACCCACCAAGTCTCACTTGAAGAAGTAAAATTAGCATTTCCTGAATAAACCGCACTTACATTATAAAATCCCATAGATAAATTAGTAAGATTAGCTATTGGGCTTGTTCCGTTATTTATCAAACTTCCATTTAAATACAAATAAATATTTCCTGTTCCATTTTGAAGAGTTGCATTCAGCCAAATATTTAATGAATTCAAATTATCAGTTGTAAAATTTCCTCTGGTATTATTTATGTAAGCTCTTATTTCTCCGCCTGATTGGTTTATAGAAAAATACTGCACATTAGAAACATTATAATTTTTATTTGTCCCATTTCCAAAAGCCCACCAATAATAAGAGTAAGCACCTGCTGATAATGTTCCAACAGAAACAGTAAATAAACTTGAAGAATTTGCAGCAGTATAATTTGTCCCATTAAATTCAATTCCAGCTGTTCCATTTGTTGAAGTTATAGTTGAATTAAATGCATAAACATTGCTTGAATTATATATAGTTCCATTTGTATAATTAGAGCCAAAGTTTGAGAAAAGCGGGTATTCTACATCAGATGAAGTTATAGTTATAATTCTTGTCTCTGTTGAATTCACATTTCCAGCTAAATCAGTTGCAAATGCTTGATAAGTATAAGTTCCTGAATCTAGACCGGTTGTTGCATTCTTGCTTTGGTTTACATATAAATACCATTGAGATTGATTGTATTTTTGCAAGTTGCTTGCATAAAGTTGATAGACCTCGTTTGCAGATAAGCTTCTATTCCAAACTCTTACTTCATCTATTGAGCCGTTAAAGTAAACGCTTCCACCTCCAAAAGAACCAATGTTTAAATCATCAAAAACTCTATGTATATATCCAGTTGTATTTGATGAAGCTTTAAAAACACCATTCAAAAACAATTGTGTGGAAACTTCACTTTGAACACCAACAACATAAATCCATGTATTAATAGGTGAACTGTTTACTGGAGTTACTGCAGACACAGTGCTTACATCACCTGTAAGGTTATAAAATCTCATTAATATTGACGCATCTGTATTTCTCCAAATTACGTGTTCTTGATTATTATAATCATCTATTAATACACCCGCAGCATCTGAAATAGGATATACCCAAAAAGAAATAGAATAATTCGTGCCTTGAGCTATTGAAGGAGATAAAGTTGTTCTAATTCTTGTATTATTCCCATTAAAATTATAAGCCCCCCCATATCTCCCCTCCGAGACCCAAGTTGCATTTGTCACACTTCCATTATTCCCATACCTAGAAACATCCACAACCTTAGTACTATTTTCCCCAAGCGAAGATAAGTTATCAAAATTCATAATCAAAATCAAACTATTGTCATACACAGAATAACTTGTTCCATTCCAGTTGTAAGTTAGGTTTCCTAAATTTAACTCGCTTATAGATATATTAATTGGAATTGTTGTGTTAGTTGTACTTGTTCCATTTGCAGGTGTTGGATTTGTAAAATTAATCTGTGGATAAACTGTATCTTTAGTAAAAGTCACGTTTGTTGAATTTACATTTCCTGCTGTATCATTACAATACAGCGTCCAAGTATTTGTTCCTTCAATTGATATCACATTTGTAAAATTAATTCCAGCTATCTGCGAAGTTGAATTCCACAAGCCAGATGAATTAGAATACCAGCACATAGAAGGGTTTGTCTCTATAATTGTATAATTCAAATTAGATACATTTATGTTGTATGTTGTTCCATTAATTGGATAAGTTATGTTTAAAACAGGAGAAATAGAATCAACTCCAAAAACTCTTGTAGTTGAATTAAAATTATTACTTGTATCATTGCAGTAAAATGTTGCTACTTGACTCCCTTGGCTCA
>Ga0233425_10009805_pt1 | contig 11960 bp, 10 predicted proteins | sample Watercolumn_Towu_2_FD_181712 | JGI IMG/M metagenome (GOLD analysis project Ga0233425, IMG submission 181712) | Freshwater microbial communities from Lake Towuti, South Sulawesi, Indonesia - Watercolumn_Towuti2014_140_MG | ecosystem: Environmental > Aquatic > Freshwater > Lake | place...
GCCATTCGTGGTTCTCCTTGATCGATTGATTGCCAACCAATAAGGAAACCAAGTCTGGCCCCCCTCTTGCAACCCCAGCCGGCAGCTAGCAAAGCTGTCGTTTACAGAAAGCGTGAAGCACGATCGCCAAGTCGACGCAGATCTGTGAATACCTGATGGCCACACATCAGGTTGATATGCACTGGGAATTGGCAAGCGAGGTGCTATCGATGATCCGCGCAAAGCACTATGATGTCGTGGTAACGCACATGCCCTTTTCGGCTTTGGCTCGGTGGACCGCCCTGGGCGAAGATCCGGCCGCCTACTACAATGCTGTGTACGGAGTAAGCGTGGGGATCGTGAAACGCATCCGTGAGGAATCACCGCAAACGAAGATCATCATTTACACAGGCGCGGACCACAACGCCGTAATCACATCTTTGTTCAGTAGGGTCTCTGACTGCATCGTGCAAAAGAGCTCCGATTGGCAGCGGGACGCCCACAACCTGGCAGCGGAAATCGCGCGCTTGGTAAACGAAGATGTGTAGCCCATGACCGAGTTCTGATCGTATCCCCTACGGAAGGAGAGGTAGTCAATGCCCCTCGTACCCATGCGAATCCTCTTGGACCACGCCGCCGAGAACGGCTACGGTCTGGCCGCGTTCAACGTCAACAATATGGAACAAATCCAGGCGATCATGGAGGCGGCCGAGAAGACCGACTCGCCAGTGATCATCCAGGCCTCCCGCGGGGCCCGGAAGTACACCAATGACGCCTATCTGCGGCACCTCATGTTGGCGGCAGCCGAGCTGCATCCCCAGATTCCCGTCGCCATGCACCAGGACCACGGCAACTCGCCGGAAACCTGCCTCAGTGCCGTCCGGCAGGGCTTCACATCGGTGATGATGGACGGCTCGCTGATGGACGATCCTAGTCCCCCGCCCGGCGAGAAACCCGGGCAAGTGCCGGCGCCGTACGAACACAACGTGCGCGTCACGCAGCAGGTCGTCGTGGCGGCGCATGCCCAGGGCGTCTCTGTCGAAGGCGAACTGGGCTGCCTTGGCGGCATCGAAGACGGGCACGGCGCTGGCCTGACCGGCGACGAAGCCCGCCAGCATCTGACCGATCCCGGGCAGGCCGAACAGTTTGTGGCCGAGACGGGCGTGGACGCCCTGGCCGTGGCCATTGGCACCAGCCACGGGGCCTACAAATTCACGCACAAGCCTACCGGCGACGTGCTGGTGATGAACGTGATCGAGCAAATCCACCGGCGACTGCCCAACACGCACCTGGTCATGCACGGCTCGTCCAGTGTGCCCGCGGAACTGCTGGACATCATCCGCATGTACGGGGGGTACATGAAGGAAACCTACGGCGTGCCGGTCGAAGAGATCCAGCGCGGCATCCAGCACGGCGTGCGTAAGATCAACGTTGACACCGACAATCGTCTGGCCATGACGGGCGCGATCCGCAAGGTGTTTGCCTGCCAGCCGGCGGAATTCGACCCGCGGGCGTACCTGAGCCCCGCTCGCGACGCTATGGAGAAGGTCTGTATCGACCGCATGGTCGCCTTTGGCCAGGCCGGCAATGCGGGCAAGATCAAGGTAAAGACGTGCGGCGACATGGTGGCCTTCTACGCAGCGAAGAGATAGAAATAGTAGTCGACATGCTGGCGGTCGCGCTGAGCAGCGACCTGCTTGAACTCCTTGGAGTTTTCGCCGAGACGCCCGCGATGTGGGGCGGGGCGGCATTGGGCCGTGAGTTGGGTGAGCACGACTTTGGGTCGGGAGATGGCCCGACACAGCCGGTGTTCCGCCAGTGCAAACTGCTGCAAACTCGACGGCACCACTTTGGGCACCCCGAATTCTCAGCGATCGCTAAAGCCTTTCGCCACTTGGTAGTTAGTCGTCGGTGCGGATGATGGCCACGTCGGTCGCCTTCCAGGGCGGCATGGGTGGCATCGGCACCTGGCCATGATCCTCGGCAAGAATGCCGAAGACTACTGGTGTTCGGTAGGTACGCGGCGGCCAGGGAGTGAAGCCGTCGGTGAGCACCAGTACCATGTCCGGCACTGGACGCAACTCCAAAGCGGCCTCGATCCCGGCCACCATATTGGTCCCGCCGCCACCAACCATGCCGTCGTGGAGCAAACGCAGGGTGTCCGACTGAGTGAACAATCGAATGGCCTCGCGCGGAACCTCGTCGCAGGGGAGGACGTGAATGGGACACCTCAGGGACTCCAGAACCCCACGGACCTCGGCGAGCGCGCGCGCCAGATCAGCCGGCGACATGGAACCCGACGTATCAACCACGCAAGCCAACCGCACTTCAAGGTTCCCAGTCAGGCTCGGGCGAATGACTGGCCGATAGTGGTAGCTTCTCCGGTGCGGTCGGCGATAGCAGTAGTCGAGTCGGCCGCCAACCGCCGCCACGATGGACCGCCGCACCAAGCGGCTCAGTTGGATGCGCCAGTCGATCCTCGGGTTTAGAACTCCTTCGGCCCAGCGCACCCAATTACCCGCACCGTGGCCAAGAGTCTTCCGCACGCCCTCAGCGACTCGGCGTCGGATCGCCTCTTGCTCGAGCGGAGGAACCGCTGGGCACGATTCGTCTTCCGGCGGCAATTCCCACCAATGTGGCGAACCGTCTACGCCAGAACCTTCTTCGGGAGTCGCTTCTTGGCTCACGGTATTGACGGGTAAACGGCTATCGTAGTACTCGGCCGTCTTTCCGCGCGGCAAGCCGAAAGTTTCGGGGAACAGCGGGCGCAACGTGCGGGGTGGTAACAACCCCGGCCACGAAGCGTCGTTGATCTCCAGATCAGCGCACACGTTCCACCGCAGAGGCTGCGATTGTCGCTCGCGACAACGGCTGCCATGGTCCCGTATCGCATGGGAAACTTCATGGCTCCACAACCAAGCGAGTTGGGCTATCGCCTCAGACTGCTCCTTCTGAGCAAGGATATCTGCAACTCCCTGCGGGTTGAAGTAGACTCTCATGCCCTCATCGATCCCTGCGAGGTGCGGGAGGTTCTCCACGAGCACGATCCGTGTGTTGAACAGCACCGGCGCGAAGAACGGCAGCGCCTCGGCCGCCAGGGCCCTCGCCAGGCGCAGGGCGTGTTCGACAACGGGTTTAGCGGGACTTTCCATCGCGGCGGCCCTCCAATACAGTGATGTACTGCGCAAGCTCAGTGTCCGAAAATACCCGACTGACCAGCGACTCGAACTCTTCCAGGCGGCGAGCCTGCTGGGCCGAGTTGGCGGCGCGCTGTAGCACCTGGCCGCGCGCGATCTGGCGCATCGGGGCGTAAATTACGTCCACCCGGCCCTCTGTGTTGACCTGGGCGGCAATGGTCAAGACGGCACTAACCCAGTCGAGGAACTGCCGTGCCGTCCCCACGCGGCTTACCAAACGCACCGCCAGGGCGGCAAACACGGCGTACAACTCGTCGTCGCGGAGTGTGCTGACATTGATGGTTTCCCCGTCCAAAATGCTGTCGGGGTCCGGCAACTGCAGGGATTTCAAGAAGCCCATGAACGCGAGGGCCGCGCCACTGCCCACCGCGCCCTGGAGGAGATTCAAGAAGACATTACTGCCGGAGCGCACGCAGCCTGGCCGCGGTGCCTCGCCCTGCAGATCGCACGCAGCGGCAAGACGCATTGCGTACTCCCACGTTCGCGGGGACGCAAACGCCATTTCTCCCTCGGCGGGCGAAGTATGCACAAGAGAAGGGTCCCGCCGCAGGAACGCGGCGAACAAAAGGGCCCAGCAAGACACTGAGGCCTGATGGTCGCGCAGTGCTATTTCGGGGAGGCTGGCCTCGGCAAACGCGCCTTGACTGAAAGCATCGGCGAGCACGGTCCCACTCATCCCCCATGCTAGATGAACGAAGCGGTTTGCAAGCGGTGGAGAAATCGCCCAGCCGCCAGCGATGCGATCGGCAGGATTGGCTGCCGCAACAACCCTGACGGTGGACGGCAGCGACCGCCACCCGACTTTGCGCTCCAGCACGACCCGAAGCATAGCACTCTGAACCGCTGGAGGGCTTGCAGTCAAATCGTCAAGCAGCAGCACGCCACCTTCGCGAGCCTCTTCAAGAATCGAGAGCCACTCGGGAGGCGCGAATGTGACGCACTTATGGGCCCCATCGTAGACAGGCAAGCCTCCAATGTCAGTGGGATCGGAAATCGCGCCCACAAGGGTCACCACTGCAAAGCCTGGGCGTGCCAGTCCCTCCAGGTACGAGGTCTTGCCCGTGCCAGGGTCGCCCAGCAATAGGCACGGCACGCCGAGGCGTCCCCCCGGCGCGGGCGTCTGCATCGCAATCAGAAGTTCCCTTGCTCCCGTCGGCGTGGCTGTAGCTTTAGGTGTCATGTGTGCTCCTTCGGAAGGACTCCAAGCCAAGATGCTTTGACAAGATGCGCCGCGACTCGGCCTCGCTGAGCATGGCGAGAGCCTTGTCCCGGACCGCGACCGATGAATGAGTTCGCAGGATCGCCGTCAGGACGGGAATCCTCGACGGCGGATCGACTCCCGCCAGACTGTCCAAAATCAAAGCGCCAAGACCCCGATCGGGCACGGCGGCCACCTGTACCAACGCGGGCACGAAGGCGCTCAGCGGCGCTGACTGCAAAATGGCGGTGATTGCGGCCGCTCCGGCACCGACCAGCCGTACATCACACGCGACACCTGCTGCCAACGGGCCCACCGCCGACACGGCCTTCCGGTTCCCCAGGGCCGCTGCTGCTGCGGCACGGTCGGCGATCGGACGGGAGTCGTCAAGAAGCACACCAGTTAGCAATCCAACCGCGGTTGCATCGGCGTCGATGCGCGCCAGCCCCTCTGCGGCGGAGACTGCAAGAGGCCCGGGTACGGCCAAGCAGCGGGTGAGCACGGCGACGGGCACGACGCCGCGAGGCCCCCTGCGGGGTTGTCGAAGCAACTGCTCCAGGGCCCCGGCCGCCGCGGTGCGGACGGCGCCGTCCGAATCATCAAGGGCGTCGGCGAGCGGCTCGGCAAAAGCTGCGTTTCGTGCCAGGCCGAGGGTTGAGGCGGCGGCGGCTCGCGCCCGCGCACAACCGGATCGCAGAATATCCACCACCAACGCACCGAGCAACCTCACGCTACGCCCGAGCAACCCGATGAGACGATCGCGTGAATTGGAGTCGGTGCCCGCGAGGGCGGCCACAATCACCGCCTTCGCGGCTTGCGACCCTTCCGGGCCGCCCGCAAGCATCCGGCGCAAGACTCGCCGCAAAGCGCGATGAGCCGCGGCCTGAATCTGCTCGGACGGATCACACAACGCTTCAAGAAGCATGCTTGCCTCGGACACCCCGCCGACGCGGCCCAGCGCCGTGGCACAAGAAGCCCGCAGCGCGGGGATGACGCGCGGGCTCGACACAACGGCCCGCAGAACAGGCACACAAGCGGGCGTGGCGCGCGGGAGGCAAAGTGCAGCTGCCGCAACACGGAAGTCAAAGGGCAGCTTCAGGACGGCATTGACGTAATCCGGGTTGTCGCGCGCGGCTGCATGGAACAGGGCGGTCCACTTTTGTTCCGCGATTGGCCCGACCATTGCGGCGACGACGAGTGCGGGATCGCGATTGCCCGCGAGGGTTTGCGATCTCAAGTAATCGCGAACGCGGCAGCGGTACCCCCAGAGCCGCCGTCGCAAACGAACGTCTAGGCTCGAGAACAGGTCGCCCATTTCCCGGTCGCCGCCACTCGTGAGGTAGCCCGCTTGAAGGAAGAAGCTGACGGCCCGCACCAAGCCGTAGATGTGTTTGTTGCAAGTACTTCTGGCCCACTGCCGCAAGGGGCGAGGCAAGCTCCTGCACGGGTTGAACAGTAGCGAAGCGCCACATGGCGTCAGACGCAAAGTAACCTCGTGCGTCCCTGCGCCGCACGGCACCGTGGTGTGAACATCGTAAGTTACGGTTTTCATGCAGACTGACTCCTGGCGAGGGTATTGGATTAGAGGCCCCAGAAGAAATCCCCGGTCGGACGATAGTCCGTCGTCCATGCCTGCCAAGAGTCGAGGATGGCTCCCAAGGTCGCATCACCTGCCAACGCTTCCACGCGACAGCGCAGCCCCAGGAGGGCACGCCAGTGCGGCGCAGCCCTGGGCGCACCCAAACACCGGCTCAGCATCAGGCGTGATCGAGCTTCAGAGATAACACTCCCAGTCTTCTCCTGGATCTTCAGAGCACGGGCAAGGTACTGGGCTGCCGCAGTCCGATCGGGAATGGAGCAACGGGCCAACTCGGTGAGGGTAAAGTCGGCGATGTCCGACAAGAATCGTTCGCGTGTCTGGAGACGAAGGGTGCAATGCAGAACCCGATACGCCGCAGTCCGTGCGCCCAATCCCCGCCGAGCGCGCGCCAATTCGCACAGCCCCTGGCAGAGGATCCGATGGCCATCCCGACCGTAGCACAGCCACAACTCCGTGGCTGCGAAGCGGACGGCGAGGCGATAGGCCGCCATGCACTCGTTTCCGACGTTCAGAAGATGAGCGCACTGCACCCGGCTGGAAAGGCCCCCGGTATCATCGCCGAGCGAAGACGCGTCACGGAGAATAGATCGAACCATCGTGGCCATCTCGGGCGACGGCAGCAGGTGCCGATGGCGGCCCAAGAACAACAGTGCGTCTTGAGGAAGGCGCGGCCGGGCCGCCACAATTCTGTTGACGTTGGCGCTCTTGCCCACGCGCGCATAAAAGCATGCCTGGAACACGATCGGCAACTGGTCGGCGTTGACGCGGCGGAACAGTCCGCTGTCGTAAGTGCCGATCCATGACCTATAGCGGCTCGCCAAATTCATACTTCACCTCCATTTCAGTGGGGAGAACAGCGAAGGTAGTCATGAGGACATCTATGCACATCGATCGGCCTCAGGATGCTGACACTGACCAGCGGGCCAATCGCACTCTTCGCGATCTTCTTCACGCTCGTGGCTCCGCATTGCCGAGTCGAATGCCTTGATGCTAGAATGCCATCGGACTGCTTGATCCGGTCTCATTCTACAGGGCTGTGGCGTTTTGCTGCCCCTGCAAAGAGCGACGAAACGCGAGTTTCCCACGGTACACATGGACTTCCGGGCCAGCCTGTTGTACAATTGGGAGTTGTTACGGCACCGGCCCCCAACCCGAGAGACAGCTCGATGAAACTCGAACTTCGACTGGATACGCTGTTTCAGGAGAAAGAATGGCCTGATCACGGCGCAATTGAGGAGATTGCGAAGTACACTGGACTTCATCGGCACACCGTCGCAGGTTTCTTCCGCGGGCAGGTGGAGAGTCCTTCTCTGCAGGCAATCGAGAAGATCTGCGAGTGGCTCAGCCAGGTGAAGGGTGTCCACCGCGACGATCTCCCCCAGGCGCTGTTCTGCTGGGTCCCGACGAGTCTATGGCAGGCCGTTGGCTGCTGTGATCGCGTGAGATTCTATATCGGACAATATGAGCAAGCCGATACGTCCAGTCGGCGGCGCAGTTGGATTTCGTATTGGGACTTCAATACCGCCAGGGAGTTCGAGAAGTTACTGAATGTCCCGCGTGATCCAAACCGGTTTCGGATAGGCCACATTCGAAGAGATCAACACACCCGTGTAGGGAATCTGAAGTTCGACATCGTTCCGATCCCGTTTAGCTCGGCAACCGAAGTGCGCGACGTCGCGTCTGATGAAGGCCCGCCTTCAAGAGAGGACGTCACGCGATCCAGACGTGAGTTAGAGAGGATCCGTGAACGGACGGAATGCAGCGCGTGCGTTCTCATCGGATCGATGAAGTCCAATCTCCTGGTCGAACACTACTTGGCGGACTTGTTCGGATACCAGGCATTTGGCGGTCGCAGAGATGATCACCCCGCGGAAATCCCGCCTTTCTTCCTGAAGCTGCGTGATGACGATAGATATGTTAGGAGTTCCTTTTGTGGCAAGAATCCGCCTCCGGAAGTGGTTTGCAAGAGCAGCGGGCCTGGAGTCTACTACTGGACGGGGGCAGGGTCGTATGAGTATTGTCCGTGGAGCCAAGACAAAGACTGTGGGATCATTATCGTCGTTAACAGGCATCCGGTGATAGAAATGGTCCTATGCGGGTTCTCCGGACGAGCGACGCATTCATTGGTTCACGCTCTGGATCGACAGGGGGACGCGCTTTGGAAGCCGACGGTCGACATCCCCAGGCAAGCGGTGAAAGTTGGGATCTTTGTCTGTTCACTGGACTACAGCAATAAGAATGAGCCGTGCCAAAAGGTTATTGGGATCCCCTGGAAACTCCGTTGACCGGCTTTGTCCAATTACGCACGACCGGCAGGTTCAATGTCTCTTTCAATCGTGACGCTCGAGCGAGGCTCGATTGCGATCGCACAGCAGGCGCCGTGGCAACTAATCGCCGGGTCAGCACCCAGGTCCGCAGCAGCGACAAGATCCAGGCGATACGGTGCGGAGGCAATCCACTTTGACCCGTCAACGTGGCATTCCAACCCGCCCGCGACTCGAACCGGACAGGCCTCCCACCCACATTCGTGTAGCGCTTTCACAGCATCTTCCGTCGCTTGTCTGTTTGCAAGAACGACGCAAACGCTTTCGGCGGACCCCGCGCCGAGTGGCTTGGCCGCAAGCAGGCTGTTGCCGAGACGCGCCCTCAGCCGCGCCGATACTGCGATCACGGACTCGTGGATTAGCCTACCCCCGAGCCACTGATCAAAATCGGCGACGTATCGATTGATCGCGGCAGCCAAGGCGTGAATATCGCTATCTGCTACCGCTGCCGCTGCCGAAAAGGCCGAACTGCTGATGAGCCGAACATGCCGACGAGCCCTATCGCGGTCAGAAAATGCCGTCGCAAGAACGTGACTAGCAATGTGCCTCTGGGGGTTCTTGCGGTATCCCCACACAATGTGGTCGCTGATCCAAGCAGAATCGTGCGGGACGGGTTCGAAGGACGCGCCTGACGGCGATGTGTGGACGAGCCCCACACCGCCGTTCGCAATCGCAAGCACATCCCCCATTCCGACACGGTGGCCGTCAGCGTGGAGACCTTCGTGCGCGGTGGCGGCGCGGACTATCTCGTCGAGGTTCAGCTTTGGGCCGGCCCGGTGGCACCACTCCGCTGTGCCGTACAATAGCGCGCGCTGGGCTGAAGACGCGAGTCCGATGCTGTGTAGGCGTCCATCCACGACGTACATGTCGCGTAGCAGGTGCGCATCAGTCGGTATGCACGTAACAAAGACTGTCAGGCAAAGTCCCGCGTACAACTTCGCAATCTCGCTCGCCATCTCTGGCGTAGTTTCCAAGACATAGCGGACCGTCTTGTCCTGAACAGCGTGACAAATTGCGTTGCTTAGCTCTCGCAGTCCCAGGCCAATCCACGTGCCGTCTCCGCCATTTCCGTGCTTGTAGACGTTATGCACTAAGTGGCTCCCCTCCGCGGCAAGGCGTTCTAGCTGGGCGAGATTCAAGAAGTGGTAATCTACACCGTCGCGTTCTCCCGGTCGCGGAGCCCGCGTCGTTGCGAGGACAATCTTTCTAATGTCTGCATTGCCATTGTGAGCATGGAATGCTTTGAGAACTGTCCCTTTTCCGGCAAAGGCGGGGCCGGAGACGACCGTCAACGGCTTCGGGTCGGTCGCGACCCATCTGGACAGCTCTTCCGCGGCGCGCAGCGGATCATCGGGTGGGTTGTACAAGATTCTGTCGTACCATCCGCTCTGGTTTAGGACCCACTCGGCCCCGCGCAAAATGCGTTCGCGGACCTCGACGGAATTCACATCTTCGCCCCGGCTCTGGGCACGCAACGTAAGTATCCATTGGATGACTTCGAGCTTGTTCATCATTCTTCTCCTGGCATTGTTGAGTTTGTCGCAGGTCACGTTCAACGGTGATTATATGCCAACTTGGCGCACGTTCGGGGAGAGAACTTCTGAGAACTCCCCATCCTCGGGCGGACTTTGGCGCTTGATGTCGACCCTCCTGTACAATTCACCGCTGTTCTGTACATCAGCCCAAGAAGGCAAGTGGCGGATAAGAGTGGAAGGAAGCCGAATGACGGCCCCGGAGACGTCAATTCCGACGGCGCAACTCACGCAGACACTCTTGGCGATGAGGGGTAACCAGGAGTGCAGCTGACGGTGGCAGGAGCAGGCTCTGGCATCTTCCAAGGCACGGGCGGCTCTCCTCTCCAAGGTTGCACACCAATCCGACGGGCGGTAGAGTAGTAGGCTCTGTGACCAGACTGTGACGGTGAAGGATGCACCGATGCTCGAACAATGCCTCGTCGTACTGGGGTACACCTCAATCGCAGTGGCGTGCTTCGCCGTGAGCGGTGTCCTCGCCCTGTTCTTTCCTCCGAGACGGCTGATCCAGTGCTATCTGCAACATTTTGCCGCAGGCGTCGTCTTCGCCGCCGTGGCAGTGGAAGTGCTGCCCGAAGTGCTGCACCGCAAGGCTCCCCTGGCGGCGGCCGTCGGCTTTACGGCGGGCGTTGCGTTGATGCTGGCAGTAAGAGCGATCAGCCAGAAGATCGAGGGTCGCAAAGAGGAAGGCAGGCAAGGAGGCACCTGGAGCATGGTCGCCGTCATCGGGATTGACGTGCTGATCGACGGCATTCTGCTTGGTGCGGCCTTCGCAGCGGGCGAGACGATGGGCGGCTTACTCGTATTGGCCCTCAGTGCCGAGTTCCTATCGCTGGGGCCAGCCGCGTCATCTCAACTGACGGGCAATCGCATCTCACGCCGCAACGCAATCGCAATCACGATTGGCATCGCCGCCTTGATGTGGCTCGGGGGCTTTACAGGCGTACTCGTCCTCGCCAACGCCTCGGGCACGATCATAGAAGCTGTCCTGGCCTTTGGCTCAGCAGCGTTTCTCTACCTCGTTACCGAGGAGCTTCTGGTCGAGGCTCACGAAACCACGGACACGCTGTTTGCCACCACGCTCTTCTTCGTAGGCTTCCTGCTGGTACTGATGATTGGGATGCTGGTCCACTGAAGTCTCATGGCCTCAGTCGAAATACGGCAGGACAGAATGAAAGCTGTTAAGCCCGCCCCAAGAGAAGGACGATGGCGGATCGAGGGTTTCGGCCCTTGAGATTCTGGCTGTCGCCGTTGAGGTTCAGGTATGCCGATCCAGCGGCTAACAGAAAGCCCGACAGCCGCCCAGAAGGCGACCGCCGGGCACACGTTGGCTCGATGGTTCTACGCCGCGGCCTCCACCACTTCATCCCCCACGAACTCGCGCCACGATTCAGCTAGTTCGCGGCGTAGCTGGCTGATCCGGCAGTCGCTCACGTCGAACTGCTTGGCTACTTCGGAAGTGCGATTACCAACCGCCAGCGACTCCGCGATGTGGCAATCGCGGCGAGGCAGGCTCGCGAGCCAGTCGCTGAAGTCACAGCGGAAGGCGACGATCTCAGGCACCGGCGACGAGCGAGTGTCGATCACGACGGCCTGCCGCCAGCCGTTCTCCTCCTCGTTGAAGTGGTCGAGCCGTTCGACCTTCACGTTCTTTCGCTGCTGGCAGTAGGGGCTCAGCACGTCGTGGATGTTCAAGGGGCACCCGAGCTTGCGGCCGTCCTTCACCTGGCTGACGGCGAAGTGAGCCAAGACGCTGGGGTAGGCCAGATCGAGTTTCTGCAATTCGGCCAGGCGGGCCACGGCGCGACAGGCGTTGCAGACCGCTTCCTGCACGGCCTCTTCCTGGGCCTCGGGATCGAGGTGCCGGAAAGCGATGCGGGCATGGGTTTCGATTGCGGGCAGCATGGCCAGGAAAATTTGGTGCCACGCAGGAGCAACCGACGTCGGAGCAGAAGCAACACGTACCATGAGAGCGACCTCCGGAAAGGGAATGGCCGCCCACAGCGAGGCGGCCGTGTTGTAGAAACACGAACGCCCGCGGCTGCGCGAGGCCCGCAGAGAAACCCGAGTAGGACGCAGTTGGCGTTTCAGCCGCACCAACCGTGTCGACGGTTCGCCGCGCCGGTCAGA
>Ga0233425_10009806_pt1 | contig 11960 bp, 12 predicted proteins | sample Watercolumn_Towu_2_FD_181712 | JGI IMG/M metagenome (GOLD analysis project Ga0233425, IMG submission 181712) | Freshwater microbial communities from Lake Towuti, South Sulawesi, Indonesia - Watercolumn_Towuti2014_140_MG | ecosystem: Environmental > Aquatic > Freshwater > Lake | place...
CGCTACGGCACCGTCATCCTGGCCGCGCTTCAGGGCTGGGGCATTGCGGTCGGGCTCGAGGGCATGCGCGCGGCCGGCGGCGGCGCGGTGCTCGATCCGGGCCTGATGTTCCGCCTGACCACGACCATCACGCTCGTCGGCGGCACGGTCTTCCTGATGTGGCTCGGCGAGCAGATCACGGCGCGCGGCGTCGGCAACGGCATTTCGCTGATTATCATGATCGGCATCGTCGCCGCCCTGCCCCAGGCGATGGCCGGCACGCTCGAGCTCGGCCGTACCGGCGCGCTCTCGACCTTCTTCATCCTCTTCCTGATCGTGATGGTCGTCGCGGTCATCACCTTCATCGTCTTCGTCGAGCGCGCTCAGCGCCGCCTGGTCGTCCAATATCCCAAGCGCCAGGTCGGCATGCGCATGTATGGCGGCCAGTCGACCCACATGCCGCTCAAGATCAATACCTCGGGCGTCATCCCGCCGATCTTCGCCTCGTCGCTGCTGCTGCTGCCCGTGACGGTGGCGAACTTCTCCGGCCAGGGCGGCGGGCCGGAGTGGCTGCTCTGGATCACCGCGGCTTTCGCGCACGGCCAGCCGCTCTACATGATCAGCTACGTCGCCGGCATCGTCTTCTTCTCGTTTTTCTACACCGCGATCGTCTTCAACCCGACCGAAACCGCGGACAACCTCAAGAAGAACGGCGGCTTCGTGCCGGGCATCCGGCCCGGCAAGAACACGGCCGACTATCTCGACTACGTGTTGACCCGCCTGACCGTGCTCGGCGCGGCCTATCTCTCGGCGGTCTGCATCCTGCCCGAGATCCTGATCTCGCAATATTCCGTGCCTTTCTATTTCGGCGGCACGTCGCTCCTGATCGTCGTCAGCGTGACCATGGACACCGTCTCGCAAGTCCATAGCCATCTGCTCGCGCATCAGTACGAAGGCCTGATCAAGAAATCCAAGCTCAAGGGGAGGACGCGGTGAACATCATCCTGCTCGGCCCCCCCGGCGCCGGCAAAGGCACCCAGGCGACGCGCCTCGAAAAGAGCCGCAGCCTCAAGCAGCTTTCGACCGGCGACATGCTGCGCGCCGCGGTCAAGGCCGGCAGCGACGTCGGCAAACGGGCCGAGCCGATCATGAAGCGCGGCGATCTCGTGCCCGACGAGATCATCATCGCCCTGATCGCCGAGCGGATCGTCCAGCCGGATTGCAAGGGCGGCTTCATTCTCGACGGCTTTCCGCGTTCGACCGCGCAGGCCGAGGCGCTCGATCGCATGTTGGCCGACAAGGGCCTCAAACTCGACGCCGTCGTCGAAATGCAGGTCGACGACAAGGTGTTGGTCGAGCGCATCACCGGGCGCTTCACCTGCGCCAAATGCGGCGCCGGCTATCACGACAAATACAAGCGTCCGAAGGCCGACGGGGTCTGCGACAGTTGCGGCTCCAAGGAGTTTACCCGCCGGGCGGACGACAATGCCGAAACGGTGAGCTCGCGGCTTGCGGTCTACCATGCGCAGACCGCGCCGCTCGTCGCCTACTACCGCAAGCGCGGCAATCTCAAATCCGTCGACGGCATGGCCGAAATGGACGAGGTCTACCGCCAAATCGAGCGGGCCTTGGGGGCCCGCTAAAGGTTGACTGAGAAGGTTTTTTTTGGATAATGCCACGCCTTTTTCCCAGGGCGCGGCGATCGAGGCTGTGAAGGAGAACGAACGTGGCGCGTATCGCTGGCGTCAATATCCCGACCAATAAGCGCGTGCATGTCGCGCTGCAATACATCTACGGCATCGGCCCGGCCAAGGCGCAGGAGATCTGCGCCAAGGTCAAGATCGCCGAGGCGCGCCGGGTCAACGACCTCACCGAATCCGAGGTCCTGCAGATCCGCGAGGTCATCGACCGCGATTACGCGGTCGAGGGCGACCTGCGCCGCGAAACGGCGATGAACATCAAGCGGCTGATGGACCTCGGCTGCTATCGGGGGCTCCGCCACCGCAAGGGCCTGCCGGTCCGCGGTCAGCGGACCCATACCAACGCGCGCACGCGCAAGGGTCCGGCCAAGGCGATCGCAGGCAAGAAGAAGGTGGTGTAGGCCGATGAGCGACAAGCAACCCTCCGCCGCTCCCGCCGCCGCGCCGCGCGCGCGCCGTCGCGAACGCAAGAACATCATCGCCGGCGTCGCGCATGTGAACGCCTCGTTCAACAACACGGTGATCACCATCACCGACGCGCAAGGCAACGTCATCGCCTGGGCCTCTTCGGGCAGCCAGGGCTTCAAGGGTTCGCGCAAGTCGACGCCCTATGCCGCGCAGATGGCGGCCGAGGCCGCCGGTCGCAAGGCGCAGGAGCACGGCATGCGCACGGTCGAGGTGCTCGTAAAGGGCCCCGGCGCGGGTCGCGAATCGGCGCTCCGCGCGCTTCAGACGGTCGGCTTCAACGTCACCTCGATCAAGGACGTGACGCCGATCCCGCACAACGGCTGCCGCCCGCCCAAGCGCCGGCGCGTCTAGCCGCGACGATATCCCGGCCGACGCGGTGCGACCGCGGCGGCATTGCATGATGGGCCGATAGTGGCCCCGGCCAAAAGAAAGGTCGGAGACGTGATCAAGAAGAACTGGACCGAACTCAAGAAGCCCAACAAGCTCGTCGTCGAGCCCGGGCACGATCCCAAGCGCCAGGCGACGCTGATCGCCGAGCCGCTCGAGCGGGGCTTCGGCCTCACCCTCGGCAACGCGCTCCGGCGCGTGCTGCTGTCCTCGCTCCAGGGCGCGGCGGTGACGGCGATCAAGATCGACGGCGTGCTGCACGAATTCTCGTCGATCCCCGGCGTGCGCGAGGACGTCACCGACATCGTGCTCAACGTCAAGCAATTGGCGCTGCGCATGCACGGCGACGGGCCGAAGCGCATGACGCTCCGCGCCGACGGGCCGGGCGAGGTCACGGCGGCCAAGATCGAGACCGGCCACGACATCGAGCTCCTCAATCCGGGTCTCGTGCTCTGCCACCTCGACAAGGGCGGCAAGATCGCGATGGAATTCACCGTCCAGACCGGCAAGGGCTATGTGCCCTCCGAGCGCAACCGCCCCGAGGACGCGCCGATCGGCCTGATCCCGGTCGATGCGCTCTATTCGCCGGTCGGCAAGGTCGCCTACCGGGTCGAGCCGACCCGCGAGGGCCAGGTGCTCGACTACGACAAGCTGACCATGCAGGTCGAGACCAACGGCGCGTTGACGCCGGACGACGCGGTCGCTTATGCCGCGCGCATCCTGCAGGACCAGCTCCAGCTCTTCATCAATTTCGAGGAGCCGAAGGAGATCGAGGCGATCGACAAGGGCCCGGCGCTCGAGTTCAACCCGAACCTGCTCAAGCGGGTCGACGAGCTCGAACTCTCGGTGCGCTCGGCCAACTGCCTCAAGAACGACAACATCGTCTATATCGGCGACTTGATCCAGAAGACCGAAGCCGAGATGCTGCGCACGCCCAATTTCGGCCGCAAGTCGCTCAACGAGATCAAGGAAGTGCTGTCCTCGATGGGCCTGCGGCTCGGCATGGAAGTGCCGAATTGGCCGCCGGAAAACATCGAAGACCTGGCCAAGCGCCTTCAGGAACCCTTCTAAGTCGAGGAATTCGTCATGCGTCACGGCGTATCCGGCCGCAAATTCGGTCGCCCCACGGGCCCGCGCCTCGCCTTGATCCGAGGCCTGGCCGTCGCCCTGCTCAAGCACGAGCAGGTCAAGACGACGTTGGCCAAGGCGAAGGACCTCCGCCCGGTGGTCGAGCGCCTGATCACGCTCGGCAAGCGCGGCACGCTCCATGCGCGCCGCCAGGCGCTCGCCAAGATCTACGAGAAGCCGGTGGTGGAGAAGCTCTTTTCCACGTTGGCCGAGCGCTACAAGGCGCGCTCGGGTGGCTATACGCGCATTCTCAAGGCCGGCCATCGCCACGGCGATGCGGCCGACATGGCGATCATCGAGCTGATCGATCGCGATCCGACGGCGCGCGGCAAGGCCGATCGCGAGCGCGCGGCCGCGAGCGCCAAGACCGAGACCGAAGCCGCCGCGGCCTGATCGGGTCGACGGCGTTGGCGATCGAGGGCGGCTCCGCAACGGGCCGCCCTTTGTCGTTGCGGGGAGAGGCGGCCTCGCGGAATATCCCGGCCGGAGGACGAAGTACGGCATGACATTCCGCGCAATCCTGTTGGGCGCCGTCGCGGCGGTCCTGGTCGCTTGCGGCGCCCTGCCGACGGCGGCCAAGACGGCACCCGACAAGGCGGGCGACGTTCAGCGCTCTTTCGCACCGGTGGTCAAGCGCGCCGCGCCCGCGGTCGTCAACATCTACACCAAGCGCGTGGTCGAGCAGCAGGCCTTCCGGCCCTTCGTGCTCGACGATCCCTTGTTTCGGCGCTTTTTCGGCGACGATTTTTTCGGCGGCGACGCCATGCCGCGCCAACGGGTGGAGAATTCGCTGGGCTCGGGCGTGATCGTTCGGCCGAACGGCCTCGTCGTCACCAACAACCACGTCATCAAGGGCGCGGACGAGATCAACGTCGTCCTGCAGGATCGGCGCGAATTCGCGGCCAAACTGGTGCTCGCCGACGAGCGGACCGACCTCGCGGTGCTGCGCCTGACGGAGGCGCCGCGCGATTTGCCGACCCTCGAATTCATGGATTCCGACGACCTCGAGGTCGGTGATCTCGTGCTCGCCATCGGCAATCCCTTCGGCGTCGGCCAGACCGTGACCAGCGGCATCGTCTCGGCGCTCGCCCGCACTCAGGTCGGCGTCGCCGATTTCCGCTCCTTCATCCAGACCGATGCGCCTATCAACCCGGGAAATTCGGGCGGCGCGCTGGTCGGCGTCGACGGGCGTCTGGTCGGCATCAACACCGCGATCTTCTCGAAGACCGGCGGTTCGGTCGGTATCGGCTTCGCCGTGCCCGCGAACATGGTCGCGGTCGTGGTCCGCGCCGCCGAAAGCGGCAGCGCGATCGCGCGGCCCTGGTACGGCGCGACCGGACAGCCGATGACGCGCGAGCTCGCGGCCTCGCTCGGGCTCGACCGGCCGGTCGGGGTTCTGGTCAAGGCGATCTACACCGGCGGCCCCGCCGACAAGGCCGGGCTTCGGCCGGGCGACGTCGTGCGCTCGGTCGACGGGCGCGAAGTCGACGATCCCGAAGCGCTCCGTTTCAGGATTGCGACGCGCGAGGTCGGCGCGACCGTTCGCCTGTCGGTGCTGCGCGGCGGCAAGCCGCTTGAGGTTTCTATCCCGCTCGGCCGCCCGCCCGAGACGCCGGCCCGCGAGCTCACGCGCCTCGGCGGCAACACGCCGCTCGCTGGCGCGACCGTCGCCAATCTGTCGCCGGCGCTGGCCGAGGAACTCGGACTCGACGTCACGGCGACCGGCGTGATTTTGCTCAAGGTCGATGGCGGTTCGCCCGCGGCGTCGTTGCGCTTTCGCCCGGGCGACGTCCTGCTCCGGGTCCAGGGCGCCGAAATCGCCTCGGTCGCCGATCTCAAGGGCGCCGTGTCCCAATCGGCCCAGCGCTGGCGGATCGTCTTTCGCCGGAACGGCCAGAACCTGCAGATCGAGGTCGGCCGGTGAGCACGCTGTTCGAGGCGGCCGGGCTTCAGGACGACGTCGCGCGACCGCTCGCCGATCGCCTCCGACCCAAGCGCCTCGAAGACGTCGTCGGTCAAGCCAAGCTGCTCGCGGCGGATGCGCCGCTCGGGCGCATGCTGGCGCAAGGGCGCTTGGCTTCGCTCGTGCTCTGGGGGCCGCCGGGCAGCGGCAAGACGACCATCGCGCGCCTGCTGGCCGAGCGGACCAAGCTCGCTTTCGCGCCGCTTTCCGCGGTCTTTTCCGGCGTCGCCGACGTCCGCAAGGCGGTCGAGGAGGCCAAGAAGCGCCGCCTCGCCGGACAAGGCACGCTCCTGTTCGTCGACGAGATCCACCGGTTCAACCGGGGCCAGCAGGACGGCTTCTTACCCTTCGTCGAGGACGGCACCGTCGTTCTTGTCGGCGCGACGACCGAAAATCCGTCTTTCGAGTTGAATGCGGCGCTCTTGTCGCGCTGCCAGGTCCTGGTGCTCGAGCGTCTCGACGACGGCGCGCTCGGCACGCTGCTCGAACGCGCCGAGAGCATGCTGGGGACGAAGCTTCCGCTCGATCCCGGCGCAAGGGCTCGTCTTCTCGAGTTGGCCGACGGCGACGGGCGCTATCTCCTCAATCTCGCCGAGGATCTCGCGGCGTTGCCGGCCAAGGCGCCGCTCGATGCCGCGGGCCTCGCCTTGGCGGTGCAGCGGCGCATGCCGCTCTACGACAAGGCGCAGGAGGGGCACTACAACCTGATCAGCGCGCTGCACAAATCGCTCCGCGGCTCCGATGTCGATGCCGCGCTCTATTGGCTCGCGCGCATGCTGATCGCCGGCGAGCAGCCGCTCTACATCCTTCGGCGAATGGTGCGCTTCGCGGTCGAGGATGTCGGTCTCGCCGATCCCCAAGCGTTGCAGCAGGCCATCGCGGCCAAGGACGCCTACGATTTCCTGGGCTCGCCCGAGGGCGAACTCGCCGTCGTGCAATGCGCGATCTATCTCGCAACCGCGCCCAAATCGAACGCGGCCTATGTCGCCGAAGCGGCGGCCAAGGCGGCGGCCCGCGAGTCGGGCTCGCTCATGCCGCCCAAGCACATTCTCAACGCGCCGACGCGCCTGATGAAGGATCTCGGCTACGGCAAGGACTACGCCTACGACCACGACGCCGAGGACGGTTTTTCCGGCCAGAATTACTTCCCCGACGGCATGGCGCGTCGCGTCTTCTATACGCCGGCCGAGCGGGGCTTCGAGCGCGAAATCAAGAAGCGCCTCGACTATTGGGCCAAATTGAGGGACAGCCGATGAAGCTCCTGATCGCCGTCGCCTTGGGCGGCGCGTTCGGCTCGGTCGCGCGCCATCTGGTCGCCGAGCGCATCACGCAGGTCTACGGCGCGCAATTTCCCTGGGGCATCCTGACGGTCAATGTCGTCGGCTCTTTCGTCATGGGCCTCCTCGTCGAGGCGATGGCGCTACGCCTCGTTTTGTCGCCGGAATGGCGGGCGTTCTTGACGGTCGGAATTCTCGGCGGCTTTACGACCTTTTCGAGCTTTTCGCTCGATGTCGCGGCGCTCATCGAACGGGGCGAGTTCGGTCCGGCCGCGGTCTATGTCGCGGCCTCGGTTCTGCTTTCGGTCGGGGCCCTGTTCGCGGGTCTCTGGGTCTTGCGCGCGGCGTGGGGCTGAGCATGAGCCGGGTCGAATCCGTCGTCGTCACGGCCGCCGATGCCGGCCAGCGCCTCGATCGTTGGTTCAGGCGCCGCTTTCCGGCGCTGACCCACGGGCGATTGGAGAAGCTGCTGCGCACGGGGCAAATAAGGCTCGACGGCGGTCGCGCCAAGGCGTCGAGCCGGATCGCGGAGGGCCAAGCGATCCGCATTCCGCCGCTCGATCTCGCGGCGCCGCCGCCGGCGGCGGACAAGCCGCGAATTTCCGACGCCGACCGCGCCATGCTGGAAAGGGCGGTGCTGCACAAGGACGACGACATCCTGGCGATCAACAAGCCCCCGGGCTTGCCGGTGCAAGGGGGCTCGGGCCAGACGCGCCATCTCGACGGCATGCTCGATGCGCTCCGCTTCGAGGCCGATGATCGGCCGAAGCTCGTCCATCGCCTCGACAAGGACACGAGCGGCGTGCTGCTGCTCGCGCGCAGCCGGCGCGCGGCCAATTTCCTGGCCGGCGCCTTCCGGTCGAAGGCCGCCCGCAAGCTCTACTGGGCCTTCGTTTCGGGCGTGCCCGAGATGGCGCAGGGCAAGATCGCGCTCGCGCTGGCCAAACTGCCGGGCGAGCAGGGCGATCAAGTCATGGCCGACGAGGCCGAAGGCAAGAAGGCGGTCACCTACTACCGGACCATGGAGCATTTCGGCAAGCGCGCGGCCTGGCTCGCGATGATGCCGGAGACCGGGCGCATGCATCAGCTCCGCGTCCATGCGGCGGAAATGGGCACGCCGATCGTCGGCGATTCGAAATACGGCGGCGACCGCGGCCTCGTGACCGGCGCGGTCAGCCGCAAGCTTCATCTGCATGCGCGCGCGATCGAAGTGCCGCATCCGAGAGGCGGGCTCCTGAGAGTGGTCGCGCCGCTCCCCGAGCATATGCGTGCGACGTGGAAACTGTTCGAGCTCGATCCCGAGGACCCGCGCGATCCCTTCGAGGGCTTCGACGATGTCTAACCGCGTCCCCGATAGGGCGCCACGCCCTGATCGGGAAGCCAAAGCCCTTTGGGTGGCGCGGCGGTCTGCCAAAAGACATCGATCGGCATGCCGCCGCGCGGATACCAGTAGCCGCCGATCCTGAGCCAGCGCGGCTTCATCGCCGCGACCAGGCGCTTGCCGATCTCGATCGTGCAGCCTTCGTGAAACGCGGCGTGATTGCGATAGGAGGCGAGGAAGAGCTTGAGCGACTTGCTTTCGACCAAACTCCGGCGTGGCGCATAGTCGATCACGATATGGGCGAAATCCGGCTGCCCGGTGACCGGGCACAGCGCGGTGAATTCGGGCGCCACGAAACGGACGAGGTAGAGCGTTTCGGGATGCGGATTGGGCACGCATTCGAGGCGCGCTTCGCGAGGCGTTTTCGGCGCCTTGGCCGAGCCGCCGAGAATGGTCAGACCGTATTTCATGGCGCGCGACCTTAGGCTTTGGCGCGCACGCGCTCAAGCGGTTGCCGCAAGCCGGGCGAAGTGCCATTTTCCGCCGATGTCCCGCATCGGGCGCTTTTCTCTCGTCGTTTTCGACTGCGACGGCACGCTGGTCGACAGCCAGCACGCCATCGTCGCCGCCATGGCGCGCGCTTTCGCCGAGCACGATCTTGCCCAGCCGCCGGCGGCGGCCGTGCGGCGGATCATTGGGCTCAACCTCGACGAGGCGATGGCGGCGCTCGCGCCCGAAATCGACGATGCACGGCATCATTCCCTCGCCGAAGCCTACAAGGCCGAGTTCTTTCGCCAGCGCCAGAGCGGCGAGTTCACCGATCCGCTTTATCCCGGCGCGATGGAGGCGATCCTGGCGCTCGCGGAGACCGGGGCGATGCTCGGCGTCGCGACCGGCAAGTCGCAGCGGGGCTTGCGCGCCGTGCTCGACCGACACGGCTTGAGGGCGCGTTTCGCGACGCTGCAGACGGCCGACGACGCGCCGGGCAAACCCCATCCCGGCATGCTGCTCAACGCCATGGCCGAGGCCGGCGCATGTCCCGAGGAGACGGTGATGATCGGCGACACCACCTTCGACATGACCATGGCGCGCGCCGCAAATGTCGCGGCGGTCGGCGTCGCTTGGGGCTATCATGAGGCCCAGGAACTCGACGACGCGGGTGCGGCGGCGATGGTCGGGGAGTTCGGCCAACTCCTGCCGACGCTCGCGCGGCTCTAGGGAGGCCGGCATGCGCGCGCTCAAATGGCTGCTCATCGGCGTCGTCGGCTTGTTCGTCCTCGTCGCGGGTGGCATCGGCATTTTCGTCGCGACGCTCGACATCGACGTCCACAAGGACCGCATCGCGCAGGAGGTCGAGAAGGCGACCGGGCGCAAGCTCGCTTTCGGCGGCAAGCTCAAATTGTCGCTTTTCCCGCGCATCGAGCTCTCGGTCGTCGAAGTCCGTTTCGCCAACATGGCGGGCGGCTCGCGCGCCGACATGGCGACGGTCAGGCGCGCCGAGCTCGCGGTCGATACCAAAGCGCTCTTCAAGGGCGAGCTCAAGGTCGAGCGCGTCGTGCTCGACGGCGCCGACATCCTGCTCGAGACCGACAAAGCCGGGAAGGGCAATTGGGAATTCGGCGCCAAGCCCGAGAGCGCGGAAAAGGACAAGGCGGCGAGCGGCGATGCGCCCGCCCTCCGGATCGACAAGGTCGAGATCCGCGACGCCGCCGTCGCCTATCGCGACGGCAAGACCGGCCAAGCGACGCAGGTCAAGATCGCTCGGCTCGAACTGAACGCGCCGGACCCGGCTGCGCCCATGCGCATAGCGCTCGAAGCGGTCTACGACAAGGTCAAATACGCGCTCGACGGCAGCGTTGGGCCGCTCGCGGCGCTGGTCGCGGGCGAGGCGCCCTATCCGGTCGATCTCAAGATCAAGGCCGGCGATGTCCGCGTCGCGCTCGACGGCAAGATCGCCAAGCCGCTGGAAGGCACCGGCCTCGATCTCAGGGCGACCGTCGTTGCCGACGACGTCAGGGCTTTCGGCCCGCTCGCCGGGGTCGACATTCCGCCGCTCGGCGCCCTCAAACTCGCGCTCAAGCTCGCCGATGCCGAGGGCGGCTACAAGTTTTCCGACATCGCCGCCACTCTCGGGCCGCAGGATCTCGGCGGCGAAGTGCTGGTAAAGCCGGGCAAGCGGCTATACGTCAACGCCAAACTCAGGTCGAAGTCCATCGACGCCGACAGATTGCTGGCCGATCTCGAGGCCAAGCCTGGCGCGAAGCCGCCGGCGCCGCCCTCGGTGGCCAAGCCGAAAGACGGGCGCATCATCCCCGACACGCCGGTACCGCTTGAGGCTTTGCCGGACGATCTCGACATCTTCCTCACCTATGGGATCGACGCGCTCAAGGCCGGCGGCATTGCCTGGAAGGCCTTTGCGCTCGACGTGACGCTCGCCAACGCCAAGCTGACGCTCCGCAAGGCCGATGTCGGCTATCTCGGCGGCAAGATCGGGCTCAAGGGCGAAGTCGACGGCCGTGCCAAGCCCTTGCCGACGCTCGCGCTTCGCGCCGACGTGGAAAAACTCGATCTCGGCGCGCTACTGAAGGAATTGCAGATTACCGATCTGCTCGAGGGCGCGCTCGAAAGCCAGGCCGACCTCAAGGCCAGCGGCAAGACCGTCCGTCAGATCGCGGCTTCGCTCGACGGGCGGTTCGGCGCGGTCATCGGCGAGGGCAAGATCGTGACCAAATATCTCGATTTTGTCGCCGCCGATTTGATCGGCTCGCTCATCGGCGCGGCCGTCGGCAAGGAGGACTCGACCAAGCTCAATTGCATCGTCGTCCGTCAGAGCTTCGACAAGGGCGCCGGCAAGCTCGACGGTCTGCTGCTGGACACGCAGAAGATTTCGATCGTCGGCACCGGGACGCAGGACCTTCGGACCGAAACGCTCGATCTGCGTTTCGTGCCGCAACCCAAGGACGCGGCGCTGATCAGCCTTGCCGTGCCGATCGAGATCAAGGGTACGATGGCCTCGCCGTCGATCGGTACGGACAAGGCCTCGGTCGCCAAGGCGGCGGCCGGCGTCGCGCTCACGACCGTGTTCGGGCCGCTCGCGCTCCTGATGCCGCTCGCCAAGACCGGCGTCGAAGACAAGGACCGCACGCCTTGCGCGCGCGCCATCCAGGAATCGGGCGTCGGACAAAGGCGAGCCGCCGCGCCCGCGCCCGCAGCCGCTCCGGCCCGCCGCCAGACGCGATGAAGCGCTTCTACAAGGCGGCGAGCGCGGGCGAGGCCGCGGGAGAGGGCGGCTGGAAGGTCCTTCTCGACGGCAAATCCGTCCGCACACCGGCCAAGGCGGCGCTCGTGGTACCGACGCGAGCCCTAGCCGAGGCCATCGCCGAGGAATGGACGGCGCAAGGCGAGACGATCAAGCCGGCCGGCATGCCGCTCATGCGTCTCGCCTGCACGGCCATCGACCGGGTCGCACCCCAGATGGCGGAGGTGATCGCCGAAATCGCGGGCTTCGGGCGCTCGGACCTTTTGTGCTATCGCGCCGAAGGTCCGCAAGAACTGGTCGAACGCCAGGCGCGGCTTTGGCAGCCTTGGCTCGATTGGGCGGCGGAGCGCCTCGGGGCGAGGCTCTTGACCACCCGGGGTGTCAGCCCGGTCGAGCAGCCGCCCGAGGCGCTTGCCGCGCTAAGGGCCTCGGTCGAGGCGTTCGATGCCTTTCACCTGACCGGACTTCACGGATTGGT
>Ga0233425_10009807_pt1 | contig 11958 bp, 5 predicted proteins | sample Watercolumn_Towu_2_FD_181712 | JGI IMG/M metagenome (GOLD analysis project Ga0233425, IMG submission 181712) | Freshwater microbial communities from Lake Towuti, South Sulawesi, Indonesia - Watercolumn_Towuti2014_140_MG | ecosystem: Environmental > Aquatic > Freshwater > Lake | place: Indonesia...
CCGAAGGCGGGCGTAGTCAGCAGGAATTACGAACGGTTGCAGCGAAGCGGACGCGCCGCAGTGGCGTGCACGGTGGCGCGAACTCCGCCGACGCCTACTAAAATGGCCTGTTGCGCGATGGCTAGGCCAGGGGCTGGCTCTGCAAGACCGGTGGCCCCGCGCTTTGCGACTTGGCGCCTCACGGCGGGTGGTTTCCCGCGCATCCTCCCAGCGACGCGATTTGCGCGGACAGCGACTCCACCACGCCACTAGCTCTCGAAACCAAGTGATGCTGTTCACCGCGCCGGCACTCGAGGTACAGCTGTACGCCGTCCTGTTGGGGACTCTCGACAGCCAAACTCGTCATGTTCCAGAACCCAGCACGCGCAACGGCGTCCTCAAACCGGTGGAAGTCGGTATTCGAGACACGGATCAGTCGACGCCAGAAGAGGCGGCCGTGGCCGGGCGCCCGCTCCGCGACCTTGAGCGTGACGATTGCTTCAGTGCCCGTGTTCACGATCCGACCCATGCTGAGCGCGCCGAATGACGGGGCAGTAACGAAGCGGCAACCGTCGCGGACAAGCGCGGGCTCCTCAAATACGTCGAGCAGCCGATCAAGACGGCGGCGGACTGCAACGTCACGGTCGCAGGTTTGTGCAACGTTGCACGACCTGCTCGGCGGTCCGAACAAGAACCGATCGTGAGGAACGAGCGGGTCGCGCACGGAATTCAGCGCGAGTGCTGAAGAGTGCACGGGGCGCTCGACCGCCACGAGCTCGGATGGACAAATCGGCCCGAAGTGCACTGTCTCCAGAGGTCCCGGAGGCGGGCGCTGCGCCGAGCAACCGACGGAGCTTTGCAACGAAACGACCAGCGCTAGACGGCGGACCAACACCGCCACGCACGTCGAAGTCGCGCATGTCGAACGCAACGGGACCGACGCGCGCAGGCAACGTCGGTGCAGGTGCATACTGGGCCACATTGGAGGAACTGCCGTTCAGCGCCCCATGCATGCTAGCTGGAACCTCACGCACAACCCATCATTCGAACAGTGAGTTCCAGATCGGAGCCAGTGCGGTGCCACCGCTACGGCCCAGAAAGGCCGAGACCCCTGCGCCCGGCCGATAGCGGTCGACCACGCGCGACGCGGTAAAACGTAACACGACATGGACGCTCAGCCGAGCCGTGCAGCGAGCTCCGGCGGCACCACGAAGACCCAGCGACCGGCGCGCTTGTAGGCCACGATGCCAAGGTCAATCCGCGCCATCAGCGAGCCGTCGGGGCCGGGCTCGGCGGCCCGCTCGACGCGGCGGCGAAGGGCGTCGGGGGTATCACCCAGCGCCGAAGCGATTTCTGCGGTTCGGTAGCCGATTCGGCCATACTTCTCTGCCATGACAAGTCCTCCTGCGGCGCTTCGCGCAGCGGTTGGACCTGTTGTGACAGCCGGAGAACTGTCCCGTCCACGAAGAACGGGCGGGGTTCTACTTCTCGCTGCCCGAGATCCTAGACCTCGGGACGCCGCGTCTCCACCCGCGGTCTTCGCTTGCGAGCGTGTCCGGCTTCACACCGCCCAGGCCGATACGCTCGAACAGCTCGGCAAGCTCGAGCCACTTGTTCGGTTCTTCGCGGAAGTAGAGGCGCCGCGCGTGAGCGACCTCGGCTGCGCTCAGCTTGCGCGCGTGGTCGGGGTAGACCGTCCAGAACGCCAGCCAAGCGTCGCGGTCTTGCTCCGGTATGTCGTCGGGAGCTTTGCAGTCGGCCGAGAACATCTCGCGGCACCTCTCCAAGTTCGCTCGAACGTAGTCGGGCAGCGGGGCCAAGTCCGAGCGGAAGAACTCGGGCAGCTCGCGTAGAAGCTCGAGCAGGTAAACCCGCGCGTGCCGCCGGGCTGCCCAGCCACGGGTCGCCGCTTGCCAGTAGTGCCTCGACTTTTCTTGAATCCGCTCGAGGTCCTGCGAGCGCAGGAGGGCGTGGAGCTCGCCGGCCGCTACGTACAGCCGGGCTGCCTCGCTGATGAACCGGATCTCCTTCTCCCGCTTGGACTCCGCGCTTTCGCTTCCCGCCGCCGCCGTTTCCATGGGCGGCAACATGGACACGATCGGGCCTGATGGAAAGGGGCCCCCTGGCCGCCCACCAGGGGCTGTCAGGCACGCCCCGGCCCATGCTCGCCGACACGCCCCACAGGCAGGGTCGCCGGCACGGTCTCGGGCATGGCCCTGGCGACCACTCGACGCACGCCCGCGCGGCGTCGCGGACGCGTCCGCGGCGCGCGTACGAGGCCTCTGCAAGGCGTCGCGGAGGACGTTATCCGCAGGAAAATCTTGGGATCCGCGACTCACGCGCTCGGCGCGTCGAGCGATGCAGGTTCGTCGGCGTGAGTCCCAAAGACTCGAGTGACCCGAGCGTCAACTCTGTCTGGCGCCTTCCACGTCCTGCACGCACCGCACGGCACCGCCCCGACGGCGCCGAGGCACGAACACCACATTCTAAGTTGGTCGAGCTCTTGGGCCCACCACGGCGGTCGAGAATCGCGCCCGTCCCGCGACCTCCGCGGCCGTCCCCGCTGACAGCCATCTCCCCGCGGCCGCCCCGCCGCCGTCCCCGAGGCCATCCCCGCGGCCGCCACGCGGCCATCCCCGCGGCCGCCACGCGGCCGTCCCAGCGGCCGCCATGCGGCCGTCCCAGCGGCCGCCATGCGGGCGTCCGGAGAGCCTCCCAACAGAGCGTTGGAGCTGACGGCGGCGAGCACGGCTCTGATCACGCCCAGGTTCGGCACTGGAACGAGCCGCCGCAGCTCAACGCCGACGTTGGACGGAGTAGCGCCTTACTGCGCCGGCTCATCCACCGCGAATTCCGACTCAGTGAGCACCACCTGAGCAATCGTCGTTCCGTCCGTCTGGGAAAACTCAACCTCGTATTCACCGCCGGGATAGACCTCGATGATGTACCCGAATGCTCCCGGCTGAAGTCCTTCCGACTGAAACCGATCAGTGAGGAGCCGAACTCTCACATACGCTTCTGGCACGACAACTACCTCGTGTAGCCCGAAAAGGCGGTGTTCAGCCTCAGCGTGCCGTCTGACATCCTCATCCAACCGGAGCGCATGTAGCTCACCTTGCCGGCTGCCTCGCCAATACCGTGAAGCTCGATTTCGATATCGATCCGCTGACCCCACTTGTCAGCCCTTCCGAGCGTGTATTCGCCTCTGGAGTACTTCTCAAGTGCTTGCCTCTCCCAAAGTTCTGCCAGCTCGCCGGAATGCTCCTTGCTGTAGCCAAGCCTCCGGAAAGGCGTGTCCTTCCCATGGTCAGCCCCGCTCTTGAAGATGTACCTGGAGAACTTTTCGCTCGGCGCATGCGCGGGTTGCGCGGACATCCGAGGGATGCCCTCGGCAATTCCTTCTTTGGCGCCTCGCTGAATCGCCGCGGCGGTAGCCTTGCCGACATCCTCGCCTGGCCTCAGCACCCGCATGATGCCTCGGTACATGTCGTCGAGCTCTTGGCCGATCGACTTTGCTACCTTGACGGTTGCTTGCGCGATCTTCGGCGCTGCCTTCACCAATCCCGCGCCGCCCGCCACCATCGGGGCGAGGTTCGGGTCCGCCGGCGTGCTGCATGGGGAGTCTCCGCACAGCGAAAGACCCGCAGCAGACTTGCTCATGAGGACACCACCTGCGCCGACCGCTGCGCGCAGCGCCTCGTCGTCCCCTTCGTGGGGCGCCTGCACAGCGGACGCAGAGGTGCCGTGCGCACCCGACGCCGGTCCCGGCGCGATCGGGTCGTCTTTCGATGACGCCCCTCCCGACCCGTCATCAGCAAGCCCGAACGGATCGATGGCCTTGAGCGCCATCCCGCGGACGTACGCATACCCATTCAGATCCGCGCCGAGCGCATGGACCGTGAGCGGATCCGCACTCACCCACCGGTTCAGAAGCGGCGCGTAGTACCTCTTTCCGAAGTACTGCAGGCCGACCTCGACGTCCTCTTCCTTCCCTGTGAACCGATAGTCTTCCCGGAACCCCTTCCACCTCTCCGGCCGGTAGTCGCTCTCAGCACCTCCGTACGCCTGATAGGTCCCACGCTCGACGAGCTCGCCGGTCGCGTGATCGAGCACAACGCTCGTCGAGCCGAGGTGGTCACCGAGCTCGAGCAGGACATGCGTCTGCGCCCCCCCGACCATCGGCACATCGGGCTCTTCCCACGCCACACGCGCGAGGCGCACGCCGTGGGCGTAGAGGTAGGGCACCTCCGTCCACTTACTGAGCTCGTAGTCGGGGAAGTCGACGATCCCGAAGACGCCGTACGCCGCGCGGCGGAGCTCGAGCGACTCGAAGACGTAGACGGTGTGTCGCTCCGCGCCCGCGCCGTCTTTCGCGGTCTTCAGGACTCGCTGGTCGCCCGCGTCGTAGCCAAACGCGAGGTCGGCGTCGGGCGTGCCCGCTGGCAGCGGGTCCGTGATCGCCGGCAGCGTCGCGACGTCCCACCGCTTCGCGCGCGAGAGCCGCCCGACTTCGTCCCATTCGTAGCCGAAGACCTGCGAGCAACTCGCGCCTGATGGCAGGCAGGTGCCGTTCCTCTTCACATGCAGGCGCGCGAGGTTGCCCGAGGCGTCGTACCGGGTCTCGAGTTTGCCGGTGCGGGTGCCGCCGAGGGTCGTGTTGTCAGCGGACTTTAGCTGATACGGCTTCGCCGAGTCGTTGGTGATGGGACCGAGCGAGCGGTCGTAGAAGCCTCGCGCGTCGTCGTCGGTCTTCTTCGTGTTGCCGAGCCAGTCGTACTCGAACGTCTGCCACTCGAGGCGCTTGGCGAAATCGACGTGCGGGCTTGGCTTTGCTCGTCGGGGATCTTGGAGATCGGTCTGCCCGCCGTTCTCGGCGGCGAACGGGCTCGCCCAGGTGTCGTCGCCTCCCTCGTACTGGTAGTCGACGCGCGAGACGCGGCTCAGGTCATCGTACTGCGCCTTCTTCGTGACAGGCTTCGCGCCCGCGGGCCACTCGCTCGCTATGCGCCAGTCACGGACCTCGGTCGGGTTACCGACGCTGTCGTAAACCAACTCGTCGTCCTGGAGGAGGAGCTGGAAGGTCGGCTGGTTGTTGGGAGCGTTCCAGCCGGCGGGGGGGCCGCGGTAGGTCTGCACGGTCTTGACGCGGCGCCGGACGTCGTACGTGAAGTCGGTGCCGGTCTTCGCGCCGTCGCCATACTCGACGCGCTGGAGCAGGCCGTCGGCCGTACGTTCGATCTTGGTGACGAGGTCTCCGTAGCTGCCCTTCACGTGCTTGACCGTGCCGCGCTTCGTGTAGGAGGTCCGCACGACGCTCGTGCCGAGAGCGTCTGGGATCGTGCCCTGGAGCTCGGCAACGGAAGCGCCGGTCGTGGCCGCGAGCTCGCGGTCCGCCCCGTCGAACATCGTCGCGCGCACGTACCAGCGATCGGCGTAGCGGGTCCCGATGGCGTTGTCGGGAGTCCCCGGCTTGGCGATGCGCACGGCGCTCTTCGGGGTGCGCCCGCGACCGTCGTACTCGGTGACGGTGAGCGAGGCGCGGTCGTAGGTCGCAACGAGGCGACCCTTCAAGAACGCGCCCACCAGCGTCATGCCGGCCGGGAGCGTCTCGGGTGGGGCGCTGTCGTAGTGGTAGAGCACCTCGATTCCAGTGCGCGCGCCCACGTTCGGGATCGAATAGTCGGCGTGGGTCAGACGACAGGGCGAGTAGTCCTCGGCGAGGAGCCTGCCGGCACCGTCGTAGGAGAAGTTCACGCCGCAGCCGCGCGCGTCGCTCGTGCCGACGAGGTCCCCCGCGTCGTTGTAGGCGTAGCGCCAGGCGCGGAGCGTCGCCGGGAGCGCCGTCGGGTCGTCGGTGAAGTTCTCGCTCGTGTTCGGCTCGACGTTGAGGACCAGGCGTCCCTGCGAGTCGTAGCGCATCCAGCGCACGACCATGTCCGTCGTGCCAACGAGTTGGCGCGTGATCTTCTGCGGCTCGCCCGTCGGCAGGTAGTCGGTGGTGGTCTCCCGGGTGCGGAGCGTCGTGCCTTCTTTGAAACGCTCGACGGTCGCGCGCGTGCGCCCGTGCCCGTCCTTGCGCTCGGTCGCGAAGGTGCCCTGGTGCGGGCCCGGCTCGAGGTCGGACGCGTCCCACATGTCCGTCGCGAGTGCGTGGTACGAGGAGTAGAGCGTGATGGTGCCGTCGAGGTCGGTCGTCGTGATCTGGCGACCGAAGGCGTCATAGGTCTGAGTGCCATACGGGGTGGAGGGAACGGCCGCGAAGGGGAACGCCTTCGGCAGACCGCTGTAGAAGGACTCGAGGTACTTCCTCTCGAGCGCGCCCTTGCCGTCGAAGACGACCTGGCCGCTCGCGATCCACGGCGCGCCGTCCTCGGTCTGGTCGGCCTCGCTCAGCGTGACGAGCGTCCGGCCCAGGCCGTCGACGTAGCTCCACGACTCGAGGTACTCCGCGTCAGTCAGAGCATCGCCGTCGTGCGTTTGCGTGTGGATCAGCGAGTAGCGGACCGGGGCCGCGGGGGTCGAGCCGAGGTCGGGCGGGAGGAAGTACTCGATCTTCACGCTCGCGAGTGGCGAGAGCGCGCCGGTCTGGTCGGGGTGCGGGCGAGTCAGCGTCGAGAGGCGACCGAAGCCGTCGTAGGTCACGGCCGTCGGCTGACCCTGCCTGTCGGTGACCTCCGTCACGAGCGCGAAACCGCGGTCGTACTCGGCCAGGGTCTCGAGCACCGTGCCCGTGATTGGGAGGGCGCAGCCGTTGGTGAACGTCTTCTCCTTGGTGGCGAGCGCCGAGTACCCGCCGTCGTACTCGACCTGGCGGCAGCGGAGGTTCGGCCCGGTCTCCTGAGTGACATTGCCGAACGAGTCGTACGCGGTGTCGAAAGCGAAGGTCGATGCCGTGGTGGGCGAGGCGTCGCTCGGCGTCGGCGCGACGTCGTTGGAACCGGGCGGGAAACTGAGCCACTTCTCGTGGAATCGGTCGAGGGCGAGAGTGCCGCTCAGCTGGTAGGTGGTCTTGGTGAGCGCGCCGCGCGAGTCGTAGTCGAACGTCGTCTGTTTGAGCGGGCCGAGGAAGTAGCTGCTGCCCGAGACCTGGGAAATGCCCGTGCGCCAGAGCCAGCCCGTCGGGTCACTGGTCGGTCGCGTGGGCGTCGTGTGGGTCGTGATGATCTCGTCCACGCCTTCGGGGCAACCCTCCGTGCAACCCTTGGCCGCGGCGTCGACGCGGTTACCGAAGACGTCCACGGTGCTGGTCGACTGGATCAACGCGCGGCCGGACGAGGCCCGCAGAGTTAGAGCTCGGCTCACCGTGAGCGCGGTGATCGGACCCGCGGTGCCATACTCCACTTCGACGTCGGCCAGGTTCTTCGTGGACGCCGCGGGCGTGAACGTCGCCGTGTCGTAGAGGAAAGTGTCTTTGCCGGTCTCGAAGGCGTGCCGAATCTCGCGCCCGTCGAGGCCCGTGTAGAGCTTCCTCAGACGGTACGCCGTGTGCTCGGTCGAGAGGTATTTCCCGCTCTCGTCGCGCTTCTCGGTCACGACGGGTAGGCCCTTCAGCGCCTCGCGCGGGTTGTCGCGCCAGCGCTCGGGGACGCTGCACTCGTCGGTGCCGTTGCCAGGCGTCTCGTCGACGCACTCGCCAAGGAGGAACGTGCTGTCGGTGATGTCGGTCGGGCTGTTCGGGTCGCCGACGCGCTTCGCGCTCGCCTGCCGGAACCCCCGGAACTCACGCTGCCGGCCCTCGTAGACCGGGTCGCGGTAGCTGTATTCGGTCACGTAGCTTGCGGGCGGCCGACCGGCGATGGTGAGGTTGTCGCTCTCGGTGACGCGCTTGACCACGTGCACCACCGTGGGCATGCGGCTCGTCCACAGGTTGCCGGCCTTCTCCGCGGCGAGCATCTCGGAGGTCGAGGTCGAGTACTCGAGGCTCGTGGTCTTGCCGAGGCCGTTCTCGACACGGGTCAAGATCCAGGGCCGCTCGCCGCCCGCGAGGTCGATGTACTGGTACTTGTTGCCGTTGCCCCAGAGGACGTCGCGCGTGCCCGAGCCGTTGACGTCGACCAGGCGCACGCGGTTCGCGTAGGACGGGCTCGCCGGAGTCCCCTTGATGATGTGCCGGTCGGTCCACCCGACGCCGTCGACGTTGAGCCAAACGTCCACGTCCGTGAAGCGTACCTGCACCAGGTCGGTCAGGCCGTCGCCGTTCACGTCGTCGAGGCGCAGACTCTCCCCCTGGATGTCCGAGAACTGCGGACTCGTCGCCATCATCACGTGCCGATTCGCGCCGAAGGTCCCTGCCCCGCAGTCGTCGCGCTTGCCCGTGCCCCAGAAGCCGTTGCCGCGTCCGGGCCAGTAGCGGATGTCGCCCTTGCGGACGCGGACGATGTCGGAGATGCCGTCGCCGTTCATGTCGGCGACCTTGATGTCCGGATCGCTGAAGCGGACCGGCGTCGCGCTCCACGGCACGCAGGTCCGGACCGGCTCGGTCGAGAGCGACGCCGCGCTCTTGCTCGTCCAGCTCCCGCGACCGAAGCGGCCGTCGCCCCCGGCGTAGCGCACGAGCGCGAAGAACGTCTGCATCTCCGTGCCGGTGCTCACGACGACGTCGACCAAGCCGTCGAAGTCGACGTCCATCACCTGCGTCTCGCTGGCGTCCTGGCCGAGGTCGACCTTGGGGCTCAGCCCGTCGCTCGTCGTGACCTCGCGGCCCTGCCAGAACCAGCCGCTCGGCGCGAGCACGGGCGAGTAGACCGCGTAGGTCTTCACCTTCGGCATGTGAAGTAGGTCGACGATGCCGTCGCCGTCCAGGTCGAGCGGAGCGACGTTGTCGTTCTTGAGAGTGATCGTAGTCGGCCCCGCGCCGAGTACGCCCGCGATGCCCATCGGCTTCACCGCCCCGAACCGGTCGAGGTCGCCGCCATCCCCGTTCAAGAAGATGCCGTGCCCCGAACCGTAGACGCCGGCCGCGGTGACCAGCACGTCGGGGAGGCCGTCGCTGTTGACGTCGAAGAGGTCGCTGAGCTCCTCGTCCACCGAGTGCGGCGGGCTCTGGAGCATCGTGCGCAGGCGCTCGTCGAAGCCCTCGTAGCCGGTGAGGTCGGCGACGCCGGGCGAGCCGCTCACGGTGAACGGCTCGACGTGGCTATAGCCAAAGGTCATCGCTGGGAGGCGCGGGCAGGCCGTAAGCTCGTCACTCTCGGCCGGTGCGTTCGTCTCGTCGCCCGCGCAGCGCCCCTCTACCTGCACGCTCGCGAGGAGCGTCACGTGGGACGTCTTCTCATATTCGAGGTGGTAGCGCCGCACCCGCTTTCGCTCGCTGCTGGCAGATCCCGAGAAGGGCTTGCTCGCGACGTCGATGCGCGTCAGCCGGAGCCGCTGCTGCATCTTCCAGCCGCTCCGGTACGACTCGGTCGGGTCGCTCCGCTCGGCGTAGACCAGGCGGGTGCGGTGCGCGTACTCGGTGAGCGGCGCGGTCGCCGCGGTTGCGGCGGGCGGCGTGTCGTAGATGTCGCTCAGGTACGCCGTGCCGCCGTCCTGCGAGTAGCGGAAAACCACGACATTGACCGGCGCGGGGTTGCCGCTCGCCGGATTCGCGTTGCCGTAGGTGTCGTACTGCCGGACGAGGTTCCAGCGGAAGACCTCACTCGTCTTCTCGGGGTTCCTCTCGAGCGCGCCCGTGTAGCCCGAGCCGTCGAGCGGTACGCCGAGCTCCATCGTGACGCCGCTCTTGTCTTGCACGCGCCAGGTCTGGTGGTCGGGCGACCAGAAGAACCGGAGGAACGAACCCTCCACGCGCGGGCGGAAGTACTGGTGGCCGGCGGACCACGCTGGCATGACCTCGCCGTCCCCGCCGGCCACATCGATTGGGCCGAGAGTGCCCTTGATCGCGCCGTCGCAGCCGAGCGTCGCGCTCACCGTGCAGATCGGCACGAGCTCCTGACCACCGTTGAAAACGAAGTGGTCTTGCCCAGGGTGCCAGGCCGCTTGGTCGTTGTACCTCGGCACACCGCGGTCGGTCTGCCGCGCGATGAACGGCACGCCGATGCTCCAGCCCATCCCGACGACGCCCGAGCCGCCGCTCGACGAGTACGAGAGGCCGAGGCTCGGCTGCGCCCCACCGCGCGCGGCCGGCAGCGCGATCGGCACCGAGAACGTCGCGATGCCCGTCGAGAGCTGCGCGCTGAAGCTCTCCTCCATGCCCTGGATGGTGCCCGCGCCCTTTGGCACGCTGATGCTCTTGCCGGTGACGCCGCTCTTGTCGGCGCCGCTCGGCAAAGCGGCCGGCGCGACGGCGTCTGGTGCGCTCGGGACGGCCTTCTCGACGGGGCCCGAGGTCGCAACGCCGGGCGGCGCTCCTTGGTCGGCGACGTCAGCGGACTTGACCTGCTCGTTGCCGCTCTGCAGGTCGCTCGCGGCGGCTGAAGCCGGCGCTGGGGTGGTCTCCACCTCTGGCGCCGGCTCGCCGCTCTCCGCGCGCGCAATGCGCGGCGGCAGGAGCGAGAGCATGAAGCTCGTGAGCGTGACCGCCACGATCGGCGGGCTCATGCGGCGGAGCACCCTCATTGCGCGCCTCCGTCAGGCGGCGGGTTGTTCCGCAAGAGCGGCAGCGGGATCAGCTCCGCAACCACGTCCGGCGTGCCTTCGACCGAGCCGAACACGCGACCGTAGTCGTCCCACGCGGTGGCCAGGGCGCCGCCGGCCGCCGCTGCGAGCGCAGGCCTGCGCTGGTCGTCCTTCAGGTGCGACGGCCAGCGGGGCAGCATGATCTCGGCCTTCGACAGGTCGAGTGTCGGGCTCGTCCACGCAAGCTCTTTCAGCCAGAGCTCTTCGGCCTTCGGGTCCGCGGGCACGAGCGCCGAGCGCCACGCGACGAAGAGGCGAGAGCCGGCACGGACGGCGTTGGGGTGGCTCTGGGCGAGCGAGGCGTCGGTCGAGTACGGCGCCACGGCCGGCGTGATCGGGAACGAGCTCACGCCCTGCGACCCGGTGTCCAAGATCGCGCCTCGCAAGCGCGCGGGAGTGCCCTCGCTGAAAACCAGGAGCAGGTGCGTCGCGTCGAGCTCGGCCAGGGCGGGCTTGTCTTCCGCCGGGCCCGGCGCCGCGACTGCGACGCTCCAGGACGCGTTCGTGCTCTTGACGACAATCGTCTCGGTCCCCGCCAACGCTGAGCGCCACGCCGCAGCCCAAGCGTTGCCGAAGGTCGCCAGAGCGACGCCGCTCTCCTGCGCCGGAGAATTCGCGAGGATCTCTTCGGAGCTCACCGGCGCGAGCGAGGCGTTGAATCGCCTCATCCGGATGTCGGCACCACTGACCGGGAGCTTCGAGTCGTCGACCCACGCCGCCACGAGCTCGGTGCCCGTCCAGATCAGGTCGACGTCGTGCTGGCCGAATGTCTTCGTGGTGTTTACGCGCACGAGCGGGCCCACGCCGGAATCGACCGAGCGTACCGCAACGCCGAGACCGTCGCCGTCGGCGTTCAGATCGGTGTACGCGACGGCGTACTTCCCGCCAGGCAGGGCTGCGACCACCGGGTGCGCGGCGGCGGTGATAGAGGCATCGGAGGCAACGGTGACTGGTGAGCCGGCGGGAACGCCGACCGAGTCGAACCTCGAGAGGCCGAGCGTGACCGGCGCCGGCAGCGCAGTGACGAACGCGACGGCGAAGCCGGCGTCACCTCCAGCTACCGGATGACGGCCATCGCCCAGGCGACGCGAGACCTTGGGCGGAACGCCGCCGTCGGCGCCTGGGCCAGGAACGAGCAGCACATCCTGGACGAAACACGCGGAGCAGAAGTCGGAGCTGATCGCGTTACCGTCGTCGCACTCTTCGGTGAGCGGATCGCGGATGGCGTCGCCGCAAACCTGGGAGACGGGTGCGTCGTCCGACGCGTCGATCAAGAGACCGCCGGTGCCGCCGGTCGTGATGCCGCCGGATCCCGCGGAGCCGCCGCTGGACCCAGCGCTGCCTCCCGTGCCCGAGCCAGCG
>Ga0233425_10009808_pt1 | contig 11957 bp, 13 predicted proteins | sample Watercolumn_Towu_2_FD_181712 | JGI IMG/M metagenome (GOLD analysis project Ga0233425, IMG submission 181712) | Freshwater microbial communities from Lake Towuti, South Sulawesi, Indonesia - Watercolumn_Towuti2014_140_MG | ecosystem: Environmental > Aquatic > Freshwater > Lake | place...
AGGGATTACACACTTTAGACTTTATAAAGATAATAATAGTTTATAATTTACGGTTTGTTTTTAGAGAGTTGCTCGAGTGGTTGAAGAGGCACGCCTGGAGAGCGTGTAAAATCATACCTTTTTAAACAAATTTAACGTTTTTTTCAAAGAGTAGTTAGTAAAGTAGTTAGTAATTATTTAAATTTTTGCTATTTTAAGCCATTTTTAACTACCTAATTATTTCCTACAGAAACAGAAAGGAAATAACTATGTATTTATCAAACAAAAATAAATTTAAAATTTATTACTTATTTTTTAAAGACAAAAATTCAAACAAAATCAAAAAAATTACTACAAAGACAAAACTAAAGAAAGAAGCACTTGAATTTGTAAATAATTTTAAACCTGATGAATATAAACAGTATAAAAAAATTATTCCATTTAATTATTTTTGTGAATTAAAAGATGAAATATTAAAATATACTTCTCAAAATTATACTGTTTCAACAAACCAAATTTATAGAAATACACTAAACAAATTTTTAAATATCGTTGGAAATAAATTATTAAATTCTATAACAATTAATGATATTGAATTTTACAAATCAGAGCGACTTAAAATAATTAATAAAGTAACATTGAATATAGAAATAAGAACTTTAAAAGCTATATTTAATTTTGCTATAAGAATGAATGTAATAAGTGAAAATCCCTGTAAATATGTGAAACAATATATAATATGTGAAAAAGAAAAATTAAGTTTTGAAGAAAATGAAATTAATAAAATACTTTTAAATATTAATGATAAAACAATTAAAAATATTGTATTATTTGCATTACATACAGGTTGCAGGATAAATGAAATTTTAAACGTTCAATGGAATGATATTGATTTTCAGCAAAAAGTGTTGACGATAAGAAATAAACCAAATTTTAAAACAAAGACTGGCAAAATAAGGCAAATTCCTATATCTGATAAACTTTATTTCGTTTTAAATAAAATTTATAAAGATAAAATAGGAGATAGAAAAATAATTAATTTCAATAATACAAATGAATATTTATTTACAAATATTAAAGGACTGAAATTTTCTCATACATTTGTTACAATGCAATTTAAAAAATATTTAAGAATATTAGGAATACATGAAAAATATCATTTTCACTGTTTACGACATACGTTTATTACTAATCTAATAAAAAAGGGAGTAAATATTAATTTTGTAAAAGAAATTGCTGGGCATACTGATATAGAAACAACTATGAATTATATCCATATTGTTACGGAAGATTTAAGAAAGGCAGTCAATTTAATAACGCTTTAATTAAAAATAACTTGCAAAATAAAAAAATTATTATTAAAATCATTTTAAAAATAAAAAAATTAATTATGGGTACTCATGAATTGAAATTTAAAAAAGGAGTTGTTTGGATAAATATCGATAGATTAAGAGTTTTTTCTGAGGATGAAAAAGTATACATTGAAGGAGATTTTATAGCATATTTTAGCTTCAAACCCCCTGATATACTTTTAGGGGAATTAATAAAAGATAATACTGGAAGACCATATACTTGGCCGAATGCTAAAGATGCATTAAATTATGCAAAAGAAAAATTTAAAAATTTACTCAACTAATTATTATTCCAGATTCATCCTCAAATTATCAGGAATATCTTTATACTTTTGTTTGTATTTAATTTCTAATTCATTTCCTTCTTTTTTTATCATCTTATCCCCAAATAAATATTCGTAGCCAAGATATTGGCTTTCCTTAAAAACTGTATAAACTCTTTCACCATTTGGGTATATCATAACTGGTGGATAAATTGGAAAATTTATTTCCTCACAAATATTAAATATTTCCTTATCGTTAATATTTAATGGAATAAAGATTTGGAATACAGATTGATGGTGAAATAATATCATTGTAAATTCAGGGCAACAAACGTTTTTATTATTTGAATATTTTTTTAATAAATATGCTGTTGGAAATTCAAAATATTCATTTGGAGTGAAATATTTTAGAAGAAACGAAAAACTTTTTATTCGATAGTTATTATTTAATGATGAATCCAATAAAAAATTTTTTGTTACCTCGAATAATTTTATTTCATCGCAATTTAATAAACACAAAGCTATTTTTACTAAAGATTTAAAAACATTAATCGGTATAAATTCTATATCGTATTTTAATTTTAATGTTTTATTATTTTCATCGTCAATTAGAAATTCTTTTTCAGCAAGTTTATCAACAATAATTATTTTTTTATCCCTTTTTATTTTTAGGCTACCGTCATTATGCTCAAATTTTGGATTTTTTCTGTGTAATTTATCATCCAAATAATATGCAATTGTCTTATCAATTCCAACGTAAGATGACAAATGTTTTTCATATAAACTAAAAATTTTATTGCAATTATCACATTCAAAGTTTGATAAATTATCTCTATTACCTAAAAATTTAGGTATTGTGTGAGCATTATTAAAAAAAGTTACTTCTGGGTCTTTTTTATTACAAAATCTACAAACTTTAATTATATTATTTGTCAAATAGTATTTTTTATTACTTCCAGTTGCTAAATATCTTAACGGATAATATACATTGAAAAATGTTTTACAGAGGTTTAATGAGCCTTCTAATGATAAAAAATTGTTTTCCATAGAAGTTTTATTTTAAATTTTTTGGTATATCAGGAAAGATATAATTAATACGTCTAACTGGGGTAACATTACTAATATCTCTAAAAAACTTATTTGATTCTTCCCAGACATCATTTAATATTTTATTAAAATTGTCCATTCCTTCTAATGAATATATAAGACCAGAATTGATAGTTGTATTACCTTTTTCAAATTCTCTAATTTTAATTTGAGAAATAAAATTTGTATTTTCGTTAAGTATAAATTCTTTATTTTCTGAATCCAAATATATAGAATGCAAATAACCATTTCTAATATTAATAACATCTTTTAAATGATTATACAAAGTATCAAATTGATATAATATATTAACTTCTAGAATTTTTGCTTTTACTTCTTCTTTCAATAATTCTAATAATTGCATTGCTCCTTTTCTTTTACATTTCAAAAATCCAACTGTAATATCGTTGTGGTTAACCAGATTACAAATTAAACCTATAATATTTGATTCTATCAAATTATAATTTACAATAATCTTACCCAATTTTATAAAGAAATCTTCATAAAAAGAAAATTTATGGTCTTCATTCATAAATATATGATTAATTAAATATTATTTATTTTCAAATTTTATTTCATCAAAGATATTTCTTGATTTATTTATTAGTGTGAATGCTTCTTGGATTTTATCACTAATTTTTTTTATTATTTCTTTTTTAGGGAGATATATCAAAATATTACCAAAATCTTCATTTGAGATACTTGGAATAGCAGCTCCAGTTCGGAGTAAATAAACTTGTTTAAGAAATTCGTCGGTTTTAAAATAATAAAGAAGATAAAAGGGGCTAACTTTAAAATCTCTTAGAACCCTAAAACCATTTGTGCAAATACATCCCACAAATTCTTCATTTACATATGCTGTTGCGTGTTTTGTTGTTCCAATAGAATTACCTGCGACAGCAGTAATTATATCACCTTCTTTTATTTCGTAACTTGCTCTACTCGGTAATTCGTGAACAAGATATTCAGTTGTATTAATTATTTCAAATGAATGAGTATTGATATCTGAAAGTTCTATATAATTAATACTTTCATTAGGTTTATTTAGCTTAGAACTTTTTAATTTGACAATATTTACTAAATCTTTTAACGGAACAGAATCTTTTGATATAAGATTTTCAATTAAATTTCTTGAAGAAGGTAAATAATAATCATAGTCAAATCTATTATTTAAATCTTTGTAGGATACATTGAAAGATTTATTATTTTGAATTGTATTATGCTTTAAAAACATTTCAAAGTCTTCATTAACTATATTATAATCCTCGTCAATAATTTTATTTTGTTTTGAGTCAATTAAAAAGAGACCATTTCTATCTTTCTTATAAATTGGTGTTCCGTTTTTATTACCTTGATAACCTATTTTAGTAATTTGACTAAAAAATATTTTTGATTTTACATCTGGTTTTTCTTTTTTTAAGAATAATACTGATGTTTTTACCCCAGTTCCGTAAGGAATAAAAGTTTCAGGTGGTAACTTAATTAATGCGTAAATTTTAAAATTATTTTTTAAATAATATCTTAAATAATTTAAAGTAGGGTTTTCAAGATGACCATTGGGAAGAATTATAGCCATTCTACCACCTTGTTTTAATAGTCTTGTGCAAGCTTCAATAAACAATATTTCAGGAGCTTGACCTTGTAAAATATTACTTGAGGGAATGTATTTTTCATTCAACTGTATCCATCTATGCCCTAATGCATAATTACCCAAAACTTTTAAACTTGTTATTTTTCCAACCGTCCCGAATGGTGGATTTGTCAAAACAATATCAAAGTTAGCAGTTAAATTGTTATTATTAATTTTTTTATAATCAAATTCTTCGAGCGTATTAAAGCAACTAATATTTATTGAGCATTTAGAATTTGTTTCTAATAATAATTTCATCTTTGCAATTTTAGCTATTCTTTTATTTATATCTATTCCAAATAAATTATTTTCTACATATTCATCTTTTCTTGAGATTTTATTTTTATTTATATAATATTTTAATGCAGAATATAAAAATCCTCCACTTCCACAAGCTGGGTCAATTATTGTTTCATTAGATTTTGGCGATATCATCTTAACACACAATTCTATAACAGGCTCAGGTGTAAAATATTGCCCTCTATCACCTTTTTGTTGACTTGCCAAAAATTTTTGGAAAGCAAGTCCTTTAACATCATTTGAGGATTCCGATAAATTGATATTTTGTAGCAATGAAATTGTAAAAGCAAGAGATGGATTACTTAGATTTAGTCTTTCATCATTTTCAAATATATCATTATAATATTTTTTCATTTGCTCAAACAAATCCGTAATTCTATTAGCAAAGTCAATATTTTTATGTTTATCCTTTATTTCCTTATACTCTTTTTCAGCGATGAAGAATTTAGAATTTTTGTTATTTTCATCAACCAATTTAATAAAAAGGATTTTTATTATTTCGTCTAAGACTTGTTGAGGAGATAATCCATCATTAGCGTATATAAAATTATGGATGTCCTCAAATCTTTTTAAAAGACGGTCTTCTTTTAACAGGAATGGAATTTCATTATTCATATTTACACATTTGTGTAAAAATAATTCATATAAGTGTAAATAACAATACTTTTACTTTAGAATTTCGTTTTTCTGTTCATTATTGCTATTTCCACAATTTGAATCACTTACTACATCAATATCCATAAAGTCTATAGAACTTCTATTATCTTCTTGCATATCTTCAGGTCTTATTGCTTTACCGGTTTCTAATTTATTGAATGCGTCATTAAAATCTTTTTTCCATTCATTTGTTAATGTATAGTTAAGTTCTCCATTTTCTATAAAAACAAAACCAATTACATAATTCTGTTGTAAATACTCTGAATTGCTTTTAGATGGTGTTAAATCTGTTGGGTTAGCAAAAACAAAAATATGTTCATCAACTCTTAAAAATAAATCTAATGATATTAAATTAAAATTGTTTATCTTTGGTGTAGCAATTCCTTCACCTTTTATACCTTGAACAAAGTGTGTTTCTAAAACTCTAATTTTATTCATCACATAGTTTAATCTTTCTGTAAATAGTTTATTTATTTCCTCTCTTTTTTTATCTTTTAATAATCTAATTGCTAAAGCTTTTGAAGTTGTTTTTTTACTTTCTTTTCTTTCACTTTTTTCTTCTTTTTCTTTTTCCAAACACTTCTTTATTGTTTCGTAATCATATAAATCATTTTTATATTCATCTTTAAATTTTGGTAAATTATCATAAATCCATTTTTCGATTGCTAAACTTATATTCTCTTTTTCATTTATCCAATGAATTTTATTAGAATGGGTTATCATAAATTTTTTAAGACTCGTAAAGTTGTAAAGTTTATGCCATTTTTCTGAGTTAGATTTCACTCCTTTTGATTCTAAAACATACCATTTATCAGTCCCATTTTTTCTTAAGTAAATATCTCCGTGATGATTTTCAAGTTTTGTTCCTTCCCATTTTTCTCGGATTCTTTTAACTTCAAATCCTTTTTCTATTAAATATGATTTTAATAAAAATTCACTTAAAGCACCAGCAATATACCCTAAAGCATTTGGGCTTAATTTAAGTGCTTCAAAAAAATTTTCAATCTTTGTTTTAAAAACTTTTTCTACAAATGAATTTAATTCTTCGTAAGTTTTCATATTTGTAAAGAATTTTATTTCAAATAATAATATGAATATACAATCTCTTAATTTCATTTTCTTCATAAAAAAAAAATATTTTCTTTATTTATTTTTGGGGATATATTTTTACCCTTCAAAATTTCGCAATTTTTCAGCTTTTCTTCAACTTCGTTAATTTATTTTCAAATAAATGTGAAATGATATCTATTTTTTTGCTATAACTTTAGTGAAAAGTAAAAATATTATAAATCAAATTGACAGGATTAGATTATGAATCTAAACTCAAAACCAAAAATAAATCTTCTTAAGAATGGAAAAGTTGTCCTCATACTACCAAATGATTATATTCATAAAAAACGATATATCGGAAAAATTAACTTTGAAGATAAAACATTTTATTCATATAAAAGAAATAGTAAAAAACATCTTTTCAGAAAAGATAACTCTTTATCATTACCCTATGAGTTAATTTATATGAAAGATAAAGGATTTTCTTTTATATGTGTAAATCTTGATGGAAATAATTATTGGACTTCAGTATTAGCAATAAAAAGATTTAGTGCAAGAAGACAATTTCCCGGTTATGAAAAACAAGTTTACTTAACTTTGGATAAATGGAAAGTAACAAAAAAAGAAGCGAGAAATGAAAGAAACAAAATTAAGAAAGGGGTAAAATAAATGAATAATGAATATTATCCTAAAAAAATTAAACACTATATTATTATACCGTTGAACACATTGAGTATAAATGTCAGTTATAAAAAATTAATAAATCATATTTTAGATTTTTACATTATCAAATCAATAAAAGATAAAGGTTTTATGGATTTTTATGATAAACTAAATAATAAATTTGATATATGTTATAAAGAATTTATTAATGATAAATTTTATGAAATAAATAAAAATATTCTAAAGGTAAAATTGAATAACTTTAAAAAAGTAATGATTCATTATAAAAAAATTATTAAACATAATAAGATTTTTGAAAATTCATATAATGGGAGAGATGCAAAAATAAAGATTTTTATAAATTTATTAAATGATATCATTTTAAAAAATGCACTGAATGAAAAACAATTCAGAATATTATGTGCAATTTATTCTGTAATTGGTATGAAACCATTTTATAGAATTTATAATTACGAAATAAATTATAGGGCTAACGGTTACAGGTCAGTAGAAATTTACAATAATGAGATGAAAAGGACAAAAAGGCAAAACGTTTTTTATTCAAATAAGATAATAAGAAAAATAAGAATTGAGTTAAAATATAGAAATTTCTTTGATATTTTTTATGATAAAAGGAAATATTTTTATTCAATATTATTAAGGGATGATAAACTTAAAAATGCAGTATTGTATAGAAAACTATCATATTTTGCGAAATTACAAAATGAACGAAATCGCTATGAAGAATTTAAGAATGAATATAATGAAATACTTTCAAAAGGACTTAATAAAAATAAAATTAATAAAATATTTGAATTTGAGAATCAAATTAAAAATTTTAAATATTTGAACAAAAAAGAGTTTGAAATAAAAAAAGAAAAAGAAAGAGAAAGAGGGCTAAAGATGTTAGAAAAAGCAAAATCTCTCAAATATAAAAAAAATTAATGGTAAACATTATGTACTCGTTACTTGTAAATTTATTGTTTCATAAAACGTTTTCAAAAGGTTACTCTAAAGGTTATCGTATAATATAACATAAATAATACAACAATAATAATATAACATTCTTAAAAGAACAAAAAAAATAATACAAATGCAATAATACAAATATAATATAAAGTGCAAAATTCTCTTGCGAAAATTTTGCATTTCTATTTTTTATAAAAATATCTGTTTAGAAAAAAGGTTATAAAATAGTTTAATAAAATTTAATAGTATTTTAATTACATTTCTAACATAATAACCCAGAAATAAATAAAATTATATTGATTTTGTAAGTTTCTTATTTTTTTCTTTCTGATTTTGATGCGAAAAAAGTTATAACTTTATTAACTTATTAAAATACATATTAATTTACAATTTTTTTTTGCAAAACATTGTTTAAAAATTTAACTTTTTATTAAATTAATAATATTATAGGGAATCTAATCTTTATTATAATAATGTATAAATTATCTGAATAAAGGATGGGCAAAAGCAATAGAATGAAAAATTATTTGTAATCTGTAAAAATAGCTTTTTATTATACGTTTAAAACAGGTTTAAACGGTCATATAGACGTTCTAAAAGCATTATTTTGTAAAAAACCTATAAAACATTAATTACTTGAAAAATAAGCTATTATAGACTTTTTTAAAAAATTTTATAAACTAAAATTAATAAACAATGAAAATTAATAAAATTGAATTTACAGGGAATTTACAGGACGCAACGGAAAAAAGGTTGAATAAGTATAAATTATTATTTGCGGATTTAATTAAAAATGATAGCATTGACTTTGATAATTATGAAATAAATGAAAATAATATTTTTTCAATTCCAGTTTATAAAGATACTGATTGGAGTTACAATCCATCTTATATAATTTTTTGGAATGAATCAGGAAATTTTAGTTTTGGGAAATACATTAAATTTGATTCAAATGGAGTAAGTGTCGGTTTTCGTTGTGACGATGATATGTATATAAATCTTTTTATAGGTGAAGAATATTTTGAAAAACATTTTGAATTAATGGAAGGAAAGACAGTTAAGTGGACTAATGGAATTGAATCTTTTGTAAAAAGTAATTACGTCCAAAAACATAAAATTTTATTAAAATATCTTAATTGGAGTCGTGGCGAAAGTTGTTTACCAGACTATTTATATATTGATTTCCATTTAAAAGGATATAAAAGCACTACTCGGATTATTAAAAAGTTTTCAAAAATAGATAATACTTTAAAAGATTTAAAAAAGTTTATTAAATTTTATGAAGACTTTAATTAAATCTGTATAGTAAGTTTTCTACATTATTCTAATTTTAGGTTTTATTTAAAATTAATTTAATTAATTTTATAACAATTTACTGAAAATTTAAAGTTCTTTTTATATAAGCAGTTTTTTGCTTGACAAGTACAGAAACGCCAAAAAATATCCAAATCCCCTACTAATTATACGATTTTGGAATTTGACGCAACTAATTTTTATATAACAACTATTAAATGTGCTTTACTCCACAGTCAAGATAAAAAAGCACTTGATTTATCAACAGGTGATGAAGTAATGATCACAGGAAAATGTACAGGACAAATTAAAAAATATTCAGATATATATTTTCTTGACTGTACAATCAAATAATTTAAAAACACAATTTAAAAAATATTTAAAGAAATTAAACAGTATGAGAAAAATCATTTTAGCATTATTATTTTTCGTATTAGTGGATAATTTACTATCTCAAGATTTCATATTAAATTTTACAAACATTTATAATTTCTTTGTTCAAGAATATACTCTTGAACAAATTACAGATGGATTAAAACCTACTTATGAAATTGTTAGTAAATGGGAAAAGGAATGGAAATTTAGAGATGATAGTAAATCTTGGGAAGCAATTTTATATGTTCAATTTAATCCTAAAACATTAATTTTAAAAGAAATACAATTTCTTGCTCCTAATTCAAGAGCACTTGAATTAATGGACGAATTAGAAAAGAAACTTGATTTTAAGTATATTAAAGCTGTTGGGAATATGGACATTTATGAAAATACTCAAAATAATCTTGGAGTAAAATTATTTCCTTATGATTTTATAAAAGGATTGACATTTTTTAGAATGTATAGATTATAAAAGTGTAATTATGGAATCTAAACTCATTTACATCATTTCTTTTGTTGTAATATTTTCAATTGTCTTTTTAGTTGTTAGAGAATTTTGGACGTGGTATTGGAAAATAAATGATATACTTAAATTACTTTATATACAAATTGATTTATTAAGAAAAATTGTTGACAAACTAACTGATGATGAGGTAGAAGAACCTCAACAGAATGAAAATAATAAATCAGAAAAAGATAATAAAAATATTAAAGAAGAACAAACTAAAGAAAAAAAACCTCGTAAAACATTAAAAGAGATGTTTGAAGAAGAAAAAAGAAAACTTTTGTCAAAATAACTTTAAATGAAATGAAAAAATCTCATAAGTTAATTTTATTTATTTCGTTAGGCTCATTAACTATTATCGTAATTTGTATTATAAGTGCATATTGGTTTTTTAATCAAATGATTTATTCATTATCTCCAGAAAGCTATGGGGAAGAATATAAAAACTATTTACCTAAAACTGCTACAGAAATTTCCGATAAAATAATAGATTTGTTTCCTGATTGGGATTATTATTTAAAAGCTAAAATCACGCAAGAGGAATTTCAAAAATTTGTAGGGGATATAAAACTAAAAATAAATAAAGAAAAAAAAATTAGTATTAATGTAAATTATGATAGTTCTAAATACAATAAAGACATTAAGGATTTTGACAATGATAGCATTAGTTACAGAGTATATTTACGAGAAAAAAAGTTAAAAAACCAATATGCAGGAATGGAATGGTGGCAGGTAAAAAATAAAAATGAAATTTATTATACTGAATATTATCACGACAAAGAAAAATCATCAAAATCGGGTGAAGTAATATCGACCTACGAAGATGGTTATATATATTTTTTTGTTAGAAAATATTGAGGATAATTTTAAAGAAAATATTATGAATTTTATATTTGATATGGTTGCAGGTGGGTTAAATTTTATATCGGGTAAAACAGGTTTCACCTACGAGGAAATTAATATTATTGTTTACTATATCATTATTCCATTTACATACGTTTTACTTATTGATAAATATTTCAAAAAGCATTATCTAAAAATCGGTTTTATAATTTTATTAGTAATTTTTTTGATTAGTATAAAAAGTTTTAAAGAGTTTTCAGAATTGCTTTTTGAAAAGTCGGCAAATTTTTTAAACTCATTTAATTTTTTAGGGCTTGATTATTATTATGCATCAGTTGTGATTTGTGTATTTGTTGTAATTTTGGTTTATATAATTCTCACTGCTTTATTAATTATTAAGAAAAGGAAAGAAAAGATATTATGGAACAATATTAAATAAAATCAACAATAATAGCTTTTTATATTATATTTAAAACGCTTTAAGATAGTCATATAGACCCCTCGAAGCGTTTTTTTTTTATTAAAGTTATTATTTAACCTATTTTTTAGAATTAAGAGCTTTTGAGGTCTGTAATAAATTATTTTATAAGACTAAATTATAACAATAAATTGATAAGAAATAATTTATTTATTGGATTATTTAAAAGAAAAAAAAGGGAATATATTCTCTTATTTAATGTTAGTTTAATTTTATTAAATAATGGTTTGAATTATTTTTCTTTTATACACATATTCATTTTTAAAAATTTAATAATTTAAAAATTTTGTAGGTTATCTATTTGGTAGTTAGTTTAGCAGTTAGTTGTTTTAAAATTTATTAAGAAATTACCAATATAAATCTTACAGAAAAACGTTATTTTTCATATAGAGAGTTGCTCGAGTGGTTGAAGAGGCACGCCTGGAGAGCGTGTGTGCGTGAAAGCGTACCAAGGGTTCGAATCCCTTACTCTCTGCATTTTTTTTGTTTACTCATTTATTATGATTTTTGAATT
>Ga0233425_10009809_pt1 | contig 11955 bp, 13 predicted proteins | sample Watercolumn_Towu_2_FD_181712 | JGI IMG/M metagenome (GOLD analysis project Ga0233425, IMG submission 181712) | Freshwater microbial communities from Lake Towuti, South Sulawesi, Indonesia - Watercolumn_Towuti2014_140_MG | ecosystem: Environmental > Aquatic > Freshwater > Lake | place...
GACCTTGGATGCGATCACGCGCAGGTTCCCGGCTGCCATGCTGTCCGGATAGGCATCGATAAAGGTCTTCTGCTGCCTTACGGCCTTTGGTATGGAATCATCAACAGGAAGAAAGCCCAGATAGTCAAGAGATATGTTGAGGAACTTCTCGGACGCCAGAGACAGTCTTCTGAAGACCTCGAATGCATCCTCAGAGTTCTTCGCAGAGTTGACAAGTATCTTGAAGTCCTTCTCCTGGTACTGCGTGAAGAGCACCTTGATAAGCGCATATGCGTCTGTCATGGCAGTAGGCTCAGGAGTTGTTACGACTATGGTCTCCTGCGAGGCCACGCAGAAAAAGGCCACATTCTCGGATATGCCTGCGCCCGTATCGATCAGCAGAATGTCTATGTCATCTTCATATGCTTCGAACTCTTCCATCAGCCTGAGCCTCTGGAATTCGTCCAGTTCGGTAAGCTCCTGTATGCCGGAGCTTGCCGGCAGTATTTTTATGCCGTAAGGCCCGTCAGCAAGCACATCTGCAAGCCGTTTCTCTCCGCTCAGGATATGCTGGATCGTGTATTTGGGCGCAATGTCAAAGATGATGTCGATATTGCTTAGGCCGAGGTCTGCGTCAAGTATCATAACCTTCCTGCCTGACCTTGCGAACGAAACCGCAAGGCTTGCGACAACATTGGACTTGCCGACCCCTCCCTTTCCGCTCGTGACGGTTATCGTCCTTATCGGCCTGCGCTCGCGACCTCCTGTCATAATGACACCTCGTTCCTGACTATCATTTTTGCAAGCTGTTCGCTCTTCGGAAAGGCTATGTCGTCAGGCACGCTCTGTCCGTTGGTCACATAGGCAACAGGTTTTCTGCAGAGGCTCGCAAGATTGTAAATGGACCCGTACTTTACAGCCTCATCAATCTTTGTGAAGGCTATGCAGTCTATCGGCAGCTCCCTGTAGCTGCCGTATGAGGCCGAGAGAAAATCATCATCGCTGCATGCGCTCATGAGCAGGTGGGTCTCTATCTCCATTCCGAGGCTGAATATGCCTTTCAGCTCCTCAATATACCTTCTGTCGCCCGGATTCCTGCCTGTGGTGTCTATGAATATAAGGTCCCTGTCGCTGAATTTGCCGACAGCCTTCTTAAGGTCTGCAGCGCGTGAAACGACCTCGAGCGGGATGCCGATCACCTTGGAATAGATCCTTATCTGCTCTATCGCCCCTATCCTGTAAGTATCGAGGCTTATCATCGCGGCCTTTTTCCTGTTCCTGACCGCACGGGCAGCAAGCTTTGCCAGGGTGGTCGTCTTCCCGACGCCGGTCGGTCCCACAAGCATAATGATCCTGCCGGTTTTCACATCATCATAGGTCTTCAGATCTTTCGATACTTTCGAGACGAGCTCATCCATGCTCTGCGGATCATCAGATGCTATCTTCAGTGCAAGATCATCATTCACTGCCCTCTTCTTCAGATAGTTGAAGACCTTCTTCCGCTGGCCTGGCAGTTCTATGCCGAAGCCGCTGCCCTTCATCTCCTCTATCATGTTTCTGAGGACAGAGATCTCCTGCCTCAATGAATCCATGCTGCCGCTGTCATGGCGGCGGGGGGCCGATGAGGACTTCTGCAGAGAGGCGTTGCTGCCTGTCAGAGAAGCATTGCCTGAAATGCCTGCAGCCTGACTTCCTGCACCTGAGTATCTCGAGTATGAGCTCATTGCCCGGCTGTCTGCTGACATGTCATAATCGACAGCCGCGGTCACCTCGACTGCAGGCACAAGCCCCTTCTGCTCCTCTGATGCAAGGATAACGGCCTCATGGCCGAGCTCTCTTTTCACGAGCACAATTGCCTCGCTGAATGTTCTTGCCCTGAATTTCTTAATCTTCATATCTCACCATCCCGAGAGTATATAGTCTTGCTGAAGGAGAAATCTCGCCGTTCGAAAGCACTACGACCGACGGCAGGAACTTCTCCATGATCCTCCTGAGGAAACGCCTGACATGCATTGAGCATACGATCACGGGCTGGATGCCCCTGAGCTTGTCCTTTTCCATGGCACCCTCAACGCCCTTTACCAGCTTCGTCACAGTATCCGGTGCAAGTGCGCCGCCGGCCTCCATGGACTGAACGAGCACCCTCTCGAACCTCGGGTCGAGGGTGAACACTGGTATGCTGCCGTCATGCGACTGGTACTGCCTCGTGATATACCTCGCAAGCGACTGCCTCACATATTCGGTGAGGAGCTCGACATCCTTGACCTGGGGCGAATAGTCGAGCAGCGTCTCGAGTATGGTGACGAGATCGTTCACCGGCACGCGCTCCCTGAGCAGTCCCTGCAGAACGCGCTGAAGGCCTCCGAGAGTCATATGCACCGGTATAAGCTCATCAATAAGCTTGGGGTAGGTCTTCGAGACATTATCAAGCAGGTTCTGGACCTCGCTCCTTGTGAGAAGCTCCCAGCAGTGCTTCTTGATGATCTCAGTCAGGTGTGTCGCTATGACAGTGGAAGTATCTACCACCATATATCCTGCAGCCTGGGCGCGCTCCATGTCCTTTGTCTCTATCCAGTATGCAGAGAGGCCGAAGGCAGGCTCTTTTGTCGGTATGCCTTCTATCCTTCCTGCTCCCTCAGTAGATACCGCAAGGTAATATCCCATCATCACCTCGCCGCGTATTATCTCGATCCCCCTGATGAGCACGCTGTACTCATTGGGTCTCAGCTGCAGATTGTCCTTTATATGTATCGGCGGCACTACAAAGCCTATCTCTGAAGCAAGCTGGCGCCTCATGGCCTTCACCTTTGCGAGCAGCTCGCCCCTGCCCTCCTCGACAAGAGGGATAAGGCCGTATCCTATCTCGAGGGTGAGCGGGTCTATATCAAGGAAAGACTCTATCTTTGCCTCCTCAGGGGCCTTCTCTCCGGCCGCCTCCCCTCCCCTCTCTCCCGCAGTCTCTTCGGCAGGCATCCTGTAGAGGACATACGCAAGCCCGCCGAACGCTATGGATATAAGGAGGAACGGTATATGGGGCAGCCCGGGCACAAGACCGAAGCAGAAGAGTATGCCTGCTGCAGTTGCAATGGCCTTCGGGTTGAGCAGCATCTGCCTTGTGATGTCTCCGCCGAGGTCTGCGTCGGTTCCTGCACGCGAAACGATCATGCCTGCAGCGGTCGAGACGAGCAGGGCCGGAATCTGGGCCACAAGGCCCTCTCCTATGGTGAGCAGCGTATATGTGCCTGCAGCCTCTGCAACGGGCATTCCCTGCTGAAGCACTCCTATGAGCAGGCCGCCCAGTATGTTCACGCCGGTTATCACGAGTGCTGCTATCGCATCGCCGCGCACGAACTTGGATGCGCCGTCCATAGCTCCGTAAAAATCGGCCTCCTGGGCAATGAAGAGCCTTCTTCTGCGAGCCTCTGCATCGTCTATCAGGCCGGTGTTCAGGTCGGCGTCAATGGCCATCTGCTTTCCGGGCATCGCATCGAGGGTAAACCTTGCTGCAACCTCTGCTATTCTGCCTGCGCCCTTTGTGATGACAACGAAATTTATAACAACAAGAATGATAAAAACTATGAAGCCGACAGCATAGTTCCCTCCGACAACAAAACTTCCGAAGGACATAATGACATGTCCGGCAGCCCCGATGCCCTCGCTCCCCTTCAGCAGTATCAGCCTTGTGGAGGCTATGTTCAGCGCAAGCCTGAAGAGAGTGACAAGAAGGAGCAGCGAAGGAAAGACCGAGAAGTCGAGCGGTTTTTTAATGTATACAGAAGTGACGAGTATCATGATCGAGACAGCTATCGAAATGGACAGGAGCAGGTCAAGTATGAGCGGATGCAGGGGCAGCAGCATCACCCCGAGTATGGCAACCACTGCTACGGCAATTACTATGTCGCTCCTCTGCTTCATGATTTCGAGATATCTGTTCATGATCTCCCTCTCAGACGGAATATATGTGCAAGTATCCTTGCGACAGCCTTATAGAGTTCCTGCGGTATCTGCGCATTGAGATCGAGCTTGAAGAGAAGCCGTGCAAGAGGCTTGTCCTCCACTATCGGCACGGAGTTCTTCCTTGCGATCTCCTTTATCTTCTGTGCGACCGCATCCATGCCTTTTGCAACGACAACAGGAGCTGACATCGAGCCGTCCTCATATTTGAGTGCAACGGCATAATGGGTGGGGTTTGTTATGACGACCGTCGCCTTCGGCACCTCCTGCATCATGCGCCTGCGCGCCATCTCGCGCTGTATGCTCTTTATCCTCGACTTGATCATCGGATTGCCTTCAGATTCCTTGTACTCTTCCTTCAGCTCTTCCTTTGACATCCTGAGTGACCGCTCCAGCTGCCATCTCTGCAGAAAATAATCGCCGGCTGACAATACGAAGAACCAGAGGAATCCGTAGGCAGCGGCCTTTATTATCATCATTGCAGCGGTCTTGACAAGAGGCATGAAGCCCATCTCCATCAGGCCGGGCAGCAGCGGGAGGTCCTTCTTCACCACCCAGTAGACCAGATATATGCCTATTGCGAACTTCAGGAGGCTCTTCATCGTCTCTGTGAGGCCGTTGACCGAAAATATCCTTTTAAGTCCCTGCAGCGGATTGAGGGAATCGAAACGGAACTTCATGGGTTTCAGCACTATGCCGCCCTGCGACAGGTTCGCAGCAACGGCAAAGACAAGGGATATGCCCAGGAACGGAGCAAGTATAAGCATGGCATCAACAGATGCGGAGCGCATCACTGTGAAGGGCTCCCTTCCGTACTGGAGCGACAGAAGTCTGCCTGTCATTGAACTGAGGGAGGCCATTGCATTGCTGCCTCCGAAAAAGAGCACCAGCAGAACGCCTCCGATCGCTGCTATTGAGTTCAGGTCGCGGCTGCGGGCAACCCGGCCTTCCTCACGCGCCTTCTGACGCCGTCGCGGCGTCGCCTGTTCAGTGCGTTCCTGGAAGTCTTCCACTGTCCGTCACTTCCTTGCGAGCGCAAGTATTCTGAACATCTCGCCCCTGACCTCGCTGAACTGGTCCGGGAAGAAATGAACGAATACCGGCGTCATCATTATCATTATCAGAAAACCGAGCGCAATATGAACAGGCATGCTTACAAAGAATATGTTCACCTGCGGCGCTGCCTTGTATAGAAAGCCCATGAGTATGTTGGTTATGAGCATCCCGACAATGACGGGCGCAGCTATCTTCATGCCTGTAATGAACAGCTTCGAGCCTGTTGTAACAGCCTTGACCACAAGGGTCCTGACATCCACCTGTCCGACAGGGGCCCATTCATAGCTCTGGACGAGCACTGCTATGAGGTCATGATGGGCATCAACAGCGAGTATGACGAGCATCGCTATGATGCCGTATATCCTTGCCACCTCGGTCGACTGCCCCATCTCGGGATTGAATATCGTTGCCATCGAAAAACCTATCATGTTGCTTATCATCTGGCCGGCCATATCGACCGCAAAGAAGATGCCCCTTGCCATGCCTCCGAGCAGCATGCCGAAGACGAACTCGCGCATCACAAGCACGGGCATGGAGATGCCTGCGGCGTCTGCCTGCACAACCGGGGCCAGGGCAACCGCAACCGCGACAGCAAGACCTATCCTGAACTGCATTGGAAAGTTCTTTGAACTGAAAAACGGCAGCATGGCCATGAACATGCTTATCCTCAGAAGCACAAGCACGAACTTCATAAGGTATGGCGAGAGATCCGAAATCTCCTTCATCCCTGTCATTTTATGTACACCGGTATCTTCTCGATCAGGTTGACCGTAAATGATATGAGTATCCTTGCCATCCACGGCAGCATCAGGAAGAGGCATAGGAAGACTGCAATGATCTTTGGGACGAAAGTGAGGGTAAATTCCTGTATCTGCGTGATCGCCTGGAAGAAACTGACGACCAGACCGACAACAAGGCTCACAAGCAGCGCAGGTCCTGACACAAGGAGTATGGTCCTGAAGACCTCTCCTGATATCTCCTTTACAAGGTCGGTGGTCAATTGAAGCTCCTCACGACAGAGCCGATTATGAGGTTCCATCCGTCAACGAGCACGAACAGCAGGAGCTTGAACGGCAGGGATATCATCACAGGAGGCAGCATCATCATACCCATCGAAAGGAGTATGCTCGCAACGACCATATCAATGATAAGGAACGGTATGAATATCAGGAACCCTATCTCGAAGGCGGTCTTGAGCTCGCTGATCGCAAAGGCAGGCACAACGACCTTGATAGGCAGGTCCATGGGCTTTGCAGGTACCTGCTCCTTCGACAGCTTCAGGAAGAGGGCAATGTCCTTCTCCCTTGTCTGCCTGAGCATGAAAGCCTTTACAGGGTTCTCTGCCCTCTTCAGCGCCTCACCCATTCCTATCTGCTTGTCAAGGTAGGGGTTTATCGATTCCTTTGTTATCACATCGACTGTAGGCCCCATGATGAAGAGAGTCAGGAAGAGCGACAGACCAATGATGACAGGGTTAGGCGGTATCTGCTGGCCGCCGATCGCCTGTCTCAGGAAGCCGAGCACAACCACTATCCTTGTAAATGAGGTGAACATCACAAGAAGCGCCGGCAGCAGCGAAAGAAAGCTGATTATGAGGAAGACCGACATCACAGGGTTGTTCATGTCAACTGCATTCGCCATCAGATCGCCTCTTTTATCTTCCTTAGCCTCTTGAGCCTGTCTGAAGCTGCGACCGCCTGCATCTCAACCCTGATGTCCGCAGTCCCGTCCATCTTCTTGAGGAGCTTCATGTCGGTCGGCGTAACGCCAAGCACAAGGATCTCGTCTCCGACCCTCAGCGCTGCTATGCCGATCTTCTGGCCGAACGAATGGTAGGCAACGAGGTTGATCAGACCTGCGGCACGCTGTTTCTTCCTGTAGAAGAAGGCTGTCGCGAGTATCAGCATCAGCACAAAGCCGAGTGCAAAGACCATCTGAATGGCTGCGCCGGTCATCTGAGCTGCCTGATCCTTTCTACAGGGCTGATTATGTCAGTAAGGCGGACGCCGAACTTCTCGTTCACAACTACAACCTCTCCCCTTGCTACCAGCTTGTTGTTCACAAGTATCTCCATAGGCTCTCCTGCAAGCTTCTCAAGCTCCACAACAGAACCCTGGCCGAGCTGCAGGAGGTCTTTTATAAGCATCCTTGTCCTGCCGAGCTCCACTGTGACATCCAGCGGGACATCAAGCAGGAAATCAATGTCCCTGCCGCCTCCTGTTTTTTTGTCGTCGCTCAGTTCATCGAACTGTGCTGTTTTGGCATCCTGCTTGTCGGCCATATGATTCTCCTTTCCTCTATTTGCCCAAAAGCCTTGATATCTTTATTGCCTGAGCGCCCCTGCTGACCCCGGGCAGCCCCATGAACTTGGGGACATCCTCCACCCTTACGAGCAGCTCGTCGCTGACGGCCTTGCCGAGCGTTATAACATTGCCAACTTCAAGCCCCATGAGGTCCTTCACCGTGAGCTCAACCCTGCCTATCTCTGCAACAACTCCCACATTCGAATCGAGCAGGATCTCCGTAAGCCGCGAGACCCATCTCTGGTCAGCCTCGAGCTTCTCGCCTGTCAGTCCTGAGGAGAGCTTCTCCTTGATAGGTTCGACCATGGAGTAGGGTATGCAGAAGAAGCATTTGCCTGTGAAGTCCTCGACTTCTATATGTATCTCGATCTTCACAACGACCTCTGTAGGCGTCACGATCGTGACGAACTGCGGGTTCATCTCTGCGCCTGTATATTCAGGTTCTATCGGGACTATCACCTTCCATGCCTCTGCAAGGTCTGCAAGGGCCATGTTCACGACCCGCCTGATTATCCTCTGTTCTATCAGGGTGAAGTACCTGCCTTCAGACTTCACATATTTGGCAGAGCTCGACCCGAAAAAGTACTCTATGAATGCAAAGACCATCGGAGCCTCAAGAACAAAGAGGGCATACCCCTTGAGCGGCTCCATCTTGAACATGTTTATGCTCGAAGGCATCGGGATCGTCTTCATGAACTCGCTGAACTTCATCATCTCTATGCCCTGTATGTTGATATCAACGAACTTCATTATTGCAGTGGAGATGGAGTTCCTGAAGAACCTGACAAACCTCTCGTTCGCCATCTCGAGTCCGGGCATCCTGCCCCTGATGATCCTCTCCTGGCTCGCAAGGTCAAAGGCCTTTATGCCGCCTTCAGGCTCCTTCTTTGCCTCGGTCTCGATCTCGCCTGCAGAGACGCCCCTGAGAAGGGCATCGACCTCATCCTGTGAAAGTACCTTGTTCATTGCATTACGAACTCAGTGAAGAAGAGGTTCTTAAAGACATCTTTGCCCACCGCCTGATTTACCCTGAGGAGTATCTCGTCCTTGAGCTGGAGCTTTCCCTCCGGTCCGGATACGGATTCCGAGGATTTGCTGCTGAGCAGGGTGATGATCGCATCTCGTATGTTCGGCATCTTCTCGGTCACAAGGGGCTGCTGTGAGGCATTTGCAAGTTCGAGCTGCATGGTGACCTTGAGGTATCTGCCATGCTCTGTGAGATTGACAACAAAGGGATCGATAGGAATAAGCGCGGTCTTTGCCTCCCCTTCCTTCTTTGCCCCCTGCTCTCCGCCCTCCTCTGTCGCAGCATTCTTCTTGCCCGAGAGCATCTTGTAGCCCACAAAACCGCCTGCGCCGCCCAGTACGAGCACAGCGCCAAGGATTATTATGAGCAGCTTCTTCTTGCCTCCGCCTTTTCCGCCGGAAGCGGCAGGTTCTTCATGCCCGCCTTCTTCATGTTTTTCGTCAGCCATGCAAACCTCCTCCTTTGATACGGGTCTTTTATCAAGGACTGTGCCACCTTATATCTTATTGAAATATATAGATTTCAGGCTGTCAGTTCTCCTGTCAGGAGCGTCAAGCAATTGACTCGGCGACCTATATTCAGATTATTGACGCAGCACATTCATCTGTTGCCTCCCATAATCTGTTTTGGCAGAACAGAGCGGAGCATGATCTAAAATTTCTCGACGACCCGGCCGTTTTTTGTGCTATCCTGTAACAGGCAATAACTGAAGGATTTGAACATGGGAAAGACAATACTGATTGTTGACGATGAAGAGATAGTAAGAGAACTGCTCGAATATGCCCTCGAAGAGGAGGGTTTTGAGGTGCTGACAGCTGAGAATGGATTTCAGGCCATCGAGATGTTTGGCGACAGCAGCCTCAGCTGCGACCTTGCCATAGTCGATTTTTCAATGCCCGGCATGGACGGTCTTGAAGTATGCAGAAAGATGGCCGAGATGAGGCCCTCCCAGAAACTGATGATCTCGACAGGCAGCTATTCCACTGATGAGGAGATCGAGGAGATAAAGAAGAACGGGATACTTGAGGTGATAAGGAAACCGTTCAATGTTTCTGATGTTTTACGCCTGCTTAATGATCAGCTGGGCTGCCACTGAGAGCAGCCAGTTTTCCATAGCTATCTGCCTGTCTTCAGCTCTATCCTGTACTGATCGATAATATCCTTTGCGGCAGGCCGCACATCCAGATGCCTCTCGCCCTCACCCTTCCATATCTTCATCCTGACCTCAGGAAGGTTCTTGCCGTCAGAGTATCTCGCGCAGAGCGACGCAGCAATATTGATTATCTCTTCCGAAGCATCTCCGGTGATGACAGTGATAGGGCCTGCATGGTCAGCTGCCCTGATGAAGAGCCCTTTATCTCCCATGATCGAAAGTATGGAATTGTTCTCTGCCTCGTCCCTGCCTATTATCACCTTGCATGATTCGGACATCCTGAAATGCCTGCCCAGTCTCAGCAGATTAAGATCATCGAAAGAAGGGTTCCTGTCATATTTCAGAAGTTCGGACAGACGATAAGAAAAGTTCGGCTCTGTAAGCAGGCAGCCGCCTGCAGGTGACGGATAATCTGTCAATCCGAACTCAGCAGCCAGAGCCATCTGCGGTTTCCTCGACCTGCCTCCAAAATTATGCAGAAGCTCCCTGTTCACAAGACCGTTCGTCTCCGGAATAGTCGGCCTCAGCAGCTTTGCGCTCAGCGGTCTCAGTATGAGTCCGCGCAGGCCGGACTCCCTCTCGATTATGTCCAGCGCGTCCCTTCTCTGGCTCATGGGCCGCTGCCCAAGCACCTCGCCTGTGATGATAAAGTCCGCCCCGATCTCATCCATATACTTCTTTGCCTCTTTCAGCATCAGTATCTTGCAGTCCATGCAGGGGTTCATGTTCTTCCCATGTCCGAATTTCGGGTCTTTCACTATCTGCACGAACTTGTCCTCAAGATGGAACTGCGCAACATCAAAGCTGAACTGAATTGCCGCTGCAGAGGGCTTTCTCAGTTGAGTGGCATCTGCGGAGATGCCGCACCCGAAATGGGTAAGGAAGGTGACGGCCTTCACCTCGATGCCCTGCTTCATTACAGTGAGTATCGCAAGGGTGCTGTCGAGACCGCCTGAATACAATGCAACTGCCTTAACTTTTCGTAACGGGTATTCGGTCATCGCCTGCTAATATTTCTGCTGTTCAGAAAGACCTGAGCAGCTGCTCCGGTGTTGCTACAGCGGTCCCAACCTCGCCAACTACTATGCCTGCAGCATGGTTTGCGATGACTGCAGAATCCTCAAGGCTCGCGCCTGATGCATGCGCAAGCGTAAAAGCGGAGATCACTGTATCTCCTGCGCCTGTCACATCGTACACCTTTCTGGCCACTGTAGGAATGTTTGTAACATTGCCCCTCTCGAATAGGCTCATGCCGTGCTCTCCCCTTGTGATCAGAAGAGCCTCAAGAGAAAGCTTTTTCATCAATGTCTTGCCTGCCCTCAGCAGGGTCTTGTCATCGCAGATATTGATGCCTGATCCGAGGGACGCCTCTGAAAGGTTGGGGGTTATAAGAGAGACTCCCTTGTAGCAGTCAAAATGACCGACTTTTGGGTCTGCAGCAACGAACATCTTCTTTTTGGAAGTCTTCCTGAGTATTCCCTTTACAAGTTCAGTACTTATCATGCCCTTCTTGTAATCGGAAATTATCACTGCATCGAACCCGTCTATAACTGAATATATATGCGAGAGGATGCCCTTCAGTATCTTCCCGTCAACATACTTGCTGTCCTCGCGGTCGAACCTGACGACCTGCTGATTATGTGCAATGACCCTGGTCTTGACTGTCGTGGGTCTGTTCTCAGTAAAGAGCCCTGCAGGGTCTATCCCCCTCTCCTCAAGCATTCTGCGAAGCATCTCGCCTGCCATGTCACGGCCATTTATTCCGATTATGGCGGCCTCTGCACCGAGCGAGACTATGTTATTGGCAACATTGGCAGCCCCTCCGAGCAGAAAGTCCTCCCGCGCCACCTCAACAACAGGCACAGGGGCCTCCGGAGATATACGGTTCACCCTGCCGAGTATATAATGGTCAAGTATGATATCCCCGATGACGAGGATCTTCTTCCTGCTGAACTCTTTAATTATTTTTTTGTAATTGGTCATTTCATATCATAACCCACACAAATATGAAAAAAGAACTTCAGAATTCCTGATGCAGCAGGGTGCAGCTGAAAAAAAATTTGTGAGCTTTTATTGCTTTGAAATTTTATATCAATTATGTATAATAAAGTTGTCCCCAGAGGCTGCCCACGTCCCCTCCAATTAAACGGGGCAGCCTCCCCCTCTTACTCCACTTGCCAATTAAACCTTTCATCTGCTATTTTTCTGCATAATGTTCCGCAATCTCGGAAAATGGACAGAAGCAGAGCTTGATGAAATGATCAGAAGCGCAGCTGAAATGCCGTCTTCGGGCGAACGCATCTCCTTGATATCAGAGCATTTTTTAGGCGCTGGATATCAGTCATCCACCCTCATCGGCTCAAATGAAGATACTGAGGTGCCTGTGATTAATCTTGAAGGTCTCGACTGCTTTACCCTGTTAGATTATGTCGAGGCGATGAGGATATCAGGTTCGTACAGGGAGTTTGAGGCCAATCTAATGA
>Ga0233425_10009810_pt1 | contig 11954 bp, 5 predicted proteins | sample Watercolumn_Towu_2_FD_181712 | JGI IMG/M metagenome (GOLD analysis project Ga0233425, IMG submission 181712) | Freshwater microbial communities from Lake Towuti, South Sulawesi, Indonesia - Watercolumn_Towuti2014_140_MG | ecosystem: Environmental > Aquatic > Freshwater > Lake | place: Indonesia...
TGGAGTTTCGAAGCGGGTATGGACCAAGATCCGCCGCTTTGGGAACGCGTGGACTCCTTGGACACGGCGGATATCGAAGTCAGCAGCAGCGGCAAGACCCATCAGCTTTCCATCGCCCGCACTGCTGCGACCGGGGCGTCGTTGGTGGGCTGTCGCGAACTCCTCCCAGTCACCGGCGGGACAGCCTGGCATCTATCCGCTCGGATCGCGGGTGAAGGCAAGGCCGTGCTTGGCGCTCGCTTCAGCGCCGATGGCAAAGGCGAGCGCCGCAGTTTCGAGAGCGTGTTTGCTCAGGAGCTGCTGAGCACGGACGCGGCGGCAGGTGAGATCGCCGGCGAGATCGTCGTCCCTGAGGGGTCTGCATTGGCCGAGATCGTGGTGGGACTCGTAGGCAGCGGCGAAGTGTTTTTTGATGACGTTCAGGTCACCACAGCAGCTGAGGCTGCCCAGCCGCATAAGGTTGATGACTTTGCCGCGCGCAAGAGCGCATTGGGTGGAGTACGCCTGACGCGTCTAGGGGCGCGCATTGTGGATGGCATGGCGCTTGTGCCTGCATCCAGCACGCTTCTAGGGTGGTCGCCACACCAACCTAGCCTTGAGTCCAATGCTCTCGGTTACACGGCCGTGTTCAGTGCACCTGCGGGAACCGAAGCCGTGGAATTCAGAGTTCTTGTGCCGCAAGGGGAGTCAGCCATCGTGCTGCAAGACGGTGCGAAGGGGCGGCGTGTGGCCGAGGCGGTGGATGCGTGTTTCGCCACTGCCGTGGTTCTCGGTCAAGGCGGCAATCGCGCGCGCCTGTCGTTTGCAAACGAGGCGGGAACAAGCGAACGCTTGAGTTGCTCGTGGCGCCCGAGCGCGAACGGTGCAGGGCTGCTGGTGGCCAAGGTTCAACAGCCTGCGTTACGAGTTGATGTGCAGGTGCGTTTCGAGACCGAACGCCAGGAGGCAACGCAACTGCGCAACGCTGCTCGCGAGGCCGCGCGTGCAGGCGCAAGTGGCCGCGCCGTCGAACGCGCTCTCAGCATCCTCGAGCGTTTCCCCTTCGATGAAGACATGGTGCGCGAGTGCACTCAACTCGTCGCCGAACATTCTGAGTTGGGCCGCAAGGCTGTGGAATCCCTGAGCAGCGAAGTGGATGACTTGCTGTTCTTCAGGAACTGGAAGGAAGCCTCCGCACTCGAAGCCAAGCTCGCGGCGGAAATCAATAAGCACACCGGACACACTGCGGGTGAAACTCTGCAGGCATTGGCCTCGCAAGTGCGCGAGGCGGCGGTCAGCGCCAATGCTGCGGGGAGTTCGGTGGCTGGAGAGCGTCTGCTCGCACGAGCTCGTGATTATGTGGAGCTTGGCCGCGACACTTTGGCGCGCGCATTCCTGAAAGCGGTTGTCGAGCGCTTTGCGGCAACCGATTCGGCAGATGAGGCCACGCAATTGCTCAAACAACTGGATGGAAAGGGAGGTCGCTGATGACACGCGGCATCGGCCTAGATCTCGGCACGCACTCGCTGCGTGCCCTCGTCGTGGAGCGGAAAGGCCCGATCCTCGAAATCCTGCGAGCGCTAGAGGTGCCCGTCGCAGGTGAGGGCGAGGACGCTGTGCTGGCTGCAACGGCTGAGCTTTCACGTCTCGGTAAGGCCGCAGGCGCGCGCTTCAGCGTGAGCGGCAAGGATGTGATCATCCGCTACACGCAAGTGCCGCCAGTCGCACCGTGGCGCATGCGTCTGTTGCTAGATCTCGAAGTCAAAGAGATGGCCCATCAGGCAGGTTCGCCGCTAGCAGCCGACTACAACATCGTCGGTGGTGGTAAGGGCGAACAGGAAACCGTGCTCGTTGCTGTAGCGCGCGAACCATTTCTCGCCGCGCGCTTCGATGCGTTGCGCAACAGCTCTGGCGAGGCCCGCTCGGCCATGCCGGGCAGCATTGCTTTGTTCAACGCGTGGCTCACCGCGGGTGCCCTGCATGAAGGCGAAGTGGTCATGTTGGCAGACATCGGCGAGCGCAACACGGAGGTTGTGCTGCTGAAGGACGGCGAGCTGCTTTTCGCGCGCAACCTCAGCGCGGGAGGTGCACTGTTCACAGATGCGGTCGCCGGCGTGATGGGAACTGACCGTGATGCGGCCGCGCAACTCAAAGCGGAACACGGCAACGTGGATCCCAAAGCTCGCGGTAGCTACGCGAGTGGCAAGGCAGAGAAGGTTTCCAACGCCATGCTCGGCCCGGCCGGTCAATTGGCTTCCATGCTGCAATCGAGCTTGGCGTTTGCTCGGGCTCAAAGCGGTGATCCGCAATTGAAGCCGGCACGACTGTGCATCAGCGGTGGAGGCGCTGCCTTGAAGGGGTTGACGGCCTATTTGGAATCAGCCCTGTCCATCAAGTGCAGCCGCTTCCAGCCCGACAGCGGCCTCGACGCGTCCAAACTGCCTGAGGATGAGCGCGTGGAATTCGAGCGCGACCCCGGGCGGTTTGTGATTGCTCTCGGGCTTGCAGCGGCCGAAGGCGCGAAACAGGCCTTCACGGTGGACCTCGTGCCATCTGCGCTGAAAAAATCGCGGGAGTTCAGCCGCGATGGCTTGTGGCGCTGGGTTGCCGCCGTGGTTCTTGTGGGCTTCCTCGGCTGGAGCTGGTGGGATCAGTCCGGACGTGCGACGGACATTTCTACCCAAGTGAGTGCTGCACGCGTCAAGGCTCAGGCTGCGCGACGCAGAGACGAGGAATACCGGAAAGAACTCGCAGCTGTCGCCAGTTTGAATGCGCGGCAGAAACTGCTGGTGGGTGAGACAGAAACCGCCTGCGCTTTCGCGCTCGGTGCGTTGCTCGTGCAGCAATCAGCCCCCGACGGCGTTTGGATTGAGCAGGTGGATGCAAGACGTGGGCCATTCCCCAAGGACCCCAACGATCCAAAGCTGGGGAAGGAAGTGAAGACATTGCTCACGATTAGCGGGGAAGTGATGTCGGTGGACGTCCAATTCGAGACGGCATTGCAGCAGATGTTGGACGGTATTCGCTCCCGCCATCAGGGCGCACGCGTGCGCATCATCAAGCAAAGCGCGCCTTCGGGGGCGGGTGCGAAGAAGCTCGGCTTCACGATTGAAGCAGACTTGTTCCCTGACACAGCGGAAGCGGTCAACGATGCCGCGGGAGGCAACTGAGCCATGAACGAGTTCCTCCAAGAACACAAACGCGCCGTTGCAGTGGCCGCTTTGGGCAGTTTTCTATTCATCGCCACCAACCTCTTCATCAGTGGGCACTATGGCGATGCCATCCTTACCGGTCAGAGACAGCTAGCGCAGCACACCGCGGACGCCGCGCGCTTCAGCGTGGACGCAGCGCGGCTCGACGCAGCACGTCGGGCACGTGAGGCACTCGAAGAGCGTGTGAGTGCGTTGGAGCGTCGGATGCAGCGAGTCCCGACCAAGGGCATGTTGCTTGACGCCACGATTGCGGATGCAGACGTGCACTACAACCGCATGGTGGATGCTGTGCGCCGGAATGAGCTCGAGAAGTGTGCGCTGGCCAACATCGACGTCGACGCGCGCTTGGGATTGCCGGATGCGTTTCCCGCCACGCGCCGCGAAGTGGATTGGTTCCTTCGGGGCTTGGACGTCGTGCAGCAGTTGCTCGAAAAGGTGCTGAGCATCAATGCGGAGGTTTTGGAGGGCGGCATTGCACGCGTGGACCGCATCGACATCGCACCAGTGCCGAAGGGCAAGGCGGGGGCGAATGGGCCGCAGCGCGTAGCGGTCACGTTCGTGATCGTGGGACATCCCAAGGCGGTAGGTGCGTTACGCGAGGCCGTGGCGCGGCCTAGCGACGGTCGCGCTTTGGTGTTGCTCCAAGGCACAGAGCGCAGTCTCGATGTGCCGCCCCAAGCGGGCCCGCGGGCTCCGCGCGGAATGGATCCTCTAGATCTTGGACGCACGCAGGCGACGTTGGTGCTCGCCGCGCTAGACCTTGGCAGCGCAAAGCCGGAGGGCAAGTGAAATGACCACCGGACGAACGTTTGTATTGCTTGCGTTGCTGTTGGCGGCGGTGGGTTGGTGGTCCTCCACGGTGGATCCGCAACCTGTCCGTCGGGCGGGACGAGGGGGAGCCGCACCGGACGCGGAACAGGCGAGCTCGTTGAATGGTGCATTCCTGAGCGCCGAAGATGTGGCTTGGTCGGAAGCTCACCGCAACATTTTTCAGGCTCCACGCGAGACAGAGAACTTGCCTCCGTTAGAAATGAGCACGCCACCCTTGCCGGCATTACCTCACCCCGGCTTGCCGCTCTTGCCGACGGTTGGCGGTTCATTGGAGGACCGCGGTCGCTTCGTGAACAGCAAGGATGCGGCAGCACAACCGCCCAAGGCCAAAGCTCCCCGTGGTGCGGACGCGAGTCCGGCCGGAGCTTCGAGTGCTGAGGCCGGGACGGAATCCGCTGCATCCGATCTCGACACCGTCACTGTTCCAGGGCCGTTGAGCTTTGCCGAACGTCTGCGTCTGAGCACGGAAGAACGGCTGAAACGCGACCGCATCGCTGCTGAGGCTGCCAAGGCACAGCAGGAGCAGCGAGCTGCCATGGACATGCTGCAGTGGATCTCAGGTGAACAGATCTGGGGCAGCATGGAAATGCTGGATCGCAAACGGGATCGCTATGACGCGAAGCGGGCCATTGATGCCCTGCGTGCCAACGGCACCCTCTCTGAGGACGATCGTCGCCGGCAACTCGATGCGCTGCAGATCGTTTTCAAAGAGCATCGAGGCAACGCGAAGCCCGTCACGCGCCACGTGCTCTCTGGCTCCCAGATCGCCCGCATTGAATTCGCGGCGACACCCCTGACTCGTTACCACCTGCGGCGTCGCGAAGTGAAGGACGACGATCTTTCTGCGCAAGAGGGGCTAGCGCGCGACTTGTTCGAAGCGGGTGAGTTCGAAACGGCTGCACGACATGTCGGAGCCTTGCACGGTCGCGGACTCGAGAGCCTGCGTACGCATACCCTCGCGGCTGATTGCGAGCAGAAACTGCTGCGCTACGAGGGCGAGCGCGCCGTTCTGACCCGCGGCTTGGAGAAGTTCCCCGAAGATGCCGGGTTGCTGGCGCGGGAAGGCCAACTCTTGTTGCGTCTAGGCCTCCTGCCCGAGGCTCGCGAAGCGTTCAAGAAAGCACTGGACAAGGATGCGGCTTGCGCCCTTGCTCATCTCGGATTGGCCCGCATCGCTCTGCGCGATGGGGACGCACGCGGTGCACTCCTCGCGGCGCGCGCTGCGGAGAGCGGCACTGGGCTCTCCCGTGGTGGCATGTTGGACGCACTCATCCTGCAGGGCGAAGCACAACTTGTCATGGGCGAAGAGGGAGCTGCCCGCACTTGTTTCGACAAGGCGCTAGACATGGATGGCCGCAATCCACAGGCGCTTGCCGGCAGCGCAGCTCTCGCCTTGCTAGGCGGCGGTGTGGATGCTGCCAAGGCCTTGGTGGATCGTGGTCGCGCGGCCCATCCCTACGATGGTCGCCTTGCTCTACTAGATGCCGTGTTGATGTACAGGAAGGGCGCATTCGCGGAAGCGCGCACACTGTTTCAAGTTGCCGCGGAACTCGATCCGTTGATCGCCGCGAAGGCGTTTTCGGGGTTGTCTGCACTAGAGGAGAAGGCGGGCAACTTGCCCGCGGCTCTCGGGCAGGCTGATGCGGCGTTGCAGGCAGATCCGGGATCATTGGATGCGCGCGCGCAGCGAGCCCGCACACTTTTCCTGCTAGGTGACTTCAATGCTGCGCGGGATGAGTACCTAGTGGTGCTCGCGAAGCGACCTAGGGATGCTGACCTGCTGGCCGCGCTAGGCGATTGCCACTTGCGCCTCGGCGGCTGGACAGAAGCAGCACGCTTCTATGCGCGGGCCGCAGCAGCGGATACCAGCTATCCCGATCTCGCGGGACGACAGTTGCTCGCCGCGGTGAAGCGTCGCCGCTTCGCTGAAGCAGAAGAGGTCGTGCGTCGGCTCACCACGGAAGCGGGGCGCGTGCCGTTCATGCAGGCTGTGACCGCGGCCTACCACTATGCGCGAGGGCAAACGGAGGAAGCCTTGCGGCGCCTGCGAGTGCTCAGCGAGCAAAACGTTGCAGATTTGTCGCCGTGGGCGGCTCAGTCGCTGGCTGTCATTGAGGACAATCTCAACAAGGAAGTCTGGACCGATGCCTTCGGCCGCAGCGGCGGTCAGTTGCAGCGCGCGTGGCAAAAGGACGTTGGCACGGGTTATGCCAAGGGCAGCGGCGTCAATGTCGCGATCGATGACGGCCGCGTGGTGTTGCGGGCCAAAGAGCAGAAGGGCGAGACCGATCAGCCCACAAGTGTGTGGCAGGAGCGCATGGCGCGGCAGGTCTATTCTGTTGCTGCCGATTTTGCACTGAAACCTGAGGTGGGTGTGTATTCAGGTCTGTATGTGATGGCCTTCAACAAGTCGTCGCGCGAGCCAGATCGATTCCCAGGTTTGATGCGCCGCGATGGCGGGCACCACGCGCACGTGGGGCTGCAAGTCGCAGTGAGTCCTGAGGGCGATTTGGTTTGGCGCAGGGTCGTCCAAGGGAAGGCCTCGGAATGGGCCCCCTCTGGCAGCAAGTGGCCAGAGTCCGGAAAGGCTCAGATTGCGATTCAGCTCGTGGATGCGCAGAAGTCCATCTGGCGTGTGTTGCTCGATGGACAAGCAGCCATGGCCGACGTGGATGTCTCTGGTCTCGCGCGTCGCCCCGGCAACATGGAACTGGGCCTTTTCGCTCAAGCCGGTGTGGACCGGCCGGTGGAAATGGCCGCGGACAACTTCACTCTCGTGACGTGGAAGAAGTGACATGACATCGCGCCATGGTTTTTCGTTGGTGGAGTTGTTGGTGGTGATGGCCATCCTCTCGGTGCTCGGGGGATTGGCCGTCCTCGGCTTGCCGCAGATGCTGCGCGCTGGAGATCGTTCTCTGATGGAGAACGTGATCATGCAACTGGACGCTGCACTGGAGAGCTATGCCACGGATGCCAAGAACGGCGATTACCCGCCGACGCTGCTCAATGCGGATGATTTTCCTGGCGTCGGGCCGCGCGTGAACACCGACAATTGCGGCAATGAGTCGGTGATTCTCTGCCTCAACCGCAAAGGCAGAGACAGCCTATTTGACATTGAGGGCTACAAAGGCCTCAAACTCGAGAACATCGATGCGGACCGCACGCAAGCGGTTCTCACCAGCTTCGGCCCGGAAGACAAAGAGCTCTACGAGGTGCTGGACATCTGGGGTACGCCCATCGCGTACTTCCATCACCGCGACTACGGCATCGTGGAGTCACAGGATCTTGGCCGTATCAGTGGTGTTGAGGATCTGGTGAAGGCTCTGCCTTGGCGAAATGCCAAGACCAAGGGCTACTTCCAGCGAGATAGGTTCCAGATCATCTCTGCTGGGCCGGACCTCAAGTTCAACACCGAGGACGACCTCACCAATTTTGATCGCCAATGAAGCGTGATGTGAAGCAGCACTCCGGTTTCTCTCTCGTCGAGTTGCTCGCCGTGATGGCGATCCTCTCGGTGTTGGCAGGTCTGAGTGTTGCGGCTCTCGCCAAAGCGGGGCGCGGCAATGTGGTGGAATTGGCGACACGGCGGTGCAAGGCAGCCCTTGGTGCCGCACGCGTCAATGCCCGCGAACGCGGTGCGCAGGCCAGTTTGACGCTGCATCCAGGCGACCCCGCGCGCATGGTCCTCAGTCTTGCCCGCGACGCAGCGACGCTGCATTTCGACGACGGCGGTCAGCTACGCACTACCGCCGGTCGTGGCCACCATGCCGATTTGGCGCAAGCGAGCCTCGCAAGCGGCGGCACCGTGCGCGATTGTGTGAGTCTCAAGGCCAAATCTCATGTGGCTCTGCCGGCGCTCGAACAGTTTGCTCCGCACGCGGGGTTCCGCTTGGTGATGGATGTCTTGGCTCAGGCCGAGGGAGGCGTGGGGGTGTTGGCGCGCCACGGCAATGCATTCATTCTCTCGCGCGAATCCGATGGCTCGTTGACCTTGCAGCTAGAAATCGAAGATCGTCAGGAAGTCACGAAGCTCGCGACGCCCAAGCAAGTGGTTCCGGAAAATCGCTGGACGAGAGTGGAGACCGGCTTCGATGGGCGCTCGGCATGGATCGCGGTGCACCGCGTGCTCGAGGCGCAGAAGGATCTTCTCTCTGGGCAGACGCAGGCCGGGAGGCTCTTCCTCGCAGCGGACGACAGCCTCTCGGAGTTGCCGCGCACGACGTTCGGCGGAGGCGGATTTGAGGGTTCCCTCGATGAAATACGCCTCATCACCACTGAAGCGGAAGAAGAGAGCATCATCGAAGGTTCGGTGGTCTTCGATATCCCAGCGCCGCTCACCATCACCTTTGATGGGGAAGGGCGCTTGGACCCGCGATTCCATCAGGTCATGCAACGCATCAATCTCGTTTCTGCAGAAGGCACGACGGCAACTCTCACCATTGATCCCGCGGGAGTGATCCGATGAAAGGCACGGCAAAGACCCGCAACGAACGGGGTGTCGCTCTGATTCTCGTGCTCACGGCTTTGCTGGGGTTGATGGTTCTCGCTGTGCCGTTCCTTGAGATGGCACGCCATGAAGAGAGTGCGTCTGTGGCACCGCTAGCCCGCGCGGAAGCTCGAGCACGTGCGGAAGCGACTTTGCGCTACGGCGCCTACGTTCTCGAAGCGGGCCACGCAGCGGAAGAAGCCACGCGTGCGCGCGGCAGTGCGAGCGTGGGTGGCCGCGCTTACGACACACCCGGCACTGACACGGCGGACGAATCCGCGGTGCCTGTGGATTTGCTCGATGACAAGGGTTTGCCGGCGACTGCCGCGGATGGGAGCATGCTCTTTCATCACAAGGATTCGCGTGGCGCCATTGTGGATTTGCGCGTGCGCGATGATCAGGCGTGGCCGAGCATTTTCTCCGCCACGCCCTTCCTGATTTCCGCCAGTCTTGGTCGCACGTTCCTTGCGAAAGACATGACCGAGACCGACACCGAGATGCGCATCGAAGATGGCGGGTTCCTGCGCGAGGACGGTGGCTTCGTCAATATTGATGGCGAGGTGATCGGCTACCGCCGCCGCACGGGCAACGTCTTGCTCGAACTCTCCCGTGGGCTCGAAGGCGGCCGCCGGGCGGGGAACCACAGCTCGGATGAGTTAGTGATCGATGACCGTTGCCGCGAAATCGCGATGCTGCCCTTCAAGAGTCCCCGCGCGAACGGTTCATGGCGCGAGCCCATGAGTCCCGCTTACGTCAAGGAGATCGTGCTCTTCGGGCGCGATGCTCTCACGGACAATGAAACCGATCGTCTAGCGGACGATTTTTCGCTAGGTGGCCGACGCCCACAATCCGGCGCGTTCGGCGAAAAGGTCTCCGCGCTGGATGCGATCGATCCTAGTACTGCGGGGGCCAATGGATTCCCCGTCCGCATCTCCAGCATCGCGGGCATGAATGCGGGCTCGTTGGTACGCATCAGCGACGGCGTGCAAACGGAGTTCGGATACGTGATCTCGGCGCGGCAGCAGGGCGGAGCTTCAGGGTCCATCACGCTCGCGGAACCCACGCGGTACAGCTACGAAATGGGCCGGGCCACGGTGCAGCCACTCCTGCGGCATCCGGTCAACATCAACGCGGCTCCCAAGGCCGTGCTTCTACGATTGCTGGATGGCATCCAGATTTCGTACTTCGGCCGGCCGCGGGGCAGCACGGGACGTGTGACCACCGAAGCCGCTGAGATTGTGGCCAACGCCATCGAATCCGCGCGCCCCATCACCGGGCTCAAGGAGTTCCGTGGCATGTTGGACGGGCTGGTGGAAAGCTGGCCCTTCATCTTCACGCCGATCATGGCGGAAGCCATTTTCCGGAACGCCGTGGATGCGGGCGATCCTCTGCTTTGGGCCTCGACGCAGCCGTTCTGCTTCGAGTCTTTCGATCATTACACCTTGGACGTTTCGTCTGTGGTGAACGATGGGGGTGGTCGCGAGTTGGCGCGCACCGAGATTCGCCAGCGCGTGCACGTCGCGCCGCGCGGCATGCTCACGCACTACCTCGATTCGCAGTTCGATTTCGAGGATCCCTTGGTGCGAGCGCGCGCTGGCCGCTGGGTTGTCACCTTCCCGAATCCGGTAGAGCGCTGGGTCTCAGCCACCGAGCAACCGGTCAGCCGCATGTTGCGGATGCTGTGGAACTTTTGTGATGGCCTGCCCATGGCGCAGGCAAATCGCGAGCGTCCAGAGTCTGGCGACGAGGATTACTCCGAAGGGGTGTTCCCTAGTACTGATCCTGAAGCGGGGTTCGTGAAGCTTGCACCCGGGCGCATGATGAGCTCGGGCTACAACAAGCACTTCGACGGACCTGGGTTCCACATCGACGAGCCGGGGGTGTCGTTGGCGCGCATCGATGCTGATGGGTATCGGCTTGAGCGCGGGCCGTTCGAGCTAGACCCGCGCGACCCCGTGGGTGGCTATGGCGGCGGTGCGCAAAGCACCGCAGTGGGCGGTGGCCGCGGGCCGCGGCAAACTACGAGTGCGGGCGCCGGACAAACCGTGTCGGTGCAGGTGTCTAGCTCCGGACGGCCAGGGCGCGGTGGCTCCACGCCGCAGGTCGGCAATGGTGCCCTGATGGGGCGAGCCACGGCCTATCCCGCGCGATTCGACCTTTGGTATCGGTTCGGAAACAGCTCCGGCGGGCGACATGTGCTTTTCGATTTCGTCGGCAGCGATCCGAATGAGGCGCGCATCCAATTGGTGCGAGAAGCGGACGGCTCGTTGGTGGGGCGTGTGTCCGATCGCACCATCGACGACCCTGCGGACCCGTTGATTGAAGAACTGGAAGTGAAATGGTCGCCGCAGGACGCGGGCTATTGGCGAGGTCGCACGTGGTACCACCTTGGGTTGGCGTACCGCGGCGCACGGCCCGATGACCTGATGGTGTTCGCGGATGGTTATCGACACGGCGTTGCGAAGTACAAGACGCGCTTGGTGGCTGCCATTGATGCGGACGATTCCAACTTCACGGTGGAGAATGCTGATGGCTGGCCAACCCGTGGCGTAGCCATGGTGGGCAGCGAAGTGATTGCCTTCGAGCGCAACGGTGAAGACTTCATCGTGGTGCAGCTTGCGGGGCAAGTTTGGGGGCGCGGTCAGCGTGGATCCAAGGCACTAGGCCACGGCGCCGGCGAACCGGTGACGCTCTTTGGTTACAGCGCAATGCCCATGACGGCGGATCGCGCTAGCGGGATCGCCATCCCGCGTGGCGGGGGACGGCTTCGTGGAAACCTCGGACCGATGCGCGTGGCCACGTTCCAGCCCAACGCCACGGTGAACCTCATCATCCAAGGGCCCGGTGGCGTGCCCATTCCCATTCCACTGCAAGTGCATGACCCCGCAGCTCAGGGCGGCGGCATTCTTGGGCTCATGGCTGAGTCCGGTGGTGGCACAGATTTCTCCTGCTTCCCAGAGTCCGGCGGCTACGTGCTCATCGTGTCGCAGGACGTGCCAGTGACAGGCGCTCCCGCAGGGGGATTGGAAGTCGCGCGTTACACGGCGCGCGTCGGCAACCAACTCGTGGGATTGACGGACGCGGGCAACGCGGTGAACCCGAACCTCGCATCGTTACCTGCGCAAGGTGCAAACGGCTTGCCCGGGTTCAGTGTCACGCGCCGCATTCATCCCGTGGCGTTGGCAGGGACAGGTCCTGTACCGGCCATGAGCACGCTGTCTTGCGTGTACCCCATCAGCATTGCCGTGGACAACGTGAGCGGCTACGCGCAGCCGGAGATTGTGCAGGGTGGTGGCGGTGGGACCGGAGTCTCGGCGGCTTGGCACACCGATCCGGAGTTTGTGCAGTTGGCTCAGGTGAACTTCAACAATCTGGATGCCCACGAAGTGGAGTGGATTCGCTATCACCACGTGGATCCGCAGGGCCACCTGCTCATGGATGAAGCG
>Ga0233425_10009811_pt1 | contig 11953 bp, 5 predicted proteins | sample Watercolumn_Towu_2_FD_181712 | JGI IMG/M metagenome (GOLD analysis project Ga0233425, IMG submission 181712) | Freshwater microbial communities from Lake Towuti, South Sulawesi, Indonesia - Watercolumn_Towuti2014_140_MG | ecosystem: Environmental > Aquatic > Freshwater > Lake | place: Indonesia...
AGGCGGGGGTTCCACGAACCGGGGCCGGTTGGCCGCGCGAAGAAGGCGATGGTGGCGGCGCTCGTCGAGAAGGTGCTGTTGACGAGGGCGCGGAGACGGACGTTGCTCGTGCGGAGGGCGCCCGCACCAACGCGGCCGGTCGTGGCGGTGACGGTGCCATTGACCGGCGAGAGCGTGAAGCCGCGGCCGGAGTCGTCGCGCAGGAGGTTGTTGGGATCGTTGAACGAGTAGTACGCGAGGAGATCCGTGCCGGCGGTGCTGCCGCCGGAGGTTCCGCCGCCCCCCGTGCTGCCGCCGCCCCCCGTGCTGCCGCCGCCCCCCGTGCTGCCGCCTCCGCCGGTGGCGCCTTGGAAGCTGGTGCTGGGGTTGAGGCGATTCTGCGTCGTGCCGTTGCCGACGAGTTCGCCGTAGTTGGAGCTCAACTGGTTGTTGGAAATGGTGGCGGAGCGAATGCCGAGGGTGGCGAAGGCCGCGCCCCCCGTGAAGGTGACGGCGCCGCTGGCGTTGACGGTGCCGGTGAGGGCGCCGCCGGAAACGTCGATCGCGCCCGCGGGGGTGACGATGGCGATGTAGGCGCCGGAGCCGGACTCGATCGAGCCCACGATGGGAACCGTGACGCGCGTGTTGAGGGTGCCGAAATAGGTTCCGGCAAATTGCGCCTGCGCGTGCAGGGCGCCCGAGCTGAGAACGACTCCGGCGAGCAGCATGCCGGGCGGGAGGAGGCGAGACAGGAACGAATGTTGCATGGTGGGAACAAAGGGAGGCAACGCGCGGCCAAGGTGAACGGTGGGTGTCGCGGCGCGCTTCAGCGGAGAATCCGGCGAAGAAAAGCGTGCGGCGCCAGGAAGCAAGCGCCATGTGCGCGAACACGTCGCTCGGCAGTTCCCACCGGCGATGGCCGGAAACCGTCCCGGGCTGGTGTCATCCCGATGTTACGACATGGAGTCGGTCGGGATCGAGCTCGACCCGGAGGCGGCGGGAGCCCGCGGCGAGGGCGAGGGCAAGCGGGGCCACCTCGGAGCGGATCAGGTTCGCCTGAAGAGGCTGACTTTCCCGCCGGCGCGGATACAGGACGGCGACGAGTTGCGCCCGGGCGGCGACCGCGACGGCGAGCGTCAGCGTGCGCTCCGCGATCGTGGGGACGAACTGCGCAGCCGGCAGGAAGTGTGCGTCCATTTCCACGTCGCCGTTCAGCGCGGCAAAAGTGCCTTCGCCGACGGGCCGCCAGGCGCGTTCCGTGTGCAGGAACCACGCGACGGTCGAGGGCCGGGCAACCTGCAGTTCATCGACGATCACGACGACGGCGGGCTTGAGGAAGAGGACATGGCGCCGGAATCCGGTCAGGCCGGCGGCCGGCGGGTAGATGGTCATCGCGTCTCCGACGACGTAGTCGAACTCGGGCCGGGATTCGCAGTGAACCAGGGAGCTCTTCGCGCCGGCCCGCAACACCGCGTCGCGGTCGAACCAAGTCGCGCCTTCGCCGAGCTGGCCGTGGCCGTTGACGACGATCGTGTTGTGGGTGCGGGTCGCCTTTGGCCGCTCGTAGCCCGGGTCAATGGCGAGCCATTTTCCATAGGCGTAGATTTGAAAGGAGTTGACGTCGGGATGGCCGTGGCCGCCTCCGATTGACCTGGGCCTGGCGGGGAAATCCCGGCGCGATTGCTCGTAGAGCGCCTGCGCCTTGTGCCCGTGCATCGGACCGCACTTGAAACCGACCATCACGGCGTCGGCCTGCCATCCGCTACGCGTCGTGACCCAGCCGATGTCGTCGGCTCGGCCCAGGACCGGCCGGCGCTCGAGTGGAGCGGGTGCAAGGGTGGGGTCGTACCAGAGCAGGTTGGCCCACGTGCAGAAGTCCCCCCGCCCGACGCCGCGCCGGTCCATCTCGAGGGCGAGCCATTGGGCGTGACGGTCACGGTATTCCGCGGCCACGCGGTAAAGAAGGTGGGTCGGTCCATGACTGGCGAAATTGCGGCCGGCGTCGCCGAAGGTCATCACGCACTGCGTGCGGTTGAAGTCGGGCAAGATGCTGTGGATGATGAATGCAGCCACGCCTTGCAGCCACGGGTGGTCGTAGTAGTCCGTGCCGAGCAGGGCGCGGGCCAGCTCGAAGTAGCGCAGCGCGGATTCCGTCGTGTAGGCCCAATATTGGTGGCCCTCGCTCGAGCTCCCGTCATCGCTCGCGTGGCGGAGGAACTCGCGGTAGACGAGATCCGCCTGGCGGATCCAGGCGATCGCCTCGGGCACTTCGTCAAACAACGCAAAACCGGCGGCGGCGAGTCCCGTGTGTTCGACATGGTTGTGGTTGGCCAGCCAGACATCGTGGTGGACCGGAGGTCCTGCCTGCATGGCTTGCGCCTGCCGGACGAGCTTGGCGCGAACCTGCGCGCGTTCGGAATCCGTGAGGTGCTGGTACAGCCAATCGTAGGCCAGCGCGACACCGAACAGGCATTCGCCGCCGGCCAGGCTGTGATCCTGCTCCCAGTGGGGGAAGTCGCACACCGCCCGCAACCAGCGCTTCGCCTGGACGAGAAACGCGTTGTCACCGGAAACGAGATACGCCAGCGCCTGCCAGGGAAGACCCCGACCGGACTCCCGCATGTCCTGCTGTTTTTCGTAATCCGCCGGCGGCAGCCGGCCCAGGTAGCCGGCGGCCTTTTCCTGCACCATGGCCCAGATGGCGGCGTGGGAAGTGCGGGCGAACTGCCGAACGCGGACGAGCTGCTCCGGAGTGAGAAAGAGGCGCGGGCGCCGGCCCGCGCAGGAATCGAGCCGGGCGGGAGGTGTCCACGGCTGACGCAGCCAGGCATCCCACGGGGTGCGGTCGTGCTCAGCAGCCGCGCCGAGGGTCCGGAGGCAGGCCAGCGCGGCCAGTCCCGTCGACGACCGCCGCAGAAACCCGCGCCGACCGGAGAGGGCTTCCGGCCGGAGTCCCTCCGGCGGCATCGGCTCGGCAGAGTGGGGAGTCATCGGTTCAGGGAGGCGGGTTCGCCGGCGGCGAAAGGAGGGACCGGTGCAAGAGCGACGGGTGGATTCTCCCGCGGGACGCCGGGGCGGCAATCCAAGAAAAGCGGGTTGCTGTGCGGGAGAACTTGCTGGACAAGCGGGACCAGAAGGCCTCGGTTGGAGGGCATGCCGCGGCGCTGCGACCGGCGGCGGAACGAGGAGACGAACGACCGTATTTCCGATGAAAACGCACACGCGCGGGGCCTTGAGGCGGTGGTTTCCGGCCGGGTGGCTGGTGAGCAACCTGATTCCCGTCGCGCTTGCCGCCGCCGGGCAGAAGGCGTTTCCGACGGCGGAGGGCTTTGGTGCCCTGGCCCGCGGTGGCCGCGGCGGAGCAGTCTTGTTCGTGACAAACACTCACGACAGCGGGGCGGGCAGTCTCCGCGCCGCCATCGAGACACCCGGGCCGCGGACGATCGTCTTTCGGGTGGGCGGCACGATCTTTCTGCGGAGCGAACTGCGCGTCAAGGAGCCCTTCCTGACCATCGCCGGGCAAACCGCGCCAGGCGATGGCATTTGCCTGAAGGGGCACCGTCTGCTGGTCGACGCCGAGGACTGCATCATTCGACATCTGCGCGTGCGGCTGGGGGACGAGAACCGCGTCGCGGAGGACGCGATTGCGACGTACACGAACGCGCGCAACACCATCCTCGATCACTGCTCGGCGAGTTGGGCCGTGGACGAGACGATTTCCGCGACGCATGCGAAGAATGTGACCGTGCAGTGGTGCATCATCAGCGAGAGCCTGAACAAGTCGGTCCATCCCAAGGGCGCGCATGGCTATGGATCGCTGATCAACGGCGAAGAGGTGACCTACCACCATAACCTCTACGCCCACCATTCAGACCGCGTGCCCCGGCCGGCGGAGTGCTTTCTCGAATTCCGCAACAACGTGCTCTTCGACTACGGCGGCGGCGGGTACAACCACGGCGAAGCGACGCGGATGAACTATGTCGCGAACTACATCGTGCCCGCGGGGACGCGCGAGGCGGCGTTTTCGATTCGCAAGCTGTATGGTCCGCAGAATCTGAGCCGGATTCACCTGGCCGGGAATTTCCACGCCGGCTCGCCGGCGGCGACGACCGACAACCGGCGGCTGTTGCGGCTCAACGAAGGGTGCGGCCGCGCGGAGGACGTGCTGGCGACCACAGCGTTTCCGGTGCCCGCGGAGTATGCCGTACGACCGGAGGGGGCGGAGCAGAGCTACGCTCGCGTGCTGGCCGAGGCGGGGGCGACATGGCCCCGGCGCGACTCCGTCGACGCGCGCATCGTTGCGCACGTGCGATCGAAACAGGCGGGGCTGATCAACTCGCAGCGGGAGGTCGGAGGGTATCCGGAGTATCGCACGGGCGTCGCACCGGAGGATGCGGACCAGGATGGCATGCCGGACGACTGGGAACGGCGGCACGGGTTGGCTCCACAGGATCCGAACGATCGGAATCTGGATCCGGACGGCGACGGCTACACGAATCTCGAGGAGTTTCTGAACGGGACGGATCCGCACAAGCGGGAGCCGTGATCCCGGGCAGTGCGGTGCTGTCAAGGCAACAACGGGGCGCACCCGTTCGTCGCCGCTCACGGCAGGCGCGTCCGGCTGGCTCGACAAACCCAATGGACCCTGGCGGGCGTGCCGGTGGCGCGTTGCGCTCGCCGAGCCGGGTGAAGAAGTCTCCGGTTCAATAGTCGAACGTGGCGGTGACGATGAACTGCCTGGGGTCGACGATGCGGTAGGTGTGCGGTGTCCCGTCGGGGTAAACCCCAATCGGCTGCAGCCCGCCGCCTTCCTGGAGGTTGCGCGCGTTAAACTGGAAGGTGGCCGAAACGCGGTTCGCCCAGAGCTTGGTGCGGTAGCCGAGGAAGAGGTCGACGTAGTGCTGCGCCTGGTCGTAGATGGGCCGGTTGCCGTCGAGTTCGGTAATCGAAGCGGGCAGCGATTGGCGGCCGTAGAAGCCAATCGCCGCCTTGTCCGCCCAGCGCAGGGAGCCGCCGAGGTGGCAGCGCTTGAGGAGCGGCTGCTCGACGAAACCGGCGAGGTCGACGCGCGTGCTAAACCGCGCGTTGTAGCGCCGGACTTGCGATTTCGGCTTGCCCTCCAGCTGTTGCATGAGGCCGAACGGCGCGCCGACGTAGGCGGCGAAGTTCTGCGCGGCGGTCTGGTTGCCGCCGTAGTTCGTCGTCCACCAGAGATTGCCGGTGCGGGGATCGCGAATCGTCGTCCAAATCGGCAGGCGCTGGGAAATCCACTCGGCCAGGGCAGTGCCCACGCCGCTCTCGATCGACTGGGTCTCGGTCGCAGAGGCCGCCATCGTCCAGTAACGACTGGGGTTGTAGTTGAGCTCGATTTCCGTGCCCTTCGCCTGGCGATGGTTGCGGGCGCCAAGGCTGGGGTCCTGGATTTCGAGGCCCTGCTGCAGCGCAAGCGGGATGCCGATTTGCCGGGCGACATCCTCTTCGATCTGCTGGTCGGTCCAGGTGGGGTGTTGCGCCCTGGTCCAGTCGAAGGCGCGGTCGTGGAGCATGTACGGCGTGCTTTCGGCGGCGGGGGAGGGGATATCGTAGCGCAGGACGCGCCGCGAGAGCGTGTTGGCATCGCCGCCGCTCAGGTTGAATTGGCGGGTGTCGTAGCGGTTCGCGCGGAGCACGAACTTCCCGTCGAGCACGTTCAGCGCAAAGCCGTAGTCCCTGCCTTCGCCGGTGGTGTGCGGCAGCGGCCGCAGGAAGAGATCCTGCGCCGGGCTCATCGGCGAGAAGCTGTCGGACTCGTTGTAGGTGATCGCGAGCCCGCGCAGAGCGCCCGCCAGCAGGCGCGCCGGCCCGCCGCCGGAATCAATGCGGCGGAGGAAGGCCAGCCCGCGGAAGGGACGGACGACCACGCCGGCCTGGCGGGTCTTGCCCGTGCGGTAAGCGTAGTCGCCGAGCGCCCAATGGTTGACCGAATCGTCGAAGGTCATGCCGTCGGGGTTGAGGCGCACGGGGGCGCCGCCCTTGCTGTAGATGGCATCGTCGCGCAGGCCGAAGGTCGTGACGAGGCGCTCGCCGAGGAGGTGGCTTTGGAGCACGCCGCCGCGGGTCTTCAGAATCGACTTGGTGCCACTGGTCGAACTGGTGATCGCGACCAGCCCGAGCCGCGCCGGCTCGCGGTTGATCGCGCCCGTGGCGAAGTTGCCCCAGACAAACGGGTAGGTGCCATAGGTGAGTTCGCCGGGTGCGTAGTCGACGTTGTGCCCGTTGGCGTCGCCGAGATAGTAGCGGTGATAGCCGCGGGCGCTGAAGATGCTGCCCGCCCCGCGCGAGGTGCCGGCGGGAATCCAGGGATGGTCGTCGATGACCGCGTCGCGGTACGTGCGGGTGCGGGCGGTGCGGTACTTGTACTCGTAGTAGCCGGAGAGTTGATGCGTGCCCAACCACCGGAGGAATCCCCGCTCGCCCGCGAGGTCGAGCTTGTAGGCGGCCTGAGCGCGCGAGGTGTCGTAGGTGAGCGGCTGCCATTGGGTCCAGGGCTGCGCCACGCCAATGTAGGGGCGACCGAAATACGGGTTGGGCGTGCCGTCGAGCAGCCGGGCATTGACATCGACAAAGAGCTGCCCCGACTGGCCATTGTCGTTGGCGACGCCGATCAGGTTGCGCTTGTAGCGCTCGGACTCCTCCCGCCGGAAGGCGAATTGCGCCGCGATGGTGTGGCGGCGCGAGTTGAGGAAGATCTGGTCGATTTGGAGCGACGAGGTCAGCGTTTCGTCCATGATCCGGTTGACCGCTGCGATGTTGATCGCCGACCAGTCGTAGATCGACTTGTCGGACACCGTGGGCGTGGTGGAGAAGAGCGGCTGAGTGGAGCTGAGCACGCCGCCCGAGGCGCCGGAGACGGCGTTGGAGGAAACGAAGCGAATCGTGCCCGTGGCATCGGGGTTGTTGCCGCTATTGGTGCCTTGCGTGGACCAGTATTCGAGTCCACCGGGGCCGATGTACCAGAAGCCGAGGTTCTGGCCGGACTTGGCGCCGTAGTGCGAGTTGGTGAAGTACCCGGGCAGGCTGCTGTCACTGGTGAACGGGCCGAGGGTCGCGCCGGCGAGGGTGACGCGTTGGGTGACGGGATCCCAGGCGGGTCGGCCGGAGGCGATCCAGTTGGTGAGATTGTCGCGCGGCGGGCTGAAGTTCGGCCGCGTGCCGTGCATGCGGTAAAAGGAGTACGAGCCCGTGATGGACGTCGATTTGAACGGCTGATATTTGATCATGCCGTTGTAGCGGACGGTGTTCACGCCGGACGGCTTGCGGACGAAGCTGTCGTGCTGGAAGGAGGCGCTGGCCCGCAGGCCGAGGACGCCGTGTTTCACGACGCGGCTCACGTCGAGGCTGGAGCGGTAGCCGCCGTCGCGATCGCCGCGCGCCTGGAATTGCGCCCGGTTTCGCGTCAGGCTGGCGGCGGACGGCACCAGGTTGACCGTGCCGGAGGGGCTGCCGAGCCCGAAGATGGTCGCGTTTGGGCCGCGGCTCACCTCGATCGCGTCGAGGGCGAGAGGGTCGATGGGAGTGCGGCCGCTGGTTTCGATGTTGCCGAGGGAGATGTTGGCGGCCGCGATGCCGCGCACCCGATTGGCCTGGGTGGGGTTGAGCTGCACGTTGTCGCTCACGCTGCCGTTGCGATCGACCTCGAAGTCCGTGTAGGTCCAGGTGCCTTCGGTGTTGGCGGTGTAGTTGAAGATATCGTTGATGTCCAACATGCCGAAGTCCGCCATCTGCTCCTTGGTCACGACCGTGATGGCGGAGGCGAGGTCTTCGAGTCTGGCGTTAAACCGGGTGCCCGACATCGTGGTGGCGGCGTAGTAGCCTTTCGTGTCGGTCACCACCTCGAAGGGCGACATGACGATGGTCTCGTCGCCCGCGCCGGCGGTGCCCGGGCCGACCGGCGTCACGACCGGGACGGAACGGCGCGAGTCCGCCGCCATCGCTTCGAGTTCCGGCGGATCGAGCACGCCGTTGCGGTTCTTGTCGTATCGGGCGAGTGTGACCGGGTCGACGGCGGGAGCCTGGGCGAATGTCGAGGCGGCTCCGAAGGCAAGCCATGCAAGGGCACGGCACCTGACCAGCGCGTGAACGGAGTTCATGACCTTGCAGTGAATTGAGGTCGCAGCCGCAGCTCGCTACGACGCGCAAGAAATAGCCGCGGAACGGAGGGCGGCAAGAGAGGAATCCAGCGAGCCCGCGGGAGCAGTCCGGGCGTCGGCCGGGAAGCCGGGGCGCGTCTCCCGATTGACGGTCATCTCGAGTATTCGGATGGCGATTCGTAGGTGGCGCGCTGGCCGCGCCACGCTTGCTCGCCGGTGGCGAGTTGCGACGCAAGGTCGCAACCTACGCAATCCACCGTCAATCGGGAGATGCGCCAGGGAAGCCGCCGGCCGCCAAGTAAGCCTTGCGCCGGCGGGTGCCGCGCCGCAGGATCGCCGCGCGAACGCGGTTCGGCAGCGCGGCCGCCGCCGGAGCGAGCGCAAGAGAGATGAAGCCCAAGAGCCCCTTTGCCCGCCGCGCCACCCGGCGCGAGTTCCTGCATCGCACGGTAGCGGCAGCCGGCGCGGCACTGGCGCCGCTGGTGGTGCCGGCCCGCGTCCTCGGCCGCGGAGGCGGAGTGGCCCCGAGCAATCGCATTGCGATCGGGGGCATCGGGATCGGCAATCGCGGGCGGCAGATCGTCGAGGTGATGCTGGCGGAACCCGACGTGCAGTTTGTCGCGACCTGCGACGTGCAGGCGCGGCAACGCGAGTCGGTCAAGGAGTTCGTCGACGGCGCCAACGCCAGCCGGGACTGCGCGACGTATCGGGATCTGCGGGAGCTGCTCGCCCGTCCGGACATCGATGCGGTGGTCGTGGCGGCGGGGGACCGGTGGCAGGCGTTGGGGGGCATCCTGGCCGCGAAGGCCGGCAAGGATGTATATTGCGAGAAGCCGTGCGGGCTGAGCATGGGCGAGTGCCAGGCGCTGGCCGAGGTGGTGCAGCGCACGGGGCGGGTCTTTCAGGCGGGCACGCAGCGCCGCAACGTGCCGAACTACCAGTTTGCGGTGCACCTGGCGCACAGCGGCCGGCTCGGGCGCCTCCACACGATGCACGCCTGCATCCTGAAACCCGGGCGGCTGCACCGGTGGCTGCCGGCACAGCCCGAACCGCCGCCGGAAGTCGTCGACTGGGATCTCTGGATCGGACCGGCCGCGTGGCGCCCCTATCATGCCGACTACGCCGAGGGACGGAAATGGAAGAACTACGCCGACTTCATTTCCGGGGAGAACCTGCTCGAGCATGGCGCGCACAGCGTCGACATCTGCCAGTGGGCCAATCGGGCCGATGCCACGGCGCCGGTGGAGTACGAGCCGGACGGAGGGTCGGTGCACGCGCGGTATGGGAATGGCGTGCGGCTCGTGATCCGGCCGACCGGGTGGATTGGTCAGCCGCAACCGGTGACCGGGGGAGAGGAGTATGGGACCGGTGCCACCGGGACCTGCGCCGTGCGCTTCGAGGGCGACGAAGGCTGGGTGGAAACCGGCGGCTTCGGAGTGGTCGCGTCGCAGCCGGACAGCCTGCGCCACGACCTGCACGCGCTGGCCATGCGCGGCACCGATCCCTCGCGGCACATCCGCGAGTTCCTCGATTGTGTGAAGTCGCGGCGCCTGCCCGCGGCGCACCATGGAGTGATGCGCCATTCGCACGTCGCGTGTCACGCGGCGGCGATCGCGTGGCGACTCGGCCGCAAGGTCCGTTTCGATCCCGTGCGCGAGGAGTTCCGCGGCGACGAGGAGGCAAATCGGATGCGGACCCGCGCGCTGCGCGAGCCGTGGCGTGTGTGAGCGAGCCGCGGGCACGGCCGTGCTTGCCCCGGGTGATCCGGCGGCGCGGGAGCGGAGTACAGTTGAGACTTGGAAAGGGCGGCGTTTCGGGGGATTCTGGCGGGGCTTACCATGCGCTGGCTGGCCGCAAGAAGAAGCATCGGGCTCTATGCCGCCTTGATTGGCGGTGGCCTCGCCGTGTGTGGCTGGCAATGGGGGGAACACCGCCGTTTCCGCGAGGTGGCGGCGCAGTCGTTGATCAACCGCGGTCGCGACATCACCTCGACGCTCGGGATTGTCGTCAGTTCGCAGCGACGCTTCGGCAACCTGGTGGCGAAGGAGCGCATCGAGTCCGCGTTGCAGGCGTTGATTCACCCGGGTGAGCTGGAGTCGATCGCCATCCTGGGTGCCACGGGCGAGACGATTGCCAGTGCCGGGCGCCCGATCGAACAGATGGCGGAACTCTCGCGCGCCGGCGGCGTGCTCTGGCGCGAGAAGGAACTGACGTTGATGAACCTCATGGATCTGGGCCTGTCCGGCGGAGTGGCGGACGATCGCACGCTGCCAGCCGCGGTGGTCGTAAGCGGGCCGCGGATGACCAAGGCGTTGCGCTCCCCGCCCGGGCGGGGGGCCGGCGGGCGGAGCGCGGAGGGGCGGCCGACCGCGGGAAGCGCCGGAGGAACGGGTGGCGAAGGCTCCCAAGTTCCGGCGCGGTTTCCCTACGCGCGGCCCGCGTGGATGGACCAGGAGGAGTTCGACGCTTTGATCCGGACCCAGGGCGTGCACAGCCTGGTGATTTCGCTTTCGACCGGGGAAATGCGGCGCCTGGTGCGCGGCGATTTTTTGCTCCGTTCGATGGTCAGCCTCCTGGCCGCGGGTGCGGCGGTCATCTCGGCCCTGGCGTGGCGCAACTTCTCCCGCAACTCCGAGCTGCAGATCCGCTTGATCAAGGCCGGCGAGATGAACAGCCACCTGGCGCAGATGAACTTCGCCGCGGCCGGGCTGGCGCACGAAACGCGAAACCCGCTGAACCTGATCCGCGGATTGGCGCAGTCGATCACCCATCAGGCCGGGGACGCCCCGAAGCTGCGCGAGCACGCCTCGGCCATCATCGAGGAGGCCGATCGCGTGACGGTGCAGCTCAACCAGTTCATCGACTACTCGAAGCCACGGCAGGCGCACCTCGCTCCGGTGGATGTGCCCCGCCTCGTGGCCGATGTCGCCCGCACGCTCCTGCCGGATCTCGAAGACAAGCAGATCACGTTCGAGGCGGAGACCGCGCCGCTCACCGTGGCGGCCGACGAACAGTTGTTCCGGCAGGCGTTGTTCAACCTGATGCTGAATGCCGTCCAGGCGGTGGAGTCGGGGGGACAGATCGCGGTGCGCTGGCGGACGACCGAGAATGGGGAGGCCACGCTGGAGATTCGCGATAATGGGCCGGGGGTCGCCGAGACCGACCGGACCGAGATTTTCAAACCGTACGTGACGAAGCGGCCGAAGGGGGTGGGGCTGGGCCTGGCCATCGTCCAGCAGATCGTGGCAGCCCACCATTGGGAGATCGCGTGCCTCCCCCTCGAGCCCCGCGGGGCGAACTTCCGCCTCAGCCACCTGCGGCCCGCCGCGCCCGGATGAAACCAGAAGCGCCGAGCTCCGCTCGCATCCTCGTCGTGGACGACGATTCCGGGCAGCGCAGCCTGCTGGAGACGTTTCTGCGCACGCGGGGGTATCGGACGCAGACGGCCGCCAGCGGCGAGGCGGCGCTCGCGTTGCTCGAGCAGGAATCGTTTGCCATGATGATCAGCGACGTCCGCATGCCGGGCATTTCGGGAATCGAAACCCTGCGGCGCGTGCGCGAGCGGCAGCCCGCGCTGCCGGTCCTGCTGGTCACGGCTTTTGCCGACATCCGCAGCGCGGTCACGGCGATGCGCGACGGCGCGGTGAACTACCTGGCGAAGCCGATCGACCTCGACGAGTTGCTGGTGACGGTCCGGCTCGCGCTCGCCCCGGGACAGGCGCCGGCGGCCGGCGAGGCGCCGCCGCCGCGGCTGCCCGAGGGGGTCGTCGCCGGGAGCCCGCTCATGCAGGCGGTGTTTCGGGACGTGGCCGTGATTGCGCCATCGGATTCGCGGGTGTTGATCA
>Ga0233425_10009812_pt1 | contig 11952 bp, 13 predicted proteins | sample Watercolumn_Towu_2_FD_181712 | JGI IMG/M metagenome (GOLD analysis project Ga0233425, IMG submission 181712) | Freshwater microbial communities from Lake Towuti, South Sulawesi, Indonesia - Watercolumn_Towuti2014_140_MG | ecosystem: Environmental > Aquatic > Freshwater > Lake | place...
ATAGGTATCAGAGGGCCCTATAACACGGCCTCGGGACAGAAATTTTCAGGGTGGGCGTAGCTCAGCCCGGCAGAGCACTTGACTGTGGCTCAAGACGTCGCGGGTTCAAATCCCGTCGCCCACCCCAATTTTTTGTGGTAATGTATTGGGATTTGAAGCCAAATTTCGCCGGCCGAATAGGAAGGAAAAGGGCTATGCCCGACAGAAATTTGGCTGGTCAATAGGCCGCCACCGGCGGCCGGATGACCAAATCCCTACCCCAACTCTTATCCTCTCTACGAGAGAGATTTGCAGACTATAGCGCCGATTCTTAAATAGGATCGGCGCTATTTTTATGCCCTAGGGGGTTAAAGAGTTAGCGTGTTATTATATTGCAAATGTCAACCGCTTATTATAATATAGTTTACAAAAGGAGTCTGGATGGATAAAGAAAATGCCCGCGCGCTTTTAGATAAGCCTTTAGGGGAACTGATGGCCTTAGCCGACAAAGTCAGGGAAGAGTGCGTTGGGAGCAGGATAGAGCTCTGCAACATAATGAACGCAAAATCGGGTCTCTGCGCGGAAGATTGTAAATTTTGCGCTCAATCTTGTCGCCACAAGACAGGCGTTACCACATACCCGCTAAAGAGCATTGACAAGATGCTTAAAGCGGCTTTCGACGCAAAAGACATAGGAGCAGAAAGATTCGATATAGTAACGAGCGGAAACACACTCTCAAGCGAGGAACTAAAAAGGATAGCGGATGCCATATATCTTATAAAAGACCGCGTTCGCATAAAAACCTGCGCCTCACTAGGCAAGCTGAGTAAAGAAGACCTGCTTCTTCTCAAGAGCGCAGGCCTTGAACGTTACCACCACAATATTGAAACCTCCCCGGGACATTTTTCCGTGATAACCACTACCCACAGTTTTAAGGATAGGCTTGATACTATACGGGCGGCAAAAGCGGCGGGTCTCGAGGTTTGTAGCGGCGGGATTATCGGTCTGGGCGAATCATGGGATGATAGGATAGATATGGCGCTTACTCTGAGAGATCTGGATGTTACGTCAGTGCCGATAAATATACTTGTTCCGATAAAAGGGACGCCTTTAGGCGCGGCCTCTCCTGTCTCGGCCATAGATGCGGTCAAAACTATAGCGCTTTTCAGGATAATCTTACGGGATAAAATAATAAAGTTGGCCGCAGGCAGAGAGTCTTTCTTAAAAGATTTCCAGGCGATGGCCTTCATGGCCGGCGCTAACGGGATGCTGATAGGCGGCTATCTTACTATAAAGGGACGCTCTATAGATGAAGACCGGCTGTTTGTCAGAGAGATGGAGAGGGCGTGGAAGGCATAGAGGAGTTTCTTAATAAGAGGAGCAGGGAGGGGTTGCTTCGCATCTTGCGTCCAGCGTCTTACCGTAAAGGCGGCAAGGTATGTATTGGCGATAGGGAATATGTCGATTTCTCTTCAAACGATTATCTCGGACTCTCCAGCCATCCAAAACTTATCGCGGCGGCCAAAGAGGCCCTTACTAAATATGGAACAGGTTCATCCGCTTCGAGGCTTTTAAGCGGCGATCTTGATATACATCATGAACTCGAAGATGCGATAGCACGTTTAAAGAAAAAAGAGAGTGCCCTTGTCTTTAATTCCGGCTACCAGGCAAATGTCGGCATTATAAGTTCTCTCTGCGCTAAGGGCGATGCGATTTTTTGTGATCGTCTCTGCCATGCGAGCATAATTGATGGAATTCTCTTATCAGGAGCACGACTATTCAGATTCAGGCATAATGACACCGGCCATTTAGAGGGATATTTAAAGAAGGAGAGGGCAAAATTTAAAAATGCCCTTATTATTACTGAGACCATATTTAGCATGGATGGCGACAGGCCAGATCTAAAGGCGCTTGTCGAGATAAAAACAAGATACGGATGCAGTCTTTTAGTTGACGAGGCTCACGCCACAGGCATATACGGTAGGGATGGTTCAGGCGTTGCTGAAGAAGAGGGCCTGTCGAAAGAGGTTGACTACATAATGGGGACATTCGGCAAGGCGCTCGGAAGCTTTGGGGCGTATCTAGCAGCCTCAAAATTGGATATCGATTATTTAATAAATAAATGCAAAAGTTTCGTTTACTCAACCGCTCTGCCGCCAGCGGTAATAGCCGCTAATCTGGCCGCTATAAAACTACTCAGCGAAGAGTCCTACCGCAGGGCGAGACTCTTAGAATCAGCAAAATTCCTAAGAGAGGGCCTCAAGGCAAGAGGATTTGATGTCCTGGGATCCTCACAAATAATACCTTTGATGATAGGCGAAATTGAAAGAACAGTCACGCTTGCTAATTTTCTAAAAGAAAAAGGATATTGGGTTATGCCGATAAGGCCGCCGACTGTTCCAGAAAGAGAAAGCCGTTTAAGGTTTTCCGTGACGTTTGACCACGATACATCAATACTTACGAGACTGCTTGAGGATATAGCAAGTGCCTCATTTTAACTTTGTAGACAGGGGATTTAAGAAAAATATATTACTGATCCCGGGATGGGCGACAGACTGGAGAATATTTGAAAGGCTCGATATCCCTTTTAATTATCTTCTACTGAAAAGAGTATCGCCAAGTGAGGCAAAAAAGATTATTAATCATATACCCAATGAACTACGGAAAACAGGTATAAGCATACTTGGCTGGTCAATGGGAGGATTTATCGCTGCCGATCTTATTATTGAGAATCCAAATGTCTTTGAGAAGATAGTACTTGTAAGCATGCGCCAGAGATACGATGCAAATGGGATTGAACACATCAGGGCTTGTTTAAAAAGGAATGCCAGGGCATATCTACACAGTTTCTACAGCAGGTTATTCTCGCAAGATGAAAAAGAGAATAAGGAGTGGTTTAAGGGCCTGTCGAAAAAGTATCTCGAAGATATCGGCTCTCTGTATCTTCTCGAAGGGCTCGACTATCTTTCAAATATAGTATTGAAGACAGGTCTTCTGAATAATCCAAACGTTACGTTTATTCATGGAGAGAATGATAGCATTGCTCCGATAGAAGAAGCGGCCTTGGCGATATCGCGGGCGCCTCTGACAAGAGCCATCTTCATAAAAGGCGCTTGCCACCTTCCTTTTCTGCGCAAAGAATTCACCGAAGTTTTTAAAGAAGAGATTCATGCTGGATAAAGCTATTATAGAAAACAACTTTTCAAGGAGCGCGTATCAGTATGATGAATACGCGGCTATACAGCGTTTTGCGGCAAATAGCCTAATAGAAGAGGTCCCGGAGGGCAAATTTGATCGTATTCTTGAAATAGGATGCGGTACGGGCATATATACCCATCTTCTGAATATGAAATTTAAACATAGCAATATAAAGGCAGTCGATATATCTGAAAGGATGGTGGAGGTAGCGCGGAGAAAAATGCGGACTGGAGATGTGGTATTTGAAGTTCAGGATGCAGAAAAAATGCTGCTGACAGAAGAATATGACCTGATCACGTCAAATTCTACCTTTCACTGGTTTGAATCCATGGAAAATTCGCTTCTGAAATATTCGGGTATTCTAAATAAAGGCGCTTGGCTTGTCTTCTCAGTCTTTGGGCCGTTAACCTTTGCCGAACTTGCAACCTCATTGAGAAAGATCGCAAAGGAGAAAGATATATTTGTGGCATCACGCAATTTTTTGGAAAAAGAAAAACTCGCAAGGCTGCTTGCAAAATTTCTTACTCAGGTGTCAGTTAAAGAGCTTTTGGTGCAGAGAGAATACCTTTCGATAACCGATCTATTGAAAGAGATAAAATATACAGGCACCCAAGGCTGTGCAACCAGCGGTGGTTTTATTTGGACGAGAGGTTTGCTCGACAGGTTAGAAGATGTGTATATGAATGATAACAGCGGGCGGATTATAGTCACGTATCAGATATTCTTATGTAGGGCGGCAAGATGAAAGCAATCTTTGTTGCCGGGACAGATACAGGAGTTGGGAAAACTCTCGTTACAGGATTGTTGGGGAGATATTTTATCGACAAAGGAAAGAATGTTATAACGCAAAAATGGGTTGCTACAGGAAGAGCCGACGATATAAAGAACCACTGGAGAATTATGGGGTTTATCCCCCAAGAATCAAGAGAACTTATTCTTCCATATACATTTAAACTTGCCGCCTCTCCGCATCTCGCTGCCGGCTATGAACAAAAACTGATAAATAAGAAGAAAATAAAGAGATCTTTCCTGACGCTTTTACAGCGGTATGATGTAGTTGTAGTCGAAGGTACGGGAGGGCTTCTCGTCCCTATAAACAGGAGGAGCCTTTTGATTGATATTGTCAAAGAGTTGAAGTTGCCAGTACTCCTTGTGTCCCGCAACAAAGTGGGCACTATAAATCATACGCTTCTTAGCATAGAAGCATTGAGGAAGAGAAGGATTCCCGTAATAGGGGTGGTATTCAATAATTTGTCAAAGACAAAAAAGATAATTTTGGAAGATAATCAAAAAATAATACGGAAGATATCGGGTATACCGGTGCTCGGAACTCTGCCTAGGTCGAATAATATAAACATACTTAGAAACCGCTTTAAAACTATAGGAGATAAGATTGACTTACCGTAATTGGATTGACAAAGATTTGAGGTATAACTGGCATCCTTACACGCAGATGAAAGACTGTGAAACTGATCCGCCGATATTGATAGACAGGGCAAAGGGCATCAAGCTCTACGACGCAAAAGGCAATTTCTATTATGACACGATATCAAGCTGGTGGTGTAATGTGCATGGCCATAATCACCCGAAGATAAAGGAAGCTATCAAAAGACAGCTCGATTCGCTTGATCACGTATTATTCGCCGGATTTACACATAAGAGCGCTATCCTTTTGGCGGAAAAGCTTGTCTCAATCGCTCCCCAGGGCCTTACAAAAGTCTTCTTTTCCGATAACGGCTCAACCTCAGTTGAAACAGCGCTCAAGATCTCTCTCCAGTATTGGCGGAATATCGGCAGGAAAAAAAAGATAAAATTCGTATCGTTGGATCATGGCTATCATGGAGACACCATAGGCGCTATGAGCATAGGCGGTGTGGATTTATTCAACAGGATATTTTCACCTTTATTTTTTAAGTCTTTTAAAGTTCCTTCTCCTTATTGTTATAGATGCCCTATGGGGAAACAAAGCTCCTCGTGTCAGATAGATTGTATAAACTTACTGGAAGACCTATTAGAGAAGAAAAATAGCGAGATTGCCGCCGTGATTTTAGAGCCTTTGGTTATGGCTGCGGGGGGGATGATAATTTATCCAAAAGAGTATCTTCAAAAAGCGGCGGACCTTACAAAAAAGTATAATGTGCACCTGATATTGGACGAAGTGGCCACGGGTTTTGGCAGAACAGGCAAGATGTTTGCCTGTGAATATGCGAATACCAATCCGGATTTTATGTGTCTCTCAAAAGGCATAACCTCCGGGACATTGCCTTTAGCCGCGACATTAACCACGGAAAAAATATATAGATCCTTCTATGCCGAATATAACCAAAAAAAGACCTTCTATCACGGGCATACATATACGGCTAATCCAATCTCTTGCGCCGCGGCGTTAGAAAGCCTTAGAATATTCGAAAACGAAGGAACCCTGGTAAGGGTCGGACGGCTTTCGAAGTTATTCCACCATAGCCTTGAGCGTTTCGAAGCATTATCCGTGGTAGGAGATATCAGAAAAATAGGGATGATAGGGGCATTAGAGCTTGTCAAAGATAGGAAGAGCGGGCGACCTTATGGATTTAAAGAAAGGATAGGCTACAAGATTTATAGAGAAGGTTTAAAGACGCATGTTATTCTGCGACCGCTAGGCAATATTATCTATCTGTTTCTGCCCCTTTGTGTTAAGGAAAATGAAATTAACTATATTTCTGATAACCTTTATAAGATTTTAAAAAAATGCGATTTTTCTTGATCAACCAATTTACTTGATAATCGCCACATTCAGCCCTATAATACATGCCTATAGAATTCGAGAGGTTCCTCCTCGTGATATACGAGAGGGACCCCATCCTACTTCGCTCAAAGCCTTTTCTTCTTCGCTAAAGCTTCGAAGAAACAGGTCGGCTTTGAGCTACGTAGCGATAGGTGCTACGAAGCACATGGTTATTTACGGATTGATTGCGAAGTAGACCCGTCATCCAACCCGACACGAAGGTTATTCAATAAATAAAATATTTTTGTTGACAAAAGCAGCGTTTAGCGCTATTATTGAAACCAGTTTTCAATAATAAATTGATGGTGACGGTGCCTACATGAAAAAAGAGATCGAGATCCTGGAAGATTTTATCGCGGGGAAAGGCCTTAGATATACGCCGCAGAGGGAGGAGATACTTAAAATATTCCTTTCTGTGGAGAGGCATCTTTCAGCCGATGAATTGCATAAGATCGTGAAGAGGAAGAACCCGAACATAGGCTATGTTACCGTATACAGGACGATGAAGCTTCTTGCGGAGGCGGGGTTGTGCAACGAAGCGGACTTTGGAGACGGTATAGCCCGCTATGAGCATCTATACGGGCATGAGCACCACGATCATCTCATATGTACCGGATGCGGCAAGTATGAGGAAGTAATGAAACCGGAGATCGAAAGACTGCAGGATGAACTTGCGAAAGAGAGGGGGTTTATTCCGATGAAACATAAATTACAAATATTCGGGATATGCGGCAAATGCGCTAAGAAGAAACGGTAAATTTTTTTAGATTGCAATTGAAAATAATTTTCAATAAGAAAGGGTTGGCGATATGATACATCTCAAAACTGCTTCGTTGGCAATGTTAGCAGCAGCGTTTATTACAATTGTGCCTGGGAACAGCTACGCGGATAAGCGCAGCTATGTCTGGACTTATGAGTATCAGACTATGCCGAAAGGCTGGCTTGAGGCGGAGTTTTATTTAACCGAAGAACAGCCGGACCTAGAAAAAGCAAAACCAAATACCTGGAAACCATTGGTAGAATTAGAATACGGCGTAACAGACCATTTTGATATAAGCATGTATCAGATGTTTAAACAAACTAATACGGATGAATCGAGTAATTTTGAATACGATGGTTTCAAGATAAGGGGAAGATACAGAGTCCTTGAAAAAGGCAGCCTGCCCGTTGATGTCTTGTTGTATCTAGAATATATAAGGCCGGGAGACTTTAAAGAACCTAACGAGTTGGAGGAGAAGCTAATCCTCGCGAAAGATATAGGCGGATTTAATATATCTTATAATCAGGTGTTTGAGCAAGAACTTGAATCCGGCGGTAAATCGGAATATGGATATACAGCAGGTTTAAGCTATGCAATAACGCCGGCGCTAAGGATCGGAGCTGAGACAAAAGGTAATTATACTGATAGGGAGTATTCCGTAGGACCGACCATATCGTGTGCGATTAAACCGCTAAAGGCTTACGCTGCATTGGGCGCACTTTTCGGTCTTAATGACAGAACGGATGATATGCAAACGAGACTCATAGTGGGTGTTCTGTTTTAATGTATTACAACGGATATGGTACACATCTATTTAAGGAGTGACATATTTGTCCAGTATATCGAACCAGACAAATTACAACTCTTTAAATAAGAAAGACTTAGGCGATTCTGAGACAAAAATGACCGGACAAAACGGACCCTACTTCGCAATCAACGAGTAATAGACAAGATGCTTCGTAGGGGCTTCGCATCTTAGCGGGGAATAAGCCTCTCTAGACCGCAAATTCTCTTTATAATCGCCATATTCAGCCTTATAATACATACCTATAGAAACAGAGAGGTCCCTCCTTGGCTGATACGAGAGGGACCCCAAATGTTACTCCTGACCTTAATCCCACACCGCAAATATATTTTAAAAAAAATGCTTGACATATTTCAGAAATAGTGTATACTCTACTATGTTAGTAGAGATAGTATAGATGAGAGGATGTCATGCGAATTACATATAGAGGGGATTACGCTTTGAAGGCGGTGCTGGATTTAGCGCTGAATTATGGTAAAGATTTAGTCACAATCCATGAATTGGCGGAGCATATCGATGCCCCTATCAAATTTTTAGAACAGGTGCTACTGGATTTAAAGAAGGGTGGTTTTGTAGAGTCCAGGCGCGGCAACATAGGCGGCTATCTATTGTCAAAAGCTCCGGGTAAGATAACGGTCGGAGAGGTGATAAGGTTTATCGATGGTCCCATAGAGCCGATTTCGTGCGCAAAACAGGGATATTCAAACTGCGGCGATATCCATAAATGTGTATTCAGGAAAGTATGGCAGGATGTCGCTAAGGCCACGTCAGATATTATTGACAACGTAACTTTTGAAGCGCTGGCTTTTGATGTCAGCATGGCGCGGCAAATACCTACTTACTCTATCTAGAGGAAGAATACAATGACAGTTTATTTATACAGTATGATGATGTGTAGTATGGACATGCGATGCCCTCGTGGCGTGGAGGGACAGTTTATGCGATAAAATACGTTATCACATAACAGGAGTCTTCCCGCTGTTTGAGGGCATACTGCAAGACAGCGGGTTTTTTATTTTTGGAAAAACAGTTATAAAAAAGGAGGAGAATAAGATGAGCTTGTTGAGCACGAAAAAGGATCTTAAGGAGCTTGTTGAGACGCTGAATTTCAAGGAGAAGGTGGAAAGATCGAAGGATCTCATCAGGGAGGCGTATAAGGTATATGGTGATGGCCTTGTGGTGGCGAATAGCTTAGGCAAGGATTCAGTCGCGGTATGGCATCTGGCGAAACAGGTAAATCCAAAAATACGCGGGTTTATTGTAACTACCAGATTTAAGCCGGTAGAGACGGTGAAGTTCATGAAAGAAGAGGTCGGGCGTTATCCGGAATTGAAAGTCTATAAAAACGATTCCGAGATACCGGAAAAATTGTACGAAACGAAACCGGACCTATGCTGCGACATACTTAAAGTTGAGCCGGTGAAGCGCGCGATAGAAGAGCTTGGAGTTACATGCTGGGTCACCGGCCTTCGTTGTACGGAGGGCAGGACGCGCACCGACTTCCAGGAAGTCGAGGAGCGGGACAAAGGGCTAATAAAACTGAATCCTATACTTATCTGGAAAGAGCGCGAAGTGTGGCAGTATCTTGCTCTTTATGGGGTTCCGGTAAACCCGCTATATAAGGAAGGTTACCGGTCGCTGGGCTGCGCGCCGTGCACGAGGATCACGAATGACGATAACGAACGGGCCGGCCGCTGGATAGGGACGAGTAAATGCGGCGGCGAGTGCGGGATACATACAAGGCCGCTCAAGAAGTAACATGAAAAGAGCGATGGGATTGACGGAGGATTGAGGATGGTCAGGTATATTCTTTTGGTCGCGGTGGTCACATTCTTCGCGATGAATATGGGCGCAAGCGGTGTCGCTCCATCGTTTGCCGCCAGCTATGGCGGAAAACTGATAAAGAGGAACGCTGTGATGATCGTGTTCGGGTTCTTTGTGATCATCGGCGCGGCGCTCTTGGGTAAAAGCGTAGCCGTGACGCTGGGCAAGGGCCTGGTGCCGAAGGAATGTATGAGTTTTGACGCCGTATTGATTATCCTTTTCTCCGCCTCCCTAAGCTTGTTTATTGCGAATATGCTGAGGATCCCGCAATCGACGAGCCAGGTGACCGTCAGCGCGGTCATCGGTTTAGGGCTATATACCGGCGGTTTGTGCGCGAAAACGCTATTCGTGAGGATATTGCCGATGTGGGTGGCATTGCCGTCACTTGCCTATGTTCTGACTTTTCTGTTATACAAACGCGTCTATCCGCCGGGTCACGATAATCTTCACATATATGAAAGGATGTTTGCGAATGAGAGCAAGCTTAGAATCTCTTCGATAGCGGCGGGCTGCTATGTCGCATTCGCCATAGGATCGAACAACGTGGCTAACGCGGTCGGGCCGCTTTCCGGCGCCGGTATTATAGAGATATGGCTAGGTCTGATAATAATAGCGCCACTTTTTGGACTGGGTGCCTGGATAATGGGCGATGGCCCGCTTGCAACAGCCAGCGTCGAAATAGTGCCTCTAGGCAAAGTATCCGGCACTTTAGTCGCTTTTGTAACAGCAACGCTATTGATAGTCGCTTCGTTCTTGGGCATACCTCAATCGCTTGTCCAGCTGAATCTCGCGGCAATATTCGCGATAGGCGCGGTTAAAAATGGGCATAGATATACCCTGGACCAGCATTTGACCAGGAAGACTTTTTTTATTTGGGCGGTAACTCCAGTTCTTTCGATCGCGATAGCGTATGTATTATCGGCGATTTTTCTGAAAAAAGTATAGCGATAATATTTGAGGAGATGTGAACATGCGATTATCTGAGGATATAACGGGAAGCGTACTCGAGGCCATCGGTCACACCCCTCTTGTGAGGATCAATCGTATCTCAGGGCCAAATACGGCAGAAATTCTGGCTAAGGTTGAGTCGTTGAATCCTGGAGGCAGCGTCAAGGATAGGATAGCTCTCGCTATGATACAAGACGCCGAGCAAAATGGCGTGCTCAGACCCGGGTCGGTCGTGATTGAGCCTACAAGCGGTAACACGGGGATAGGCCTGGCGATGGTGTGCGCGGTCAAGGGTTATAAATGCGTGCTGACAATGCCCGAGACAATGAGCCTTGAAAGGATATATATATTGAAAGCGTATGGCGCCGAGGTTGTGCTTACGGCCGGCGCTCAGGGAATGAGGGGGGCCATAAAAAAGGCGGAGGAAATTCATAAGAAGACTCCCCATTCCTTTATGCCTCAGCAGTTCAAACATTCGGCAAATCCACAAATACATAGAGAAACCACAGCGCGCGAAATCCTGGCGCAAACCAAAGGCTCGCTGGATGCTTTTGTCGCAGGCGTTGGTACTGGCGGAACCATAACGGGCGTCGGCGAGATCCTTAAAAAACAGGATCCGAAGATAAAGGTAATAGCGGTCGAGCCGGAGACGAGCGCGGTGCTGTCGGGTAAAAAGCACGGAACACACAAGATACAAGGCATAGGAGCCGGCTTTATTCCGGATATTCTTAATAGGAACATAATAGATGAGATCATAACGGTAAGCGACCAAGACGCGTATGAAACCACCAAACTATTGGCGAAACAAGAGGGTTTGTTCTGCGGCCCATCATCGGGTGCGGCGCTTGTGGGAACATTAAAAGTCGCGAAGGTATTGGGTGTTGGTAAAAGAGTAGTTACGGTATTTCCCGACACAGGAGAAAGATATTTTTCAACGACACAATATTTTGAGTTTTGAATAAGGCGATCAAAAATATGAAAGAGTTATATTATCCGATAGCCATTAAACTGAAAGGCAGAACCGCCGTTATCGTTGGCGGAGGACAAGTTGCCGAGAGAAAGGCGCAAACACTGCTTGAGTTCGGAGCGCGTGTTCGCGTTATATCGCCTAAATTAACGGTTGGGCTACAGAAGCTGTTCCGATACCGCCGCATCACGTGGACCAGAAGGGTTGTTCAGTCTTCGGATATAAAAGGTGCGGATATAGTGATAGCTGCAACTTCCGACGTAACCGTAAATAAAAATTTAAGCAAGCTGGCTAAAGGGGCGGGCATACAGGTAAACGTTGTGGATAATCCCGCTCTGTGTAGCTTTATTTCGCCGGCAGTTTTTCGCGCGGGTGGTGCTGTTGTGGCCGTGTATACTCATGGCCGGGATCCTGTCTTGAGCAGGGATATTAAAAATTTCCTTAGGGAGCAATGGGATGTATTTTTATCTTATAGGAATAGATCATAAGAGAGCGCCGATAGATGTACGGGAAGGTATCTATCACGATCAGAAGGCCATTGCCGACTTCTGGATGGGCCTGGATCCGCAGGGGCATGCCATCCTCGTTACTTGCAACCGTCTGGAAATATACGGTGTGGCCTTGTATCCGGACAACGCCTTCGGCAATATCCGCCGGTTTGCCGAACATTTTCCTGATTTTGTCAGGTATGCATATATAAAATACGA
>Ga0233425_10009813_pt1 | contig 11952 bp, 11 predicted proteins | sample Watercolumn_Towu_2_FD_181712 | JGI IMG/M metagenome (GOLD analysis project Ga0233425, IMG submission 181712) | Freshwater microbial communities from Lake Towuti, South Sulawesi, Indonesia - Watercolumn_Towuti2014_140_MG | ecosystem: Environmental > Aquatic > Freshwater > Lake | place...
CCAGTCAACAGCCACTTTGAATGACATGCGTGTCGATCTCAGCTTCTTTCCCTACGAAACGAATCTTCAGGACGTCTTGAAAATCACCTATCCATCCAGTCCAAGTATACAACCGAAAATAACAAAACAGTATATCACCTACCAATGGGAAGATATTAAGAATCACGAAAAGCTCTCGTACGGTGTTGATGCCACCATCAGGACAAAGAGCGGCCTCCCATTCATGACGAAAACAATTTCGTTCCCCCTCCAAGTCGATGCCGCCCACCTCGAATACACGAAGGCAGCATCTTTCATTGATATCACTCCAGAAATAGAAAAGCAAGCATCAGAAATTGCAGCAGGTGAAACCGATGCCATGCGAGTCATCTTCAAAATAGCAGACTGGACTAGAAAAAATATCGAATATGATTTATCCACCTTAACAGCGGAAACAGTCCAAAAAAGCAGCTGGGTCTTGACAAATAAACAAGGCGTCTGTGACGAAATCACCAATCTTTTCATTTCGATGTTGCGCTCGCTCGGCATCCCAGCACGCTTCGTTTCCGGTATGGTCTACAGCAATATTAATTACACATGGGGTCCCCACGGATGGGCCGAAGTGTACTTGCCGGATATCGGTTGGGTGCCTTTTGACGTCACCTTCGGGCAATACGGATGGATAGATCCTTCCCACATCAAATTAAAGGACGATCTGGATGCAGGCACGCCCTCAGCAGAGTATAGTTGGAAGTCAACAAGCGAAGATCAGATGGATATCAGCGACGCAAAATTATCCACTACATTGATCGGCACCGGGCCTCTGATCGATCCTTTCCTGAAAGTCCACGCTGAACCCTACAAAAAAGCAGTCAAGCAGGGAAGCAAAGTTCCTCTCTTAGTAACGATCGAAAACACGAGAAATATCTACGTGGCACCCATCGTGGTAGTCACCAAAGCGCCAGGCATTGACGGAAGCAATATCCAGGAAGTCTTGCTCAAGCCAGAAGAAACAAAGACGATTGCATGGATGATGGAAATTCCCCCCGATGCTGCTCCGGAATATATTTACACCTCATCCATCGAAGTGAAAACGACCTTCGGCAACACGGCAGAAACAGAAATCAAATATGCAACTGCCTATGATCCTATCGATGAGGAGCAGGCGTTAGTGATTGTCAACGACCTCGAAGACAAGGCAGAAAAAACAACCTTGGACACCGTAGGATTTTCCTGTTATACTGCCAAAGAAATGTATTACAAGGGCGACCCTATCACGGTGAAATGCCATCTCACCAGCATCGACACCCAATCACTTTCACTAGAAGCCTGTCTCCGTGAAAGTTGCCAGGACGTCAAGATCCTTCCCAAGGAAGAGCGGGAAATCTCCTTCCAGCTTTCTTCTATAGACGCAGGACGTTTAACAGCAAGTTTGGAAGATTCCTATCGTGTCAAATACGCGTTAATTCCGGTCAAAGTCATCGCGACACCAGAAGTATTCATCAACAACATCAAGCCGCAAACCATTCCCTACGGACAGCTCGCGGAAGTTTCTTTTGATGTGGAAACCAGCACACCCATCAAGAAAGTCACCCTGGATTTCGGATTTGACCAGCTTGCCTTTGACGTGATCGAAAAGAGCAAGGAAATCAATCTGCAGATCTCACCAAAATCTCTTATCAACGGATTGAAACTGGAGCTGGCGTATAGCGATGAACTGGGAAAGATCTACACCGAAGAAAAAACAATCAAAATACCTGTCACGAACGTCCCTTGGTACGCAAAAATTATCTTCTCGATTGCGAAATGGTTTCAATAAACCTTTCCAAAATAAGCGGTAAGGGTTGCCTTCTGAGTACATATCGCGCACAGTCCTGATCCTTTCTGTTCTAAAGGCAGGTTGATCGTTCTCGCTCCGCTCGCTTCAGCCTTGACTTTTTCTTCGCAGCTTTTTTTGCCGCACCAGAAAGCCTTCACCACCTGATGATTGTTGATGGCAGAAACCAGTTCTTTCCAGGTCTTCACAGAAGTGATATGGCTAGTTAACATTGCTCGTGATCGTTTCAACATCTCGTGATGCATCTCTTCTAATTGTTGAGGCACCACTTTTCCAAGATCACTGATCGCAATAGGGGTTTTCTTGCTCGTGTCTCTTCTCACAAGAACAACTTGCTTCTTGGCAATGTCTTTAGGTCCAATCTCAATGCGCAAAGGAATGCCCTTCAATTCCCATTCATTGAATTTCCATCCAGGTGTATATCCATCGCGATCATCCACAAACACGCCATACTCACTCAAACTCTTTTCAATTTTCTTGGCTTCTTTCAACACCGTGTCTTTCTCGTCTTCTTTGTAGATAGGAACAATCACTGCCTTCTGGCGGGCAGCACGAGGAGGCAACACTAATCCTTTATCATCTCCATGCACCATAATAACCGCACCTAACAAACGTGTAGATACCCCCCAGGAATTCTGCCAAGGAATATGTTTCTTTCCATCCTCTCCCAAGAAAGAAATGCCAAACGCTTTGCCAAATCCTTGTCCCAGTTGATGCGACGTTCCCATCTGTAATGATTTGCCATCAGGCATAATGCCGTCAATGCTGTACGTGTCCATCGCGCCGGCAAAACGTTCGCTTTCTGATTTGCGTCCAGGCAAAACCGCAATCGCTAACAACTCTTCACATAACTTCTGATATTCCTGCAAATATTGTTCTGTTTCTTTTGTGCATTCTTCCTGAGTGGCATAGACGCAATGTCCTTCCTGCCATAAGAATTCTCGTGTTCTCAAAAACAAGCGTGTTTGTTTCGTTTCCCATCTCACCACATTGGCCCATTGATTAATACGCAAGGGCAAATCACGATGACTTCGAATCCAATTCGCATACGCATCATACATCACCGTTTCCGACGTAGGCCGCACAGCCAGTCGTTCACCCTCTTCTTTGTTGGCAATCCACGCCACTTCAGGACTAAACCCTTCGGCGTGTGCCATCTCCTTCTTGAAGAATGATTCAGGAATAAACAAAGGGAAATAGGCGTTTTTAACCTTCAATGCTCGCAATCGTTCATTAAAATACTGTTGAATTTGTTCCCAGATGCTGTAACCATGAGGTTTAATAATCATACAACCTTTCACCGGAGAATAATCTGCAAGGTCTGCTTTCTGGACAACCTGCGTGTACCATTCCGAAAAGTCCTTCTCTTTGGAAACAGTCAAACCTTCTTGATGGGCCTCTTCTCTTTTCCCTGTCATAAGAAAAACTTAAATGGGGTCTTATTTAAACCTTTGTTCGAGGGGGTGTGGTCCAACCTGGTAAGATACTGCCTTCGGGAGGCAGCGATCTCGGTTCAAATCCGAGCACCCTCATGTAAAGAAATAAGAAAAAGAAAAAAGAAGGAATTAGTCCTTCGTAATGCAAAATCGTCTGCCACCGTGTCCTATTAACACCAAGAAGGCGGCAAAGTAGAGCAAGGCAAGCTCACCTTTATTTTCTAAAGGATTCCATCCCTGTGGCATGTGCACCATGAAGTACGCCACCAACATTTGGAGCGCTCCCAATAAAGCAGTCCATTGGGTGAATAAACCGATCGTCACGGTTAACCCAACAACTAACTCGATAATGCCTGCAAACCAAAACAAACTAAACATCTCTGCTGGTTGTGCAGCAAAGATTTTTCCCCATCCGTGCATGAAAAACATCACGCCAATCAATCCACGGAAAATGACATATAAAACGTCCCCATAGTCTTCTGAAATCTTGTGTATCATGAGGAGTAGAAGGGAAGGATACTTTTAAGGATTATGGTGGTGAAGAATTAAGACCTTTCGAAAAGAGGAGAAGCAAAATAAGCAGTAACGTGTGTACGTATAGCATCCATTAAACCAACATCATCTGCAAATCGTCCCTGCAGTTCAGGTAAACTATATCCTGGTGTAGTGTTAAACTTAAGCTGATCAAAAGTAGTCACTGGTCCACCCGGTGCATCGTGGTTTGTATTGCGTCTGCATTCAAATTGGACGCTTCGCCGCTCTCGATTATAGACAACGCCTTGCAATCCTTCTGCATAAGATACTACAGTAGGGGGTTGTGGGGATAATTCACCAATTCTTTCAGCAAACTGAAGAGAATACGAAAATTCACAGGGAACGTGCATAGCAACAGTTCTCAAAAGCTCTCGTAATTCCTCTAGACGCACCTTACGAGGAAATTCAATCGTCGTGCGTTCTTCAAGCGTAGTAAACGAAGTGGAAGTCATATACGGAAGCGGTCGTTTGTTTTTAAAAATCTTGTGGATACAGAGGAGTGACGAAAAAGTGAGCCCGCAAGGATTTGAACCCTGATCAATTGGTCCGAAGCCAATCGCACTTACTGGTGCATATCCAGGTTATGCTACGGGCCCTCAAAAAAGTTGATAAGAACGCCCTTTAAATACCTAATTGTTTATACAACAACCAACTCTTTCGTGGTCTTCGAAAGAACTCGTCCTTTATCCTTCTCTACCACCACATCATCCTCAATACGAACGCCAAATCGATGGGGCAAGTACATCCCCGGCTCAATCGTAATAACCATCCCTTTCTTCAAGACAATCTTTCCCTGATCTTGCCGAATAAAGGGTTGTTCATGCACATCAATGCCCAATCCATGCCCCACACTATGAATCATGTCTTTTCCAATATGTTGTGCCGCATATCGATGGATAACTGCATAATCTTCTCCCTCGCGAATCATCTGCAAACAGCTTGCCTGCACTCGTTTCACGACCTCATACACAGACTTTTCTTCCGCAGTTGGTTTTCCAAAAAACATCGTTCTCGTCAAATCAGAACAATACTCCTTCACGCAAACACCCATATCAATAACCGTCAATCCTTTCAAGGTCGTAGCTCCACTCTGATGATGGGGAACAGCGCTATTCTTCCCAGAAGCCACAATAGTATCAAAACTAGGAACTGTTCCATACTTCCTCATCTCTTCCTCAATCATCTTCTTCAATTCATATTCCGTTTTCACGCTTTTGGCATCACGAAAGATCGTAGAATAAATCTTATCGGTAATAGTACACGCTTTCTCAATCAACTTAACCTCTTCCTTCTGTTTAATCATGCGCATCTCGCGAAACAAAGCAGAAACATCCACACACTTCCCTTTGATCATCTTCTGTAAGCGTGTTAACCCGTTCACCGTCACGTAATCAAAATTCAAACCAACCTTCCCTTTAGTGAAGTTTCCCAACGAACGATAAAAATTCTCATCCAACACTTTAACATTCTTCACCAAACTCTTTTTCTTCGCATCCACATATTCCAAAGGAGAAACAAAAACCGTGCTTCCTTCAGGAGTAACCAACAAACATCCAGTCACTCGTCGTAATCCCGTCGCATACACAAACGAAGAATCAGGTCGTTCCATCGAATTGAACAACACAGCCGCATCAACACCACCCTTTTCCAAAAAAGCTTTTCCAAAACGCATAACCATAAAGGTTATATAGACTTTAAATACCTTTTCCCGTTTATGCAGGTCAAAACCCTCAAAAACGGCATTCCTGTTATTCTCGATCAACGTCCAACAGAATCCATCGTCATAGAAATTCAAATTGCCGTTGGCTCCAACAACGAAAACAAACAACAAGCAGGCATGACGCATCTGATTGAGCATATGTTGTTCGAAGGAACCACCACCAGAACAGCTCAACAAATTTCCAACGCCATCGAATCCGTAGGTGGAGAGTTCAACGCAGCAACCACCCACGAGCGAACCTTCTATTATGTGTACATCCCCAAACAACACCTGCAAATAGCTATCGATATCCTGGCAGATATTATCAAAAACCCGACCTTCAAAGAATTTACATTAAAGAAAGAAAAGAACGTCGTCTTAAATGAAATCCTCATGGTGAACGACGATCCCAAGCAATATCAATGGGTTATTTTTCTCAACACCTTGTTCAAGAAATCTCCTGCCAAGAATCCCGTCTATGGGAACGTGGAAGCCATCAAAAAAATGACGCGAGAGGATATTCTCTCCTATTACCAAAAATATTATACACCAGAAAACATGACAATATCATTAACAGGTAATCTGGATGATCCCCTTCCTCTTCTAAATACGGCCTTTGGTTCTCTTCCTCATCAATCAGTCAAGAAAGAACAGCATCAGCAGGAACCTCAACCTACCAAACCAACCAAAAAGAAAGTGAAGATGGAAGTAGAACACTCTTATTTAGTCATGGGATATCAAGCACCGCCAAAAGGACACCAAGATTATTACACGTTGGAAGTCATTCGATCTATTCTCGGTCGTGGTCAAAGCTCTCGTTTATTCGAAGAAATACGAACGAAAAGAGGAATTGCGTATATCGTCGGATGCATGTACGAATCTTCCTACTCGTTTGGCGCCTTGGCAAACTACGTCGGCACAGAAAAAAAGAACTTGGAAGAAGCGCGCAAGGTGTTAAAGGAAGCCTTCCAATTGAAAGATCTCACGGATAAAGAAGTTGAAGACGCCAAGCAGTATCTCATTGGCAGCTTCATTCTCCGCAAGGAGGATAACAAAGAACGGGCCGATATGAATGCAGAATGGTCTCTTTTAGAAAAAGATCCTCAACACTATATCCAGTCCATCCAGCGTGTGACCAAGCAACAAGTCCTCCAAACAGCAAAAAGATACTTCCACAACAACATCACCGAGATTCTCCTGCAAAAGTAACCTTTAAATAAGAAATCTCCTTTCAAGAAAGGATGAGAATTTCCACCATTCTTCTCATCGTCGTCTTGATCCTTGTTCTGTATTATTATACCGCGGAAACGTTCGAAGTAGTCGAAGTCGTGGGAAAGGTAGTCTATCAGGTGGTGAAAGAAGGCGTGTTCAAATTCAAAGAACATCAACCCTCACCTACACCGGAAAAAACCCTAGGAAATAGAATAATAGAAAGTATCTCTGAAAAATTAGGAAATTAGTCTTCTTGTACTTGGAATTTCACTTTAGCTGTTTTCGTGCTCTCTCCATTCTTGTCAGTGTCTTCGCACTCAGGATCAATACAGTAATAACAGCGCACTTCATACTCTGCAGTAATCTTTCCTTTGTTGTGATACGTTCCCTTATCAAAAGCGCCAGGCAGGGATTCGTCTATTTCAGTTTTCTGTCCAGGATCTAATTCATCCTTCACAAAGTTCAAATCCAAATCCATTAATTCTTCCTTCCCGTCTCCATTCTCATCAACCAACACCGTTCGGTCAATGAAGCATTTAATGACAGCCGATTCCGCGTTTTCAAGATGCAAGACGGCATCATTGTAGTAAGGAGAACCTATGACCAAGTTCTCTCCGCTCAATTTGCCTGCACTGTCAAACAGTCCTAGTTCTTTATCTTCAACATAGAAATTAAATTCAGGCCCAGGGAATTTTGTCGGGGCAGGAGTGGTATTGACAGGTACGGTGGTGGTAGATGGCGCCGGCGGAGTGACGGAAGTCCCTTGGGAAGTATTTTCTTCCGTCTTTACGACAACAGGAGGAACAGTGGTGACCTCTTCTTCACCTTGGAAGAAATATAACCATCCTAAAACAGCCCCTCCGATAATAACAAGGACGATAAAGTTAAAGAAAAGAATTCTGCGGTAAAAATCCGAAGGAACAACGCCTTCAGGCGTACTGTCAGGTTCATGGGAAGGCGATCGTTCAGCGCGTTCAGAGCCAGTTGCTTTTCTCTTCTCTTTTTCTAATTCTCTCTTGCGACGTTCAGAGTCTTCTTTGAGCCGTTCTTTGGTTTCGAGAAGTTCTTTCTTTGCTTCTAGCGCTCTTTTTTGTTCAAGATACTCTTCAATGTCCATGATTGACACCACAAAACTAGTATGGTTACCGGAAGGTGGCACCTATTTTTAAAGCTTTCCACACTCTAACATCAAAAAGAAGCATCTTTCTGCGACAATCTTATATAGGATAGAAAATCTATGTTCGTATGCGAAAGTTTTTTGATAAAAAAGCAGGCGTAAAGACAAGAACGGCATTGGTAGAGATTACGATTGCCCGCACACCAAAAACAGCAGCTGCTTTGCATGAAGTATGTGCCTCCTTCGATATGCATGCGAACGATATATTCTCGTTTACCCAAGGTATCAAAGAAGTGACTATTATTACGGAAAAAAAATACGAAAAAACCATCCTGAATGTGCTCAAAAAATCAAAATTAATCAAGAGAATTGATAATTTGTCTGCCTTGAGCGTCTTCCTTCCTGAACAGGCCTACGAAACACAAGGTGTCTTGTATTTGGCCATGAAAACCATGTATGATGCAGGCATCAACATTATTGAAGTCTTCTCCACGCTCACGGAATTAACAATCATCGTCGATGAAGAAGACACCGAAGATGCCCGTGACGCATTAAAAGATATGGTGTTGGAATACTCTTAAAGAAAAAACCTTTCTAAGATCGACTGAGACCAAATCTAATACTAACCCTAATCCCCCTCTTCGCCCTCAAGATTAGGTGAATAAACCTGGCTTTATAAATATGAAGGATGCTCTTGTACACGAAAGCTTTATTATCGTCGTTTTCTCCTTTCTCGTATGACGGATTATCAAAAAGTGGGGTTGAAATGCGGTATTGAAATCCACCGTCAAATTGAATCTCATAAACTATTTTGCCGTTGCAATTCTGAGCTGATTGATGGCGAACCTGATTTTCGTATTAAGAGATTGTTACGCGCATCAACAAGTGAGATGGGAGAGCAAGATACAGTTGCTACCTTTGAAATGGCAAAGGGAAAGTACGCCATCTATGAAGGATTTCATCGCAACACCTGCCTCGTAGAATTAGATGAAGCACCAGTCGATATGATTAATCAAGATGCGTTACAAGCAGTATTACAGGTGTGTAAGTTGTTGCATATGAGGCTCGCTGATGAGATTCACGTGATGAGAAAACAGATTTTAGATTACAGTAACACCAGTTCGTTCCAGAGGACTGCGTTGGTTGGTGTTGACGGATACATACAAACAACAAACGGAAAAGTAGGCATTCAAAGCGTGTGTATTGAAGAAGATGCAGCACGGAAGATGAAAAGTGAGAAAGATCATGTGGTGTATAGATTGGATCGTTTAGGCATTCCGTTAATGGAGATTGCTACGGCACCAGATATGCACACGCCTGATCAGGTCAAAGAAGTTGCTTCGTATTTGGGAATGGTGTTGAAAAGCACAGGCAAATTCCGATCGGGGTTGGGAACGATTAGACAAGATCTGAATGTCAGCATCCATGGACACCCTCGCGTGGAAATTAAGGGCGTGCAGGATTTGCGATTGATCCCATTGATTATTGAGAATGAGATTCAGCGCCAGTTGGAAGCAATCAAACAAGGAAAAGCGCGCAGTGAAGTGCGAAAGGCGAATGAAGATGGCAGCACGACGTTTTTGAGACCAATGGCAGGAGCTGCGAGAATGTATGTCGAAACAGATCATCCTTCTTTTTCAGTGAAAGACCTATATCAAAAAGTAAAAGTTCCTGAATTGTTAACAGAAAAAACAATAAGTTTAGAAAAGAAGTACAGGCTTTCCACTCAGATGGCGCATGCATTGTTGGCGGAAGATAAGATAGATGCCTTTGAAGTGTTTGCAAACAAGTTTACGAAAATTGAGCCGGAGTTTATTGCGCGTGTGTTGATGGACATTCCAAAAGAACTTAAATCGCGGTTTAAGATCACCACCCAACTCCAGGACAAGGACCTGGGATTTGTGCTGGAACATGTGCAGGCAGGAAAGATTCCAAAGAGCGCGGTCCTTGAGGTATTGAAAGAACGTGCGGAAGGAAAGACAGTGAACATCGACCAGTATACGCCTGTCAATCCGCAAAAATTAGAGCAAGAGATTAAAGAATTGATTGAAAAAGAGAAAGGAGCGCCGATGAATGCGTTGATGGGTATGATCATGGGAAAGTATAAGGGGCGCGTTGATGGTAAACGAGTGATGGAGTTGTTGAAGAAGTATTTATGATAAGGGCTCTTCTTGGTTTAACAGCAGTGATTGCGGCAGGTTGCGCCTCACCGAAGAAGGAACGCATCTCCCTTGTTCCTTCTCAACCGATGCCGGGATGGGACGAGATTGTTCCTTTTGATATGCACGCGCCTCTTCCTCCAGGGTATGATCTTGAAGCGTTCCGTCTCTTGGAGTTGGCGACCGGACTTCGATTAGAGATGCTTGCTGTTGGCGTAAATGATCGAGGAGCATATGCGCTGACGGGAAGATTTTTGTATCACCCGCATAACTTCTATAAGACGTTGGAGTGTGCTGATGCAAACAGAAACGGATATGTCACCTATGGAGAAGCTGATGCCTATTTCCAAGGATTAGCACATATGCCTTTGGAGTCTCTTGAGGTAAAGCTTAAATAGCTCTTTCTGTGGTGTTTTCGTATGTTACGCACACATACCTGTGGAGAACTCCGCGAATCTCATGCCGGCAAGACCGTAACGTTATGTGGATGGGCCGATACCATTCGCGTTACTGGGAAGATTGCGTTCATTCTGGTACGGGACCGAACAGGCATTACTCAGGTATTCCTTGACAAGAGTTTCACTGAACAGGCCTCTCAAATAAAAAAAGAATCAGTTGTTCTTATAGAAGGATTGGTGAATAAACGACCGGCAAATCAAGTAAACAAGGACATCAGTACCGGTGCTATTGAAGTGGCGGCAAAGAAACTTGAAGTCATCAACGCTGCCGAAACGCCCTTACCTATTGACGTCGTCAAAGAAACAACGACAAATATCGATAAGCGATTGGATTATCGCTTCTTGGATGTACGACGTGATCAGGTAAAGAATATTTTTATGGTGCGATCTGCAGTGTACGCTGCCACGATCGATTTCTTTACGAAGCAAGGATTTGTTGCGGTGCAAACTCCTAAACTGACTGCTTCAGGCGTAGAATCGGGAGCTGAAGAATTCAAGATTCCTTATTTTGGAAAGGTTGCATCCCTAGCACAATCGCCGCAAATTTACAAGCAAATGTTTGTCGTGTCGGGATTAGAGAAGGTGTATGAAATTGCACCGGTGTTCCGTGCAGAGAAGTCCCATACCACGCGCCATCTAACGGAATTCATCGGCATTGATATGGAGATGGGATTCATCAAGGATGAGCATGACGTGATGGCCGTAGTTGAGCAATATATGATTGCGTTATTGAAGAGTGTCAAAGAATCCTGTAAAGAACAACTAAAGGAATTGGGCGTAACAATTGACGTCCCAACCTCTATCCCAAAGCTGTCGCTCATTGAAGCAAGAAAGATTTTGAAAGAACAGAAGAAAAGTATCCCTGAGGATGAAGATCTGGATGCAGAAGGAGAAAAGATGATAGGGGAATACATCAAGAAAAAATACAACTGTGATTTTGTCTTTATGTTGGATTATCCTTGGGCTAAGCGTCCTTTTTATCACATGCGACCTGACAAGAACAAAAAAGTCACGCAATCCTTCGACTTGTTGTATAAAGGAGTGGAAATTGGTACGGGCGCACAACGAGAACATCGTGTGGATGTATTAGAGGCACAAGCGAAAGAGAAAGGAATCGATCTCAAGAAAATGCCCTTCTATCGCGACATCTTCCGCTTTGGAGCTCCACCTCATGGCGGCGTGGGATTAGGATTAGATCGTATTACCCAGCAGATCTTGAATCTTGCAAACATTCGGGAAGCTATCCTCTTGCCACGAGATCCTGAAAGATTGACGCCTTAACGAGTAAGTTTCTTTTTCAACAATTTTGTTGCTTCTTTCATATCTGCTTTCTGTCCAGTTGCGCGCATAATCTGTCCTAAGAGATAGTCAAATGCCTTTTGTTGGCCTTGTTGGTAATCCTGGACAGCCTTCGTTTCTTTTTTAACGACCGCATCAACAGTTGCTTCCAGATTGCTTTCCACACTAAACTTCATCTTTTCAGCAAGTTTTTTTGGATCTTGCGGATGAAGAACAAATTCG